>Ga0209638_1000008_pt1 | contig 167654 bp, 154 predicted proteins | sample BarGraNGADG00211_FD_184490 | JGI IMG/M metagenome (GOLD analysis project Ga0209638, IMG submission 184490) | Arctic peat soil microbial communities from Barrow, Alaska - Barrow Graham LP Ref core NGADG0002-211 (SPAdes) (version 2) | ecosystem: Environmental > Terrestrial > Soil > Wetlands >... | reverse complement strand
CCCGCCGCGCGGGCCATACAAATCTTCCAAGCCAATATGGATGGCAGTGTAGTCGGCGAAGTCAAACTGGCGTTCCAGATTATCGGGAGGATAATTATCGATCAGGTTGCCCAAGCCTGCCAGGTTCAGTATGGCATTCAACCCATTTTTCCCCATCACCTCTTCATAGGCTTGCAGTGCGATGCGAGCAAATTTATTGGTGTTATAGAATCCGCTTTTTTGGATTTGCTGCATTGTTTTCGCCGCCTTAAATCAGTTTCAAGAGGTCTTCAGCGGTACGTCGCATGTCAAGGAGGATCAAACCAAGTTTGGCCTGCCCGCGTGCCAGGGCAGTCAATACCGCTTCCTGCCCGACTGACATCAAAATAACATAGCCTTTCTCCCCCTTGATGTACACCTGCTCCAGCGACCCACGCCCCAATTCAGTTGCGATCCGCTCACCAAGTGAGAGCATCGCGGCTGACATGGCGGAGACACGGTCTTCTTCGACCCCGTGGGGAAGTGCGGAAGCAATGCTCAACCCATCCACACTAACAACAGCTGAAGCCTCTGTATCGGGCGAAGAGGCCTGAAGCTCCCGCAAGCGATCAACCATGAGTTGGATGCGATTCTTTGCCAAATTTGCCTCCTTGAAACCTGAAGTAAATTTAGCACAGGGAGGATAATGTGTCAAGTTGTCACTCGCATTCGTTTGAGGCGAACGGTTTACAAAAAAGTCAGTCGTGAAAACATGCTATAATCCCTCCCCATCCAATAAAGAACCCCCATGCGTCGAACCCTGATTCCTCTATTTACGGTAATTTTCCTGCTGAATAACCTGACATTATCCAGGACTATCCCCGCGGCTCAAAGTGGAACCCTTCCAGTCGTCGAGCCGGAGTCCGGTTCGGTGGTTTGTCCGCCAGGGGTTTATAATAATGCCACGGATGGATGCCTTCCATTAGGTCCCTCTGAATACCTGGGTCAAATCGCGGCATCAGGCATCCCTTATCCCATCCTGCCAATGCAGGGTTACCAGCCGCCCGCAGAATTAAACGACATCCCGTATCAATATTTTAAAGTAACCGAAAAAGGGGCACCCTTGTTTGCTTCGGTGGAGGATGCGCTCAACAACCAGCCATCCACTCAAATCGCCCCCGGATACGAACTTTTCGTTTCATACGTGGGAGTCCAGACCGATCAGAACGGGACTTCCTATTACCAGCTTCGGTCAGGCTACCTGATCGGCATGGACGGGGCGCGCCAAGCTGTGCCGGTATTCCAGGGGAGGGCTTTCAGTTCCCAGCCGACTCGCCCATTTGGCTGGGTTATGGACGTGACAATCCCCCGCACCGCACCCGGTCTGACCAGCCCTGAGTCGAGCCACAAGTTTTACCGGTACAACATTGTCCAAATTTACGATACGAAGGAAGCCAGCAACCTGACCTGGAACCTGGTCGGTCCAAACGAGTGGGTGGATTCACGGGAAGTGGCGCGGGTGGACCCGCATACAACGCCTCCGAAAGGAGTGACCGGCAGCCGATGGATCGAGGTCAATTTATTTGAGCAAACCTTATCCGTTTATGATAACAATCGACTTGTTTTTGCGACATTGGTATCCAGTGGGGTAAACCCCTTCTGGACGAGACCGGGGATCTTCCATATTTACATAAAAAAACCTACGGAGACGATGAGCGGCGCCACCGAGGCTGACCGGTCTGATTATTACTACCTGGAAGATGTGCCCTGGACGATGTATTTCGATGAAGAACGGGCTCTGCATGGAGAGTATTGGCATAGCATGCTTGGATATACAATGAGCCATGGGTGCGTGAACTTATCAGTAGGTGATTCGCACTGGCTATATAATTGGGCCAATGTTGGCGACACCGTTTACGTTTATGACCCCTCGGGGAAGACCCCGGAGGACCCAGCGCTTTACGGAGCCGGAGCGCCTTGACGCCATTAAACCCGTATGGTATATTCAGCCCGCTCCTGGACCCGTGGTGTAGCGGCCAAACATGCGGCCCTGTCAAGGCCGAGATCGCGGGTTCGAATCCCGTCGGGTCCGCCTGAAGCAATTTTAAACCGACAGCCTGGTCAGATGAAAATCGACCAGGCTGCCTGGTTAATAGGCACAATTGCTCGAACCAGGAGAACTATAGACCCAGGGTTGATAAAGGGACGAAATAGAAAAATGTCCGCGGGGGAAATTGGGTCACGATCACCCTGAAAGAACCAAACTAATCGGACAATGATCAGAACCCATTATTTCGTCATGGATGTCTGCTGAAACAATGCGGTCCTTTAAATCAGGGGAAACCATGAAGTAATCCAGCCGCCAGCCCACATTGCGCTCACGAGCACGCGTTACCATGTCCCACCACGAATATTTTACGGTGTCCGGATGGAGATAGCGGAAGGTGTCGATCAACCCAATTTCGAAAAACTCGCCCAGCCCGGCGCGTTCCTCGGGCATAAAACCGCTATGGTTTACATTTTCTTTTGGGCGAGCCAAGTCAATTTCTGCAAAAGCGGTGTTGAAATCCCCGGTGGCAACCACTGGTTTACCGGCATGCATATACCTTTGAGCCACCTTGAGGAACCTACGATAGAAAGCCAGCTTGTGCGCGACCCATTCGGGCCCGCGACCGCCATTTGGGAAATAGATGTTGAAAAATACAAACGGTTCAAATTCGTGGATTAGAACCCTGCCATCGTTATCGAAACGCGACTCATTCATGCCTGTGATAACCTTCAACGGCGCATTTCTGGAATAGGTGACTGTGCCGCTGTACCCCAACTTTTCAGCAGAGTTCCAGGCGGCCTGGTAGCCGGGCGGGTTTTGAAGACCTGCAGACACTTGCTCAGGGTGAGCCTTGGTTTCCTGGACCGCGACCAAGTCAGCCTGGCTGGCAGCCAACCAATCCAGGAAGCCTTTTTTTTCAGCTGCCCGAATACCGTTCACATTCCACGAAATGAGTTTCCAGTCCATAGAGTACCCTCCTTGAAGGGAATTCTCCATGTAAAAGATTTAAATCGGAACTAAACCGGAAATTTTCCGGCGGCTTCCTTCACAACGGGTCCGTGACCAGGGCAGACAACTTGTGCTCCCAGAGCGGCCTGCTTTCGCTCAGCCTCCCTGGCTTTGGCATCGTCCCAAGTTAAACCTGGGCGCGAACCATGAATACCCTTTTCATCAGTGACCATTGAGTCTCCGCAAAACAGAACGCCAGATCCAGGTGCAAAAAAAGAGAGGTGTCCTGGTGTGTGACCAGCCGTATCAACCACGAGCAGTCCTCCCAGGATTGGCAAGACCTGACCGTCTGCCAGAATCTCATCGACCTGGAAAGGCTTCGCCTTCATAAAAGGACGCAGAAGGGTAAACATCAATCGCCGCATCGAAAAACCGGCGGGTTTTATTTGCCGTGATGGTTTACCATTCGCGATGGCGCCGGCCTCCACCTGGCTGGCATAGGTACGGGCACCGGTTAGTTTATGCAGGGCAGCGAGACTGCCAATATGATCAAGATCTGAATGGGTAATAATAATACGCTTCACTTCCTGCGCAGATTTACCCAAGCTGGCAACGTAGTCGAGAATTTTATGGCTGCTGCGCGGCAAGCCCGTATCTATCAGGGTCAACCCATCAGCGTCAACGAGAATGAAAGGGTTGGCGACCACACCGGGGACGAGGAAAACATTTTCCATGATCTTCATATCAGCAACTCCTTTCCCCGGATTCTACTCCAGCATGTTAATAAATCGATGAATTTTCCATTTATCAGCTGGGCCAGGCATGGCTACCGCATGGCATCACGGATTGCCCCAAAAGATCTCAGCCCAATGAACAGGATGGTCAGTGGCGGAGCCAGGAGGCAGCACGTAAACCGGATTGCGCACTCCCAGCGTCTTCGAGACAAAGATATGGTCAATTCGGTTATCACCTGACATATCCACCCCAGAAGAACTAATCTTGGAAGGATAGACACTGGTCCAGGCATTGGTGTACACAGAGTTGATCAGCTGGTATGGGGCTTCATAATCCCGCAAGTTATAATCGCCCAGCGCAATTACATAGGGATCGTTCTTTGAGCTTTCCAGGAGTGTCCTGGCGAAGACCAGCATGGCGGTATCCGAACCATCAGGGTGGACATCGTAAATATTGAAACGCAGTCCACTCACCTCAACTTCTGCTTCAGCCGTGCCGATCTCATCCGTGTCGCTATAACTAAAAGTAGTGTGCGTATTTAGCAAGGGGAGCTTTGAAAGAATTGCAGTTCCAAATGTACCTGCCACCGTGGTCGGCCCAAAATAAGAATAGTAACCAAGGTTTTCGGCGAAATAGCGGACATAATCATTGTTATTAAGGGAGATGCGGGTGGTATCAGTCTCCTGAAGGGAGAGGATATCGGGCAAAACGCTGCGAATGAGGGCAAGCTGACGATCATAAGATTTCTGGGCAGAGCCGTCATTCGCTCCCTGGATGTTGAAAGTCATGACCACGAGTGATGTCTTCCCAACAGCATCCAGGCTGACGCGCTTAACCGGGAGGAGGCGGACCAGGGTGCCCAGGAAAACCAGACCCAACAGGAGAGACCACGCCCAGTGAATATTCCATCCGGATTCCGTGCGGGGGGCTGACCCGGTCCTCTTTACGCGCCAGGCAAGCAGAGTGAGGATGCCTGCCGATAAAAGAAACGGAAGCCAGTACTTGCCGCGGAAAACCAAGCTAACCGGTTTGACGTAGCCCCAAACATTGGTGAAAATAGTCGCGAAAATGAGCAGTAAGAGTACCAGGGTTCCAAGCAAGATGCCCGGAACGAGGCGGCTGGGGGAAGGCGCGGCGCGCCGAACCTGGTCGAGGAAAAGGCGCAGGTCTAGAAATATTACCGGGAAAAGGAGCAGCATGAGCCCCAGCGGAATTGCCTGCCACCAAGCTGGGGAGCCCACCACCACGGCAGCAGATTCCGGTGCCGTTGGGAAAGGTACGGCATGGACCAGGATTGTTCCAGTCAGGCAGAGGGTGAATGCCAGATTCCAGATCAATAGTAAAGACGAACTGATCTGGTAGAGGAAATCCGGACGAACCAGCGTAATAAATACCCAGCCAAGCGCAAGCAAACTGATGATGACCACAATCAATGGGTAGCTGCCCTCCGTCCAACGGGCGATCACGGACGGGGCTGAAAAGGCAAACCAGACCAGGGTAAGAACCATGAAGAACCCCAGGATGGAAGGAGTAATGCCAGCCGGTTTAGTTTCTGCCACCGGTTGGGCCTCCGTGTCCAGGTGCGCCAACATCCAGCCAAGAGAAAGACCAAAAGCCCAGCCGGACCATCCGCCCGGAATGGTGAGGGAATAATCAATACCGAAATTTAACGTACGCAGCAAAGTCGAGAAGCCGACCGCCAGCGCCAACCCGGCGGACCCCCACAGACCGGCCTGGGAGTGGGCATCTTCACGCGGCTTTGAAGTTAACAGTAGAAAGAACAGGCTTAAACTGGCACCAGTTGCAAGCCCGGAAGCCAGCAGCCGGTTGGAAGTGTCGAGGTAAGGTAGCAGCCCGCGCGACAGGAATAGCACTGCAAATGATATCCACACCAATTGGCGAAGATATTTCTTATAAAATGGAATCACCAGGATCGGCATAAAGAAGAATAACACTCCCAGGACTTTGGCATCCAGGTTGGTATTCATTAAATCCAGAATATAGATCGACTCAACCAGAGTACCAGCTGCCTGAATCAAAAACAAAAAGACGATCGCAAAAGCAAGGATGACGGGGAAGGTTTTTTTCAAGTCGCAACTCCTCTAAAAATGCTCACCTGGTCCAGCGAGTATCGGATAAATCTTCAAAGACCGATGTGCGCGGCACAATATTGAACACTTGAAGCAATTCAGGTATGGGAAGGGCGGGACGGCGGGTGGACAGGTTCAGGATGGCACCTTCGAGATCGATGCTGACCGCTTTTTTCCCATTGGATTTGAGCACATCATGATGGACCTTCCAACGAGCCCCTTGAGGTGAAAGACCGGCAAGAGCATAAGTGATGGTCACGGTTTCGCCCATGCGTACCTCACGCAAGAAGCTGGCATGGATGGCGGTGTAGATCGGACCAACCCCAAGCTGCTCAAATCTTTCAGGCGGAAAGCCGTGGGAAGTGAAGAAATGGTAGCGCAAGTCGCCGGCCGCATCAATATATGCAGCGTAATTCACATGACCGTTGGCATCAATATCCGACCAGCGAATCTCATATTTTTTGGAATAAGGATCCATGGAGCCCTCCAGAAAAGGGAAATACCAAACCTTCCTCGTGGGGAGGAATTAAGATAGGCGAAACTCTCGCATGCGCCTAACGCAAATAATAACCCCCATCGATAGGATGGTTGCGTATGACAACCCCCAGGAAATAAACTTAAAAAATATGAAGGAGATGCAGATTGCATCAAACTGGCATGAATTTACCCTTCTGCTTCTTTTCGTTCTTCAGTTTTCTCTTTTCCTTTAAATTATGCTCGGGTTTTTTCTTTTGTTCTTTTTTACCCTTATCTTTTTTTCCACTATCACCCATGGCTGCTGCTCCTTATAAAGTGAAACCATTTTTTGGAAAAGATCCATCGAACCGCGACTTCTTTGAAAGCTACCCGGCGCGATCAGTATGAATTGTAACGCATCAAGCTCATTTCATGGGGAAAAAGATGAACATAAAGAAACACCAACCTGGGAGGAAGGACGGTGCCAGAAAACCTATTCCTGCGCACCAGGCAAGTGATTTTTCAGCCCTGGGAAATGCAGCAAACGGGTGTGAAACAAAATGTCCACCACACATGCGAGTATGAAAACGACTACAAACGAATGACTGATTTTTACCATCTATAATTTGATGATCAGCCTTGTGAAACATTTAATAATGAGGATATGATAGCCGATAGCAAATGCTGGAGGAAAGAGGAACTCCAAAGATCAAGGCACAGCTTAATTGTTAAGGTTCCAATGGAAACGGGGATTAAAAACACGCCCTGCGTTCCACAATTATATTAGCACAAACGTTCTGGTTTTGCAAGGGAAAACACGGTGTAGATAATTCCCGCCCGCTGCCTGGTGATTAATCCCCCAACACGAAGCGACTGCCTGCTTAAGACGACCACGAAATATTTAATACCGATGACAGCAAGCTAAATCAGAGTCGGACTGATACACAACGTTTCAACTAATGGAGAATTTCCTGGTTGGCCCGATCTGCTTCCTGGAAAATCTCGGAAACCTGGGCTTTCATTTCTGCGGTTGCACTGGGGGTTTTTGGGATGAACTTTACCAGGTCGCGAGCATCCTGCAGAAGTGCTTTGACTCCGGCAATGTAAGAGAAGTTATATTTGCCGCCTTCGGCAGGGAGCGGAAAATCGCGGGCCTGCTGGATCAATTCACGGGCACGCTGGATGCGTTCGACTGCTGGAATGAGACGCGACATGCAAACTCCTGTAGAACGACTGACATGAAAGGGGACGAAGCACATGCATAATGATCGACTGAAGTCGTTACTACGACCATTCGATACTTTAAGCTCCTTTAGTTAATGGAGCCTTGTGCGCTGGTATCTGAGAAGCACAATGCCGCGACTGAATTGCCTTGATTCGACCAACTTAAGATTTATCTTCTCCTTCAGATGTGGAAACATCGGTTTTCCAGCGCAGAGAATTACCGGGTGCATGTACAGCCAATACTCATCGATCAAACCAAGATGCATGAAAGACGAGGCCAGCCCGGCACCGGAAACACTCAAGTCATTCCCTGGCTGTTCCTTCAGGCGGTTGACCACGCCGGCGATGTCGTCCCTGACCAGTGTTGCATTCCATTCCACCCGGTTTAGTGTCCTGGAAAAAACGATCTTGGGCATGTCCCTCCAGAGACGGGCATATTCCTTCTCATGCTCCGGTGCCAATGGATTCTCATCCGCCGCGGGCCAATAAGCTGACATCAGCTCGTACATGCGTCGTCCGTACAGGTGGATATCGATTGCGCTCTCCCGGTCGTTGAAATGCTTGTGCAATTCCTCGTCAGGAGCACCCCAACTGATATCGCCATCGACTGATTCGATAAAGCCATCCAAGGAAACTGACATGGAATAAACTACTTTTCGCATCACATCCTCATGATCGAGAAGCGAATCTACCTGCCGGGACGAGACCTGAATTCATGCTTAAGCCGTTTTCTTCAGCCTGCCTTGGACCGTTTCCCAGGACCTGGTAACCAGGAAACTCTCGTCCATATTGTGAGCCATTTGCTCGAACCTTTGGATGGGAATGGAGAAGGTCAATTTGCCACCCGGGACACAAGGACGGGCAGAGACGTCGAACATGCCCAGGACGCAGTCCGGATTTTCGGACTTTGCTTGCTCCCAGGGGAAATTGATGATCGAAGCACAGCCGGAACCCATGGGGGTCACGACCCCATGCGGGTCAGCCCGATCGAAATTTGCCAGGGTAAAGAGGCCAGAAAGCACGTCGGGAGTGGCAAAGAAAATAATCGCAAACGGATCTTCACTCAGGGTAAGTTTGTCAAAGCGTTTGAAGACGAGGTATTTGCCGGGAGCAGTAAAAGGGGGATGGTTTTTAAGGTATGCCTCGACCAACTGGGGGGTCTTTTTGTAACGTTCACCTTCGAGCTCACCAGCGATTCCACAGGATAAGAAAAACTCGAAATTGGGGCGAAGCGTGGTAGAAAACCCGCTGTAGCGCTTACCGCCGGAGCAGCCAGGAGTATTGGCACTATAGACGAATGAATGTCCTTCCTGAACCTGAGGGAGGTTGCCGATCAAACAACGGTCCCGGATAACCGATTCTTTCAGGTCCTTTTCCAACGGGTTATCGGTGTAATAATAGCAGATGGGGAGATCTGCACCTTGGAAGTATTTGGTCCAGCGACCGAGGAAGAAGGAAGGAAAAGAGGGATCCATTAGATGTGCTCCCAGGGAATGTATTGTCCAGCCCATTCTAAAAAAATATTGGGCGAGACGGCTTGTTACTCCACAGGTTGAGGTATTTCACCATTTGGAATGATTGAGCAGAGACCATTTTCAGGAAGGTTACTGCATTTATTATACGGCTGATTTCCATGCATAACACAATGGCAGGCAGGATTGCAACGGGATTTTTACGGCAGCCGGCCTCTTTCTTCAAATAATGAAAAAATGTTCCCTTACGGGGCTGATATCAAAATGCCAGCTTTTTTCCCCTTGACATTAACGTTACGTCATGGTTTATATTATGCCAAGAGGTAATGGTGTACACCGTAAAACAACTGGCAAAACTGGCGGGCGTCAGCGTCTGCACCCTGCATTATTACGACGAGATCGGGCTGCTCAAGCCGTCATCGCTGGGCGGGAACGGCTACCGCCACTACGAAGAAGAAGCCCTGTTGAAACTCCAACAAATCCTGTTCTATCGGGAACTTGAGTTGAGCCTGGACGAGATCAAAGCCGTAACAGGGCGCCCTGATTTCGACGTGGAAACCGCTCTCAGGTCCCACCGTGAAGCCCTGCAGGGAAAAGTTGAACGTCTGAAGCGCCTCATTCAGACCGTCGACAATACAATCGATCATTTGAAAGGAAAAGAAAGTATGAATGCAAAAGGATTATTCGAAGGGTTTAGCGAAGAAGAACAGGAAAAATATGCCCAGGAAGCAGAGCAGATGTACGACCCTGAAACAGTGAGAGCTTCCAACCGGAAGTGGAAGTCGTATTCACCTGCCCAGAAGGAACATATCCTGACGGAAGGCAAGGCAATTTATACCGACCTGGCGGCAGCGATGCCAAAGGGAGCGGGAAGCAAGGAAGTGCAGGCTGTAATCGCCCATTGGCATCAGCATATGCAGAACTTCTGGAGTCCGAACGACGAGCAGTTGCTCGGCCTGGCGGACCTGTACAATGACGACCCGCGTTTCAAGGCCAATTACGACAAGATCGATCCAAAGCTGGCAGGGTTTATGCGTGAGGCGGTGAAGGTGTATGTGAAGAGGAGAATGAAATAAAAATTCCCTAGCTCGATATGGAAAGCGATAGACTTAGGCGCCATAAGACGCCTCGGCTCGGGAAAGGGGAGAAAGATCAAAAAAGAAGGGATTCTTTACAACAAACTAGCGCGGTATCGAGAGAGACGAAGTGAGGGAATATGCAACCAGATGATTTGCGTGTGATTCGTAATTTATGTACTCTTGGGTGGAACTTTTGACATAGCGTATTCGGCCAGGGCAGTGATCGTGAGGCTGGGGTTCACGCCGGGATTGGCGGGCATGATCGAGCCGTCTATGATGTACATGCCGGGGTAGTTATGTATTTCAAAGTTCCCGTCCACCACGCCAAGAGAGGCGTCCGAGCCGATGGGCGCTCCGCCCAGGATGTGAGCAGTGGTTGGCAGGTTCAGTAAATTCTCGCCGATCGATCCAAGTGCTATCCCGTTCGTCCTTTCAGCAAATTCACGGGTCAATTCATGGGAACCTATTACCTGGGCATGGATCTCATAACCGGGTTCAGGCACGGCAACCATGCCGCGACGGAACAGTGTGAAGAAACTGCGCCCCATACGGAAACGCATACGGTTATCAGCATGCTGCATAACTAGAAGGATGGTGACGTTATGCGCCCAGCCAGGCAGGAACATGGACCTGGCGAAGTCCAGCGGGTGTGTTAATGCCCAGCCCAGAAATCGCAAAATACGCGTTGGGATACTCACATCGGTATCAATCAGGGGGGCTGCCAGGAAGCGCATCAGCGACGAGCCATCGGGGTAGCGGACGGGTTCGATGCGCGTGATCGGATCGTGGTTATAAATGGAGGAGATGGCAACTCCTTGAGAATAATTAATGTCCGACTTGCGGGCCACGGCACCGAGCAGGGCTTCAGAGTTGGTGCGGACCATGTCGCCGAGACGGGGCGATAATCCTGGCAGGGAACGAGTGACATCGCGCAGCCGAAGGAGAAGATTGAGCGTGCCCATCACGCCGCCAGCGAGGACGACGTTGCGGGCATGGATCCGAGTGCGAGGTCCTTTGAAAAAGCGGGTGCTTGACCGGTAAACAACCTCGTAACCGGAAGAGGGGGAGATAGGGTTTGTCAGGTGCTGTGCGTCAATAGACAAGAGTCGAATATCCACCACTTCAGAACCTGAAATAATCTGAGCCCCGTTCTTCTCAGCAAAATATAGATAGTTCTTGGGGAGGGTATTCTTGGCATTATAACGACAGCCGACCATGCAACCGCCGCAGTGTTTGCAACCTGCCCGTTCGGGTCCTGCGCCACCAAAATATGGGTCTGGAACAGTGATCCCCTCATCCCCAAAGTAGGCACCCACATCGGTGGCGCGGAAGGTATCCTCCATACCGACCTCCACAGCCATTGCCTGCAAGAGCTCATCGGCTTTCCACAGCCTGGGATTGCGGGCCACGCCGAGCATTTTCCGAGCGGTTTCATAATGGGGCTGGAGCACTTCACCCCAGGCAACGGGAAAGTTCCAGGCAGGGGTAGCAAAGGTTGCATGGGTGGGTACTTCGAGCACATTGGCGTAACCAAGACTGCCGCCGCCGACTCCGGTGCCATGCAGAACCATGGCCCCTTTGAGGAAACTTATCTGGAGGATGCCGTGCAGGCGAAGGGCAGGCAGCCAGAGATATTTCCAGAATACCCAGTTGGTTTTAGGGAAATCCAGATCTGAGAATCTCTTGCCTTTTTCAAGAACGAGGACGGAGTAACCTTTTTCGGTCAGGCGCATGGCGGAGACTGATCCGCCGAAGCCAGAACCGATAACAACAAAATCATAAACTTTTTGCTCCACTTTTACTCCTTTGGCGAAAGAGTGGATTTGAGGGTATTTTATCACCGCGAGGAGAGTTCCCAGTGAGCCAGGGAAGCTCACGAAGCATCGGTTAACAGATAAAAAACCTACCACGAAGAAAAAGGTCACGAAATCGAAGATAAATTGCGGAAAGAAATGGGAATAAGGAAGACGCAAACTTTATCTTCGTTTACAACCCCCAAACCCCGATCATAATAAAATTAGCGTTCCTCCCAGGCGGCGCGGAGGCGGGCATAGGTAGCTTCCAAAGCTTCGGGCATCACCTTGGTCTCAGCCAGGGTCAACATAAAATTGGAGTCGCCGGTCCAGCGCGGGACCACATGGATGTGGACATGCCCGGTAATGCCGGCTCCCGCGGCTGCGCCGATATTGGCGCCGACGTTGAAACCATCCGGGTGGTAGACGCGGCGGATGACGACAACGGCATGGGTGGACATTTCCATCATCTCTGCCCTGGTTTTCAGGTCAAGATCCTCGAAGGAATTCAGGTGAGCGTTGGCGACGATCATCAAATGACCGGTGGTGTAAGGGTAGCGGTTCAGAATTGCAAAACAGTCCTTCCCGCGGAAAATGATCAGGTTGGCAGGACCATCGTCATCTTTTTGCACATCGCAAAAAACGCAGCCGGAGATTTTTGTCTCGACGAATTTGGTGCGCCAGGGAGCCCAAAGACGTTTCATATATTCTGATTGTAGCAGAATATATGAAACGGAAAAAGTCATTTCGATTTTATGAATTCTGCAGGTGTTAATTGCAGGGTTATCTGCCCCTCCCCCCTTTTCGGATGCTTGTTGAAAATGTATTATGGCATCGCGAGGTTGCATGAAAACAGCGAATATTATCCGATACCCACGGGGACTTAGGGACTGAACGCCGGATTATAAAAGGTTGAGGAAGAATAAAAGATCATATAAGTGAAAGATTGAAAGCCAACATTCGGAATGGTTGACAGTCCTTCTAAAAAATAGTATTCTCAAGGCATGGAACAAATGGCGCTGTTTGACGCATCCCCCCGATGGACGGTGACCAATCTCACCCGTCATTTGCGCCTTCTTTTTGAGGAGGACCCGGATTTGCAAGGCATCTGGGTGGAGGGGGAAATCTCCAACCTGTCGCGTCCAGCCTCCGGTCATGTTTACTTTACCCTGAAGGATGCAGGGGCGTCCCTGCGCTGCGTGATGTGGAAGACGGAAGCCGCCCGCCTGCGACTGATATTGCAGGATGGGATGGCGATCGAAGCGCACGGCAGCCTGGGTATCTACGAGGTGGCAGGTCAATACCAACTCTATGCCGATAGTTTCCGCCCGCTGGGGGAAGGGGCGCTCTTCCAGGAATTCCTCAGGCTCAAAGCGCTGCTGGAAGCAGAAGGTCTCTTCGAGGCGAGGCGCAAACGTGCCATCCCAGCGAGTCCTCGCCGGATCGGGATCGTGACCAGCCGCACCGGCGCTGCCCTGAGGGATATGCTGAACACCCTGCGACGGCGGATGCCGCTGGCTGAAGTTGTCTTGGCTCCTACGCCGGTGCAGGGAGAGGAAGCTCCGTTGAAAATCGTTGAAGCGCTGCGGGCCCTGAACCGGGTGGTTCAGCCGGAGGTGATCCTGCTGGCGCGCGGTGGAGGGTCCATCGAAGACCTATGGGCTTTCAACGACGAAAGGGTGGTGCGGGCAGTGAGCGAGTCACAAGCCCCGGTTATCACCGGGGTGGGGCACGAGACAGATTTCACACTGGCAGATTTTGCTGCAGACCTTAGGGCACCCACACCGACAGCGGCAGCTGAACTGGCTACTCCAGTAACAGCGTTGGAACTATGGCAGGGATTGGTCGTCGTATCAAGAACCCTTACCGAAAGCATGGAGATCCTGATTGATCAAAAGAGGATCCTACTGGATGGGTTGAAAAGCGGTTTGCGTTTATCCTCACCCCTAAGGAAGGTACAAACCGAGCGCCAGCGCGTGGATGATATTAGTCGGCGGGGACATGCAGCGCAGGCTCATCGCCTGGAACTGGCAGAAACACGGATGATTGGATTGGAGAACCGCCTGGCGGCGCTCAGCCCGCTGGCGGTACTAAAACGCGGATACGCAGTGGTTACGAAAAACAAGAAGGTGGTCGCGAGCAAGCATCAGGTGAAGGATGGAGATGGACTGCGGGTGCGAGTGCAAGATGGGGAATTTAGTGCCAGGGTGTCAGGAGAGGAGATGTGAACATGGCAAAAAATGAAATCAAACCCATAGAAAACCTAAATTACGAAGAGGCGTTTGCTGAACTCGAGAAGATCGTGGCAGTGCTTGAATCAGGGGAAAAACCGCTGGAAGAGTCAATGAGCCTGTTCGAACGCGGGCAGGCGCTCAGCAAACGATGTGCTGACCTGCTGGACAAGGCGGAGTTGAAAGTAAAAGAGCTGGCGGGTGAAGAGCTGACCGATTTTGAGGAGAACGAATGAACTTCAATCCCCTGCTCCAAAACCACGTTTTATTGACCGCGATCGTTGGGTGGATCCTGGCCCAGGTGTTGAAAGTGCCGGTGGACCTGCTGCGGGAACACCGCTGGAACTGGGCGTTGTTCTTTGCAGCCGGCGGGATGCCCAGCTCGCATTCCGCGCTGGTCACATCAACGGCAGCGGCAGTAGGGCTGCATATCGGCTTTGATTCCCCGGTCTTTGCGGTGGCAGTTGCCCTGGCGATGGTGGTGGTATATGACGCAACGGGCGTGCGACGCCAGGCAGGGAAACAAGCCGAGAAGATCAATATCCTGGTGGAAGAACTGCTAAAAGGACACCCGATCAGCGAAGAACACCTGAGGGAAGCCATCGGGCATACTCCCCTGGAAGCAATGGGCGGAGTGCTGCTGGGCCTGGTGGTGGCATTTGGATTGTGGTTCTTGTGGCACTAATATAGGACTTTGATATCAGAAAAATATTCAGCCCCCGTAAAATGCGGGGGCTGAATATTTATAAAAATGATCATCGCGATAAGCGACTTTTAACAACACGGACAACGCTGCCAATTTCCGGGATGCGAAGAGCAACAAGAATTGCTGAATAGACCACGCCTCCGATCAGAACGCCACCTAGGGTGATCAAGGCAGCAGAATGGGAAGCCATGAACCGGTTCCAGCCAAGCAAAGCAGCGGACATGAACAATGTGGCGAGCAGGGCGGACCCCGCACCCTTCAGCAAGGACAAGGCGTGAATTCCTTGAATCCGCTTACGCAGCAAGAAAAACATGACGGTGGTTTCGATGGCAGTTTCCAAGGTAATGGCGAGCGCCAGGCCGCCCAGAGGCATCCAGCCCATCTGCGAGAACCAAATGGGGAAGGTGATGCTGAAAAGGATATTTAATCCCATCGCACCAGCACTAATCAACGCCGGGGTTTTTGTATCGTGCAGGGCAAAGAAGGCGCGCACCAGGATCTCAAGGACACAATGAGCAACCAACCCGAGGGTGTACCACATCAGCGCCCACGAGACCATCTGAGTGGAATCGGCGGAGAAATTTCCACGCTGGAACAGGAAAGCGATCAGGGGTTCACGCAGGAGGATCAGCCCAAGGGTGGCGGGGATCGAAAGGAATAACACCCCGCGCAGCGAAGCGGAAAGCGAACTACGCATGTCGTCCAGTTGGCCGCGGGCGAACTGAGCTGAGAAAGTAGGCAGGGTGGCAAAACCGATACCCGAACCGATCACGACCAGGGGCATGGTCATGATGGGAAAAGCGTACTTGATCGCTGAAAAAGAACCGCCTGGGAGGCCGCTGGCGATGATGCTGGTGACGACCATGTTAACCTGGAGAACTGCCACGCTGATAAGGCGAGGTCCCATGAGTAGGACGACCTCACGCACCGAGGGATTATTCATTCCCAGGGTGGGGGTGTAATGGCGGGAGGGAAGGCGAAACAAGTCGGGCAACTGGATGGACAGGTGCAGGATGGACCCGAGCACCGCGCCCCAAGCCAAACCAAAGATGCCCATGGTGGGAACGAAAAAGATCAAGCCAATGATGATCCCGGTCCAATAGAGGGCGGAGGCTAGGGCGGGCAGCAGGAAACGCTGGTGGGAATTGATGATACCGGACAAGATCCCGCTGAGACCGAAGACGGTGGAGGTGATCAGCAAGACCCGGAGAATTTGGGCAGTGAGAGACTGTTGCGCGGGAGAATAATCGGGAGCCAGCAGGCGTGCGATTTGGGGGGCAACCAGCGCGGAGAGCAGGCTGATGGATGCCAGGAGCAGCACTGCCAGGTTGGCAATGGAGGAAGCCAATTTCCAAGCGGAAGGGTGGTCATTCCGTGAAAGGAAAGCGGTGAAGGTGGGCACAAAGGCGGAGGCAAGCGCGCCGCCCGCCAGCAGATTGAAAAGCAGGTCGGGGAAGATGTTGGCAGTGTTGAACGCATCCATGACGGGGCTGGTGCCAAAAGCGCGGGTGGCAAGGATCTGCCGGACCAGTCCGGCCACCTGGCTTAACAGGAACGCCAGCATCACAATGCCGGCGGCACGGGCGATCTGGCGGTTGGCTTGACCGGATGATTCGCTCACGAGCGAGGATTATACCCCAGGGGATGCACCGGGGAACCATGAGCCCCGGTGAAATTGCAGGCAGGAATTTCCGGACTACAGGATGCAAACACGGGGGGAGTGAATGCCAAGCGCGCCGCACGGAATTCCGCAGCGGGAAATTGGAAAAAAGTGGAGGTAAATTCAAAGAGAATCAATTAATTGGAACTTGTGTGCTAAGTGCGCGGGAGGCAGTATAATCATATAATTCCAGACACAAGGGAAATTGGATGACGTACCCACAGACTGCGCATAGACAAAATATCATAATCATCCTGATGATCGCGGTGATGTTGTCAGCGTGTATTCCTGCAACACCCGATCTGCCTACACCCAGCAACATTACACCAGAGGTCAGTCCCAATCCCAATTGGCTGGAAATCCATTTCACAGACCCCGGCGCGGCCAGGGCAGCGAATTTCGAAGGCGGCCCCGACGAAGCCCTGGCGGCTGCAATTGATAGTGCGCGCATTTCGTTGGACATGGCAGCGTACAGCCTGAACCTGTGGAGCATCCGCGACGCACTGATCCACGCATACCAACGCGGGGTGACGGTGCGGATGGTGATGGAAAGCGACAACATGGATAACAAGGAAATCCAGCAGATTCGGGAGGCTGGGATCACGATCCTTGGAGACCAGCGCGAAGGATTGATGCACAACAAATTCGTGGTGATCGACCACAACGAAACCTGGACAGGATCGATGAATTTCACCACCAGCGGAACATACAAGGATAACAACAACCTCATCTGCATGAGCTCTCGACAGATAGCAGAAGATTACACCACCGAGTTCAATGAAATGTTCGAGAAAAACCTTTTCGGCACGGATACGCTGCCAGCAACCCCTTTTCCAAGTGTGACGATCGGAGGGACGCAGGTGGAAGTATATTTTTCACCGGATGACGGTGTTGCAGCGAGGCTGCTCAGCCTCATTAAAAATGCGCAGAAGAGCATATATTTCCTGGCTTATTCCTTTACCGCAAACGACTTGGGAGCCGCGATCCGGCAGCGTGCGGCGGACGGCCTGACCGTGGCGGGGGTGATGGATGACGGGCAGATCGACTCCAACCTGGGGACTGAGTACGACCCATTCATGCAAGCCGGAATGGACGTACGACGGGATGGCAATGCCGGGCTGATGCACCACAAAGTGATCATCATTGACCGCTCCATCGTGATCACCGGCTCTTATAACTTCAGCCACAGCGCTGAAACAAGCAACGATGAAAATGTGGTCATCATCCATAGTGCAGAAACGGCAGCGGAATTTATGAGCGAGTTTCAGCGGGTCTATGACCAGGGCCGGCCCTGATCACCAAAGATGTCCAAAAACCAGGCAGACTCCAATACCTTATTTTACGGTTGCCAATTTTCAACAGATAGAGTAAAGTACCAACAAACCCCCGGAGGTCTCCGATGACCGAAAAATTATATCTTGGCCGTTTATTCGATCCAATCCAGGCTAAAACAAGCGACCAGCCGCTGCAATACGACCCAGCAGACCTGACCACGCACGGCGTGGTGACGGGCATGACCGGATGCGGTAAGACCGGCCTATGCATTGCCCTGTTGGAAGAAGCCGCGCTGCAGGGCATTCCAGCCATCCTGATAGACCCGAAAGGCGACCTGACCAACCTGCTGCTGCATTTCCCCAACCTGGCGCCCCAGGACTTCCAACCCTGGCTGGACGCCGAAATGGTGCGCAGGGCTGGGAAAACCGTGGAGCAGGCTTCCACCGACGCTGCCCTGGCGTGGCGAAGCGGGCTGGCAGAGTGGGGCATCACCCCCGAGCGGATAACCGCGCTGTCAAACGCAGCCGAATTTGCCATCTTCACCCCCGGATCGGACGCGGGCATCCCGGTCAGCGTGCTGTCGTCACTGGCGGCACCCGGGCTGATTGGGCAACCAACCGGGAGGTGCTGACCGAGCGAATTGCCAGCACAGTAACCGCCATCCTGGGACTGGTCGGTTTCGGGGAACTCGACCCGATCCGCTCGCGCGAACACATCCTGCTCTCCAACATCTTCCAATCGGCCTGGAGCCAGAATAAATCGCTGGACCTGACCGAGCTCATCCTGCAGATCCAGACCCCGCCCTTCGACAAGCTGGGCGCCTTCCCGGTGGACACCTTCTTCCCGGCCAAGGACCGCATGGACCTGGCTCTGCAGATCAACAACATCCTGGCTGCACCAACTTTCGAACTTTGGCGGGTGGGCCAACCGCTGGATATCGCTTCATTATTATGGAGCCCGGACGGCTGCCCGAGGCACAGCATTTTCTACCTGGCACATCTGCCGGATGATGAGCGGATGTTCTTCGTGACCCTGCTGCTTTCAGCAGTGGAGACCTGGATGCGGACCCAAGCGGGCGCAACCAGCCTGCGTGCGATCCTCTACATGGATGAAATTTATGGCTACCTGCCACCCACGGCAGTGCCTCCATCCAAACAGCCGATGCTGCGCATGCTGAAACAGGCGCGCGCATTCGGGCTGGGTCTGCTGCTGGCAACACAGAACCCAGTGGACGTGGACTACAAGGCACTTTCAAATGCCGGGACATGGTTCATCGGCAAGCTCCAGACCGACCAGGACAAACAGCGCTTACTGGACGGCCTGGAATCTGCGGCACCCGGCGCAATGGACCGCAGCAGCATGGACAAGCTGATCTCCGGGCTGGGCAAACGTGTGTTCATCATGCAGAACGTCCACGAAAAAAACCCGATCGTTTTCCAGACGCGCTGGACGATGAATTTCCTGGCGGGTCCCATGACACGCACCCAGATCCCAGCGCTGAATGCCCTGGTGGGGGCGGGGAGGCTGGCGACAGGTGCAGGAGTCCAGCCGGCTGGAACCAGTGTCCAAGCGGACGCCCCGACATTATTTGAACCCATGCCAGCCGTTGTCCAGAGCCCAAATGAGGGAACGCCCTCTTCAGTATTAACCCGTCCAGTTACTGTGGGGACGACAATTTCAAACGGAACCAGGCAGACGTCGGCAACGCGCCCGTCCGCACCCAGCGGAATCGCGGAGGTTTTCCTGCCGCAAAATTTATCCTTCACGAAAGCTGCAGCGGCGTCAGGGCAATCGATCCCAGCCGACTCTGCGCCAGCCGGAGTGCTATACTGCCCGGCGCTGGTCGCCTCGGCACAAGTGCGCTTCCTGGACCGGAAATACAGCCTGGATGCAGAGCAGGTGAGGTCGGCTCTAGTGACGACCCTTGATAAACGCGGAGTGGTGCGCTGGGACGACTTCACTGCCAAGTTGCCGGACGAAACGGGGATGGACTCCGCTCCCGACCCGCAGGCGCGTTTTGCCAGCATGGATGCGCCGCTGACGGATGGAAAAATCCTTAACGCCCTGCAAAAGGATTTCACTGATTGGGTGTACCGCACGAGCAAGATGACGGTGCGCGCCAACCAGGCACTTGGGCTGTTCGCAACACCGGATGTGGCACAGGCAGATTTCGTCAAGGCGTGTGCCGAGGCAGCCCGCACAGCACGAGAGGCTGCCATGGCAAAAGCCACGGCAAGCATTGACAAACAGATCGCTGCCTTGAATGAGAAATTGGTCAAAGAAGAACGCGAACTGGAGCAGGACAAGACCGAACTGGAGCAGCGCAAGCGCGAAGAACTGGTATCGGGCGCAGAGACGGTGTTCAGCCTGCTGGGTGGACGCAGCAGCCGCAGAATCTCCGCGGCGATGAGCAAGCACCGCATGACCGCACAATCCAAGGGGGACGTGGATGAATCGGTGGATGCGATCACGGATTTCAAGCAGCAACTGGCCCAACTCGCACAGACCCGCCAGCAAGCCCTGGACCAGGCTGGATCAAAATGGGGCGACATCGTCAATAATATTACCGAGATCCCGGTGCTGCCGAAGAAGACGGATATTTACGTGAACCTGTTCGGCGTTGCCTGGCTGCCATATTACCAGGTGAATCTGGGAGATAAGACACTGGAAATCCCAGCATACCAATAGGGACGGACAGTCCCGTCCGACCCATAGAAAGGGAAGAAATGCTCTGGATCGTTTTAGCGGTATGCCTGTGGGGACTGGTCCATTCCCTACTGGCAGGGCACAAAGTAAAGGAATGGGCACGCCAGGCTTTGGGGGAGCGCCTGGGTCGCTTTTACCGGCTGGCGTATAACGCCTTCGCCGGGGTAAGTTTCCTGCCGGTGCTGGTGATCATGTTCCTGGTACCAGACCGGACCCTGTACCGGGTGCCCGTGCCGTGGTCATTATTAATGATTGGGGGTGAACTGCTGGCAGTGGCTGCGCTATTAATCGCATTCCGCCAAACCGACATTTGGGAGTTTATCGGATTCCGCCAGCTTGGAGAGGTTGAAAAGCCATCCAAGCTGACCACCAGCGGGCTTTATCATTACATACGTCACCCGCTTTACACGGCGGGGATGGCTTTCATCTGGCTGCTGCCATTGATGACGGTAAACATCCTGACGGTCAATATTGCCCTGACGGTCTACATTGTCATCGGGGCGACCTTCGAAGAGCGCAAATTGCGGAGGATATTCGGGCAGGAATATAGCGATTATTCCGCAATCACGCCCATGTTCATCCCGTTCCTGAAAGGGAACAAAAGCCGAGGCGTATCGTCTTAAAAGCAGCCTTTGTGCCCACGGTGTATAATCACAGCCAATGTCTTTCGTAACCATTCCCCGTCCCCCGCGTAACCCGTTACCGGCTCAAATCCTGACCGTCCTGCTCGGCGGTCCGCTTCTATTTATATTGATCGTAGGGTTGATCAGCGGAGGGTACAACCTGCTCTTTAGCGGACGAATCTTCCCAGGCATCACGATGGCGGGGGTGGATTTGACCAGCATGACGCCGGAACAGGCAATTTCCTCCATGAGCCGGAACGTAACCTATCCAACCAGCGGCAAGGTGGTTTTCCAACACGGGGATAAAGAGTGGGTGGCAACACCTGCTGAACTGGGGGTGGTGTTCGATGCCGGCAACTCAATCCAAATGGCTTATGGGGTGGGACGCCAGGGAGGATTACTTAACGAGCTGGCTGGACAACTGAATGCCTGGCAGGGCGGGCTGGACCTGAAACCAGTCATCCTGTTCGACGAGCGCGTGGCGCATGGATACCTCCAGAATATTGGCGCACAGATCGATCAGCCGGTGGTAGAAACCGACCTGCATTTAAACGGGACGGAAGTGGTCTACATCCAGGGACAGACAGGCATGTTGCTCAACGTGGACAGCACCCTGGCGAACCTGATGAGCAAGCTATCGTCTTTCCAGAGTGGTGACGTACCACTGGTGGTGGAGGAACAATCCCCGGTGGTGGCAGAGGCCTCGGCACAAGCAGCCAGCCTGCGGCAGATCTTAAGCGCTCCGCTGACTCTGCACATCGACAATCCACAAGCCGGCGATCCAGGCCCATGGACGGTCGATCCCGCCACCCTGGCAGGAATGCTGTCACTGGTGCCGGTGAAGATCGATTCACAATGGCAATACCAAGTGCAGGTGGACGCCCAGGCGTTCACCCAATTCCTGAGCGATATTTCACCCTTGTTGAACAAAACCCCCGTGAATGCCCGCTTTACGTTCGACGATAACTCAGGCAGCAATACTCAGCAGTTGCTGTTGGCGGTGCCTGCCCAGGTTGGGCGTGAACTGGACATCCAGGCAACGATCCAGGCAGTGCAGACCGGCCTGCTGGCAGGGGAACACGACATCCCACTGACCGTGGTTACTGCAAACCCCGTCGTGGGCAGTGATGCCACGGCCGCATCGCTTGGGATTACCGGCCTTGTATCTTCCCAAACCAGCTATTTTCGCGGTTCGAGCGGAGCCCGTCTTCAAAATATAAAAGCAGCTGCCGCCAAGTTCCATGGTTTACTCATTCCACCCAATACAACATTCTCGATGGGCACTGCGATGGGTGACATCAGCCTGGAAAATGGATACGCAGAAGCGTTGATCATTTACAACGGACAGTCAATTACCGGGGTTGGCGGAGGGGTATGCCAGGTAAGCACCACCCTCTTCAGAACAGCTTATTTTGGTGGATATCCCATCGTCGAACGGCACGAACATGCCTACCGGGTTTACTATTATGAACAAACCCGCACAGGCACAGACCCCAACCTAGCCGGGCTGGATGCCACCGTTTACTTTCCCCTCGTGGATTTAAAGTTCACAAACGACCGCCCATACTGGCTGCTGATGGAGACATATTTTAATGCCGCCAATGACTCGCTGACCTGGAAATTCTACTCGACCGCTGATGGCCGAACTGTTGACATTCAGAACCACGGACTGGAGAACGTTGTACCGGTGCCGGCCCCGGCCTTCGAGGAAAACCCCGCCCTTTCAGCGGGAGAAATATCACCGTTCGACTGGTGGGTGACGGATGGAGCCGACATTTCGGTGACGCGGACCATCACCCGGAACGATCAGCAACTCTATCCGCCTGACACGACCCGGACGCATTACGTGCCGCATGGGATGGTGTGTCAATACGGACCAGGGACGGACAATCCGGAAGCCCTGGCAGCCGCGCTTGGCATTTGCCAGCCTTAGGCGTGGTAAAATAACGGTTTGCCAGTTCCCGGAGGAGGAGAAACCCATGATCAATAAAGACCTGCTTGATATCCTGCGCTGCCCCAACTGCGTGCGCGAAAAAGATGGAAACTTAACGTTATATAAAGACGCCTGGCTGATCTGCCAGGATTGCGAGCGCAAGTACCCGATCGTGGAAGACATTCCCGTGATGCTCATCGAAGAAGGAGATAAGTGGGTCGGAGTGGCCGAGAAAGACCTGCCCGTTCCGCCCCCCATGAAGTGAAATGCCTGATAAGAAAGACGATTTCCTGAAAAAAGCACGTTTGCTGAAACGACCGACCACCGGACAGTTCATCTGGATGGGGGTGGGACTGGTGGCTGCAGTGGGATTGTTTATTTTCCTGAGAGGTATTGTGACATGCTGGCGGCTGACAGCCTTGCCGGGAATTGCCCCCGTAAGCTGTGCCGGGTCGCCAGTCAACCCTGAAGGAACGCCAGTTCCGGGGTCCACAGCCGGACCGGGTATGCCGACCACCAGTGCACCCCAGGCTCCGCTGCCTCCACCATGGGATGGCGCCAGCCGGGTGAATATCCTGGTGATGGGGTACGATTACGAATCCAATTGGGACCCGACCATCCGGTTATGCCCCTGCCGCAGCGATACCATGATCGTATTCACCATCGATCCAGTCAGCCATACGGCCGGGATGATCTCGGTGCCGCGCGACCTGTGGGTCAACATCCCCGGGTTCAATTCTTATAATAAGATCAATGCCGCCCTTTTCCTGGGGGATACCTATAAAGTGCCGGGGGGTGGCGCCGAACTGGCAATGAAAACAGTTGAGAATTTCCTGGGAATACCGATCCAATATTTTGCATTAATCGATTTCACGGCCTTTACGAAAATGATCGACACCATCGGGGGGGTGTGCCTGGACATTGCCAGCGAGATCAAGGTAGGCGTCCTTTTTGAAAGCGGAACGGTTACCCTGAAACCAGGTCACCAATGCCTGAGCGGGAAAGTGGCATTAGGGTACGCTCGGGCCAGGGATGTAAACCAGGGAGTTGCGCAAGGCGACGTGGAAAGGTCCCAGCACCAGCAGCAAGTCATCATGGCGGTAAGGGATAAAGTGCTGGCTCCCGGCAATTTCCTGAACCTGATGGGACAGGCTCCCACCCTGTACAGCGAATTATCAGGCGGCATTAATACAAACCTGCCCATGGAAGATGCGATGCGACTGGCGATGCTGGCAAAGGATATCTCATTGGACAGCATCAAGACCGGTGTGATCGACTACACCATGATGCAGGACGGCACTTATAATCTCAACGGGCAGGAATTGGCTGTTCTGAGACCTTACCCCGATAAAATCCGCGAACTGGTTGATAAAATCTTCGGCGGCGGCAGCATGGATCCCATGGCAACCGGCACGGTGGAAGAAAAGATGCAGGCCGAGGCAGCACGCGTAGTGGTAATCAACGGCACCGGAGTAGCCGGGATGGCTGAGAAAACTTCCAACTACCTGAAAACACAGGGCATGAACGTGACCAATTTCGGCAATACCAGCGACTATCCCGACAAGTATTATTCGCCGTTCCCCAACAGCACGCTGATCATCGTGCACGCGGGGAAGCCATACGCGATCCAATACCTGATGGCGCTGATGAAGGTTACCAGCTCGAGTCAAATACTCGTGGATTTCAAACCGGATGCTCCGGAAGATATCGTGGTGGCGCTGGGGGCGGATTGGAATTCCAGCAACCCGATGCCGTAACAGATCAGCCTGCTGGCAGCCTTTTGAAGGCCGTTAGATCCGATCAAAGGCAACAGGGACTACCGGCAATCAAAAAACCAGGATCCAGCAAGCATTCAGTCTGAGTAAATATCGTGGCACCCTGAAAACCAACCGCGAAGCGCAAAGAAGACGAGTTCACAAATTCTCCTGCACTGCGCGGTTTTCCTTGCTGCCAGGAATTCAGCTCCGGAAAATAAACCTTGGGTAACGCCATAAACGACAACCCGGTTTCGACCCTCCAGAATAGGAGTAACACCAGGCTGACCTTCACAGCCCTGGCGTGGTTCGTGGTACTTACATCCATCTTCGCACTGGCTTACAACCAGGCGCCTCTCTTTACATCCAACCAAAATCAATATTTTCTACATGGCTACGCCCAAGCGGGAATTGGGAACCTGAGCAAAGACTGGCTGGCAAATACCACCGATCCGACCCCGGTTTTCAGTTTCCTTGTGGCAGTCACCCTGCGCCTGTTCACGAGTGAAGCCCTGTTCTTTGTCTATTACGCCCTGCTGATGGGTGTGTACTTTTTTAGTCTATTTGGGATCGTCGACCATGTTTTCCCGCTGCGTTCTTCACGAATGAAGAGCGGGTTATTCATTGCCGCCCTTGTCCTGATACACTCCGCGGTTTTACGATTCCTGCTGCAGAGGTTATTTGGCGGGGACTGGCCATATTTGCTCGAGGGAGGGGTGGCCGGGCAGCGCCTGCTCGGGCCGATCTTCCAGCCAAGCTCATTTGGTGTGTTCCTGGTTTTATCGATCTATTTATATCTTAAGGATAAAAAGGGACTGGCAATTTTGAGCGCAGCCCTGGCAGCCACTTTCCACCCCACGTATTTACTCAGCGCGGGGGCGTTGACGCTTGCGTACATGATCGATACCTGGCGAGGCCAGAAAAAAATATGGCCTGCATTGCGATTGGGCCTGCTGGGACTGGCTGTGGTTGCCCCAATATTGATATACACTTACATCAATTTTTGGGGCGGCAACCCTGAGATCGATGCAGCCGCACGCAGCCTGCTGGTCAACGTGCGCATTCCACCGCATGCGGTGGTTTCAGATTGGTTCAATGCCACGGTGATCATCAAGCTGGTATTTATCGGAGTGGGACTTTTCCTGGTGCGCCGCTCCAGGCTTTTTTGGGTCCTGTTCATCCCATTGTGCCTGGCGGTCGGGCTGACCATTGTGCAAGTCTTTACCATGAATAATGCCCTGGCATTAATTTTCCCCTGGCGACTTTCCACGTGGCTGGTACCTGTTGCGGTCGGCCTGATCGCGGGAGAACTGGTCATCCTGCTCGGTTCACGAACCCCGGCAACCCTGGGAAGGGCACTAAAAACCACGGGACTGGTACTGATTGCTCTGGCGGTGGCGGCAGGAGAGGTGCGGTCCTACCTGGTGAACAACCAGTGGTCAGCTTTAGCATACAGACCTATCGAAGCTTATGTGAGGTCGCACCGGCTACCCGGGCAGGTGGTCCTGACCCCCTCCGGCATATACGATTTCCGCCTGGAGACGGGCGTCCCGGTCTATGTGGATTTCCTGTCGATCCCTTACAAGAGTGCGGAAGTGGTGGAATGGGACCGTCGTTTCCGGCAGGAAAGCCTTTTATACCAGCGGATGGCCTGCGACAGAATTACCGAAATATCCAGGGAGGGGGTAACCCAGGTGGTTTTGCCGGTTGATTTCCCGGTAATATGCCCGCAACTGGTGGAAATTTACCGAGACAGCGCCTTCGGTCTATACAGCATTTCCCCTTTGACCAATAATTAAACTCCCCTGAAGTTCCTGCAGCGGCTTCCAAGAATGAAAGACTACCGCGACGAACTTTCCAGGGATGTATTTAAAGATGAAATCCCAAAAATTCTTCGGAAGCATTATTTCTTCGCAGGGGCGTAGTACATCACTACCACCCCGTTCTTATAATTTTCCATCTTCATCAAATCCAGGCTGACCGGTTTGGCGATGTCTTTGAATAGCGGTTTGCCGCTCCCTAATATGACAGGATGGACCAGGAGCTGGTATTCGTCGATCAGGCCAAGCTGGGTGAAGGCCTGGACAATACTGGCACTTCCATAAATCACCATATCCTTACCAGGCCTTTTCTTCATTTTTTCGATCCCAACCGGAAGGATGTCACGGACCAGGCGGGCATTATCATATTTACCCCACTCAACCGTTTCGAGGCTTTTTGTAAAGACCATCTTGGAGACATTGTTCATGCGTTCCGCGCCCGGCCAGGTGGATTCAGTCTGGAAGGGCCAAACCTTGTTCATGATCTCGTAAGTGATCCGGCCAAGCAAAATCAGATCCATCGATTGCTGCAGTGTGTCCGCATATTTGCCCATTTCGTCGTTGAAATTGTCCATCACCCAGCTCATGTCTTCGTTTGGACCCACCATGAAGCCATCCAGCGAAACAAAAATTGAAGCAATGACCTTGCGCTTGACTTTCCTCCTGCTGCAATCAATAAATACAATTTAGACATTATAACTCATGAAAAAAGCAAAATCCAGAATACAACAAATTCACCCTTTCCGAGCATGTCATGGAAATAAAAAAACTCACCCCAAAGCCGGTCTTTGGGGTGAGAATATGCATGAAATTAATCTTTATTTCGACTTTAAATAATCCCCAATGGCTGCAGCAGCCTTGCGCCCACCGATCATGGCGGTGACCACCAGGTCTGCACCGGTAACACCATCACCGGCGGCAAAAACACCCGGGCGGGTGGTGGCGCCGGTCTCTTTATCGGTGACGGTTATGAGACCATAATCGTGGACATCGAGACCGGGAGTGGTCTTGCCAATGACCGGGTCGGGCCAGTAGCCGAGGGCCTTGATGGCTGTATCCACGGCGATGGAGAAATTGGAGCCTTCCACAGGGACGGGCTTGCGGCGACCCTTGGCGTCGGGTTCACCGAGGACCATCTCGATGCACTCAATGGCAGCCAGGTGTCCATCATCCCCATTGATGAACTTGACCGGCTGGGTGAGGAACCTGTACTTGGCACCTTCTTCCTTGGCCATCCTGCGGTCCTTGCGACCACCGGGCATTTCCTTCTCGGTGCGGCGGTAAAGGCAGGTCACTTCCTCGGCGCCCAGGCGCAAAGCAGAGCGCAGGCAGTCAGAGGCCGTGTCACCGCCGCCGATAACCACGACACGCTTGCCCAAAACCGGGCGCTCGCGCTTGTTCTCGGGCAGCAGGTTCAGTTCGGTGTTGGCGCGCATCAGGAAGTCGGTGCCTTCGTAAACGCCGGACAGGTCCTCGCCGGGAATATCCATGCGGGCATCGATACCGGTGCCGACTCCGACAAAGACCGAGTCGAACCCTTGACCAAACAAATCGTCAATGGATTTATCCTTACCGATAAGAGTGTTGCCGACGAATTTGGCCCCGGCTTTTTCGTAATCACTCCAGCGGCAGAAGAAGACTTCCTTGGCAAGTTTAAAATTCGGGATACCGTAGACCAGCAACCCACCGGGAGCCGGTTTGGCATCGAAGATGGTCACGGAATGACCCTGTTCGAGAAGTTTTTCGGTGGCGCCCAAACCGGCCGGGCCGGCACCGACAATGGCGACCTTTTTACCGGTCGGTTTTCCAACCTGGATGGCAACCCCGGCTGTTTTGCGCTCATAGCAGGTAACGAAGGTCTCCAATGAGCCGCACAGGACGGGTTCATGGGTCTTATTCAGCACGCAGGAGCCCTGGCAGAGTTGTTCGTGCGGGCAGACGCGTGAGCAAATTTCGGGGAGCGAGGAAGTCTGGCGGTAGAGCTGGGCAGCTTCGACATAGCGTCCCTGCTCGATCAGCCAAATAGCCGAGGGAATATCGTTGTGGCAGGGGCAGGCGAGCATGCAGGGCGCCGGGTCGGGGCAGTGAATGCAGCGGGAAGCTTCCAGCATGGCGCGGTCGGAATCGAGCGGGATGACCACATCGCCAAAGTCGCAGACGCGTTCCGTGGGCGGCCGGAGTGACAAGTCCTGATAGGGCATGTAGACACGTGCCTTGCGGTCAATTTCTAGATATTCACTTGGAATCGTTTGCATTTGGTACTCTCCGCCGAAAACGACAAACTCAACCTATTTTGATATGTATCATACTCAATCTTGTGCCGGGTTTACAGGCTTATATGTCACCATTGCCGGTGACGATAATCACAATGTAAAAAGGGTGTCAAATAGCTGTCTGTGGGCGGGATGTCATATTAATATTCTGTTGGGAAGGAACAGATCGCAAAAATCCATTTCCCGGGTTGGCGAAGGACAACGAATCATAGGTTGTGAAACAATGCCCCAAAATGATTAGAAATTAGTGATTTTGAAAACGTTATTTCTGCTTGGATACTGCATATATTGACCACTCATCGATTCTGTTTACATCCAGTTAATAAATATGTTGTATCCTCAGCATAAGTACCCATCATTTTAATCAAAGACGGTCCAACCAGGCTTTTATAAGGCGACCTCAGAACGTCCACAGAACCCGGTTTTGAAAAGGATAAACAAGGACGATGAATAAAATAATGATCGTCGACGACGATGCCCACATCAGGGAATTGGCAGGAATATTCCTAAAAAGGGAAGGGTTTGAAATCCTGGAAGCCTCCGATGGGGTGGAAGCACTCGGAAAACTCGAGGAAATAAAAGCGGACCTCGTGATCGTGGACATCATGATGCCAAAAATGGACGGCTGGGAGTTGTGCCGCCAGGTGAAAGCAAGCTATGACATTCCCGTATTGATGCTGACGGCGAGAGGCGAGACAAGCCAAAAACTAAAAGGATTCCAGCTGGGAACCGACGATTATTTGGTTAAACCCTTCGAACCGCTGGAAATGGTGGCAAGGGTCAAAGCCTTGCTGAAAAGGTACCGGATTATATCTTCACAAACAATTCAAGCCGGTAAATTATTATTGGACCGCAAGGTTTACACGGTAAAGGTAGACAGCGAGGAGCTGACGCTGCCTTTGAAAGAATTCGAGCTCTTATTCAAACTGGCCAGCGAAGCCGGAAGAACATTCACCCGGGAACAATTGATCGAAGATATTTGGGGATTTGATTTCCATGGGAACTTCCGCACCCTGGACGTGCATATCAACCGGCTGCGGGGACGCTTTCCTGAAGATCGTTCTTTTATCAGGATCAGGACAATTCGAGGGTTGGGTTACCGCCTGGAGGTGAAACCATAAAAGCCAAGATATTCTTCATCCGGATGGGAGGGATCGTGCTCATGCTTGTATTCCTGGCAGGAGTATTTTCGGGAACATTTGCTCTGACCGCGATCGTTTATGAGAAATTCGGCCTTCACCCAACCGCCATGGAGGCGCAACTGATCAATTCATTGCTGGGTCTTTTTTTCGTCGCGCTGATCATTTCAATCCTGGGGTTCATTTTCAGATCCAGGCGTAGAAAATTCCTGATGGGCACCGTGGAACCGATCATCAAGGCATTGGAAAGGATCGGGAGGGGAGATTATGACGTCCAACTCAAAAATGAAATGGCCAGCAATTTTGAAAGGATAGAACCAGTCAATAAATTAGTACGCAGCGTAAACAGGATGGCACAGGAATTAAGCCAGATGGAGGAATTGCGACAGGAGTTCATCTCCAACGTGTCCCACGAAATCCAAAGTCCGCTGACGTCCATCCGAGGCTTTGCCAGGGCGCTCCAAAATGAGGACCTCAGCCAGGAAGAGAAAAACCATTACCTGAATATCATCGAAACAGAGAGCATGCGGCTTTCTAAATTAAGTGAAGACCTGCTCAAACTAGCCTCTCTAGAGACGGAGACTCTGCAGTTCGAACCAAAATCCTACCGTCTGGATAAACAGGTCCGCAGCCTGATACTGGCCTGCGAACCGCAATGGATGGACAAAGCCATCGATATGGATATATCCCTCGAGGAAGTGAATATCTATGCGGACGAGGATCTTTTGAGCCAGGTGTGGATAAACTTGATCCATAACAGCATCAAGTTTTCGCCTCAATGCGCAAGAATAAACATCATTTTGCACCAACAAGCAAACAGGGTGATCTTCAGCATCGCAGATACGGGTACCGGGATTGCTGAGGAAGACCAGGCACGCGTCTTCGAGCGCTTCTTCAAGGCCGACAAATCGCGTCAGCGGTCGACCGGGGGGAGCGGACTAGGACTGTCCATTGCAAAGAAAATCGTTGAAATTCATGAGGGAGAAATCAGCTTGCAGAGCAAAGTTGACACCGGCACCACCGTGACCGTGTCTTTGCCTGTTTTGAAATGATCGAAGCCAGATCTTAAGGGAAACAACGCCGCATTTCCGCAAAATACGTGGCGTTGGACTTATCTAATACTGAGAGACCGTTTATATTCAGTTTACATAGCTGTTGTATAAATGGCGATATCAATCAAATCGATTAGGTTCAACCGTTGCTTTATTTCATTAATAAAGAAATCCAAGTTAATGGTTGACGAAGGACCATGACATCCATCCAAGGAAAATTATGTCAACTTGCTCGACAAACCACCAACATCCCTGTTGCCAAAAAATCCTGGGACATTAGAGCTGATATGGTCCAGTTTACGGATAATTTGCATGATCAGGATTACCCTGACGTCAAATGGGAAGCGGAATATTTGCTTTTCCTTTTCATGTTTTTTGATGAAAGTGCTGGTGAGAGGGAAGAATAATTTCTTCAGAGTCTTCTAGGGGATATTCAGCCAGAAAATCATTTGGGCCAGGGTAATTCTCGTTTGCTTAAGCTTCTATTCCTGCTTAGGCCGATCAAGTCTGTGGAAACCCACTTTGAATCCGTATGACGACAATTGATCTCTTCCAGTAACCGTAAAAGGAAAATTAAATTACAAAGAACCGCTCCAACCCTCGCCAGGGAAGAAGACCTGGAAATGACAAAGAGAATGAGCCCGGCATCTCCCTCAAATCTGTCAACTGGAACCGCCTGTTCGGATATTTAAACCCTTACCGGGGCAGGATGGGTTTGGCCATCCTGGCTCTGCTGTTATCCAGCGGATTTGGTCTAGCCTTTCCGCTAGTGATCGTGCGCCTGCTCGATTCAGTCACCAAAGCCAACAATTTTGCCCTGCTAAATATGCTGGCCGGAATATTAGTGGTCATATTTTTGCTGCAAGCCGCCTTCAGCTTTATCCAGTCGTACCTGCTGACCTATATCGGTGAGCGGATCGTCTATGACCTGCGCACTTCTTTATATCAGCACCTGCACCAACTCTCCCTCGATTTTTATGCGCTGCGCCGGGTGGGCGACCTTGTCTCGCGTCTTTCAAGCGATGTAACCCAGATGCGCACCATGCTGACGAGCAATCTGACCACGCTGCTCAGCCAGGTGCTGACCCTGGTCGGATCGATAACCATCCTGTTGACCTTAAATGCCCGATTTACCCTGTTCATACTGGCACTGACGCCGTTGCTGATCGTCATCGCCTTTACTTTTGGGCGCCGCATCCAAAAGGGGAGTACCCGAATCCAGGACCAGCTTGCCGATTCGACAGTGGTGGCCGAGGAGGGACTCCAGGGTATCCGAGTGGTCAAGAGTTTCGGGCGCGAGGATTATGAGACAAAAAGGTACAACTCCGCCATGGAAAAAACATTCCGCGCCTCCCTGCAGATGGCGGTCAACAATTCGCTGTTTGGCTCACTGATGATGTTCCTGGGTTTCAGCTCGATCGGCGCGATCATGTGGTACGGCGGACACGAGGTGATTGCCGGGCGGCTGAGCCTGGCAATGATCACGGGCTTCCTGATCTATGGCATTTCGATCGCAGGAAGCCTGGGCGGACTTGGCGGCTTGTATGCTCAACTTAGCGCCGCCATTGGCGGGGTGAAGCGCGTTTTCGAACTGCTGGATACAAAACCTTCAATCCAGGATAATGCGGGGGCTCAATCGATCTCTTCCAGCCACGGCAGCATCACTTTTCAGGACGTCTCCTTCAGTTATGATAAAGAGGCCGAAGTATTATGTAATGTATCGCTGGATATAAAGGAGGGGGAGATCCTGGCGCTGGTCGGTCCCAGTGGGGCTGGAAAAAGCACAATTTTCAATCTCATCCCTCGTTTTTACGATCCGACCAGCGGAAGCATCCAAATCGACGGGCATGACCTGCGCTCCATTACGCAGGAGAGCCTGCGCGCCCAAATGGCCATCGTCCCGCAAGAAACGATCCTGTTCGGAGGGACGATCCAAGAGAATATCCTAAATGGGCGCCTGGATGCGAGCGAAGATGAACTTATAGCGGCTGCGAAGGCAGCCAATGCGCACGATTTCATCATGGATTTCCCAAAACAGTACGAGACGATCGTAGGAGAGCGCGGCATGAACCTGAGCGGCGGACAACGCCAGCGCATTTCCATTGCGCGTGCCGTTCTGAAAGATCCGCACATCCTGCTTCTGGATGAGGCCACCAGTTCCCTGGACAACGAATCCGAGGAACTGGTCCAGGATGCCCTGAATCGGTTGATGCAAAAGCGTACCACGGTGATCATCGCTCACCGGCTGAGCACCATCAAGATTGCCCATCGCATCGCCGTGTTGGAAAGCGGGCGAATCATTGAATTGGGTTCGCATGAGGAACTCATGGAGAAAAATGGCTTGTATGCCCGCTTGTATTCGATGCAGTTCCGCAACCCAGAGCAAGGACTGGCTGCCCTGCTGGCAAAAGCGCAGGCTGAATATCCAGAAGACAAAATCCTTTCAGAAAAGCCCAGTGGGTTACTGGATATGTTGAGAGGACAGGGGAGGTAAAAGGCGAATTCAACCTGTCCTTAAGAAATCCAAATCGTTGGCATTCCCATCATTCTTTTGAATCGTTTGGTCATCGCTAGGTTCCGGATTTGCATTTCACATAACGATTTTGTTTACATACAGTTTATAAATATGTAGTATCCTTACTTTTGGAAAATTTGGCTTTGGTAAAAGATATTGTCAAAATCCTGGTAGTTTCTTATGGAAGGGAATGATAAACGAAGTCCAGTAACACAAACATAGTGAGTGTATTTCCATTAGTCATGGTTTTCGCCGGTCCTAAGTCAAGCAGCAATTATGTTGTTTACTCCGGTTCGGGTGAAACATAAAGATCAAACCAATGTTGGAGGAATGGAATGGCAAGGAAACTTGAAAATGAAAATATGAACCCCGGAAAAAGAAAGGGGTTGAGTCGAGCTGGGAGAACCTGGCTGATCATCGGCCTGGTGGTGGTAGTGGCCGCGGGAGCTTTCGCAGTTTATCGGGTAAGGGCGAATGCAACTGCCGCCAGCTCCTATCAAACGACAACGCTCGCACGCGGGAATTTGAATGCTACGATCGGCGCAACGGGGAATGTACGCGCCAACCAGACGGCAATCATCAGCTGGCAAACCAGTGGTACCGTGGACAGCGTGGATGCTGTAGTCGGTGACCAGGTAGGGGCGGGAATCACCCTGGCTTCCCTGTCGACCACCTCACTGGCTCAAAATGTCGTGATGGCGCGCGCTGACCTGGTGACAGCCCAACAGAACCTGACCAGTGTACTCAATTCAAACACCCAGCGCGCCCAGGCGCAGCTCAACCTGGCCGATGCGCAAAAAAGTGCAAACAGTGCCACCGATACACTGAGCGGCCTGTTGGCGACCAATCACGGGGGCACATCAGCGGATATCACTTATGCACGTGCCCAGTTGACACTTGCCCAGCAAAGCTATGACCAGGCAAAGAATTTCTACGATAACGTTAAAGACCGGCCGGATACCGACTCTCTCAAAGCCCAGGCATACACTTCCTTTTACAATGCGCAGCAAGCTCTCTGGCGTGCCCAAGGCAACTTGAACTATTACCTGCAGGTCCCGAGTGGAAGTGATATCGATGTGGCACGCGCCAAACTGGCTTTGGCACAGGCGCAATTGGCAGATGCCCAGAGAGAATGGGACCGCTTGAAAAATGGACCGGACCAGAATGATGTGGCGGCAGCCCAGGCGAGAGTGGATGCAGCCCAGGCGACGCTCAATTATTCGCGCCTGGCTGCGCCCTTTGCCGGGACCGTGACCGAAGCGGACCCGATGGTTGGCGACCAGGTATCTCCCGGCACCATGGGGTTCCGGGTGGACGACTTGTCGCGCCTGCAGGTGGATGTGCAGGTTTCGGAAGTGGATATCAATAACGTGGTACTCGGTCAGCCAGCAGTGGTGACGTTTGATGCCGTGGCCGGCAAGGTATATCACGGCAAAGTGGTCGACGTCAGCAGGGTGGGGACGTCCGTGCAGAACGTTGTCAATTTTAGTGTAACAGTCGAATTGACCGACCCGGATGCAGACGTCAAACCAGGCATGACCGCCTCGGTGACGATCACGATCCAGTCCCTGGAAAACGTGCTGCTGGTGCCAAACAGTGGGGTGCACCTGGTCAACAGTCAACGGGTGGTATACATCCTGCGGAACGGGCAGCTTATGGAAATCCCGGTCACCCTGGGCGCCTCGGACGAAACGATGAGCGTGGTAGTCTCAGGTGACCTTTCTGTGGGAGACGTACTGGTCATGAACCCGCCCACGAATTTTACGCCGGGTGGGGGCGGGGGCGGGGGAGCCAGAAGCATTTTTGGGGGCGGGTAACATGACTTCGGACTGCGTCATTTGCGCGGAAGATTTGATGAAGGTCTACCAGATGGGACAGGTGGAAGTAAACGCCCTGGCAGGGGTTTCGATAAACATCGAACGGGGAGAAGTGGTAGCCATCATGGGACCCTCCGGTTCCGGAAAATCGACACTGATGAACATCCTGGGCTGCCTGGACCTGCCCAGCTCGGGTAAATACATCCTGGACGGGGAAGCGGTTGAAACCCTGAATGACGATCAGCTCGCAAATATCCGCAACCGAAAAGTGGGTTTCATTTTCCAATCTTTCAACCTGCTCTCGCGCACAACGGCGCTCGGTAACGTGGAACTGCCACTGCGGTATGCCGGGAAAATATCCAATAGAAAAGAGCGGGCGCGGGCTGCCCTGGATTCTGTAGGACTAGGAGACCGTATCTCGCACCGACCAACGGAACTATCCGGGGGACAACAACAGCGGGTTGCGATCGCGCGGGCGCTGGTCAATAACCCAGCCATCATCATGGCAGATGAGCCAACCGGGAACCTGGATTCGAAAGTGGGGAAAGAAATCCTGGAACTGCTGCTCGCCTTAAACCGCGACAAAGGGACCACTTTGATCATCGTGACCCACGACCCGACGATTGCCGCCCAGACGCAGCGCATTATCCATTTGCGCGATGGTTTGATCGAGGAGAAACAATGAATTTCGGACAGTCCATCATTGAAGCATTGGAAACCATGAACGGAAACAAGCTCCGTTCCGGGCTGACCATCCTGGGCATTGTGATTGGTGTGGGTGCGGTGATCGCCATGCTGGCGGTGGGACAGGGAGCGCAGGATACCATTACCGGTGCAATCAGCGGGATCGGCACCAACCTGGTATTCGTCACATCGGGAAATGACATTCTAAATGTTCGCAACCCCAAGCCCCTGACGCTGGGGGATGCCCAGGCAATCGCAGATCCATATTCAGCACCGGATGTACTGGCAGTGGCACCCATCATCCAGGGCAGAAATGATGTGACTGCCGGTGGGCAAACGATGAGCGTAAGCATTACGGGGACCACACCAGAATATTTCGTCCTGCAGAATTATGCCCTGATCGAAGGTGATTTCCTGACGCAGGACAACCTGCAGGGAAACGCCTCGGCGGCGGTAATTGGTCCGGGCGTAGCGGACAAACTTTTCGGGCGACGCAACGGGGTGGTGGGGGAGACGATCCGGATCAGTGGGCAACCGTTCAGGATCGTGGGTCTATTGGAATCCAAGGGTGGGGGCACGTTCGGCAGCCAGGATAACCAGGTGATCATCCCGTTCACCACCGCGCAGACACGCCTGATCCACCGCTCTGTTCTAAATGAGGTGGACCAACTCTACGTGCAGGCAGCCAACGCCAAGGCTGTCCCGGCGGCAACAGACGAGATCAAACAGATCCTGCGGCAACGCCACCGGACACCCGTGGGAGTGGATGACTTCACGGTTTTCTCACAGGCGGACTTCCTGTCGATCGCAACCACGGTGACGGGCGTCTTCACCATTTTCCTGGGCGGGATCGCAGGGATATCCCTGCTGGTGGGGGGAATCGGAATCATGAACATCATGCTGGTGTCGGTGACCGAGCGCACGCGCGAAATCGGCTTACGCAAGGCACTGGGGGCGCGCAAGCGCGACATCCTCGTGCAGTTCCTGATAGAAAGTTCCATGCTCAGCCTGATCGGAGGAATAATTGGAATCCTGCTGGGGTGGTTCCTGGGGTTTATCGTCGGGCGGATCGCGGCAGCCACAGGGAACCCCTTCAACCCGGCCATCAGCGTGAACGCCATCCTGCTGGCAACGCTGTTTTCGGCGGCAGTGGGATTGTTCTTTGGCATATACCCGGCAAACAGGGCAGCCAGCCTGGAACCGGTGGAAGCCTTGAGATACGAATAAAGCAAGCTCAACAGAAAGAAAGCAGTAAAATTAACTCCGGCATCACAGCGATGCCGGAGTTTTCTTTCAGGAGCAATTCATGCAGGCAAAAATCATCGAAGTGGGACCGGAACGACTTGGGGAATATGCCGGTATTCCGATCAAGCTGGAAGTAAAACAGCGCCTGGAGGTCGAGCTGGTGGAGGGAGGATTGGGAGGCATGCGCCTGCACCAGGTGGAGGTGGAGAAGCCTTACGTCAAGGATTATGATTCGTATGGAGATGTCCCCACCGACTGGCCGAAGAAGTTCGATATCAGCAACTGGGGCTTCTTCCTTGCAATGGTTGGGGAAAGATTGGCAGGCGGGGCAGCGGTGGCATTCAATACCAACGAGGTGATCATGCTGGAAGACAGGAAAGACGGGCTGTGCTGTGGGACCTGCGGGTGGAGCCTGCATTCCGAGGAGTGGGGATCCCGTTATTCAAGTACGCAGCCGAGTGGTCCAGAAAACGGGGCTGCCGACAAATGAAGGTGGAAACCCAAAACGTCAATGTGCCCGCCTGCCGGTTTTATCAGCGTATGGGCTGCAGCCTGGGCGAGATCCGACGGTTTGGGTATGCAGCCGTTCCTGCTGTAGCGGAGGAAATGATGTTGAACTGGTATCTCGATCTGTAAATTCACCCACAGGCGGGGACTGTGAGGCATGGCGGTGCTGGGAGCGAAATCAATTTCGGGGATTGGACATTCCTCGGAATGCACTGATCAGGTGGAATCCCAACCGGAATGAGATGAAGAGCAGTTGAGGGCGGGTGAATCCCGCTCAATATTTTTAAATGATTCTCATTAAGAGCATACAAGAAAGAACCACTCAACCTTTCCAAGGAAAGTATAATGGTCACGCAGGCGCTCGAGACCGGATCGAAATGCGAAGGGAATAGGGCGCAGCATTAATATCCCAAACACTGCATCAATCCAAGGAGTAACTTATGGAAGAAAAGATAAAGCAACTCAGAGAAGCACTGGCAGAAATTTCGGACCTTTCCACCGTGGGGGCCGTGCTCGGCTGGGACCAGCAGACCTACATGCCGCCCGGCGGCGCGGAAGGGCGCGGCAACCAACTGGCCCTGATCGGTCGGCTGGCACACGAACGATCCACTTCATCCGAACTGGGTAAATTGCTGGACGACCTAAAACCTTACGCGGCCAGCCTGGATCCGGATTCGGACGAGGCGAGACTGGTTAAAGTTACCACCCGCAACTACGAGAAAGCCGTGAGGGTACCGACCAAGCACGTGGTCGATTTCGCGCAAGCCACCACACTGGGGCAACAAGCCTGGGTGGAAGCCCGGTCCAAATCGGATTTCTCGATCTTTCGCCCACACCTGGAGAAGATTGTTGCGCTGCGACAGGAATATGCAGCGTTCTTCCCCAATTTCGAGCATCCCTACGATGCCCTGCTGGACGATTTCGAACCCAACATGAAAACTGCGGATGTGAAGGCCATCTTCGACGGGCTGCGCCCCAAGCAGGTGGAACTGATCAAGGCAATCAGCGGGAAGCCGCAGGTGGATGATTCCTTCCTGCACCAACCCTTCGACGAGAAAAAACAGTGGGATTTCGGCGTGGAAGTCATCACCAAGTTTGGATATGACTGGAACTGCGGACGGGAGGACAAGGCTGCGCATCCCTTCACCGTCGGCTTTGGGATCAAGGATGTGCGTATCACCACGCGAGTGGCACCAGACTTCCTCAATTCGATGATCTTTGGGACCATGCACGAGTGCGGCCATGCACTGTACGGGCAGGGAGTAGCTCCCGAGCTGGACCGGACCGGACTGGAAGGGGGAGCTTCGCTGGCGGTGCACGAAAGCCAGAGCCGCATGTGGGAAAACCTGGTGGGGCGCTCGCTGCCGTTCTGGCAGCACTTCTACCCGCGCCTCCAGGAAGTTTTCCCACAGTTGGCGGGTGTGACACTTGATAAGTTTTACAAGGGAATCAACAAGGTCCAGCCATCTTACATCCGGGTGGAAGCGGACGAAGCCACGTACAACCTGCACATCATGCTGCGGCTCGAAATGGAAATTGCCATGCTGGAAGGCAAGGTGGCGGTCAAAGACGTGCCCGAGCTTTGGAACGTCAAGATGAAGGAATACCTGGGGGTGATCCCACCCAACGATGCCAAGGGAGTGCTGCAGGATATCCACTGGTCGGGAGGTTCGATCGGCTACTTCTCCACGTACGCCCTTGGCAACCTGGTCTCGGTCCAATTGTGGGAGAAAATGATCCAGGATAATCCCGACGTGGTAGAGCAGATCCGCCAGGGCAAGTTCGAGACCCTGCTGGGCTGGCTGCGAAAAAATGTCCACAGGCACGGGGGCAAGTTCGAGCCGCAGGAACTGGTTCAGAAAGTGACCGGTTCCAAGATCGACCCGGCGCCATACGTGCGGTATCTCACCAAAAAATACAGCGAGATCTACAACCTTTAAGACAAGCGAGACGCTCCAAACGGAGCGTCTCTTGTTTACGGGTATAATTTCGGAATGCGCCGCCGCTTTGCCCTGACCTGCACCCTGCTGATTCTATTTACTGCCTGCGGAAAGGCAACGGCAATTCCAACCCAAACCCCAACGCCGACCCGGACACAGTTCCCAACGGAAACGCTCCAGCCGACGGCACTGCACAGCGAAACCCCGACCAGTCCCCCAATCAGCTCTCCCAGCGTGGAACTGTCAGAGACACCGGCAGACACTGCCTCGGTCGAGCCAACACTTACTGAAACCGCGGCTCCGGATTCAACGGCCACCCAGACACCGATGTTGACAGCCACCAACCTGCCGCAGCCGGCGGTTGACTCGGCTGCGATCCAGTTCTACGGGCCAGGTCCACTATCGAAGGCGGTCTCGCCAATGGTGGTCTATGGGTATGCGATCCCCGGGTATGGAGCCCTGGGGAAGGTGTTTCTTTACGGGGAAGACGGGCGGCTGATGGCGTCGAAACTTTTACAGCTGAACACCGCCTTCACGTGGGCGTATTTTTATGGGACACTCACCTTCGAGGTCCAGGGAGCCGGTGAGCTGGGACGGCTGACGATGACCACCCAGGACCAGTACGGGCGATACACCGCCGAGAATTCGGTCCATCTCATTTTACTGCCGGAGGGGATGTCGATCATCAATGCGCCGGGGAATGTAAAGGAGCGCTGCGTGATTGAGAAACCCGTGGCAGGGCGGCGCAATTCGGGTGGAACAGTGACGATCGCGGGGGAAATGCGTCCTTATAACAGCCTGCCGCTGGAGGTGGAATTGATCGGACGGGACGGCAAGGTGATCGCCACGCAGGCGACGGCGATTTCACCCGCCGCTGATGACAGCTATGTACCTTTCCAAGTAGACGTGCATTATTCCATTCCCTACGGGACATACGTGCTTGTAAGTTTGAGCCAGCCCGACGACCGGATCGCGGGGACGATGTACCTGTACAGCCGGGAAATTTACCTCTATCCTTGACTTGCCTTCCCGTGGGTGATACAATAGCGGCTCGTTGCACCCGACGCGGGGTAGAGCAGTGGCAGCTCGTCAGGCTCATAACCTGGAGGTCGCTGGTTCGAGTCCAGCCCCCGCAACTTAGAAGCGCCCATATTGGGCGCTTTTTGTTTACTAATTATGCGGATTTTGGACTGGAACTCCTCATAACCCTTGGGTCGCTGGTTCGAATCCCGTTCCCACAATTGGAATTGGCGTGGAGTAATACCAAACATTGTGTCCGTTACTGTTTTGATGATTACCCGTTTTACCGCTTTATATTTTTTCCCGAACGTGCCTTGGATGGAGAAGTATCCTCCGTGAGGTGGTGTTGGAGCCACTCGATCGCTCCAGGTGTGCTACGCCAGTAGTTGAGATGATTGGCAGCATAATCAACGGCCTCTGATTCTTCACCCCAACTCAGGGAAACAGGCAGCCGGCCAGGGATACGCTTCTTCCCGATCAAGAAATTAGCAACATGCTGGTTTTCTTTGAGCGCCTTTATTAGTTTACGATTGGCTATTGTCGATGCACCACTTTTCCTGAAACCCAGCAATGCTTCCGTGAATAGCCACACAGCTGAGCAATCCCCTTTATATTGCCGAACCAGCTTCTCCAGGTCTGCCTCCCGGTTCAGACTCAGGAGTAGATCCACCAGAACATAGCGAATCCCCTGATTGTCGTTCGGGTTAAGGTGCAGCATCTCCTGATATGCTTTCAGGGATTCCTTTTTGCGTTTCAATTTCCATAGACAGCTTGCCTTTCCTTCCAAGGCTCGCATGTACGGACGCGTTTCCAACAGAACCCAAAAATTGCCAGTGTTTTCCAAGAAGAATTTCTGACCCAGGGCACGTTCACCCGCGTCCACGCCTTTCTGGAAATATTCGAACGAATGCTTGAGTGAGTCAGCTTCTTCTTCAGCCAGCAAGACATAAGCATCGGCGCAATTTTCTGATTCCTTGAGCGCTTTGTGGGCAATGGCGAGGCGTTTGGCTGGGTTCTGCTCATCCCAGGCTTTGTACATTAATTCTTGTGCTTTTTTCAGATTGGGTTCGCTATGACTATCGGCAAATGATTCAAACATACTGGCCATATCGCCTTCCATCGCCCGTCGGTCGAAGGGAATCGGTGTGTCACCTGTCTCCAGATCGTCCTCATTAAGATCGTCAGCCACATATTGGGATAGCGGCAGATCTCCAGCCGGGAATTTTATTTCCACGGTTTTCTGACCCGTAGAAGTCGAAACCAGGATCCTCGCTTCAATGTGTTTCACCTCGCCATTCGTGTTTTTCTTCATATGGTCTAGGATAAACTCTGGAATGGCACGGAGAACGCACTCATACCATAAGATTTCTTCTCGGTCCGGGCGCCTGACATGGCGGGCAGGCTCGAAGATCGCAGGGAAAGGGTAAGCCTTTTTATCCGCCACTGGCCAGCCATATTTTTCTATGGCATCCAGATCGTCGAAAGAAATTTCGGTGATTTCATTGAACAGGAATGAATGGGATCCTTCGGATGGAATTAGTTCCATCGGATGTTCGTGGGATACGTACATACGCTCGACGTCCGCCCATTGCAGGTAAAGAGCCATCCCATACTCGACCCCTGCCTGTCCCATAACGCTCACGTAGTTAGGTTCTTTTTGAGGCAGGACGCGAATGGACAGGATATCGTCGTTCGACAGCTGGATCCATGGAGCTGCCCGGTAGAATTCGGCCGCGGCGTTAAACAGGTCACCGACCACCTGGGGTGTGATCTTGTTCCCGGAAAGAAGGCCGGGGATATCTGGCTGGCTCTCGTTCAGGTTGGCTTCCAGATCTTTCAACATCGCATCCAGCTGTTCGTTATGGGGATAGCAGGTTGCCTGAACACCGATCTTCTGCAGGCCGGGGGCGAGTGCTTGCAGGAGATCGCGATCTTCAAAAATGACTCTGGCCGGGCGCTGCGGTTTAGTTTCCAGTTCTTTTGATGAGTGGGTCATGGCTGAAAATAGGACTTTCCGAGCCCCCTGTATATTGGATTTCTCCATCAAAGCAGAACCCCGGATAATATCACTAGACCGATTGATGGCAATCATTAGGAAAGGACGAAATGGTTCTTTTCTTTTAGATAAGATCCAAGTATGAAGCCGCCGAATTGCAAAAAGCCATGAATCTCCTGTCTGGGGTAAATCCAAAAGGTCTTTTTGCGAAGTATTTAGCATACTTGGTTTCCTTTGTTAATTGAACAGATGAATAATGGACACGTTCTTTGCAAGACTGCATTTTACATCTTCTTTAGGTCGCCAACGGGCAAAATTGTATTCGAAAAGATGCTAGATGAGGAACCAGCATATAATCCAATAGCTACATCTTGTAGAATTAGGTGGACTGGTCAGTACGCTTATCCTTGTCGAAAACAGGAATTCGGTAAGCAATATATGTAGTACACTTTTGGAAAGGAGGCTCCTATGGTCAGTAAAAAAACCAGGGAAACACTTTTACAAACCATAGTCCAGCGTTTGTTGGCAGCCGGTCAACCGCAGAAAATTATCTTATTCGGCTCACAAGCGCGCGGCCAGGCAGGCCATGATAGCGATTATGACTTGCTTGTGATAGAAAATTCCAGCCAGCCGCGATACCGCCGCGCCGCGTCCTATCGGCGCGCCTTGAAAGACCTTGGAACCTCCAAAGATATTGTAGTATGGACACCGCGCGAAATCGCAGAATGGCAAAATGTTTCGAATGCTTTTATCACCACAGCTCTGCGGGAGGGGACGGTGCTATTTGAAAGATAACCGTGATCTGGCGCTTGGCTGGTTGGCCAAAGCCGAAAGCGATCTGTCCGCGGCCATTTGGATGCTCGGTGGCGAAGGGCCTTATGATACTGCCTGTTTCCATGCCCAACAGGCTATCGAAAAAGCGTTGAAAACGTTGCTGGCTTTTCATGCACAACCCATCCCGCGCAGCCATGATCTGGACGAACTTCAACGATTGTGCCTTACTGCCTATCCTGATCCCGAATTGGCCGCGCTCGACTTGGCCGAGGCGACTGACTACGCCGTCGCTCTCCGTTACGACATCGAATTTTGGCCAGAAAAATCAACTGCCCAGGAAGCCGTAATGCTGGCAACACGAGTTCTTGAAATCATCAGTGCTGTCGTGGGGAAATAGATTGCGCACTTTCTCGCTTGCCTCCAGATGAAAGCTGAGGTGGAGGCAATGAAGTTAGTGACGCCGCTAACGACATCCGCCGTATGTACCAGAAAAACCCCCCCTCTCCGGTATGGAAGTTCTAGAATCACTTAATAGGAATGGATAATGCCGCCTAAAACGAAAAACCTCACCGTTCCCGAAGCGATGCAAGCGCGGTATGCTGAAATCATTGCACTGACGAATGCACTATGCACCAATAAACTGAATGAAGAATATGCGCAAGTGTGCCGCGAGATGACGGCCACACTGGCGCGCAAACGGCCCTCCCCCCTGGTCAATGGGCAGGCCAAAAGCTGGGCCTGCGCCATTACTTACACGGTGGGCTCAGTCAATTTCCTATTCGATAAGAGCCAGACTCCGTACCTGCGCACTGATGAATTATGTGCCTGGTTTGGGCTTTCCAAGAGCACGGGCGGGAACAAATCCAGCCAAATTAAGCAAATTCTCAAGATCGGTTTGATGGATCCGCAGTGGACACTGCGCAGCCGGATGGAGCACAACCCAATGACCTGGATGGTCAGTGTCGATGGGTTTATCATAGATGCCCGTTCACTGCCACGCCTGCTGCAAGAGGAGGCCTATCGCAAAGGATTGATCCCTTACCTGCCAGATGAAAAGGGTGTTGAATGATAAAGCCTGGCAGTGGAGACCGCAAAGTCAGCATCTTGATCACTGGCACAGAGTTGAATGAACTCCAACGCTTTGTATGGATGATGGCCGAAAGCTTTGGGCTGGATAGCCGGATTGCCAACTACCAGGGAGTGCGCCCAATTGGGTTGTACCGCTGGGACATTGAGTGTTTGGTAGAGGTGATCGATTCTGCGCTGAACGACATCGAATACTACCCCTCTCAGGATAGCTCAGAATATCAGGCCATAAAAAACCTGCGCGACCGGCTGCAGGCAGAAGAAGATGCTTTGTACGCTCAAATACGATCAACCCCTCATGAGAGATGAGGAAGCCGAACCCGCAAAAAAAACTGAAGGTCTGTCGCATATTCGCGTCTTTTTGAAAAAGAAAAATAAGAGTGGGTTGGTCGCCTTGCTGTTAAACCTGGTGCAGGGCATGGACGAGCCTGACCGACAGTTCTTTTGGGAGCACCCGGCCCCACTTGGTGTGTCGACTGCCGATTTTCGCTACCCATCGCCAGAAGTTTTTCTGGCCGAACTGGAAACCTTTGCCGAAGAAGTTACGGATGGGAAGTATTACGACGAGAAGAGCGACGGATTCTAGTCACGGGACGCTATTTGGGAGAAGGTTTTGATGACGCGCGTTCGGATACGTTGTTTCTTGCTCTACCGATTTCATGGCGTGGAACATTGGCTCAATATGCTAGCTGACTGCACCGTTTACATGAACTGAAAACTGACGTGCTTAACTATGATTATGTAGATGACCAAGTGTCAGCACTGAAAGGGATGTTCGAGAAAAGCAGAAAAGGTTATAACGCTTTGGGGTATGAAATTGTAGGAGTTGGTTGAACGTAATGCCTCAAGGCTAAATGTTACTTTCGAGGCTGGAAAAAGACCTGCAACTATGTAATAACGTGTGCAGAATGTTCGGATTATCCTAACTTATTGCACACAATGACCAAGAAACCTGATTTCAATCGTCTTTATCAGATCGCCGAGGCACAGTCTGGGTACTTCACTGCTAAGCAGGCTCACGTGGCGGGCTATTCCTGCGAACGTCTCTCAGATCTTACAGCGCGTGAACAGTTTATCAGGGTTCAAAGGGGAATCTATCGCCTGTCCCATTTTCCTGCGAGTCGCTTTGAAGATCTCTTTGTTGCTTTCCTGAGGACCGGCCCAGATTCTGTCATTTCCCATGACAGCGCCCTGTCCGTGTACGACCTATCTGATGTGCTGCCATCAGAAATCCACGTGATCATGGCTCGGACAGGATCACGCCGCCAGAATAGCATCCGGCTGCACACCAACAAGATAGATATTGATGAGATAACTCAGCGGGAAGGTCTCCCAATCACCACACCCTCACGAACGATTGCCGATGTGATTACGAATGGCCTGGACCGCAAGCGGGTTCGCCAGGCAGTGGAGGAGGCAATTAAAAATGGGCTTGTGACCAAAGCACAACTGCTCGACCAGGCTGATCGCCGTCGTTGCCGGGTGAAAATGATCATCCAAGAAATTCTTGAGGAAGTTTCCCAATGAAATATGCTACTGGAAGCGCATATAGGCAGGCTTTGGAGGAACGGATCAGGGAAATTGATTCCGAGCAAAACATCCGCTTTGTCCGTCTACGCAAACAAGTCGTCTTTGAGCGTTTCATCGCTAGATTGATCCGGTATCAGCCGAACCATTGGGTCTTGAAAGGGGGATTTCCGCTGAAATTGCGTTTGGGAATGCAAGCACGTACAATCAAGGATGTCGATTTGCTAAATACAAGCTCCTCCTCCTATATTTATGATTCACTAGCGGACGCAGCAAAGCTGGACCTGACTAATTGGTTTTTTATGAAGTTGAGCGACCGGAAGATACAGTAGATAATAAGCTTGGCGGTAACCGCTACGCGGAAAGTCGAAAGTTTTCACATGGATGTCGGTGTTGGTGATATCGTCCAAGATCCATATGATTAGCTTTCTTTCGACCCGACCTTCAGTTTTGCGGGTATCCAACCGACCATCTTGCCTTGCCACCCTTAATAAGTCTTGGGTATAAGCAGGCAGAAAAGTTTGTAATTTTGCAAAAGCACAATCCATTTGATGGAATGTGATGTATAATAGTGATGTATATCGATTGGAGGCATCCATGTCCGAAATGATGGTGCGTAAACAAATATATCTTCCTCGAAAACAGAATCTCTTGCTTAAGCGGCTGGCAAAGCGTCGTGGAATCAGCGAGGCGGAAGTAATTCGTCAGGCGTTGGAACGTGAGGCGGAACTGGTCGCTCCTTCTATCCATGATAGTACCGCAGCTTGGGAAAAAATTTCGCGCTTTGTAGAAAAACGCTCTGCAACGCTGAGCGGCAAAGGGCAGCCTATCCACTGGAACCGCCAGGAACTTTATGAAGAACGCGAGAATCGTTGGAATAGACACAGTGCGGAGAAATAATTATGCCACCCGTCCTGGTTGACACCAATGTCATGTTATATTATTACGATCAGAACTCCCCTGCCAAACAAGAACGTGCTGGTCTGGTCCTAGCCTATTTACGACAGCTTGGCACAGGCCGGCTTAGTGCACAGAATCTGGCGGAGTTTGTCAACGCGGCCATGCGTAAACTGGATCCGCCGTTGACGGCTGCTCAAGCCTATGAGCAGGTGACGCTGTTCGGTTCGGCTTGGACCATCTTTGACCTGACTCCGCAAATTGTATTGGAAGCCACCCGCGGTGTTAGAGACTACGGACTGGCTTACTACGATGCTCAGATCTGGGCAGCAGCGCGACTCAATCAAGTATCGGTCATATTCAGCGAGGATTTTCAAGATGGACAAGTAATGGAAGGAGTGCGGTTTGTAAACCCATTCATGGATGGATTTAACATGGAGGAATGGTCATAATTTTTGCGCATGAGTAAATTGGGTAAGTATGGGAACTTTTCTCTTGGGAAAGGTCGGATGTTTATAAATGGCAGGATTACATCGCATTTGACATTTACCGATGGGTCGAGGCATAACCATTTTACGATCCCATTGATTGTGAAAACTTTATCCAAAAGTGTTTCAAAGAAGTGACAATGTTCGAGCAGAAATTTAAAAAAATGAGAAATTTGCATGTTGGATAATTAAGTGCTAAAATCTGGTCGCTGATTACCCAACTTTAGCTCGCCGGGCCCCAATCCATCTCAAACCGCCGGGTCAGGCAAAATCAGCAACCCGTCGGTCTGTAATGTGCGACGCAAAATTGATGCTCATAACCTGGAGGTCGCTGGTTCGAGTCCAGCCCCCGCAACTTACACGAACCATAGCTCGCAAAGCTATGGTTTTTGCTTAACCCGAAGACCTGTGATTGGCAAAATTCCTTTTGAGGAGGTATTTGCATGAACCACAGTTCTTCGGGCTCGTTAGCCCTACGCAAGGCCATTATCGGCTTTTCGAACCATAAAACCGCCGAAGGCCTGACCGAACGCTCGGTCGATTCTTACAAGCGTGACCTTGAGAAGTGGGTTGCTTATGCAGGGGATGTTGATGTAGCCCAGATCACCAAACAAGATATCGAAGCCTATCTCTTCTATTTGAGAACCGAATATATCCCGCACCGGTTTGGAGGAGATACGCGGACTCTGTCCCCCAAAACACTCCGGAATATCTACGTGACACTGGCCTCCTTCTTCACCTGGGCCAGTCGGGAGTTTCGGGTGGAAAACCCGATGAAAGAAATCCCGGCTCCGCGCTTCCAGAATGCTCCGATCGAACCATTCACACAAGAGGCTGTCCAGCGGATGCTGAAGGCTTGTGTTTATTCGCGCGAGGCGGACCCGGTCAACCGCCGCCGCTTTGTGATGCGCCGGCCAACCGCCAACCACGACCAGGCCAAACGGAAGTCAGTCTCTTGCAAGGCTTCATTCAAATAGCCAATGTATTGCAATAGATAAATACCAGCATCGGGTAATTTCATGCTACTCAATAGCATACTCTGCTACATGGCAGAGGGGGGAAAGCGCTTGTTTTCACGCGGGTCGATTGTCTATTTGCATGCAACTTGCGCGAATTTCTGGATGGCCTGGATATGTTCCTGGGGGGTTTTGAACCCACTGCCCATTGTATTGAAAGCGAGATGGGTGGCGCCTTCGGCCTGCCAATCGCCCATGGCTATCTCCCATGCTTTAGGGTCGCCCGCGCCATAAGAGAGGCGCGACTCCAAGCCGATCTCGCGGCGCGAGCGTCCGGCTTCCTCTATAAAGCGGTCGAGTTGAGCCAGGGCAGGCCTGGCTTCGGCGGCACTGCGGGAAAGGTTAATCCAACCGTCGGCTAAGCGGGCGATACGGCGCAAGGCCGGCTCAGCACTCCCGCCGAACCAGATCGGGATTGGCCGCTGGACCGGCAGCGGGTTGAGGCCCGCGTCCGGGATCGTATGCCAGTTTCCTTTGAAGTCAACCAGCGTTTCGGTCCACAAACGGCGCAACAGCGCCACTTGTTCCTCAATGCGTTTGCCGCGGTTGTGGAAGTTTTCATTCAGGGCAACATATTCGATCTCATTCCACCCCAACCCTACGCCCAATCGCAACCTGCCGCCGCTGAGGACGTCCAGCGAGGCAGCTTGTTTGGCAACCAAAGCCGTCTGACGCTGTGGCAATATAACGATGCCGGTCACCAGTCCCAGCCGGTGAGTGATGCCGGCGAGGTAGCTCAACAATACAAATACTTCGTGAAAAGGGGTCAAGTGAGTATAAGGACCGGACCAGCCGCCCGGTCGATCCGGGTTGGCGCCTAACACATGGTCATAAGCCAATAAGTAAGCAAAGCCCAGCCCCTCTGCGGTCTGTGCATAATCGCGAATTGCGGCCGGGTCGTTGCCGATCTCTGTTTGCGGAAAAATAACGCCAATTTCCATGCCAACTCCATCCAGAACAGTTCTGACTTAAAAAAGTGAATTTGCGAATTAAAACGGCGGGATGGCCCACATCGGAGGAAGAAACACGGTGGCAAAAAGATTATACCTTAGAGCTTATCCGATAATTATTCGATCGACATGGATGCTGGCCCAAGCGAAGTAGACCATGGAGACCCAGTTCCATGACTTCTTAAAATCCGATCGTGTTCTCGATTATTTGCAGGCTCATCCTGACGGGCCGAAAGTTTTGAACGCCCTGCGCATGCTCGGCCATGGGCTGCGTCATGGAGATCCGAGGCTGGTCCATATCGACTCTCACCCCGGGAATATCCTTTGGAAAGGGGAGCGTATCAGCGTCGTCATCGACTGGGGGGAGACTACCCATGGTGCCCTGGGGATTGAGGTGGCTTACTTGTATACGCAGCCAGCCACCCAGTGCTTACAGGAGCTGGCAATGAAATTCCAGATGGCTTATGAAAGAGAATTCGGACGGGGGGTTGAGAATCTCGAATTCCGGGTGCTGGCTGCTGCAGTCCGCTTCATGCCCCATCCGGCCGCCTTTTTTCTGGTGTGGCAATTGCCAGGCATTGTGAAGTGTAGTGAGGTGTTCATCCGGTGCGGGTTGGCGCAGCTTATTGCAAGCATCATTCGGAGGGTAGGTATTAAACGGCGACGACCGCACGGAAGTCTGAATTACGGAAACAGAACTTGTGTTCTGTGTATTTTCATGTTAGTATCGGCTTGCTGATTAACCCACTTTAGCTCGCCGGGCCCCGAATTATTTCAAACCGCCGGGTCATGGAAAATCAGCAACCCGTCGTTCTGTAATGTGCGACGCAAAATTGATGCTCATAACCTGGAGGTCGCTGGTTTCTCCCAGGGGGACGTCGCGAGTCTAGCCCCCGCAACTATCTTGATTGAGACGCCCGGAAGGGCGTCTTTTGATTCAGGTCGCTGGTTTCCCTCAGGGGGACAGGATTCAGATCAGGGATGTTGATTCCTCTTCGACCTGTGAAACATTGTCATTAGGGCACATTAATCCGCGAGAACGACTAGAAACGAATGACTGATTTTGAGGCATTATTTTTAGATGATGCCTGTGTGAAACATTTAGCCCGAGGTGACCATCGACGGCTCAAGTCGTCGATGTGGCCGATCCCCACGGAGGGTTGCTCATCGAATGGTGTCTTGCCCCCAGGGAGGTGCTCCGCGAACGACGCCTCCCCATAGGGGACAATGTCGGCTCATAACAAATGACTGTTTTTTGTGGGGTTACAAAGTGAAGCCGGCAAGATAATCCTTTTTACACCGGCAGGCATTTGGGCATGAATCGGATTTTCCATCATTTTATGGATTCATCTTCGTGTCCATGGTAATCAGCGAACGTGTCATTTCGCTAAAAGGATAGGCCAAAACGGCTACAAACGAATGACTGCTTTTAAGGGGGTAAAAAATGAAGTCGGCAGGATGACCCATTTTCCACCGGCAGGTCATTTGAGCATGATTCGGAATTTTGGGTGATTTTGCATTCAATGTGGAGATATCGGGATGGAAGAATCCTGATGATTCCACGGCAGGGTGTAAGGAGAGACATCAAAACAAGGAAACAGCCCTCATTTTCATCTTTTCAATTGTTAAAGTACAAATTTACAAGGCAATGAGAAATGGCGAAACTCTCAACAATAGTATTATAGAACAAATATTCTATTATGTCAAGAAGAGAGTGATTACTCCAGGGAGCAGGCGCAGTATCCCTGAAGAACATTGATAATATATACTGTGTTCCACAGGCGCAAAGAATGGGTTCCGACGATGAGCTGCAAAACGGGAAAAAAGGGGATAAACGATAATCATTAGAATATAGGTGACAATTATCAGCTTGTGAGGATAAAAATCAATTGAGATTTATGCTTATTGAGGGTATTATCACAAATGGGTATCATGTCTTCGGTATTTATTCTTTAATGTTTGACTTAAAGGAATCAAGGCAAGCGTTGGCATGACTATGATGATCTATTTCTTAAGCGGACTTGCATTTGAGGGGCTTGGTCTGGCTGCCTTTTTACAGCAGCGGCAGGGGAGCGACCTGCCTTTAAACAAGCATCTTAAGTGGCTGGCGGCGTTCGGCTTTGTTTGTGGGGTAACCAATTGGATCGACATGTTCCTGTCCAGCGGAGGAACACAGGAATATCTAAATGCACTTAACATATTGAGAATGATTGCCCAGCCCGTTACTGGTTTATTACTGCTAATCTTTGGCTGGGAAATCTTGAGAGAAATTCCTTTCCCGGCATGGACAATTTTTATTCCGGGGGTACTGATCGTCCCGATCGCCTACGTGATCACGTATGCAGCCACCACTTTCGTCACGCCTTCCCCCATTGAAATTCCCATCGATATCTGGACGCGTTACCTGCTTTATCTCCCGGGCGCCATCATGGCCGGGACAGGTTTCCTGCGCCAGTGGAACATGCAGCGGAAACTCGGCCTTTCCGATGTTGCCAACCTGATGTTGGGAGCCGGGGTTGCGTTCCTATTCGAAGCTTTCATCGTCGGCTTGGTTGTACCGGCTGCTCCTTATGGTTCAGCCTCCTATTACAACTATAACCGAGTGGTTTTTAATGCCTTCACGGGGGAACAGGCGGGGTTAACCGGATTTTTCGGTTTAACTTCCTGGCTGGACTATCAGAAAATTTTGGAAGTCACCGGGCTACCCGTTTCATTCTGGCGGATGCTCTCAGCTTTCACAGTTACCTTCTTTGTAGTGCGGGGATTGGGCGTGTTCGAAGCCACACGCAACCGACAGGTCAAAGCACTGCAGGATGAACGCGCCCAGGCTCAAAAAGCGGCCCTCGATGCCCAAACCGCAGCCAGGGAAGCAGCGGAAAATTGGACTGAAGCCCTGGTGAGTATCAACCGGCGCATCACGGAACTGGAAGACGTAGACAGTATTTTGCTATATGTCGTGGAAAATGCAAGGAAATTACTGCGGGCGGATTTTGTGGGACTTGCCCTATTGAGCAATGATCCTTCCTGTCTGGAATTGAAATGCTTTTCCATTGAAGACAAAGTTAAGATGGTGCAATCACCGGTCGTGGTCGAGTCCCCCTGGATCCTGGAAACCATGCAAACCAAGCATTCTTATCGATCCTCGGGGGATGAATCACCCAGCATGCTTGATAATAACCTTTATGGACTCGCACAGCCAGCCAGAGAGGCGGGCATTGTCCGACTCGAAATGGACAACCGTCCAATCGGGGTCTTTTGGGCTGCGAGAACCGATGAAATCTTATTTACCGAAACGGATTTGATCTGGCTGGAATGCATGGCTGACCAGGTTGTAATTGCCCTCCAACATGCGTTGATGACATCCCAACTACAATCCCTTTCAATCACCGAGGAACGGTCTCGAATAGCACGAGAGATGCATGATGGACTGGCACAGGTCCTGGGTTACTTGAACCTGCAAGTTCAAACTTTGGATGCATTGCTCAAACAAGGAAAACAAAAAGATCTCGCCATGGAATTGGAACAAATGAGGAACGCTATTAAAATCGCCAATGCCGATGTTCGGGAAAACATCCTCAGTTTACGGACCACACTGGCCAATGAAAAGGGACTTGTTTCGGCGATAGGTGAGTACCTGCAAGAGTTTGGAGTGCAAGCCAAGATCGCAACTCATTTCACGAATGAAGCGGAAAATAATCTCAGGCTTTCTTCGATTGCTGAAGTTCAATTGGTATGCATATTGCAGGAAGCCCTGGCAAATGTACGCAAGCATGCTTACGCCAACCTGGTAAGTGTCCTGGTTACAAAGAAAAAACGCCAAGAGGGAGAATATATTTATTTGCAGATCGTGGATGACGGGATCGGATTATTGAAATATGATTCAAAACGTCATTTCGGCCTTACCACCATGAAGGAAAGGGCCAGTAGTGTAGGCGGTAACCTGGATGTCGTTTCCGGGGAAGGAAAAGGTACCAAAGTTGAGTGCTGGCTTCCTTGTCTTGATCCAGATAGAATAAAAAATAGCCAGACAATAATTACAAACTAAGCGAAGAATTTACTTTCACGGAACGAGATATTTAGAATGAATATTCGCGAATGGACATTACCGGCATATACAATCTTGACTCAATTATCCGTTGGGGCACTACTTGTCATATGGGTTATTAGAGCTTTAAACATTAACGAGTTCGGATCAGAAAAAACCAATCAGGCCGTCAAGATCCCGGTACTGATCTTATTTTCCACTGCTATTTTTGCGGTAATTTTTGCACATTTTCACTTAAGCAAACCATATTTATCATTTCTGGCACTTCGGAATATAGGATCTTCCTGGCTGAGCAGGGAACTATTAGCGAATTTGATCTACGTCACCTTTTTTGGTCTCTTATTGACTTCACTCTTGTCGATAAAACCACGGAATAATATAGTTTCTATCCTGGGTTGGTTGGCGATCTTATGCGGGTTTATCACAGAATTTTGTATGTCCCGAATTTATCTGCTTCCATCCCAACCGGCCTGGGATTCCCTGCTAACCCCAATCTCTTTTTTGATAACCACTTTCCTCCTGGGTGTTTTGACAGTCCCCGTGCTTTTTACGATGGATCTAATATTTAAAAAAGCGCAAGGCCAGGAAAGCGCGGCAATCAATTCGCAACTGATTGACCGATCATTGGGTAAATTAGCTCTTTTAGCGGTTACGCTGTGTCTCCTGGTGGTCGCCAGCGTCTATCTACAAATTGCGTCCCTATTTTCTGGAAATGCAGCAGCGCAAACAAGCCTGGACTTGCTCTTGAATATTTATCAACCTTTGCTGATCCTTCGCCTGGTATTTCTGTTCATAGGGGCGGGGTTGTTGAGTTTTGTGGCAGTGCGACACCATCAACGGAATCTGGCTGCAGAGAGTCTATTATTGCAGGTGTTTATTACTTGCCTGCTGGTATTGGTTGCTGAAATCCTGGGGCGATTTCTGTTCTATGCAATCCATGTACGGGTAGGAATCTAGTATCCAGGATTAAATTCAATGACAATTCGAGTCCTTATCGCCGATGATCATAAGTTGTTCCGCCAGGGGCTGATCAGCTTGATGAAAACGCGCCGGGAATTGGTAGAGGTGGTGGGGGAAGCGGAAACCGGTGAAGAAGCCATTCAATTGGCCAAACAATTAACTCCGGATGTGATCCTGATGGATATTTACATGCCTCAATTAGACGGCCTGCAAGCAGCCAAGGAAATCCATAAACTGCTTCCAAAAATTGCAATCGTCATCCTGACTTCGTCTGAAAAGGATGGCCATTTATATGAAGCAGTTCAATCGGGCGTATCGGGATATTTATTAAAGAGCCTGGATGCTGAAGAACTATTTACCATGATCAATGGTGTCTCGCACGGAGAGGCTGCGATGACTCGTGCGGTGGCTTCGCGATTACTTAAGGGAGTCGCCGATCGCGTGGTTTCGGACGATAAGGGGGAGACTCCCTTGACTGAGCGGGAATTGTTGGTGCTCAGACTGGTTGCCAGCGGGGCAAGTAATTCTGAAATTGCCGATAATCTATCCATTTCAGTGAATACCGTTAAAAGCCACTTGAAAAATATCCTGGAAAAACTCCATTTGGATAATCGCACGCAAGCAGCCACTTATGCGTTCGAACGGGGGCTGGTTTCACCCAGGGACAGGTAAAAGGAATATCACCCATTGGAGTGATGCCAGATTACTCTCCAGGGGGATGGTTGACTTGCATTGGAGGGGTATCCTTGTTTAGTGAGAAATCCCACAATTCATCACAAATCAATTTAATCACTACGAGGAGAACCCAAATCATAAATATCCGATCACAATTCATAATCATCACTGAACCGCAAGGCTTTGCAATGAGCAAGCAAGTCCATCATTCCTTTGAAAAATCTGGAGGAAAAATATGACAAAAAAGAATTTCCTCACCAAAGCCCTGACCGAGTCTGTTCTCACCCGGCGCAGCTTCATCAAGTGGAGCGCGGCCCTGGGTGGTACAGCTGCATTGGTCGGGGGGATGGGATACGGGTTAAAAGCCGTGGAAGCCGCTGCTGAAACTGCAGCCGGTGAGGGCAAATGGGTTCCAGGTGCCTGCTGGGGGAACTGCGGCGGGCGATGTTTGAACGTGGCTTATGTTGTAGACGGTGTGGTCACGCGTCAGAAGACCGACGACACCCACCCCGACAGCCCCGATTACCCGCAGCAACGCGGCTGCGCACGCGGGCGCTCTCAGCGCCAGCGCGTATTCGGGGCGGACCGACTCAAATACCCGATGAAGCGCGCCAATTGGGCTCCAGGCGGCGGCGATAAATCCCTGCGAGGCAGAGACCAATGGGTGCGCATCTCGTGGGACGAAGCGCTCAGCATCGTAACTTCAGAAATTAAACGCATTGATACGGCTTACGGTCCAACATCCAGACTATGGGGTACGAATGCCATCGCAGCTTTTGGCGGTTATGTCAACACCTGGGGCTCGACTTCGTCAGGAACCTGGTCTTACACCGGGCCACGCGTGGTCGGTAATTATGAAGCAATGGGCAATGACCGGCTGGAAATGCGCAAGTCAAAATTGATCGTGATGTGGAGTTCCGATCCGATCCAGGTCAGCGGCGGTAGTCCAGCCTACCATTATTTGCAGGCGAAAAAGGCCGGGGCGAAATTCATCTTCGTTGATCCGTACTACAACCCCTCGGCTTCGGTGTTAGCCGATGAATGGATCCCGATCCGACCTGGCACCGACACAGCCATGCTGCTGGCCATCGGGTATGTGCTCATCACCCAGGACAACCCACTGACAAAACCGCTGATCGACTGGAACTTCATCAATAACAATACGATCGGCTTCGATAAGACCACCCTGCCGGACGGTGCCGACCCGGAAGACAATTACCATGATTATGTGCTCGGCCTGGATGCCAGCGGCAACCCAGCGCCTGCAGGGCACAAAAATTACCCCGCCAAGACTCCTGAATGGGCATCTGAGATCACTGGCGTCACACCCGAGAAGATCCGCTCATTTGCCATTGAAATTGCCCAGACCAAACCAGTGGCATTCATGGAAAGTGATGCTTCCGCCCGCATTAATGGTGCCCAGACATTCGGTCAGGCATTTGCAGCTGTAGCCTCGCTGATCGGCTCGGTCGGCGTCAGCGGTGGTGGTACCGGCCAGACGCGGCATTCGGCGGCTGGAAATATCGGTCCGGCGCTGGTCAGTGCGGGAAGCGCCAAAACAGTACTGAAGTCCGCCACTAACCCAATAAAAATGAGAGTTAACAACAATGAGACTTGGGGAGCCCTCCTGAAGGGTGAGTACACCTCAGCTGTTAACGTGAAAACCCCACTCAATATCCAAATGATCTATTTCACCAAAGGCTCGAACCTGCAAACGATGGTCGGACAGGCCAAGGGTATCCAGGCGGTCCGCCAGGTTGAGTTCGTTCTAGCCACAGATTTCCACATGGCGACCGGCTGCCGCTATGCGGATGTTGTTCTGCCGGTTACGACCCGCTGGGAACGTGACAACTACATTACCAGTCCGAACCGTGAAGCGTTATTCTGGGCTGATCGGGTCATTGACCCCTTGTTCGAGACCAAGGACGATTCATGGATCGACTGGCAGATCGGACTAGGCCTGGGCGTCTATGATCCCACCCAGGTAGAGATCTCCGATAAACAGCAAGCCTTCAATAAAATCGCCGGTGCAACAGTCCTCGATCCAGCAGATGGCAAAACGAAACAAACCCTCGTTACCATCACAGCTGAGGACCTGGCTGCTATGGGCGTTGAAGGTGAACCGCAAACCGGGGTCATCCCGATCATGGAATTCAAGCAGAAAGGCAGCTACCAGGTTCCGCGGAAGGAAGGCGACAAATACGGGAACATATCCTTAAAGAGTTTCCGAGAAGACCCCGTGGCGAACCCGGTGAAAACTGAGAGCGGCAAAATCGAATTATATTCCCAGACACTTGCTGCCGATATATTGGCAATTGGGTTCTCCACTATCCGCCCAATCCCGGAGTACATTCCCGCTCAACGCGGCTACGAAGCCACTTTCAGTGACTGGACGAACAAAGTCAAGGGCCCATATCCTCTCCAGATGTACAACAAACACTATTGGCGCCGCAGCCACACTGAATTCGACAACGTTCTACAGCTTCGGGAAGCGTTCCCGCAAGAATTTGTAATGAACCCAATCGATGCTGCAGCACGCGGAATCAAGAACAGCGACATGGTCAAGATCACCAGCACGGAGGGAAGCACCATCCGGCATGTTTTGGTGACCGACCGCTTGATGCCCGGTGTCACTATCTTGCCGCACGGCGCGTGGACAGAATTTGACGATGCCCTGGGAGTCGACAAAGCCGGCTCGGATAATTACATTGAGGCTGGCGTGCCCGTTGGTGAGGGAAACATGGGCTTCAACTCACAGAATGTCCAAGTAGAAAAATGGGATGGAGCAGCTCTAGTGCCGGATTCCCGTTGGCCTCAGCGCATTCCCCTTAAGGAGGCATAGCCATGGCGAAACAATTAGCTTTTTATTTTGATGCAAGTTCCTGCACGGGCTGCAAAGCCTGCGCGATGGCATGCAAGGATCGCAGCAGTTTACCAGTGGGCGTCAACTGGCGCAAAGTATATGATTACGGTGGCGGTGGTTGGAACCCTGATGCTACGCATCCAGAGATCATGATCCCCAATAACGTATTTGTATATTCCACTTCAACATCCTGCATGCACTGTGAAAATCCGGCTTGTCTAGCGGCTTGCCCGGCAAAAGCCATTACAAAACGTGATGATGGCGTCGTATTGATCGATAAAAACGTTTGCATTGGGTGCCGATACTGTGAATGGGCATGCCCGTACGGTGCGCCTCAATTCAATACAGCTCTCGGTGTCATGACCAAGTGCGATTTTTGCCAGGATTTGCAGGCGCAGGGTCTCAACCCTGCCTGCGTGGATGCTTGCCCGATGCGAGCATTGGGCTATGGTGAACTGGATGCATTGAAGCAGGCGCACGGTACTGTAAATGCAATAGAACCATTGCCAGCAGCCGATATTACCCATCCAGCGATCGTGATCACTCCCCACAAACACTCCCAAGCAAGCGGGAAGGGAACCGGTCACATCATCAAGTTGGAGGAGATGTAAGATGGATATGAGAGAAGTAATTCTGGTAACATTCACCATCCTGGCGCAAATGTCCGTTGGCGCATTCCTCGTGCTATGCGTGGTCAAGTTTTTTGTTGCCCGCAAGGCAGGAGTTGTTGAAGCCGACCGGATGGGCGACCGTTCTTTGATCGCGATCATCGCTGTGCTGGGCCTGGGCCTGCTCGCCTCACTTTTTCACCTGGGCAGCCCGCTCGCCGCGCCGCGCGCGATAAACAACCTGGGAAGCTCCTGGCTGAGCAGGGAGATCCTAAGCGGGTCGATCTTCTTTGTGCTGGGCGCCGTGTATGCCGGGCTGCAACTGTTCAAATTAGGTCCAGCGATCCTGCGGACCGTCATCTCCTGGCTAGCAGCCCTGGTTGGCATTTTTCTGGTCTTCAGCATGTCCATGGTTTACTACGTGCTGCCAACCCAACCGTCATGGAATAACCTGGCTACACCGGTTTCCTTTTTTACCACGACACTTCTGCTGGGAGCACTGGCCATGGGAGTGGCGTTTGTGGCCAACTTTGCCTATATCCAGAAGAAAACCCCTGACTGCGCTGACCTGCAGTGCCAATTACTGCGCAGCACCATGCGCTGGATTGCGGCAGTTTCGGTGATCCTCCTGGGCGTAGAATTCGTCGTCACCCCGGTCTACCTGGTTTCTCTGGCAACCGGAGTCCCCCAGGCAGTTGCAAGTGCCAAGTTGATCGCAGGCCCATTGGGACCGCTATTCCTCATCCGGATGATCCTGGCCTTTTTGGGCGCCGGAGTATTCGGGTTCTTCCTGTATCAAAATGCCCAAAGCGCGGGCCGTGAAAAGATTATGGGCTATATGGCCTACACTGCCTTCACTTTGGTGCTTATCGCGGAAGTGCTCGGGCGACTGGTGTTTTATTCCAGCCACGTTGGCATGACCCTTTAGCAGTAGGATCGATCGACTTTTAACAATTCCCGGGGAGGCAATCACATTGCCTCCCCGGGAAAGTATTATGAAGGTTCGCCTTTTGGAAGGTTCTGATGAATTGACCAGCTCGTTCGAAATTTCCTTTTGGATCGAATTGATAGAAAACCCAAGCCACATCGATTTTCCCAATTAATTAAAAGTTTGTATCTTAAAATATCCGATTATTCATTTGAGGACCGCTCCCCAAAACCCTGATACGACAATCAAGTACGCCTATCAAATGCCATTGCAATCTTTAGGATTTGTTTGACAAAATTGATTACATTTATCACTTATCCGTAAATACTCGTATCCAGTATCCTTCTGCCGATCATCGCACCAGTCCCTGGTTACATAAGCGAGATATACTAACAGACTACATGAGGTTAAAAACATGGATCAAAATAATACGGATAAGGATTGGGGAACGATATTGACTGGAGAGAAATTGCTTTTTGGATTGCTGGGGAAAATTCTCTATGCCGAGCTTGACAAACCCTGGCTGCAGTCTCTCATTGACGAGGATGTTTTCTCGGAAGTACCATTTGGGGGAGAACTGAGCGAAACCGCATCAGGTTTGGAATTGCTGCAAAAGTGGACCCACGAAAACAATGCTGGTCTTAGCGATAAATCCTTTGATGGGCTGCGCGCAGATAACATGCGCCTTTTCGTGGGCGTCGGGCAGGTGCTGGCAGCGCCGTGGGAATCCGTATATTTTAATGATGGACGCATGGTATTCCAGGAACAGACCCTCCAGGTGCGCGATTGGTTTCGCCGCTTTGGAGTTGAAACAGAAAAACTACACAAGGAACCGGATGACCATATTGGTCTTGAGCTTTCGTTTCTTGCCCATCTCGCTACTCTTGGACTTCAGGCAATCGAAACAAAAGATGACAATAAATTCGAGGAAATCGTTGAATCCCAGCGCAGGTTCATGGTAGAACATCCCCTCAAGTGGGTTCCAGGCTGGTGTAAATTGGTAGAGGAAAAAGCCAATACGGATTTCTACCGGGGATTAGCAAAGCTTGTCCGCGGAACATTATTTTCCCTTGCTAAAATCCTTGAAATCCAGCTGCCGGAAATAAATTAGAGTTGAGTTATTGTGTGGACGACGACCAGTTTGCTGTAAGAAATCATTCAATGTTGCGCTGGAACCAATGGATTATCCTAAAGGCCATTATTTTATATTGGCTGGTTACGCAAATCCCGGCGAGCTCGCTCATTTTGCCGAGACGGCTGGTTGTAAAGGTATCAGACCAATGAAAGTGAAAGAGGAACTTGAATGAAGATCGAAGTGAACGAGAAGACTCTTGCTACAATTTACAATCCCGTCTTTCGCTCTTATGCTGAGCAATACATCAAGATAAATCAAAAATTTTTAGAGCATACCCGGCAAAGCGGGCTGGAAATCGATTCAAGTAATGATGACAAGATATTCATAGCCAGGGTGGAGGCGTTACGCAAAAAGGGGGCGGTGGTAAGGAATGATTCCAAAAGCATATATACCAACCGAATTTCTTCCGCCTGCCTGGCATGCCAGACTGGGGTGGGGAGCACAACTTTCTTCATCTCATTGAAATGCCACCGGGACTGTTTTTTCTGCTTCAACCCAAACCAGGAGGGCTATGAGTACTTCCGCGACCATCCGCGGGATGTTGAAGCGGAACTGGAATCCCTGCGGGCGAGCGGCGGGAAGGTAAATCACCTGGCATTGACCGGTGGGGAACCGCTGCTGCATAAAGAAGAGGCGATCGGTTTTTTCCAGGAGGCTCGCTCGAATTTTCCAGATGTTTATACCCGCTTATATACCTGCGGCGACCAGTTGGACCGCCCGACACTCCAGGCATTTAAAGATGCCAGGATGGACGAGATCAGATTTAGCCTGCGCATCCAGGATTCAGCCAAGGCTCAACAGCATACCTATAACCAAATCGCGCTGGCGCGCGAATATATTCCGCAGGTGATGGTCGAAATGCCGGTGCTACCTGGGACTCTAGGAGAAATGAAAAGAGTCCTGACTGAATTGGAACGGCTGAAGATCTTCGGGATCAACCTGCTGGAGTTTTGTTTTCCACTACACAATGCAGAAGCGTTTCGCAGGCAAGGGTTCAGGATCAAATCCAAACCATTCCGGGTTTTGTACAACTATTGGTATGCTGGAAGTCTCCCAGTTGCAGGCAGCGAGATGGAATGCCTAGACCTTATAGATTTTGCACTGGATGAAAAACTTAAACTCGGAGTCCATTATTGTTCCCTGGAAAATAAAAATACCGGGCAGATCTACCAGCAGAATTCCATCCGCCCACTTCCAAAAACCATGCAGTTTTCCAATACCGATTATTTTCTGAAAAGTGCCAAAGTTTTTGGCGAGGATATTGTGCCAGTGCAGCGGTTCTTCCAAAAGACCGGGTACAAGAATTATGAAATAAATAGCGAGCACAATTACCTGGAATTTCATGTTAGCCAAATCAGGTCCCTTAGGCAATTCGATATCGAGATTGGCTTATCCAGCAATGTCCTTGAAACCCGCGATGGGGAGCGTTACGTTCGTGAGTTGAAGGTGGACAAAACCACGCCCAATACATTCAGGTTATCGAAAGACACGTAAATCGATAGCTTTGCCAGGTATTTACATTGCGAAAGTGGAACAACAATGGAGCGCAAATCGATTGACCTTGATTACGCAGCCACTTCATTGCCGAAACCCAAGATACAATCCACTTGATACCCGGGATTTTCACCAGCCCCGAAGATATTCGCGCAGGGTAATGGCTGCTTTCGAGAAGACTTCAATCCAGAGTAAATGAAGCGATTACCGCTCAGATTGAAATTGAGACACCGGAAGGGCGTCTTTTGATTTAAGCCTCAGGTTTCCACGGAAGCCGCCAATCAGCAGAGAATGCGTTCCTAACAGCGCATCGGAACGATGGAAAAGAAGCAGAGCATCACCCCAAAGAGGTTCCCCGAAGAACGGGGATAATATGCTTCGCGAGAAATGAGAAAAGAGGAACGAGAAAAGCGGCGGGAAATGGAAAAAATGATAAATCCCTGCCATTTTTGGTTTTGGAGGGGTATCATTCTCGTTATGCGGAGCCTGGGTATTTTTTCGTTGACAGCCAACAAACTGAAAGATCATTATTGGCCATTAATCAAAAGCCGCCAGACATTCATGTTGACGCTTACGGGGGCTGCTGGATATCTGTGCCAGTTACGATCTCCAATGGATTGGTGGAACTTTTCAGGACTCTTGGGCAGCCTGTTCATCACGATCAGCGGCTGCACGGTACTAAATATGGTCTTCGACCGCGACCTTGATCGTAAAATGACGCGCACCAGCCAGAGACCTTTGGCTGCCGGGCAGGCCAATGCAGGAGCCGCGGCCTTCCTTGGAGGGGCTCTTATTGGTCTAGGTCTTTTTTGGGCATTTATGCTCTCATGGCTTTATTTTTTTCTCATTCTGGCAGGAGCCAGCCTGGATGTGCTGGTTTATACCCTCTGGCTCAAGCGCCGGTCCGCGTGGTCAATATTATGGGGTGGGCTTTCGGGAGGAATTCCGATACTCGCCGGGCGCGCTCTCATGATGGGCAGGGTTGATGCTGTGGGACTGCTCCTGGCGTTGTCCATTGTGTGCTGGATCCCCAGCCACAATCTTACCTTGAGCATGCTCTATTCGGCAGATTATCTCAATGCCGGCATCCCCACCTTTTACAATGTTTACGGACAAGCCGCGGCGCGTGCTGCTGTGGCCCTTTCCACATTATTAACCGTTTTACTCATGGCGGCCTCGTTCGGCTGGCTTTCCGCTTCCCTACTGGTGGTTGTCGCATTATGCATTAGCGGTCTCGGACTGGTGGGACTAGCCTTCCATGCCTGGTGGGGCTCTTCCGCGCAGGCAGTCAGGGCTCTGAATAAATATTCCTCAATTTATATGCTGGTTGCTATGCTGCTGCTTTCAATGGCCATGCTAAAATAATCTTGTGCAACCGTCGTTCTTGTTGAGCGACCCTTGGGAGTATCAAGGTCCCCAACGGTAATATTTATCAAAAGGATCATTTCACCCGAGGAGGGGATTGTAATGACCAATACAACCACTAATTAATGAAATTTAGATCGCTCCCTGGCATCGCTATTTATTGATCGTTGCGGCCGTTTTCAAAATCCTCCTGATCCCCATGGGGGGAGTTTTATGCGTAACTCAATCCATCCCCTGACCGGAGAAACAATGAGCGAACGAAGAAATATTTTTACCACAGTAGAGGAAAATATCTTCCTGATCAAGATCGACCACACACCTATTAATACACTCAATATGCAAACCCTTTCAGAATTAGAAAGCGCATTGGATGAATTCACAGCCACTCCAAATTACAAGGTGGCAATTATTTCCGGAGGGGATAAGGTGGTATTCGTATCGGGAGCAGATATTACTGAGGCTTCGGAAATGAATGCCTCAGGGAATATTCGAGATTTCATATTACGCGGCCAGGGGCTTTTTAGAAAGATCCTGGAATGTTCAAAACCGGTCATAGCGGCAATCAATGGACTTGCCCTGGGAGGCGGGATGGAACTGGCGATGGCTTGCCATATACGGATCATGGCTGATCGCGCCAAACTGGCCCAGCCTGAAATTAACCTTGGTATCATCCCTGGATGGGGAGGAACCCAAATGCTCCCAAAAATTATCGGTGACGCCAAGGCCAGGGAGTTGATCTTAACCGGGGAAAGCATTTCCGCCCAGGAAGCTTACCGGCTCAACCTGGTGAACAAGGTGGTTCCACGAAAAGAAGTATTGAATGCTGCCAAAGAATTGGCAAGAAAGATTGCGGGGAAAAGCAGCCTGGCAATTCGAGCAGCAATGGATTCCATTCGCATGAGTACCTCGCTGCAAGCGACCAATGGCCTGGCATATGAAGCTGAGCAAATCATTGCCCTCACAGGAAGTGCAGATGCCCAGGAAGGATTAAAGGCGTTTCTTGAGAAACGCCAGCCGGTCTTCAGGGACAAATAGCCAGGTAAATTTGCATTTCATCGGAGTTTATAAAAATATTTCACACAAGACGCCCGGGAGGGCGTCTTGTGGTTAGGATCTCCCAGATGCCCATTGGGTCGCGGCGGCGAACGCAACATGCTGCCAACATTCTCAGGCTCATCAAAATGTGGAGTGCAAAATCCGCAGCATGCTGATGACAGTTGGCTGGATGAAGGTTATCCTAGTATCGAGAAAAGGACAGGAGGATCCCAATGAAATCAAAAATCGAAATGATCAATGAGTTACAAAACCCCAACAATAAAAATGTCATCAATGCCCTTAGGGAATTACGAATTTGCGGAAAACTGGGGGATGGATCCCTGCGCGGGATTGCCCTGTGTCACGCCCAGCTTACGGACGCGAATTTGCGGGAGGCCGACCTGGCATTCGTAGATTTTCACCAGGCCAATCTGGATTATGCGGACCTGACCAATGCCAAACTGCAGGGAGTCAAGTTCAACCGGTCCAGCATGCAGGGAGCCAATTTCGACCAGGCAAACCTGACCAACGCGGACTTATATAAAGTGAATTTACGCGGCGCGAAGAATCTGACGATAGACCAGCTTTCCAAGGTTGACCAACTGTTTGGATCGATCATGCCGGACGGCAGCGTCTATGACGGCCGCCTGAACCTGTTTGGCGATCTGTCGCTTGCCCGCTGGGGCAAGGTGAAGGTCGAGGATCCAAAAAGCATGGCTGATTTCTATGGGGTTACACTGGACGCTTATTTGATCGGGCAAAACAAAGAAGTACTGGCATATTTATAGCCGTCAACAATAGCCTGCAAAGGACCTTTCAATGTTGATCTTGCTGCTCATTGTTTTACTGGTTGTTTTCGCTTTCCAGGCGATCCGGGCAGGAAAATTGCTCAGTTCGACCCTCTGGCTGGCAGGAACGAGTGCCATCCTTTCGCTGATCTTCTACCTGCTGGAAGCGCGGCAGGTGGCAGTGATCGAATTGAGCGTTGGGGCAGGGCTGGTGACAGTCTTATTTGTAATTGCCATCAATATCGCGGGCGATGAGCCGATTGAATCCCGGTCAATCCCACCAAGGCTGGTGGCCGCGGGACTTGCGCTGGTTTTCTTTTTTCTCATGGGTTGGTATGTCCTGCCTATGCCAAGCTTAACAGTCATGGCGGCGGGGACTGAATCTTCCCTGGGAATCGTGCTGTGGCAGCAGCGCGGGCTGGATGTGCTGGTGCAGGCAGTGCTGATCTTTTCAGGCGTGCTCGGGCTTTTGGGTTTGCTGGCAGAAGACAAACCACCTCTGGAAGGGTCCGCTGCAGAAGAAGTGATGACAAGACGGGAAGACGAAATGAATGCATTGGAAAAAGGCGTTGCCAGACTGGAGGAAATGCAGAGATGATTCTTTCTCCTTTTATCTTTCTTGCCATTGGCGTCCTGGGTTTGCTGGGAATCGGGTTTTACGGGCTGATGGTATGCCGGAATCTGATCAAAATCGTGATCGCATTGCAAATCCTGGAGAAAGCGGCCCTGCTGGGATTCATCGCCGCAGGCAGCTTTAACGGCCAGGTTGCGCTTGGACAGAGCCTGGCAATCACGGTAATCGTTGCCGATACGATCGTGGCTGTGATCGGGATCGCACTCGGCGTACAGGTACGCCGCCAAATGGGCACCCTGGATGTGCACGACCTTTCGAGTTTAAGAGGCTGAGAATGGTGGTCTGGTTCACACTATTTACGATCGTTCTTCCATGGGTGGGGGCAGCCTGCGTCTGGCTGACGGGGGACCGTCGTCCGCGCCTGCTGAAGGGGTTGGCGGTGTCCTTTGCGGTTGCCACCGGTCTGGTCTCGCTGGGAATTCTGCCGTTTGCCACACAGAGAACCGTGGTGAGCATCCCGCTTGGAGGAGTCTTTGGAGATCTCACACTTGTGCCCGATGGGCTGGGCGCCGTTATCGCTGTGATCGCAACCGTGGTGGGCTGCCTGGCGGTGATCTTCTCCCTGGATTACATGAAACCCGGGGAGCAACTGGCTCGTTATTATGCTCTCATCCTTTTTTTCATCGGTGCCATGGCAGGAGTGGGACTGGCAGGCAGCCTGCTACTGATGTTCCTGTTCTGGGAAATCACTGCCTTCTGTTCCTATGCATTGATCTCTTTCCACAATGATGACCCCAAAGCGGTTAAAGGCGGCATCCAGGCCCTGATCATGACCCAGCTCGGCGGGGTGGGACTGCTGGCGGGGGGTTTGCTCGCGTATTCGTTCCTGGGCAATACCCAGATCAGCTCTTTCCTGGCGCAGGCGCACACGATCCCGGCAGGCATCCTGAGCTTGATCGCATTTGGATTCCTGGCCGCGGCGGCTGCCAAGTCTGCGCAGATCCCGCTGCACAGCTGGCTGCCGGATGCGATGGAAGCGCCCACACCGGTCACTGCCCTTATCCATGCTGCCACGATGGTCAATGCGGGGGTGTACCTGCTGGCCCGTTTTTACCCAGCTTTCAAAAGCGTGCCAGGCTGGAGCACGACCGTGATCGTGGTGGGGATGCTTTCGGCTTTCCTGGCCGGGCTGATGGCACTTGCATCTAACGACATTAAACGGGTCCTGGCCTATTCCACCGTGAGCCAGTTGGGCTACATGGTGTATGCGATCGGGACAGGGTCAATCTTCGCGGGAATGTTCCAGCTGCTCAGTCACGCCATCTTCAAGGCGCTGCTTTTCCTGGGTGCCGGTGCAGTGATCACGGCGGTCGGAACCCGGGATATGACCAGAATGGGGGGGCTGGGTAAAAAGATGCCGTTCGTACGGGCAGCGTTCATCATCGGTGCACTGGGACTGGTAGGACTGCCGATCGCAAACGGGTTCTTCAGCAAAGACCTGCTGCTCGAAAGCGGGTTGAAGAACGGCCCTTTCTGGGCGTACCTCTTTATGTTGACGGGGACGGGTATAACCGCGCTCTATACTCTGCGCCTGGTGTGGAAAGTTTTCTACGGAAAATCGAATGGAGACGAACCGGCTCACGACGGGCTGCCAGCCATGCGGATCGCGCTGGGATTATTAGCCTTGGGGACACTTACCAGCTGGCTGCTGGCAGGCGGGTTCAGCCAGCTGCTGGCTGCCACCTTGCCTTTCCACAGCATCGAAGTGGAAGGAACGCTGAAAATCGTGGAACAGGTGGTCCTGGCTCCTGCAACCTGGATCACGCTGGGGGTGGTTGCCGTGGGATTCGCAGTCTGGATAAAACGGGATCTATTCAAAGGCTTGAGCCAGGCGCTTGAACCGGTGCTAAGCCGTGGTCTTGGTTTTGATTGGATCAACCGGAAGGTCACCGATCTGACCGTGGGCATCGGAACCCGGTTGCAGGTCACGCAGACCGGTCAATTAAACTGGAACATCCTGGGGATCCTGGCCGGTCTGGTTGTCCTTTTACTGGTGCTGGTACGAGGCAAATAGTATGAATATTCCCCTCTTTATCTGGCTGATGCTCATGCCGCTCCTGGCCTCACCGGTCATCTATTTGACCGGACGACTGACCAGGAGTCTCGGGCGCTGGTGGATCCCCTGCCTGACTGCTGTCGCGGCTCTGGCTGGCGATGGGATTATCTTCGCGCTGACAGCACGGCAGTTGAACGAGACGGGCACTTTGAATTTCAGGCTGGGTTCGGTCTCACTGCGCATGGATGGACTTAGCTTGCTGCTGGCAGCAACGGCATTGGCACTGGGAATCCTGGTTGCCATTTTCTCGGGTCCTTACCTTTCCAAGGAGACCGGCCAGGAAAAATATTACGCCATGCTGGTGCTGATGGTGAGCATGATCATGGGGCTGGGCTGCGCAACGGACCTGTTCAACCTGTGGATCTGGTTTGAAGCCATGGCAATCACATCCTACCTGCTGGTCACATTTTACCGGGAACAACCGGCAGCTTTGGAGGCAGGGATCAAATACCTGGTGCAGAGCGCAGCCGGTTCAATGTTGATCCTGGTTGGAATTGCGCTCGTGTTTGCAGAGACCGGCAGCCTGGGCCTGGCGGAGATCCAGAACCGGGTGGTTCCATCGGCAGGATTGATTGCAGCCGGGGCACTTTTCGTAATTGGTTTCGGTGTCAAGGCCGCCCTGGTACCGCTGCACACCTGGCTGCCGGACGCACATTCGCAGGCTCCCAGCGGGATCAGCGCCATGTTATCGGGAGTGGTGATCGAGGCCGGTCTGGTGGCTCTGCTGCGAACATGCTCCGCCCTGTTCGCGGTTACCCAATCCTGGCCAGTGCTGCTGATGATTTGTGCAGCGCTTAACATGCTGGTGGGCAACCTGATGGCACTCAAACAGAGGGAGGTCAAGCGCCTGCTGGCATACTCAAGCGTGGCCCAGATGGGCTACATCCTGCTCGGGATCGGAATCACGTTACAGACAGGAGTGGACGGCGGCGCACAGGGAAGTTTCTTTCACCTGTTCAACCATGCGATGATGAAGGGACTGGGATTCCTATCCGCAGGAGTATTGTTGTATTCACTGCACATTACCAAGGGCAGCCATAGAGCGTTGACGATCGACGACCTGGCAGGAGCGGCGGAGCGATACCCGCTGGCTGCCCTGACCCTGAGCCTGGCGGTGCTCGGACTGGGCGGCATTCCGCCCCTGGCAGGTTTCATGTCAGAGTGGCAGATCTTCGCGGCCGGCTTCCAATCGCAGAATCCCTGGATCATTGGGCTGGTCATCTTTGCCGCTCTCAACAGCGTCCTGTCGCTAGCCTATTATGTGCCGCTGATCAATGCCATGTACCGGCGGAAGCCTTCGGCCAGGGTTCAGGATGGCACACGGATGCCGGTGCTGATGAGCATCCCGCTGGTGATCCTGGCTGCGGGGCTGATCGTATTCGGTGTGTGGCCCAGCCTGGCTAATGGTTTAACGATCCCGGCCAGCCACATCCTGCTGTCTTCCATTGGTGGTTGATTTTCGGAGAGATGATGCAAATCCTATTCACTCCCCCGTTGGCTTTCCTGATTTACATAATCCTGGTGGGCCTGGTTTCCCTGATCGGCAGGAAGCTGGCACCAAGCAGCGGGCAGACAACCTTAAAAAACAGTACTTATTCGAGCGGTGAGGCTGCCCCTACAAGCCTGGCGGCACCGGGTTATCGTCCATTTTTTGTAGTGGCATTATTCTTCGCCATCCTGCACCTGGGCACCCTGGTGATGAGCACCGGTGGATTCTCCCCGGTGATGATCATCTATTTATCCGTATTGATACTGGCTTTACTGGCATTGATATTGGGCTAAAAGGAGTTCGACTTTATGAAATCCCATCAGAATTTTGGGCAAGAGCTGCTAAAGAGCCTTAAGGACTGGGCAAGAGTGAGCAGCCCGTGGGTATTGCACTTCAATACCGGATCGTGCAACGGCTGCGACATCGAGATCCTGGCGACGCTCACCCCGCGCTACGACCTGGAACGCCTGGGGGTCAAGCTGCAAGCCAGCCCGCGCCAGGCTGATATCTTATTGTGCACCGGGCCAGTCACCCGCCAGGCACGTGAACGCCTGGTGCGGATCTATGCGCAGATGCCCGAGCCAAAGTACGTGGTGGCGATCGGCTCCTGCGCTATTTCGGGGGGAGTTTTCAGAGGCTGCTACAACGTGATGGATGGCATCGATCAAGTCATCCCGGTCAGCGCCTATATCCCCGGCTGCCCGCCCCGACCGGAAGCTGTGATCGATGGGCTGGTCAAAGTGCTGGCAAGTATCCATTCACCAGGGCATAAAATTCCACCGGAGATCCTTGAAGGCGCACTTGACCCTGAAAAGGTGGCAGCATGAATTCAGAAGAGATCATTACAGTTGCCACCGGTGTGGTGAAGTCCTGGGATTGGGCCACAGAGACATCCCAACCCCTGCCGAAACAACTGGACGTGAAGGTGAAACTGATAAAGGAATTAGTCCCGATCATCGTGGGGCTGCGCGTGAAGCGCCTGGGTTACCTGGCAGCCATCACCGGGATCGACCTGGGGCCCGAGGTTGGCGAAATGGACGTGCTCTATCAATTCTGCCCGGGGGATGTCGTGATCACCCTGCGGGTGCGCGTGCCGCGCCAGGAGGCCATGCTCCCAAGCTTGTGCGAAATCATTCCCAGCGCGGAGGTCTTCGAACGCGAACTGCAGGAAATGTTCGGCATCCAAATGCTTGGACTGCACACCACAGAGCACCTGTATCTTCCCGATGACTGGCCGGACGGAGTTTACCCAATGCGGAAGGATTTCGATCCGCAAATTCTCTCCCATTAACGGTGGATATTTCGCAAGGCAGAAAGAACTTCAATGAATACAAAACAGGAACCACAACGATTTGTCATCCCCATCGGTCCACAACACCCAGCCCTGAAAGAGCCGGGAAACTTCCAGTTCACGGTAGACGGGGAGATCGTCACAAAAGCATTCGTGCGACTCGGATATGCCCATCGCGGCATCGAAAAAGCCGCCGAGGAACGCACCTGGATCCAGGATCTATATTTGATCGAACGAGTGTGCGGTATCTGTTCCCACATCCATGCGCTGGCGTACTGCCTGGCGGTGGAACAACTGGCACATGTGGAAGCGCCACCGCGCGCCCAGGCAATCCGCGTACTGGTGGCAGAACTCGAACGGATCCATAGTCACTTCCTGTGGATGGGTGTATCCGGTCACGAAGCCGGATTCGACACCTTCTTCATGTATTCCTGGCGGGACCGGGAAAGGGTCATGAACATCCTGGAGAAGCTGACCGGCAACCGGGTCAACTACTCGGCCAACGTGCTGGGAGGGGTCAAGTTCGACTTGGACAAAGAGCAAATTGCGTCGATTCGCAGCGGGATCGACTTCCTGGAGGAGCGCACGCGGCATTACCTGGACGTTGTTGCGACTGACTTCATGTTCCTGCAGCGGACGCGCGGCATCGGCGTGATGAGCCGGGCGCAGGCTGAGATCATGGGAGCAGTGGGGCCGACTGCACGCGCCTCTAACGTGGCCCGTGACGTACGAAAAGATGCACCTTATGCGGCTTACAAGGAATACCCGGTGGATATCATCCTGGACGAGCGCGGGGACCTGGAAGCCCGTTTCGAGGTGCGCCTTAAGGAATTGTTCGAAAGCTTCTACCTGATCCGCAAGATCCTGGACACACTCCCGGGCGGTGAATTGACTGCGCGGATGCCGCGCAAAGTGCCGGCAGGCGAGGCGGTGATGCGGGTTGAAGCACCGCGCGGGGAGCTGCTCTATTTCATACGGAGCAACGGCAGCGACAAACCCGAGCGATTGAAGATCCGCACCCCTACCATTTGCAACCTGACCTCCGTGGTCAAGCTGGCGATTGGGCACCAGCTCGCGGATGTGCCCATGATCCTGGCAGGCATCGATCCCTGTTTTTCGTGCAACGACCGCTCCGTGCAGATCAGGACCTCAAGCGACCCGGATGGGCGGATGCTCAGCTGGGACGAGCTGCGCCAGCACGGCATTGATTTTTATAAGAGACTCGAAAAATGAATTGGTTTTTTGTTCTTTTAAGTTTGATGGTCTTCCCCGGTGGGCTTTTCCTGCTGGCGGGCGGTATGGCATACGAATGGGTGGACCGGAAAATGCTGGCAGTTTTCCAGAACCGCGCCGGGCCGCGCTGGTTCCAGCCGCTGGCAGACACGGTGAAGCTGTTGATAAAAGAAGAAATCATTCCCGACAAGGTGAACGCAATCCTATTCATCGGTTTGCCAATCGCAGCCCTGGCGGGCGGGTTGACGGCTGCCTTGTACGTCCCGGTGGCAGGGCTGACCCCCGTTTACAGTTTCCCGGGTGACTTGATCGTGACACTTTACCTGCTCAGTCTGCTGACCCTTTGCATGGGACTGGCCGGGGCAAACACGCTGGACCGCTTCTCCCTGATCGGCGCCACGCGCACCCTGACCCAGGTCTTTTCATATGAAGCCCCCTTCCTGCTTGCGATGCTGGGTCCGGCGCTGGTGGCAGGCAGCTGGCAGATCAGTGATATCAATGCATATGCGGGCGGGCACTGGCTGATCCTAACCCAGCCAGTGGGGTTCATCGTGGCGGTGATCGGGTTCATGGGCAAGCTGGTCATGCCTCCCTTCGACGCCCCGGAAGCTCATACGGAAATCGGGGCAGGCGCCCTAACCGAATACAGCGGCCGCGGCCTGGCTTTCTTTCATCTTGCCAAGGCGGTGGAACTGATCGTGGGGTTGAGCCTGGTCTCGGCATTCTATTTGGGCGGACTTGCCACCCCGCTCGAATTCCTGGTCAAGACCCTGGCATTGTTATTCGTCCTGATCGGCCTGCAATCCCTGCTGACGCGCATGCGCATCGATCAAACCGTAGGAATGTGGTGGCGGTATGGCACGCTGGTGGTATTGGCACAGTGGCTGGTTATTATCCTGGTAATGAGGCCTTGAAATGAAAATTGGAGTTATGTTCCCGGACGTATCCGGAGCCCTAATGCGTCATTCGGCTACCGAAAAGTATCCCTTCCAACGACAGGAAGTGACCGCGCGCCTGCGCAGCCTTTTGAAATGGAACCCCGAAGCCTGCACCGGCTGCGGCCTGTGTGCAATGGATTGCCCGGCGGAGGCCATCCAGGTGAACGTACTCGACCGGAAGGCGAAACGCTTCGTTTTCGCCTACCAGGTGGACCGGTGTGCTTTCTGCGGCCAATGCGTGGAAAGCTGCCGGCAAGGCGCGCTGGAGATGGCAAATGACCGCTGGGAGCTGGCGGCCTTGAATAAAGAACCTTTTATGCTCTATTTTGGAGATCCGGATGATATCAAAGCAGTCCTGGCGGCTGAGCCTGCGGGCGAAGCTGGAATCCCTGCAGATAAGTAATCCCGCCTTCAAGGTGGCCGTGCTCGGAATTGGTCACGAGCTGCGCGGTGACGATGCCATCGGCTTGTTGCTGGCAAACCGGCTGGGATCCATGGCTGCCGGATGCGATAGAATCCTGGCGGTTGAGACCGGCCCGGCGCCCGAAAATTTTACCGGGATGCTGCGCAGTTTTAAACCCGACCTGGTGGTGCTGGTGGATGCAGCCTTCATGGATGCGGAAGCGGGCGAGATCGGCTGGCTTTCCTGGCAGGATACGAGCGGCTTCAGCGCCTCGACGCATACCCTGCCTTTGCACCTGCTGGCTGCCTATATCACATCAGAAATGGGCTGCGAGGTGACGTTGATCGGGATCCAGCCCGCTACGTTGAATATCGGCGCGGAGCTTACTCCCGAGGTCCGGCAGGCCGCCGAAGAGATCAGCCAAGTTTTCATCGATGCATTTAATATTGAAACCATATACGCGAAAGGATGACAAAATGAACAAAGAAACCAAGAAAGTGAAAGTTTTAGCCATCGACGACGATCCAGATATCATCACTGCGGTCCAACTGACCCTGGATAGCGCTGGTTACCAGGTTGTCTCCGCTTCAAGCGGCCAGGAGGGGTTGGAGAAAATCAAGGCTGAACACCCAGACCTGATCATCCTGGATGTGATGCTGGAAACACACACGGAGGGTTTCCAACTGGCACTCAAGCTGCACAGCCCAGACCCGGCTTCAGAGTTGAAGGAATTTAAAAATACGCCCATCCTGATGCTGACCGCCATCCACAGCACCACCCCCATGCGATATGAACCCGATATCGACTACCTGCCGGTTGAGTTATTCGTGGACAAACCGATTAACCCGGATGACCTGATCAAAAAGGTGGCGTGGATCCTCGGGCGCAAGAATGCCTGATAATGGAACGGATACAGGCAAGGGACCAAATTGTTAACAAACATTGGTTGGCAAGGATGAAACTTGTGAAGCGATTCTTGTCATGGATGCTGGGCAGGCGTTTGCAGAATGTATTAATCGCCTCGTTTGCCTTGATAGCCGTCCTGGCAGGAGGCCTCAATACATTGGTCATCTCGCGGGAAATCAACGGATACCTTGTAAATGCCCAAGCCGAACGAATGACCCGCGACATGGACCTGGCGAATGGGCTCTACCAACAAAAGCTGAATGATGTTCTCAGCATCAGCCAGTTTGTGGCATTGGATACCCAGACGATCGATCAGATGTCCGCAGCCTTCAATGGCGACTGGCAGGGGGTCCGGGCGATCGGGCAAGTAACCAACCGGATGATCACCGCCCCAACCCTGGATGGAACGCGCATGATCCTGGTTCTAGATACCCAGGGAAATGTTTTGACGGGAAGCGTCCGTCCGGAAAGCGGGCAGATTGTGCTTCCAAATGCAGCCGGGAATTGGAACCAAATCCCCCTTGTTGCCTCAGCGATTGCATCGGGTCAGCCATTGTCAGGTACTGAAGTCATTTCAGCCGACTACCTGGCCCAGGTGGGACTGGACAAGCTAGCAATGATACACCCCGCGACTGCGCCGACCACGCAGAATTTGTACGATCCGCGGGAGGGAACGGCTGCCCTGGCGCTGGTGGGGCTCTATCCCCTGAAGGATGCAAGCGGCGGATTGGTGGGGGAGGTGCTGACCGCCTATTTATTCAATAACGATTTCACCCTGGTCGATTACGCCAAAAACTTTGCCAAGATCGAAACGATGACCATTTTCCTCGGCGATATGCGGGTGTCGACCAGTATCCTCGATCAATCCAACATCCGGGCTGTGGGAACCCTCGTTTCCAGGGACGTTTTTCAGGAAGTGATCGGTCAAGGCCAGGATTACGTGGGCCGATCATTTGCAGTCAATGACTGGTACATCGGGACGTATGAACCACTGCGCGACCTGGGCGGGAATATCGTGGGAATGCTATACGTGGGCGTCCGAGAGAGCATTTTCGCGACCTTGATCCACACCTTCAATGCGCAAGCAATCACGATCGGGATAATTTGCATTTTTATTGCAGGAGTCATTGCCATCCCAATCTCGCGCTGGATCACCCACCCAATCGACAGGCTGGTTGAGGCAAACAGACGCCTGGCAAAAGGGGACATGGACGTGCGGGTTGAATCAGACGGAAATGGGGAGATCGCTTTGCTAAGCAGGTCGTTCAACGACATGATGGAGACACTGCAAAACACAGAGAAGGAGCTTTTGCACCAGGCCAAATTGGCCTCGATGGGTCAGCTAGCAGCCGGAGTGGCCCACGAGTTAAACAATCCGCTCGGAACGATCCTGCTTTTTGCCGACATATTGCAGAAGGAAGCCGCGGAAGACGATCCCCGTAAAAACGATTTGAAGATGATCATCGATGAAGGTTATCGCTGCAAGAATATCGTCGCCAACCTGTTGAATTTTGCAAGGCAGCAGGAAGTTCTTGCACAGGAAACCGACATCCATGCCCTGCTTGAAGATGTGATTCGTAAAGTCTCCAGCCGACCGAAGTATGAAAAGGTGAAGATCGAGAGCAGCTACAGCCCGGACCTGCCTGTAATCCAGGCCGATCCTTCGCAATTGCAGCAGGTCTTTTTTAACCTGTTCAATAATTCGGTGGATGCAATGCCAGATGGGGGAAAGATTTCCATTTTATCCCGACCGCTGGACGAACGGTCGGTGGAGATCCGGGTGTCCGATAACGGCTCAGGTATCCCCGCGGAAGCCCTGGATAAGTTATACACTCCCTTTTTTACAACCAAACCAGCCGGCAAAGGGACCGGGCTTGGGCTTTCCATCGTGTATGGGATCATCAAGCTGCACCGAGGGCAGATCAATATTAAAAGCAAGATCGGCACCGGGACGACCGTCATCATCACCCTACCGGTCCGGCTGCCGGATACGCATGCAACCCAAACTATTTCTTAATCGGATATGGTGATATAGTGACCCTGGAGGATTATGGAAAATAAGGGAAGCATCCTGGTAATCGACGACGAGGCGGGGATCAGACAGGGCTGTTACAGGGCTTTACAGCCGCAGGGGTTCATGGTGGAAACTGCCGAGAGTTTTCAAGACGGCCTCCAAAAGATCCAGGCTGGCGCCTTCGATCTCATCCTGCTGGATGTTATGCTGCCGGATGGAAGCGGAGTGGACCTGCTCAGGACGATCCAGGAGCGCAACAGCGAGACCATCCCGATCATCATCACCGGATACGCCACGATTGAGCTGGCGGTGGACAGCATCAAGCAGGGGGCGTATAGCTTCATTTCCAAACCATTTACAGCCGACATGCTCCTGAATACGGTCAACCAGGGGCTTGAAAAAAAGCGCCTTTCCCAGGAAGCAAAACGTCTGCAGGCCATCGAGAGCCAGGCGGCCGAATTAACCCGCGCAAGAGATGAAGCCAAGAGGCTGGATGATTTCAAAAGCTCCTTTTTATGGATGGTCACTCACGAACTGCGCTCCCCAATCAGCGGTGCGCAGAGCCTGGTGCGGACCCTGTTGCATGGGCTGGCAGGCAGCCTCAATCCGCAACAATTCGAGCTGCTGACACGGGTGGAGGTCAGGCTGGATTTCCTTTTGGAACTGGTCAACGATCTATTAACCCTGGCAGCCAATAAATCGATCGAAACCGAACCTCCACTGACCCATGTCCAGGTACAGCCGCTGCTGCGGCGAGTCGTTGACAGTTTCGCAGAGGAATCAAACAACAGGCAGGTGACTGTAAAGGCGCCACTTTCAGGGAAGCACTGTGCGGTTATGGCAACCGAAAAGGGATTGGAGAGCGTTTTTAGAAACCTGATCGGGAATGCCATAAAATATACGCCCGCCGGAGGCAGGGTGGAAGTTGAAACAATAAAAGAAGCCGGGCATATCAAGATCAGCGTGGCAGATACCGGCATGGGGATTCCCGAGGAGGATCTACCCCATATTTGGGAAGAGTTTTTCCGGTCGAAGAATGCCCACCTTTCGGGTGTTACGGGAACCGGGTTGGGCCTGAGCATTGTGCGACAGTTAATGGACCGGTTCGGAGGTCAGATCAGTGTAACGAGTTCCCTGGGCCTGGGTACGACTTTTACGGTATCATTCAAGATAGATTGATTTTTCCCGTTCGCATGTGAAAGTGTAAAAAATTGCCCAAGAATACAATGGATCCAGAAGCAGAGATCCGCCAGGCATTTCTCGAACTTGTCCAAGCCAAGAAAGCCTTGATCGATGAAATAGTAATCCACGAACGGGTGGTTGAAGACCTGAAGCATTTGAATACAGAGCTCAGGAAATCCCAGGAACAAACCACCCTGATGCTGCGTTCCGTCCAGATGGCTGGGGGATCGCTTGAACTGGACAAGGTGCTGGAAAGAATTGCCGAAATGCTGGCAACCGCCAGTGGGATGCCTCACTGTGGGATCTATTTGATCGACGAGGAGCGAAACCTGCTTGTGCGGCGGGCCGGGACGAGCAATTTGAATAAGAAGCAACGGGAACAGACGAAAAACCTGCAAATCGATCCGGGGCAATTTCCACTGGTCAAAGAAGCGTTGGAGCTCAAAGGGCCGGCCATCAGCAAGGATGCCAGGTCGGACCCGCGCGTCAACCTCAAAATCCTGCCACCGTTCGATTTTGGTTCCATGCTGGTGGTACCAATATTGCTGGGGAAGCGCGTCCTGGGGGTCGCCCTGAATTACACGATGGGGGAAGGCTACAAGATCACACGCGAAGAAGTGGACCTGGCGGGTGGGATTGCCAAGTCTGTGGCGCTGGCGGTTGAAAATGCGCGACTATATGGAGAAACGCGCCAAAGGCTGGCAGAGAGCCAGGGCATCCAACGCGTGATGACCGGATTGTTAAGAAAAAACAGCCTGCCGGAAGTATTGGAGATCATTTGCAACGAAGCGTTGAACCTGACGGATGCAACCGGGAGCGCGGTTTTAATGCTGGAAGACAATAGTATCCTGCGGGTGACGAGTGCGGTGGGGGAGACCCTGTCTGCGCTGGACCGCCTGCCGGTTGAAGGGTCACTGGCCGGACGAGCCGCCAGCAGCGGAAAAGCCCTGTTGGTCAATGATGTGGGCAGCCTCGAATTGGACTATTTGCGGGATATCGATATCAAATCATTGATCGCCGCCCCGCTGCGGGTTGAGTCCACGGTTATCGGTGTGCTGGATGTAATCAATAAAGCGGGAGGATTCACCAAGGATGATGTGCGCATCATCAACCTGTTTGCCGACCAGGCAGCCATTGTGATCGACCAGGCCCAACTCCATCAAAAGGTGGAGCAGATGGCAGTAATGGAAGAACGTCAGCGGCTGGCGCGTGAACTTCACGATTCAGTCACGCAGGCGCTTTACAGTGTAAACCTGTATGCCGAAGCTGCCCGTCGTTCGCTCTCGGCAGGAAAAAAAGGAACGACGCTGTCAAACCTGCAAAAGGTACGCGAAATGACGCACGAGGCCATGCGGGAGATGCGCCTGCTGGTATTCGAACTGCACCCGCTCATCCTGGAAAAGGAAGGCCTGGTTGCAGCGCTACAGGCACGCCTGGCAGCCGTGGAAGGACGCTCAGGTTTAAAAACAGAAATCCGCCTGGAAGGTGAACAGCGGCTTCCGATCGCAATCGAAGAAGAACTTTACCGGATTGCCCAGGAAGCACTGAATAATATTACCAAGCACGCCTGGGCGATGATGGTCCAGATCGATCTAAAGGTCAGCCAGGAAAATGTCTGCCTGGAAATCAAAGATGATGGGATGGGGTTCGACCTGGAAGCTGCAAGATCCAGCGGCGGGATGGGGCTGCGCGGGATGGAGGAACGGACGCAGAAAATTGGCGGCGTACTGGCGATCGAAAGCACTCCAGGCGCAGGAACAAGATTATCCGTAAACATCGCACGCAAGGCGATCAAGGCATGAAAGAAATTTTGAAAAGGGACGCCTCATGACAAAAAAACCAATCCGGCTCCTGGTGGTGGATGACCAGGGTATCGTACGCAAGGGCATCCGCGCGCTGCTGGCCGAAGTGAAAGGCATGCTAGTGGTGGGAGAGGCCAGCGACGGCCTGGAAGCAATTGACCAGGCGGAAGCCCTACACCCCGATGTGATCCTGATGGACCTGGTAATGCCCAGGCTGGATGGGATCGAGGCCATCCGCCGCATCAAGGTCAAGTTGCCGGATGTGCAAATCCTGGCTTTGACCAGTTTTGCTGCCGATGACAAAGTCTTTCCAGCCATCAAAGCCGGGGCGCTGGGATACCTGCTGAAAGACTCAGATCCTGAAGATTTAATCACCGCCATCAAAAATGTCCAGAGGGGCCAGCCATTCCTTCATCCCAGTATTGCCCGCAAGGTTTTGGAGGAATTAAGCCATCCCACCGGGAATCCACCCACACCCGATCCACTCACAGAACGGGAAGTTGAGGTACTGCAACTGGTAGGTCAGGGAATCAGCAACCAGGAGATCGCCGAACGATTGGTAATCAGTGAGGCCACTGTGAGGACTCATATCGGAAACATCCTCCTTAAACTGCACTTGGCGAACCGGGTCCAGGCGGCTTTGTATGCGCTGCGGAAGGGCTTGTCATCCCTGGAGGATTCAAATACCGAAGACCGTTGATTCCCTTCGTAAAAATTCCCAAACATGCAGACCGCCCAAAAGGCGGTCTGCTGATTCAAGAGGCTGGGTCACGTGGAAGTGAAAAAGTTAATCAAGAGGGAGACCTGTTTTCTTATCGCACCGGAGGATTTTCCCGGGCTTCCTGTATCGTCAGGTCAATGAATATTGCGGATGACCAGCCAAAGATCACGGCGGCCTCGGGAGGTTTCCCGCTAGTTTACGGGTGATAATATTCATATATTCCCGCGCGACCGCACATCATTTCCAGGGTAGAGCGGCGAAATGCCCGGGCGACATCCGGAAAACCACTATGCCCCAGCCCTTCGATCAGAAGATAGTTCTCATTCACCCAGGTAGGCCCGCCCCATATGCGATTGGGGTCGTAGGCAGGATCATCCAGGGCGACACTCGGGACCGGGTAGCGCGGCCAGAACTGCACAGGATCGGTCAGGTGGAAAACGAGCAGCAGGTTTACCCGTTGAGCGTCCTGACCATGGGGCTCGACCGCATTACGGAGCAAATGACCGTTGGTGGTGAATCCTATATTCCTGCGGATCTTCCCGGTTAAACGCAGGACTCCCTCGCGCTGGTCAATTTGAGCATCATCTACCCGGCATTCGAAAGTTGTACCGATCCGCCCGGGGGACAGTTTTATCAGCAAGGTTTCCTCATCAATAAAAGCCAGGGAAAGATTGCCCATGCCCGTCCTGGACTCGACCAGGTGGGGGTACGTAGCGATATTGAGATCGAGGAGGGCGCCATCCCTATTGGTAAACTTCCACTGGTCAACGATCACAGGGCGGTCACGATAAGCAGTCAGACGCCGATTCAACTTAAGCCAGCGTTCAGCCAACCGAATAGACAGGGTCGACCCAGCTCTAAACACCATCAGGCGCGAACCGCGTTCACTGAACGGAGTTTCATCCAGGTCGAGGCGGGTCTTAAGCATTTCCAGGAACCTAGAGTGCAAAGTCTCAGCCATTATTTGAAGTTTTTATTCATATTGCGGGCATATACCCCTAAATCAAGCACGTTTCGAAAGCAACACCAATCTTCGGAAACCGCTGAGCAACAGGACCTTGATATCCAAGTGGCTATGTTTCAGCTTTTGCGGCATCCGGGCGCTTGAATAGTTGGAGAGTCCCATCTCGAACTCTAATGCTTTTGAGAGAGTCTCACAGGAATAAATTGTTGATAATTTACCCTATTATAGTATAATATATCCAAATTATACTAAATGATGTGATAATGGAAGGAAACCCTTCCTTGAAAAACCGTGGACACTCCATAATAAGTTCAGGAGGTGACCCAATGATTCAGCAAAGAATTTCAATTGGTGAAAGGGATACCCCAAAACCCTTCATTCCAACCATACACATGGCTATATTGGCTGGACAAAGAATCAGTGCACTTTCTGTCGACGCTTGGGGTCCACTCCAGGCCTTGGAATTCACCCGTTTGCTCGACGAAATAAGCGATCGGGAAGAACGTGAGGAGATGAATTTACAATGGCCCGAAAAATAAAAATCGCAGAAATCCTGGAAAAGCACCGCGGCGAGAAACACCTGATCGTCTTGCATAATTACCCCGACCCGGATGCAATTTCATCAGCCTTTGCTCACAAGCTCATCTCAGAAGCATACGACATAACGGTCGACATCATATATTCCGGGAAGATCACCCATGGACAAAATAACACCCTGGTGAAACTGCTGGGAATCGACCTGATCCCGTATAAAACCGGAATGAACCTGAAACAATACCAGGGTGCCATTTTCCTGGATCATCAGGGCACGAATGCCAATGAGATCGTCAAGGCACTCGAAGCTGCCGGGGTACCCGTGCTGATCATTGTTGACCACCACGAACCACAGGAAGCTGTCAAAGCGGACCTGATTGACCTGCAGAAGACAGGTTCCACCGCTACGATCTACACGCACTATTTGAAACAGGGGCTGCTGACGATCCAGAAAGGCCAAAAAGAACATGTTGCCATGGCAACCGCACTCATGCATGGCATCCTGACCGACACCGGTGGTTTTATCCATGCGGATGAAGAGGATTTTCAATCTGCGGCGTTCCTGAGCCGATACTCCGATCCAAACCTGCTTGAGCAGATCATGAACCAGACCCGTTCGAAACAGGTGATGGACGTCATCATGCGGGCGCTCGAGAACCGCACAGTGGTGGAAAACAATTCGATCGCCGGGATTGGCTACCTGAGATCGGAAGACCGGGATGCGATCCCACAGGCCGCGGATTTCCTGGTGAACGAAGACAACATCCATACAGCCATTGTTTACGGGATCATCAAGGATGAGAACCAAACCGAAGTGTTGACCGGGTCCCTGCGCACCTCGAAACTAATCTTCGACCCCGACGAATTTATCAAAGAGGTTTTTGGGATCAATTCGGACGGACATTTTTATGGCGGCGGCAAGCACCTGGCGGGTGGTTTCAACATTCCAATTGAATTCCTGGCAGGCGACCTTAGTGAAAATTACAAGGAATTAAAATGGCAGGTCTTTGATACCCAGGTCAAGTCGAAAATATTCAACCGGATCGGCGTCGGACATGCCCCTCAACCAGAACAACACAAATAACCATTAATATGTTTAATTGCTCCGACGAATCAGGAATACGGATGATATTGGTTTGAGGAGTCACCAGCAAAAGGAAAAGGAGAAGTAGAAGATAGATTCCTCCAACTTTAAATGCAGTGGGAAACTCAAAAAAGCCCCGGAAGTTTTCGAAACTCCGGGGGCTTTTACTACCAGTCAAAAATTTTATCCATCTCTTCAGATGGAACGTCGAAGACAACATTGTGGGGTGGGAGAGGTTCGCGGGTCATCCACTCTGGCAGGCGGTCATCTGCCTTGGTGAACCCGGCTCCATGGTTGAACTCCAGTTCTAGTTTTATGGTTTCCTTGCCCAGGACCTGGAGAAAATCAGTCCCGACCTCCCAACCGTAGCGGGCGTTTCAAAGGCAAATTGTAAGAATTTCCTCTAAGATTATCAGAGTTGTTTGCGGAAATCTTCCAGCTTATTCACTGGCAACCGGCAGACAAATCCCTGGCAGACATAGGCTGTGGGTTTACCATCCAGCATGGGCCGGTCAACTAGCAGCGCAGGAACTCCATCGGGTGGAGGGAATTTAGCCTGCGCCACGACCAGGTTTGGACGAAAGGCAGCCCGGATTTCTGCGAGGAATGCTTTGGTCAGATTATTTTCCAACGGTCCAATAATCGCAACCTGTTTCACGTCGCCCAGTGAAAAGTCTGCGGCGGAAAGCCAGCGCCCAAAAGCGGTGGGATAGCCCACAGCCTGGTCGGCAACCAGACCGAGCGCCTGCTCAGTCATCCGGCGCCAATCCTCTTTTCCTGTATAAGCTGCCAGCTTGAGAAGTGCCTCGACAGCCAGGGCATTCCCGGAAGGAACAGCGTCATCCTGCAGGTCCCGGGGACGGGTGAGCAGGGTCTCCGCATCTGAAGGTGTATCGAAGAAACCACCGGTGGGATCGCTGAAGCGATTAACCATTTCTGCGGCGAGCCCGTCGGCCTCAGCGAACCAGCGGTTGTTGAAATCGGACTGGTAGAGTTCGAGCAGACCAAGCATCAGGAAGGCATAGTCTTCGAGGAAGACCTCGGGGCTGACCTGGCCCTGTCGCCAGGCCCTGCGCAGCCTGCCCTGCGGGCGCAGGGCGGTGAGAAGGAAATTTGCGTTACGAGCGGCGATATCGAGATACTGGTCGTTATTTAATACTCTTCCAGCCTCCGCAAAGGTTGAGAGCATAAGGCCATTCCAGGCGGTCAAAACCTTATCATCGGTGGCTGGACGGACGCGCGAGTTCCGACGAGCCAGAAGCCTGAGGTGGCAGTCCGCCAGTTTTTCAGCCACCTGGACGCGGCTCATATCAAAACGGGTGGAAAGGGCGGCATCATCCAGGGCACGCTGCAGGACGGTTTTTCCTTCCCAATTCCCCAATGCGGTGACACTATAAGCGGATTCGAAGAACTCTGCAGACTCTCCCAGGGCATCGCGCAATTCTTCCAGGGTCCAGGCGTAGAATATCCCTTCCTCCCCTTCAGAGTCGGCATCCAGGCTCGAATAAAATCCACCTTCCGGGGAGAGCAATTCCCTGGTGACGAATTCCAGGGTTTCCTCGACAACTATGCGGAAGGAAGGTTCGCCAGTCACCTGCCAGGCGTGCAGGTAAACCTGGGCAAGCTGGGCGTTGTCGTAAAGCATTTTTTCAAAATGAGGCACGCGCCAATTATCATCGGTGGAGTAGCGCGCAAAACCGCCGCCGACGACATCATACATACCACCGCGGGCCATGGCCGAAAGCATGTGAACCACGGGCTTGAGCGACCGGGTATCTCCGCCCAAGACACGCCGCAGTAGAAAATCTATAGCCATGGGCTGCGGGAAGCGGGGCGCGGAACCCCAGCCGCCATGCTCCCAATCATAGTTGTCGACCAGGGTTTTACTTGCCGCAGCCAGGGATGCTGGAGAAAATTCGCCAACTTTCGCTGCCATGGTGGATTGTTCAATTAGCTGGGCCGCGACCTGACCTCCGGCAAGAATGACCTCGGCGCGCTGGTTTTGCCAGGCCTGGGAAAGTGCAATCAGAACATCCTTGAAGGCAGGCAACCCGTGGCGAGGTTGGGGGGGAAAATAAGTCCCGCCGTAGAATGGTTTCAAATCGGGGGTTAGGAAAACTGACATCGGCCAGCCGCCCTGCCCGGTCAGCGCCACCACCGCGGACATGTATATGCCGTCCAGGTCGGGCCGCTCCTCCCGGTCGACCTTGATATTAATGAAGTGCGCATTCATGAACGCGGCACTTTCTTGATCCTCGAAGGATTCATGCGCCATGACATGGCACCAGTGACAGGCGGCGTAGCCTATGCTCAGGAAGATCGGCTTGTCTTCGCGGCGGGCTTTTTCCAGGGCATCCGGGCCCCAGGGATACCAGTCGACCAGATTGTGAGCGTGCTGGAGAAGATAGGGGGAAGTTGAATTTGCAAGATGATTGGGCATATTATTTTATTCGTTTTCAAAAAAAATCCAGTAAAAGCAGCTTAACTGTCGAGCTTGTAACTTATCTTTGCCACTTTCTCTGCGCGTAACAAGGGTTCCCCGCGGGTGGAATCCATTTCAACTACGCCTGTGACGAGCAGCGGCTCGGAGGAATGGATGATCCCGCGCGCCTGCCGGTAAGCATCAGGGAATAAAACCACGTCCAGCATCCCCGACAAATCCTCCAGGGTCAGGAACATCATCGGCTCGCCTTTGGCCGTCCGGCTGCTTTGCCCGCTCTGGCGAACGCCTGCGACTGTTACGCGCTGACCGGTCCGACCGGCGGCTTCGATGGTAGTGATAGCCCCGGCGCGTGCGATCTGCGGCGCGGCCAGTTCGAGCGGGTGAGCCTCAAGGCTGATCCCCAGAAGGTCCTGCTGGGCAGCACCTTTCCGTTCCTGAGTCCATTCCTCCCCGCCTGAACTGCCCCAGGCGAATAGTCCCGGCTGCCCGGCCTGCCAGCCATCCTCCAGCCGCTGCAGGATGGACAGGATCGAACCCAGGCCATCGAAAGCACGCACGCGCGCCAGGTTGTCAGCTTCCTGCCGGCGTGGGTCCACACGTGCCAGGAAGTCCTCGAGCGAATGGAAGGGTCGGTTATGCAGGATACGCTCGATGGTCCGACTGGTGAGGTCGCGCACCTGGTCAAGGCCCATATAGAGGGCTTTCTGCCCGCCATCTTCAGAGCTGACGATAAAATTTCGTCCCGAGTAATTGACATGTGGCGGGCGGACCGCCAGTCCCAGCCGGCGCGCCTCGCTCAAGTAGACGCGCTGGCTGTAGTAGCCGCCCCCGTTGGCGAGCACCGCCGCCATGAACTCTGCCGGGAAGTGCGTCTTGCACCAGGCCGAGCGCCAGGATACCCGGGCATAAGAGGCGGCGTGCGCCTTGGGGAAGCCGTATCCGGCGAAGGCTGCCATCATCTCCCAGACCCGCTCCCCGGTCTCCGCGGGCACACCGCTGAGTCTTTCCGCCTCTGCAATAAACTTTTTCTCGAGCTGCTGCATCTGCTTCCCCGGGTCGAAGTGGCTCATGGCCCGCCGCAGCAGGTCAGCTTCGGCCACGCTGAATCCGGCCAGGTCGTGGGCGATACGCAGCACCTGTTCCTGGTAAAGAATCACCCCGTAGGTCTCCTCCAGGATAGGCGCCAGGGACGAATGAAGGTGACTGACCTCTTCCAGCCCCTTGAAACGCCGCACGAAAGCGTCCTTTAAACCACCCGCAAGGGGCCCTGGCCGGTAAAGCGCCAGGGCGGCCATCAGGTCATCCTCGCTGCGCGCCCGGATCTCGCGCAGGGTGGAGCGCATCCCGGGGCTTTCGATTTGGAAGCAGCCGATCGTTCCGCCCACCTCCAACCGGTCCGCGGTTTGCGGATCATCTGCAGGGGTCGAATCGAGCACGTCGAGTAAACCGGAATATTTATCGGGAGCGCCAAGAGCGATGAACTCGGCCACATCTCCAAGCACTGTCAGGCCGCGGATACCCAACAGGTCGATCTTGACCAGACCAAAGGCCTCGACCGCGCCGAGGTCAAACTGAGTGATCGTGACCCCTTTTCCGCCGGAACGCATGAGCGGCACCAGGTTGGTGAGGCGCTCAGGGGCAACCACCAGCCCGCCCGGATGTACCGATAAATGACGCGGTAGTTTGAGCAGCGCTTCGGCTTCATCGAAGATCAACTTGTGGGCGGGAGACCTGAACTGGGAGCGCAGATCTGCAAATGGGGAGGGAGGTAATCCGCCTTCTTCCTCCCCGGCATCCTGCATGCGTGCAAAGAAACCGTAAGGAAGCTGCGCGCTGAGCTCATGCACCACCGAGGGAGATAGGCCGTGAGCTTTCGCAGCCTCACCCAGGGCTGACCTGGGCCTGAAGTGGTTGATGGTGCCTACCATGGCAACCCGCTCGGAACCGTAGGTATCAAAAACATGGCGGATGACAGCGTCCCTGCGGCGCGAGCAAAGGTCGGTATCGATATCGGGAGGGGTGGTGCGGGCCGGGTTGAGAAAGCGTTCGAAATACAGGTTCAGCTTCAGCGGGTCCGGGCTTGTAATACCCAGGCAATGCGCCACCAGGGAGGAGGCTGCAGAACCGCGTGAGGAAAATGGCACACCGGTCTGGCGGGCGAAATCGAGGAGTTCCTCAACGATCAGGAAGACCGGCTCGAAGCCCATGTGTGCAATGACCTCCAACTCATGGTCCAGGCGCTGGCGGACTTCGGGGGTGATCCGTCCATATATCTTGATGGCCCCGGATTCGGCGCGTTCACGGAGGAACTGGGAGGCCGATAGTCCTTCCGGCAGGGGCACGGTGGGCATGTGCGGGACACCCAGCGGCAGGTCGAACCGGCAGCGCTCGGCAATTTCCTGCGTGACTGCCAGGGCAGCCCGGAAGCCGCGGAAGCGGTTCTCGATCTCGCGGGCAGGGACAAAAAAAGATCCGGGAGAGGCGGCTGCATCGGGTGGTAAACGGTTGAGGGGACAATTCATCCGGATTGCAGCAAGCGTGCGCTGCAAGGTTGCCTGGGCATTTGCCAGGTAATAAATGGGGTGGTTGACCACCATTGGGATGGATAGCCTGCGGCTGAGATCGGCAAGCGGGAGGGCCACCGAAGGGTCTTGCAGGGTGAGGTAAAGTCGCTTGGGGAAAATCTCCCTGAGGGCCTCCAGTTGGGACCCAATCGCGCCGCTTAGTGCGATCAAGGATGCGGAATGGGAAGCCAGCAGGTCAGCCGGGCACGGGGATTCCGGGTCGGGCCGCAACGCCAGGGCGCTGCTCAAGGCGCACAGGTTCGCCCAGCCGGATTGGTCCATTGCCAGCAGGGCCAGCGGTCCGCTTTCCAGGTCGATCTCGAGCCCGATGACCGGCTGAACCCCGGCTTTCCGGCAAGCACTGACGAATTCGACCGTCCCGGATAAGAGACGATGATCGGTGAGACCAAGAGCGGGCATCCCGTCTGCGGCGGCAGCCTGGGCAAGTTCTGCGGGAAGAGACAACCCTTCCTGCAGGGAATAGGCCGAGTGGGCGGTTAGATGAATGAACATCGGCTTGATTTTACTGCTTCCTGGGGATTCGAAAAAAGAACTTATCCTCCCCATTTTTGGAATTGCTCCATGATGTATGACTGATCATAATTCCCACCCAGTTTCGAAAAACCTCGGCTAAAAAAACATTATTGTCATGTTAGATTGTTGTTATTTGACGGTAAAAGTAGTAGTATTATTAATACACTATTAATCAATTAAGTGATTTTCCAAGGAGATCCAATGCCCCATAACGATGGGAAATTTTGTCCTTCCTGCAAGCTGAGAAACGATGTTGACGCCACAGCCTGCATCTACTGCGGTGTGCCTTTCGAAATCGCAAGTGGGGGATCAACCACCACCACCCAAATGCCCGCAGTTAATTCCCGCCCCACGGTCGAAAATGACGGGCTGATCGACCAATTTGTTCGGGAAATCCCGGATAACGGGATGGCCATATACCGAGCCGACTTCATGTATCCCTTTGCTGTACGCCAGGATAGGGACTTTGTCATTGGAAGGAAAGCAGAGGGGGTGCCAGACGGGTTAGTGGACCTGGCACCGCTTGAAGGCTATATCATGGGTGTATCCAAGCAGCATATCAGAATACAGGGTACGGGGAATGGGTACCAGATCACCGACCTTGGCAGCACGAACGGCACCTGGGTCAATGGGATTCGCTTGACCTCGAATCAACCTGTGGTCCTTCCAAACGCGGCCAGGGTACGATTGGGGCGGATGGAGCTCTATTTCATCTACCGGCTCAAGAATTCCTGAACTAAATCCTCAAGGATGACATAAATGATGACTCCCGGCATGGAGGAAACGGATCCCCTTGAAGCAGCCGCTAACGCGCTCAAGACCGGCAACTTGATTGAGGCCCGGCGCATTTTGCGCGGAGTGACTGATAAGGATCCCAACAATCTAGCTGCCTGGGAGATGGCTTATCAGGCGTCCGATAATGACGAGGATCGGATTTTCAGCCTCAACTGCATCCTGATGTTGGCCCCCGATCATCCAATGGCGCAGCAAAAACTGGCCGAATTGCGGGCTAAATCCCTACCTGGCATCCCTTCCATGGTGAACGCGAAACCCACGCCACCCGCTACTTCAAGGGCAAAGGGTGGAAAAAAACGCCGCTCGTCGGCGGCCATCCTGGGCAGTTTGGTTGGGTTTGCCGTCCTGGTGTGTGCCGGATTGTGGGTCGCGGTTCTTTATCGCTGGGGGGTAATCCCTTATACCCTGCCCGTTGATCAAACACGCACGTCAATGGCTGCCAATCACGCCGACTGCCAGGAACTGATCAACCGGGCTCTGTCCGCATCCAGTGATCTATGCGACCGGATAGGTTCTGATCAAGCCTGTTATGGCAATCACACCATCACCACCCGGCTGGTACCCGGTGCCGCCCAACAATTCACAGTCCCAGGCGATATCATCGGAATCACCCAGATCGAGAGCATTTCCGCTTCGGTCCTCGATCCCGCTTTGAACGAATGGGGCATTGCAATTTTCAAACTTATCGGCAACCTGCCTCGATCCCTGCCAGGTGAAACCGTCACCCTCGTGGTGTTTGGCAACACCACGCTTGAAAATTCCGGCAACCTCGAAACTTTCTATTTCTACAGTGGCCTTGGGCAAGTTGCCTGCGATCAGGTTCCCTTCGACGGCCTGATGGTTACCATGCCTGAGGGCACCGGCATTCACTTCATTGTCAACGGCTCCGAATTGACCCTGATGGGCAATGCCAGCCTGAAAGCTGACAGGAATGGCATTATGAAAGTCAGCCTTTACAGCGGCTCGGGTTCCCTGGTGTCAGATGGGCAGCAACAGATCTTTACCGCCGGGGAAAGTGTGTCTGTGCACCTGGGAGGACCCAACGGGACAGATTCCATCGGTCCCCCTTCCACCCCGCAGCCTTTAACGCCTGACGACTTGGCGGTTGTTTGCAGCATGACCGGGACTTATTGCGATCCAACCAAGATCACCCCGGTGCCCTCAGACATTGCTGCCCAATGGATGCCGACCGCAAATCCCCTGTCAAGTACCCGAACCCCGACTCCCACCTCCTCACCCACAACGACCTCGACGCGCACCCTTGCCCGGACTCTTCCGCCCACCTCAGCAGCCACCCGAACTGCGCTTTTCATCCCCTCTAAAACCTCTCTCCCCATAAGTGGCGAAGTGGTAGTAAACATCATTGTCCCAGCCGCGGACGGAAATGTCGTCAACAATAACGGAGATACCGCATTTGAAGCTCAGGCATGGGACACAGCGGTGGGTACGTCCAATGGCGATGGGATTGACCATGTCAATTTCTGGTTCACCTTTGCAGGGGGGTCGATCCCTCCACTCCCTGATGCAGGTTCTCCCGAGGTTCTATATTCGGTTCGTTATTGTGCATTTGGGGGGACAAGCAATTGCAAAACGATGAACTACAATTATAATTCAGAGATTTTTAAAACCCTGTCAAGCGGGATCTATACGATGTACGTCCGGGCGTGGGGTGTGAGCGGCGTCTCGAATGTATACACGCGAACCTTCGAAAAACCTTAGGCGCGAGCAGATCCACACCCAGCCAGAGACCTTGCACCGCTTTCCCTGGACCGGGTTCAACAAAGACTTCCGTTCATCCAGAGGAACGCCTCCGTTGTAAGAAAAAACAACCGCCTCAAATACCAATTGCCTGGTTAAAACCTGCCACCCATCCAAAAAGCCGATCCACATCCATGCCTGAATCCCTGCCCCTATATCTGAGAGACATCCGTCCCGGTATGCATTTTCTCAAGTATGAATTGCTTGAGCAAATTGGCGCGGGCGGGCAGGGTGTGGTCTGGTCTGCACAGGAAAGAGAAATCAGCCGCATCGTTGCCATAAAATTCCTTGAAACAGCCGACAAGCAGGCCCAGGCGGTATCGGACAAAGTTTTTGAACAGCAGGGGGAACTTTTCAGCCGGCTTGAACATCCGAACATCCTGCCGCTCTATGATTTTGGCAGTCTCCAGGGGGTGCGTTACCTTGTTTCGCTTTATATCCCCGGCGGATCCCTGCAGGACAAAGTTGCAACCGGGCGGTTGCCCGTGAAGCAGGCCCTGGAATTCGCTGCGCATATCGCCTCGGCCCTCGATTACCTGCACGGTCACGACATCATCCACCGCGACCTGAAACCCGGCAACGTCTTAATGGATTACAGCCGAAATATCTACGTTTTTGATTTTGGGCTGGCGCGTGTCCTTTCCGGGAGCACCATGGCCATGCACACCGGGCATGGCACACTGCCTTATTCACCCCCCGAACAATGCAACCATTCGGAGATCACCATCCAGTCAGATCTTTACAGCCTCGGGGTGATGCTCTACCAATTATTTACCGGCCACATTCCATGGGATGGGGAAATCGCGTTGGGGATCCAGCAATTGCATTCGAGCGACGAGATCCCCGACCCACGCGAATACAATGCCGAGCTACCGCCAGCGCTGGTACAAGTCCTGCGCAGGATCACCGCCGCCAAGCCGGCTGCACGCCCGCGATCGGCTTCTGAAGTGATGCAAATGCTATATGATGTTTTCAACTATCCACCAGTCGCAGTGGACATTTCCCGAAAAAATGACGTCAGCCCACTTGGTTTGGGTGCAAACGAAATCATCCAGCGTGCCATGCAAGATTGGGAAATTTCCAGCCCTGTCGTCCCACTGACCCTGACCAAGTTTGCCCTGGTTGATGAGGCCCAAAAACTATCCGGTGGAGCGGGTGGACCAGGGAACCTGAGCTCATTCATGCTCCACTGTGCCCTGGTATACGGATACGATGTCGATTTCTGGTGGAAAAAAGTGGAAACTCCCCAGGAGCGATTGCGAATCGCGGCTGCATTTATTAGACGCGATAACCTTGTGCTCACCAGCCGGACCCTTGGCTTGCTTCTGCATGACAATGCCGTCCTGCGGTTGAAAGCCGACCTGCCGAATGGTCTTATGAACTCCCTGCTGGAAGTTGCCGGCGGCAAAGTCAGCCAGGATTTGAAACAAGCCATCTTTGATTTTCTCGAGAGCATGATTCATCCCCAGACTCATTGGCAGACCACCTTCCCCGACATAAAGCAAGCCCAGGCTCTTGCCAGCCTTGCCTGTGAAGAGACCATCACCGGCGACCGGGCGGCGCGTCTGATCGGCCGCCTGCATTCAACGGAAGCAGTCACGCTGCTGCTCACTTCTGTAAAAGATGACCGGCGTGATCTAGCCCTGCTGGGCGTGCTCGAAGCTGCCGGAAGCCTCCCCTCCGTCCTACCCCGGGACACCCGCTTGACGCTTTCATTGGAAAGATTGGCAAACTGGCTTGCGTCCAACCTTGCAACTCTGCTGGGTGTTTACGGGCTGGTCGCCCTGGGTGTATTCCTGGGTTTCGGCGCCCAGGTATACCTTACCTACCGGCTGCCCAATTATATGGATTTGACCCGCATCAGCATTGCCGTCGAACGTGGATTATTCATGGGGTTCATCTTCGGATCAGGAATATTTATCACCCGACTGCTTTCGGAAACCCTACCTTTTTCAAAAACCGTGCTGCGGATGGCAGTAGCCACGGCGTTTGGCGGGACCGTACTGACCGCCGGGCTTTTGCTTTATGACCTCCTTTTCCTGAACACTCTTCCGGGTGGAGTATTGTTTGTAGCCGGTTGTTTCTTTATTTCCGCCGGTTATGCAGTCTCCCAGTGGGTGAGGCCAGTGGTAGCAAAAATGATCATTTCAGTCATGGTTATATTCCTGGCACTCGCTGGATCATGGTTTGGTCACATTGCAGTGGCAGGCACTCCCACCGGTATGACGCCCATTTTCTTCTATGATTATGCCTGGCCCATCTCCCAAATCCTGGGCACAATGCTGGCTGCAACCCTGCCAATGGGCATATTCGGTTCCCTGGGGAGATTTCCCCACCGGCAGCCTGACTTTCCCATGACAGGAATCCCTGACATTAATAATCCTTCTTCGCTTTCGGATGCATGAACAAGACGTTCACAATAAAGCCATTTTCTTACCATGGCCCCCTGCCATGGTTTTTTGTACCACTCAAAAATATTGATTTCCTACCCGAACTTCCCTGACCATCTCAACTACTCAAGACTTTGATCTCTTTTGGAAGGTTTTTCTAATCTCCCGAATAAACATTATATTGGAAAGCTGGTCCGGGAAGCGGTAGAATAGGGCCATTGTCATATTAAAAATGGTTGGCAAGCTCTCAAATAATGTATTATTTATGTGACTGCACCTGCTGACCAGATTTACATAATCAGAAATCTTTCCCGTGGAATCTGGGTTAATGAATACAACTTATAGGCCTGATATACCGGTCAAATTGGAGTTTATTTAATGAATGGAATGGATCCAATCTCTGTATTGGTTTTCGGCTCGGGGGCGGTCGGAACGTACGTGAGTGGATCACTGGCACTGGTTGGACATCGGGTGGTCATAATAGAGCAACCTCTTGTTGCAGCTGATCTGAAGGTTAGAGGGTTGCGACTGGACGTATCCATCGATAAATCCAGAAAGGCACCCGAGGCGTTGATTGTTCCTCCAACTTCCATTGGGGTCGTTTCCTCACTGGAGGAGGCTTTAAAGCTCGGTCCTTTCGACATTGCCATCTTTGCCATGAAATCCTTCGATACCAGGGCTGCCCTGGAAGGGATCCAACCATTCTTGGACAGGATGCCCCCCATCCTTAGTTTGCAGAATGGCGTAGAGAATGAACCCGCGATCGCGGCCGTGCTCGGGCCCGGGCGCGTCATTGCGGGCACGGTGACCTGTTCTATTCTCCGCAAGGGTGCCGGCGACATTGTCCTGGAAAAAGCGCGCGGGATCGGCATCGCAGCCGGGCATCCCTTCTCAAAACAATTGGGGCAAGCGCTAAATTCCGCGTTTTTAAATGCACAGCTTTACCCGCGCCCGGCGGACATGAAGTGGTCCAAGCTCCTGGCGAACCTGCCGGGGAGTGCCACGTCAGCGATTGTCGATATGAGCCCGGCGGAGGTTTTTGCCAACCCCGGATTATATGACCTGGAGATACGCGCGGCCCACGAAACCCTGGCGGTCATGGCAGCCCAGGGTGTCCATCCGGTGGACCTGCCCAAAATTCCTGTAAGCCTGCTGGCGCTGTCTTTGCGCCTGCCGCGCTTTCTTGCCAGTCCAATACTGAAGAAAATCGTTGGCGGAGGCAGAGGCGGGAAGATGCCTTCCTTCCATATCGACCTGCATGCCGGACGGAAGACGAGCGAAGTGGAATGGCTGCAGGGCGCAGTCGTGCGGCATGGCGAGAAGTTTGGCGTTCCCACGCCGGTCAACCGGTTGCAGGCTGAAACCCTGCTGGGGATGGTGCGCGGGGAGATCCCAATAGCGGAATTTTCCCATCAGCCGGAGAAGCTGATCAACCTGCTTGCCAATGTATCCAACGTGTAACCATGCCTGGCAATTATGTCTTTCCCTGTCAAACCTTTTCACATTGTGTAATGACGATCCTGATTCCGTTGGCACAACTCGCCCATTCGGCGGGGTTATGACATAGCAGGTGATCATTTTCAAAACCGGTAAGAACCAAAAGGAGCGGAACTTGGAAAAAGAACCCTATATCCTGGCGATCGACCTGGGCACCTCAGCCCTGAAAACCGCATTGATTTCCACATCCGGCAAGGTGGTGGGCTGGGAAGTCCAGGATATTCCTCTGATCGTTCTGCCTGACGGTGGAGCGGAACAGAATCCACAGGATTGGTGGCAGGCTTTCATGGCAACCGCCAAACGACTGATACAGAAAAACCTGGTGCCGGTTGAAAACATTGTCGGAGTATGCTGTTCATCCCAGGGGGAATGTACGATCCCCGTGGATGCCGAAGGCAAAGCCTTGATGAACGTTATATCGTGGCTTGACATGCGCGGTGCCAGGCACCTTTCAAAGATCACCGGCGGCATGTTCAAGGTTTCTGGATACAATGCCTTCAAACTGCCGCGCTGGATCAACCTGACCGGTGGGGTGCCCACTCAAACCGGCACAGACCCGGCTGCGCATATGCTGCTCGTCCGTTTTGAATTTCCTGAAATTTACAAAAAAACGTACAAGTTCCTGACGGCTCTGGATTACATGAACCTGCGCCTTACCGGGAGGTTTGTTGCCACGCCTGATTCGATCCTGACCTCCTGGGTCACTGATAACCGCGATTCTGCGCACATCACCTATCACGATGGGCTGCTCAAGGACTGCGGCATTGCCCCTGACAAGTTCCCCGAGCTGGTCCAATGCACCACGGTGATCGGCGATTTGAAAAAGGATATTGCCGCTGTTCTGGGACTGAAAGACGGGGTCAAAGTCGTTGCCGGGGCGATCGATGTCAGCGCGGCAGCCATCGGAGCAGGAACGGTGAACGATTTCGATGCACATGTTTATATCGGCACATCCAGTTGGGTTGCTGCTCATGTCCCGGCAAAAAAGACCGATCTTTCCACTTTTATGGCTTCGGTCCCTTGTGCCATCCCTGGCAAATATCTGCTGATCGCTTTACAGACCACTGCAGGCGGCAATTTAAATTATTTGCGCGATAAGATCCTTTACCATAAGGATGAGCTTTTACAATCGGAACAGGCCCCGGATGTATTTCAGATCTTTGACCGGATCGCTGCCAAAGTCCCTGCAGGGAGCAATGGGCTGATGTATATGCCGTGGATCTACGGTGAGCGTTCTCCCATTGACGACCGGAATGCGCGTGCAACGCTATTTAATATCTCCCTGAAGAATACCCGCGAGGATATTATTCGCGCCTATTTGGAAGGTATCGCTCTTAATACGCGCTGGTTGCTTGCACCTTCCGAAAAATTCATCGGGCGGAAAATAGCCCAACTGAATTTCGTTGGCGGCGGAGCAAGATCGGATCTCTGGAGCCAGATCCTGGCCGATGTGATGAACGTGAATATCCGCCAGGTGCGTGACCCGATCCAGGCCAATGCACGCGGCGCAGCTTTCATCGCCGCAGTCGGGCTGGGACACCTGGAATATAAAGACATTCCGCAGAAAGTCCAGATCAAGGCAACCTATTCCCCGAACCCGGCGAACCGTGCGATTTACGATAAACTTTTCGCTGAATTTGTCCAGTTTTACAAAAACAACAAAGGCAGTTATAAACGGTTGAACAGCTAAACATTCCAGCGATCCAAACAAGAACACTGGTTTCAGAAATAGAGATGAATTTTCCCTGGAACCGAAAAATGTAATTGATTCGTTATGTGACCATCCGAAGAATATATCTGATTTAAATAAAAGGCAACTCAATGACCGAACAGCAATCCGCCATCTCCCAATACCCCGATACCGTTGAAGTTTACGCCCGGCTGAAGAACCTGATCAACCAGCCGCTTCGCCCGGTTCGGGCGGGGAAGATGCGGGAATACCTGGATTATTTCGACACCAAATGCGCCCGTTCAAAGGCGCTCAATGAGGAGGCCCGCAAGCTTATCCCGGGCGGGGTACAGCACAACCTGGCCTTCAACTATCCTTTCCCAATTGCGATCGAAAAAGCCGAAGGCGCTTATTTGTGGGACGTGGATGGAAACCGCTACATTGATTTCCTGCAGGCCGGCGGTCCGACCGTGCTGGGCAGCAACTACGCCCCGGTGCGCGAAAAAGTCATTGAACTGCTGCAGACCTGCGGACCGGTGACCGGTTTGTTCCATGAATACGAACTCAAGCTGGCGCAGCTTGTCCACCGATTAATGCCCTCCATCGAAATGTTCCGCATGCTTGGCTCAGGGACAGAGGGTGTAATGGCAGCCATCCGTGCGGCACGCACGTTTACCAAGAAAAAGAAGGTCATCAAGGTGGGCGGAGCTTATCACGGCTGGAGCGACTCGATGATCTATGGGCTGCATATCCCCGGGTTGGGGCGCATGGAGGCCAAGGGGATTCCCTTCGGCGCAACCGCCAACACACAGGAGTTTTTCCCGAACTCGTTGGGGGCGCTGAGAGCCAGGTTAATCTTCAACCGCCTGCTGGGGGGAACGGCAGCGGTCATCCTCGAGCCGGTAGGTCCCGAGAGCGGCACCCGTCCGGTGCCATTCGATTTCAATCAAAAAGTCCGGGAACTGTGCGATGAATTCGGCGCGCTGTTGATCTTCGACGAGGTGGTAACCGGGTTCCGGCTCGGCATGGGGGGAGCGCAGGGTTATTTCGGGATCAAACCTGATTTGACCGTATTCGGTAAGTGCATCGCCGGCGGTTACCCGATGGCCGGAGGTGTGGGAGGCCGTGCCGACGTGATCCAGTGCTTTGCAGCCGGTCTCGGTGGAGCAGGGGAGCGGGCATACGTTGGTGGGACACTCTCAGCCAACCCGCTATCATGCGTGGCAGGCTACCACGCGCTGCTCGAGATGGAACGCACAAATGCCCCGGTACTGGCTGGCAAGGCAGGCGATCGTCTCACCCGCGGACTGCAAGCCATCATCGAAGAATATGGGTTGCCGTTCGTGGCGTTCAACCAGGGGCCGATCGTCCACCTGGAAACTTCCGGCGTGATGCTGCTCGACCTGCGCCACCCGCTCAAGCTTGCAAAGGAGATGAAACCACGCAGGCATATGATGGAGGAAATGGGCGCGGCCTATATGGCCAACGGACTGATCACCCTGGCTGGCAGCCGCATGTATACCAGCATGGCAGACACGGACGAGGTGATCGACGAAGCGTTGACCAATTTTGCTGCTGCACTCTCCAGCGTGGAAGGTCTATAAAGACAGGAACACCTGGTCCATGGAAACAACTTTTTTCAACCAGCTGCAGACTCGTCAATTCCGTCGTGATTTATTCAGAAGAAAGTTCGCCAGTGAGGTGGTTATGGATCAAAACAAGTATTGGGATAAAAAGGTAGTCCTGGTCACCGGGGGTTCGAGCGGGATCGGATTGGCTGCTGCAAAACGACTGGCTGCAGCAGGTGCCCATGTCTGGCTGGCCGCGCGGCGAGAGCAGCTCCTGCAAACTGCTCTAAAAGAAGTGGAGGCTGCCCGCCAGGACTCATCCCAACTTTGCGGGATGGTTCCTGCCGATGTATCCGACTCGCTGCAGTCCGCCCGGGTGATTGAGACTGTGACGAAATCTGCCGGGGTTCCGGATGTGATAATTAACTCGGCTGGCATCACCCAGCCCGGGTACATCCAGGAACTTTCGCTGGATGTTTTCGAGCGCCTGATGCGGGTCAACTATTTTGGGACGGTATATATCACCACCTCGGTCCTGCCTGCCATGTTGAAGCGCGGCTCCGGACACATTATTAATATATCTTCGATGGCAGGATACCTGGGCGTGTTTGGTTACAGCGCATACGGCGCCTCGAAGTATGCCGTGTCCGGCTTCTCTGAGGTGCTGCGGGCAGAGATGAAACCGCACGGCATCCGGGTTTCGGTGGCATTCCCACCAGACACGGACACGCCGCAACTGGCATATGAGGAGCCGTTCAAGCCTGCCGAGACGAAAGCCATCTCGGGAAACGCCAAGGCTCTCCCCGCCGACAAGGTGGCCCGCTCCATCCTGCAGCAGGCGGAGAAAGGTCATTTCATGATCTTCCCGGGGACCGACTCGCGCCTTTTCTACCTCCTTTCCAGTAAACTGCCCAAAAACCTGGTCTTCACCGTCCTGGACATGATGGCGAAATCCAGCAAGAAAAATAATAAAACTTAACCCTCACCGGTCTCTCTCTGAAAGATGTGCAATCGATAATTCCATAAATGGAGTTGAAAATTCCGGGGAAGCACAACATTCGGACAAATTGGAGAATGAAAATGGATATCTTTGAAAAATGCTTGAATTACACCACGGCAAGGGAAGCCATCGCAGGGGGGTATTATCCTTACTTCCTTGCGTTAACTGAAAACGAGGGTACCGAAGCCGTATATAAGGGACACCGCCTCATCATGTGCGGGTCGAACAACTACCTCGGTCTGACGACCCATCCCCAGGTCCGGCAGGCTGCCTTGGACGCCATTCAGCGCTATGGAACTTCCTGTACCGGATCCCGCTTTCTTAACGGAACGATCGAACTCCACGAACAACTCGAGAGTGAAATTGCTGAATGGGTGGGAAAGGAAGCAGCCCTGGTCTTCTCGACCGGGATGCAGACCAACCTGGGCACCATCAGTGCGCTTGTCAGCCGTGATGATGTGGTAATTCTCGATAAACAGGACCACGCCTCCATTGTGGATGGTGCAAAACTCAGCTGGGGCAAAACGGTCCGTTTTCGTCACAACGACATGGCCGACCTGGAGCGGGTCATCTCTGCTGCCGGAGAAGCTGGAAAACTGGTGGTGGTGGATGGGCTGTACAGCATGGAAGGCGACATTGCTCCACTTCCTGATATCATCCCAATCTGTAAGAAACACGGTGCGCGCTTGATGGTGGACGACGCCCACGCAACGGGTGTTCTCGGTGGGGGACACGGCACCGGTGCTCATTTTAATATGTCCGGCGATGTGGATCTGATCATGTCCACCTTTAGCAAATCCTTCGCCTCGCTGGGAGGGTTCATCGCGGGTGATGACAGCGTTGTCCACTACATAAAGCACCATGCGCGTGCCATGATCTTCAGCGCCAGCATCCCGCCCGCCAATGCGGCAGCAGCCCTGGCAGCCCTGCATGTTATGAAAGCGGAACCGGAGCGCATCCAGCGCGTAAACGACATTGCAGCTCATATGCGTCAAGAGTACAGGCGCCTTGGTTTCGAAATTGGCAAATCTGAATCCCCAATCATCCCGATTCTCATCGGGGATGACATGCGCACCCTGGCGATCTGGAAAGCGCTCTTCGATGCGGGCATTTTTGTCAACCCGGTGATTTCTCCTGCGGTACCTGAAGGTCATCAGCTCCTGCGCACCAGTTATATGGCCACCCACACTGACGAGCAGATGAGCCGTGTCCTGGAGACCTTTGCAAAAGTGGGTAAACAGGTCGGGCTGATTTCGTGAGGAAAGCCCCTGGCCCGATTTATTTTTTACCCAGGGCAGGGTTGGAATATAGCCTGAACGAGGCTGTTTTCTGAGCGTGCTGCGCGGCGACCCTGGTTAATTCTGACAAATCTTAAACCATGGCTGAACCAGTCATGGTTTTTGTTTACGCAACGATGATAATTCCATGGAAAATCGTATATCCTACCTTGTTCCGCGTAGCAGTAGAATAGGGCTATTGTCTGGGAACGCAAATCTTAGCACAGAGGTCCACTTCATTAACTTCCTGAGTGTGCGGGATGTCCGGATTCGTCAATCATTGGATCTTTATCGTCGAATTTACGTAAGTGAATAGTAAAAGTGGAATGTTAGCTGAGGTAGACCCGATGCCTTCTTTTGAGAAAAATTACCAAATTAAAACCGACCTGCCCTTCGAAGATATCGTCAGCGGCCTGGTTGCCCATATTAAAGAGCTGTGGTGGAGTTGCGATTCCAGCATGCCTGACCTGGGACCAGTCTACAGCCTGGATGAGAAAAAAATCCGCGAGTCGAAATTGGTGAAATTCCTGGACAGGATGGGATTGGAATTAAAGCAGGCATCCATTGACCGGCCCAGCCGGCAGGAATTAACGGACCGGCTGTTCCCGCTTGCAGGAGATTTCTTAAAGACCACCTTCGCCCTGGAAGACCGGCACATAAGCGCCCTGACCTCTTACGGTTTTGCCGAGTCGATCGAGGAATTCGTCCGCCAGGCGCGGCAGTTTGACCCGCACATTTCCGGTGCAGATATTTACCAGGCCGGGCGTAATGCCTGGACGATGACCTTCCTGCAATACCTGATGGGACTGCCGGTGAAGATGACACCTGCCATCGTAGCATTCAGTCTGCTTTACCCGTACAGTGATAATTATTTGGACGACCCTGCGGTTCCTGCAAAAGACAAGGCTGAATTCAGCAACCGGTTCAAACTGCGGCTGGAAGGGACAGTGGGCCCATCGTCAAATAGTGTGGAACGAAAAATATTCAACCTGGTGGGGATGATCGAAGGGCAGTTCGACAGGCAGCTATTCCCGGATGTTTACGCCAGTTTGATGGCAATTTACCGGGCGCAGGTCAAAAGCCTGCGCCTCCAGTCACCGCATTCTTCACCCTACGAAATGGACGTGCTCTGGCTTGTTTTTGAAAAGGGCGGGACGTCCGTGCTGGCGGATGGTTACCTGGTCGCCGGGAACCTGGATCCCAATCAGCGCATGTTCTGTTTCTACTACGGTGCTTTTACCCAGTTCATGGACGACCTCGAAGACGTTGAAAAGGACCGCCAGGATGGGATCATGACCGTTTTCTCCCAGACTGCCCGAAGCTGGCCTTTGGATGCGGTCACCAGCCAACTGATTGTTTTTGGAAAAGGCCTGTTGGATAAACTTGCCCTCTTCCCGGTCCCCGGGTTGGAGACGCTCGAGGAGATCATGCGTAAATGCATTATTCCGCTGCTGATCGATTCGGCCGGGCAGGTTGGTCACCTGTACAGCCGGCAATACTTGAATGAATTGGAGCGTCATTCCCCCTACCGGTTTTCGCAGCTCAAAAAGGTGCGCAGGCAGGTGGAGCGCCGTTTTTCTATGGAGGAGATCGTCGAAACGATCATCCGGGCAGGAATTCCTTCAACGTGACCTGCCCGGATTGGCATTCCCGCAATTTTTTTAGTGGATGTGCGGATTTAGCCAATAGCAACTAAAGGCTGCACTTTATTGTTTTTATCCGAAAAATGCCATTTCTTCCCATGCCAATCTTTTTGTCTTGAGGGTACAATTTGGCATGTGGTAACCTTTACCACTTGTTAGTAGAATTATTTATAGCCTTATTTTCACGTATCGGAAAGGACCGGTCATATGGCTAAGACAAAGCATGTGAAAAAACGGGATGGACGGGTGGTCCCTTTTACGCAGGAAAGGATCACGAACGCCATCTATCGGGCGGCGGTCGCCGTGGGCGGCAGGGATAGACAAACTGCCCGGAACCTCAGCGACCAGGTTGTCGCCCTGGTGGATAATAACTTCCCGTCGGATAAGATCCCATCAGTGGAAGATATCCAGGATATTGTTGAAAAGGTATTAATTGAGAATGGTCACGCCAGGGTCGCCAAGGCGTACATTCTGTATCGGGACGAAAGGAACCGCAGCAGGCTCAGGGGCAAATCGACCTCTGAACAGAACAAGGAAAATATCCCCTGGGCAAAGCTATGGTCGGTCCTCGACTGGGCAGTGGACCACGGCGTCAATACCGTTGAAGGATTGAACAAAAGGATTGGCAGCGGGGAAATACAGGATATCGTCATGGAGTCGGAAACCGCCTATTCCCAGGATATTAATGCTGTGGAAAGCGCCATTTTGGGAAACCGGGCCGAAATCAAACTGGTGATCATTGCCGGCCCATCATCATCCGGGAAAACCACCACGACGAATAAAATTGCCCTGAGGCTGGCTGAAAAAGGGCTCACGTTCGTTGAACTCAACCTGGATAACTACTATTTTAACCTGGAGCTGCACCCAAAGGATGAATTCGGGGATTACGATTTTGAGACTCCGCATGCCCTGGAGATCGAGTTAATTAATCGACATTTAAAGGATCTGCTGGATGGGAAAGAGATCCAGATGCCGTTTTACGATTTCAAGACCGGCAAACGCATCTCAAAAACGACACCCACCCGCCTTGCGAAGAATGACATTTTGCTGATCGACAGCCTCTACGGCTTATACCCCCCGCTGACAGATGGGCTGCCGAACGCATTTTATAAAGTCTATATCGAGCCGCTGCTGCAGCTTAAGTGCAGCAATGGAGAATATGTCAGGTGGACCGATATCCGTCTAATGCGCAGGATGCTGCGGGATGCCGCAACGCGCGCCTCCGATTATGGTCAGACACTGACCCACTGGCATTACGTGAGATCTGGGGAACTAAGAAGCATCCTGCCGTATATCTCTTCAGCCGATTATATTGTCAACAGCGGGATGCCGTACGAGCTGCCGATCTACCAGCCCAAGCTGGTGGGATATTTCGAAAAATGGGCGGAGGAATACAAGGATGACCCGCTCAGGCAGGATGCGTATAACCGAGCATCCCGGGTACATGCCTTGCTGGACTCGATAACTCCCATAACGGACGACTCCATGGTCCCGACCGACTCTGTTCTGAGGGAATTCATAGGCGGGTTGGAATTGGAAAAATAAAGGGATATTTTTGGAAAAGTTACTTAACGCGAATTTGATTCATTCTCCCCCTGATGCCGCTGTTCCGGATTTCAGCTTTCGCAACGTGACCGCTCCCAGCGCAGCCGCGGCCACGGCTGCCAGTCCACCCAGCGCCAGCCCCCAGCGCGCTCCGGCCATCTCGGCCACCCAGCCAACGATGGGTCCGCCGATGGTGGTGGTGCCCAGGAATGCCACCGACCAGAAGCTCATCACCCGCCCGCGCATTTGCGGCGAGCTCTCCAACTGCAGCAGGCTGTTGCCAAGCGAGGAAAAGTTGATCGAGCAGATCCCCACGACCACCATTACCAGCCCGGAAAGAACCAGCGTGGGCATGAAGGCTGCCCCCAGCACCGCCAGCCCAAACAGGAGCGAGGCGCTCACCAGCTTGTAAGGCACGATGCCCTTGCGGCTGGCAAAGAAGATCCCTCCCATGGCAGCCCCGAATCCCATTGCCGCTGACAGGAAGGCGTAACTGCTGGCATCCCCCTTGAATGTGAATTGAGCGATGAGCGGCAGGCTGACCTGGAACTCAAAAGTGAGGGTTCCAATGATGGCCATCATCAACAGGCTCGAGCCGATGATCGGGGTGGAGATCACGTATTTGATCCCCTCCTGGAGCTGTCCTTTTGCGCTCGGCACCGGCGGGGTGACGAGCAGTTCGTTGGTTCGCATCATTCCGAGCATGATCACCACGGCAAAATAAGAAACCCCATTAATAATAAAACAGGGTGCCAGTCCAAGGAAAGCGATCAACCCCGCCGCAATGGCCGGCCCGATGATGCGCGCCAGGTTGACCAGTGTTGAATACAGAGTGACTGCGTTCCTGAGGTTGTCCGCTCCCACCATTTCGATGTAAAAGGTCTGCCGGGTGGGGTTATCGAAAACATTGGTCATTCCCAGGCAAAAAGCCAGGACGTAAACCATCCAGACCTTTACCAGGCTGGTCGCCACCAGCAGCCCCAGGATCAATGCCAGCACGCCGGAGATAGTTTGTGTGATATAAAGGATTTTTCGTTTTGAAAAGCGGTCGGCGATCACGCCGCCGTACGGGCCCAGGATGAGAATCGGCACGTATTGGAAGGCGGTGGTGAGACCCAGGGCGGTGCCGGAGTTGGTCAGCTTGAGCACCAGCCAGGCCTGGGCGATCGACTGCATGAAGGTGCCGGATGTGGAAATGATCTGCCCGATGTAATACAAACGGAAGTTACGCACGTGCAGGGCCGAGAAGGTCTCCTGGCTGAATTGACGCAGGTATCTGAAGAAATGTTCCCTCATGGAATGGATTTATACCCTAAAATTTGATGGAATCTAAAATATCTTTTGCCAGGTTCCGGGACCGATCTTTCCCCGAATCTCGACCTTTCAGTGATAGAATTTTTATGTTGAAGGCTTGGCGGGAAGAGATCAGGAGGAGTCAGATGTTTATTTCAGTTCGAAGGGGCATCATCGCCGCCGTTCTTGCGCTTCTGCTTGAATTTTATGCATTCAACTTCATAGCAAGAAATATCGCCATCATGGCCTCCCGCAGTCCCGCAATCCAGAAAGTTGACTATTTGATCAATTTCTTGATTTTCGTTATCGTTTTCTATCTTGTTCTGACGTTGGGTGCTTATCTGATCCAAAAGTTTTCTCCAAAATCAACATAATGGGGGCATTGCCCCAGGACCGTTCCAAAATGAACCCTCTACCCTCCGAACGCATCCCCCTCGGCCTCACCGCCCTTCGCATCAGCCCGCTCGGCTTGGGCACCAACGCTTGGGGCTTCCGTAACCGTGCCGACCCCGGGAAGGGTCCGACCTTCGATGCTGCCCTCGCATCCGGGGTCAACTTTATCGATACCGCCGAAGTCTACAACTTCGGGGGCTCCGAGCGCACCATCGGCTTGTCTTTGCTAAAATCCCACCCGGAAATTGTGCTTGCCACCAAGTTCTTTCCCTATCCCTGGCGGCTCTCCAGATCCAGCCTTACCGCCGCCCTGCGCCGCAGCCTGAAGCGCCTCGGCATTCCCCAGGTTGACCTGTATATCCTGCATTTCCCTGTCCCGCCGGTCCCGCTCGAAATCTGGGTCGAGGCCCTGGCAGACGTGCAGCAGGCCGGGCTCACGCGTGCCGTGGGCATATCCAACTGCAGCCTGGATCAGATGCGCAGGGCGCATGCCGTCCTCGCCAGGCACGGTATCCCCCTGGCAAGCGACCAGGTCGAATACAGCCTGCTCCACCGGACACCCGAGTACAGCGGTCTGCTGGAAGCCTGCCGGGAATTTGGCGTGACCATGGTGGCTTACCGTCCGCTCGGTTACGGTCTGCTGACCGGGAAATACCGGCTCGAGGACCTGCCTGCCGTCCTGCATGGACGCTTTATCAGGAAAGCCGACCTCCTGCGGGTCACACCGTTGCTTGATCTGCTGCGTGAGCTTGCCAGGAATCACGACAAAACCCTCTCACAGGTCGCATTGAATTGGATCGTGCGCAAGGGTGCCGTCCCCATCCCGGGCGCCAGGAACCCCAGCCAGGCTGCCGAAAATGCCGGGGCATTGGGCTGGCGCCTGACGCCCGCCGAAGTTGCCGCGCTCGACCGGGTCAGCGAACCGCTGCAGAACGAATAAAACACCATATCCCTGTTACCTTTCCAAAATGAGCACCACCATAAAATGCGGACCTAAAATCCAGCACCGTAAATCTGTCCGCCTGCAGGGTTATGATTATTCCCTGGCGGGAGGTTTTTTCATTACGATTGTCTCATTTGGTAAGGATCATTTGTTTGGGGAGGTGGTGGGCAGTGAGATAAAGGAAAATTGCCTGGGACTGATAATCGCTCCTGGCAAAAGGTTTTATACCGATCACTCGGAAAGTGATTGTTAATATTAGATTTGCATTGTCTGGTTGGGCCTTCCCTTTTCGAAAAGGACGTGCTATCCTTAGCAATACAATAACTACCTTATTTATCCATTATTCCTGTTCCTGATAGGGATGATGGGTTATTTGATATTGTGAATGGACCGTGTAAATATTCACAAGGAGGTTCCAATGATAAAAAATGAAATCAGTATTCTCTTCCATCGACCCGTCCAGGAAGTGTTCGACTATCTCAGCGACTTCCAGAATGGACCTCAGTGGCAGTCCGGGCTCCAGAGTATAGGGCGGATTACTGAAGGTCCCATCGGCGTTGGCACCCGCTTTACCTCGGTGCGTAAAGCGATGGGTCGCAGGATGGAGTCAGGCATCGAGTTCACCGCATTCGAGTTGAATAAAAAATTCGCCATAAAAAGCTACTCGGGTTCATCCCCGTTCAAGCAAACCTTTCTTTTCGAAAAAGAAGGGGAAGGCACCCGGGTCAATACTACATTTGAACTTGAACTGGGTGGCTTGATGAACCTGGCTGAACCGCTGGTCGCGCCAAGGGTCAGGCGGGAAATGAATGCCGATTTTGACACCTTGAAGGAAATAATCGAAAGCCGGGTGATCGAGGCTTTTCAGCTACTGGAGTAACCGGGACTAGCCTCTTCAGGAAGGAGCAAACTCCTATTTCAAAAAGAGGCATTGGCTGTTTCGAAGTCCGTAGGATCAGCATCCGTCACCTGCCATTTGACCTGCCTTTCTGCGAACAATAATCCCCCGCCCTGGTTGGGCGGGGGATGTCTTTTTTATTTTCAGGAGGTTGCGTCAGACGCTGGCTGTATTTGGCTCCCATTTACTTGACAGTAGTCGGCTTGATCAGCACCCATTTCTTGCAGCCATCCACCGTGTTCACCAGGGCCTTATTCCCCGGGTCGCCGCCGGTTGCCCAGCCGTGCAGCGGGTCGACAAACGAGACCTTTGCATCCCAGGTCACCGATTGGACGTAGTTCCAGGTCTGCCCGCCGTTGGAACTCGAGTAAATGTCCCTGCCCATCAATAGGGCGTGGACTGCATCGAAATAGAACAACTTTTCATTTGAAGCCTGCACTTTCGGCGCCAAATGGACGGTGGTCCAGGTCGTGCCGCCATCCTGGCTGCTGTACAGGTAACTGGTGAACTGCTGGGGTGGATTTTTATCGTCGAAACACTCCATCAGCATGCGCACGGACAGGCTTGACAGCAGGACGGGCTGGTAGCTTTCGCAATAAGGGTACTGGTTGAACAGGTCAGGTGCATTTGTTGGGGGGGGCAGTTCGCGGCTTTGCCAGGTTACGCCTCCATCGATGGTAATGTCGTAGTTCGGTGCCCCGGGGCCGTATGCGCCAATGGTTTGCAGGGTGCGCAGCCCAACTTTCGTGTCGGCAAATACCATCCCGGTGTAGTCGTCGCTGATCTCCCCGTCCAGCGAGGTCCAGGTCTGTCCGGCGTCTGTTGAATGGAACAGCTCGTGGTTGTAATGTGTGCCGGCTCCGAGATAGACCGCCCGCACCATCACCCACACGTTCTGCGGGTCGAGTGCGGCAAATACTGCCCAGGTGGAATCTCCGCTTACATTTGGATTGATCGGTGGGCCCGGGTTGTATGTCCAGGTCTTCCCGCCGTCGCTGGTGTGGTAGACCGTCAAGGGCGTATTGACCTGATTGTTGCCTGAGAAAACGACCCACGCCGTCTGCGTATCGAGGAAGACACCGTTGACCGTGTCCCCCTGGCCTGCCACCGGGGTGACCTCACGCCAGGTGCGGCCTCCATCCAGGGTCTTCAGAAGCAGCCCCTCGCTGATCCCCCAGCCGTCGGTCAGGGTGATCATTTGGATATCGTCAAGCTGGACCGGGCTGCCGGGTGGCAGCGAAGCTGCCGCAGCCGGCTGTGGCGGTACTGGCGGCCAGGGCGTATCCGCCGCGGCGGTCGCCTCGCTGGTGGGAGCAGTTGATTCCGTGGGCGCAACCGCCAGGGTCGGGGTATTCACCTCAGGCGTTGGTTGGGGTAGAGCAGGCTGTGATGATGGGGGGTTGGTCGGTTGCTCTGCTGTCGGGAAGGCGACTGGCGTTGGTGCAGCCGATAAAGTGCACGCTGCTAGCCCAAAAATGAGCAGTAAGATCGTTGCCGTTGCCAGGATTTTTTTATTCATGTCGTTCTCCTTTATGTGTTGCGGGAGAATGCTTCAGGATCTGGTGCTGCTTCCATCCCTCGATTCTACTCCAAAGGGCAGGTTTCAAGTCTGTTTGACATCCCAGAACGTATGTGCTAATATTAAGGGGAGGTGTGGCATTATCGCTCGAAATCCTCGCCGCGTTATTGTTTGCACCTAATAATTATAGACAAACTCCATTTAGGCAGTCTTTCGTAGGGACGGACGGAGTCCGCCCGTGCATTTTTAGTTTATTGGTGCCCACGTGCCCTTGTGGTAATAATTTTTCTCCACATAAAAGTATTCGTTCCGCGATAATTGATGCAAAAGTGACTTTAATTCAAAAACCTTATTCATCACCGGCTGTGTCTTTTCTGCCGAAGGCTGAGAATTTCGTGTCTTTATGCCTTTTTGGTTAAATTTCTTCACCTCCCTGAAGGGGCGGACAGAGTCCGCCCTGGAAATTCCAGAAGTGGTGGCTAGCCCTTGAAAAGGACATAGGTTGTTTGATTTGCAAAAACAACCAAAACGTAACTTGCATGTTCCTGTAGGCTATCTTTATAATGAAGAACCACACGTGGCAAATTGCAGATTTCGGAAGAGGTTGTTTGTTCCTCTTTAACAAACAACCAACGCGCTGAAATGTCGATCGGAGCAGCATTTTGGTCTGCCTTGCAGGATGGGCTATAATGAAATCGAAGGGTAGGCACCATGATCCAGATCAAGCGAGTCTACGAACCGGTTGCACCCCGGGATGGACAACGTTTCCTGGTGGACCGTCTTTGGCCGCGTGGCATCAAAAAAGATAAACTGGCCCTCACCGCCTGGCTGAAAGACGCGGCTCCCGGCAACGACCTGCGGCAGTGGTACGCGCATGACCCTTCCAAATGGGATGAGTTCTGTCGCCGCTATTTTGCTGACCTGGATGCCAATCCCGGGATCTGGCAGGTGATCGCAGAGGCTGCCGCTCAGGGTGACATTACCCTGCTCTTCAGCTCGAAGGAATTAAAGCTCAATAATGCCACCGCCCTGAAACTGTATTTGGAAGTTCATACCGTACAGAAATAATAAACTGGATGACTAAAATGACCGAGCCACGCGCAGATGCCCTGGCAGCAAGATTGGAAAAAGGCCGCCAAAAGACCTTTGAAATATTCGATGCGCTCACGCCAGGACAATGGCAGCAGGTTCTGTATAAAGATCCCCCCTGGCAGGTGCGCCAATTGCTGGTGCACTTCCTGTCATCTGAAGAACAACTGCTTGCCCTGGCGCAGGATGTTGCTGCAGGCGGTCCAGGCGCTCCTCAGGATTTTGACTACGATTGCTTTAATGCCCATGAACAAAGCCGGTTGGATGGGCTGTCAGTGAGGGAGTTGCGCAGCATGCTCGACTTGGCCCGGCAGCACACCATCGCCTGGGTCCGGACCCTGGATGCAGCCAGGTTGGATAAAATCGGTCACCATCCCGTCCTGGGGCAGGTGACCGTTGAGACCATGGTACTATCCATGTATGGTCATCAGCTGATCCACATGCGCGACCTGTCAAGGCTTTTGGGTAGTGTTTAGTATTAGGTGTCATTGCGACATCGTCCCCGTAATTAGGGGAGGAGCGTTCTTTGCGACGACACTTGCACCGCACTGAGTTCGGTGCAGTGCAGGTGAGCAATCCCCTAATTGTGCAAGAAGAGGTGAAACGGTAACTACTAAATAGAGTGTTGTATAATACCTGCGATTATTAGGATTTTCACAAGTTCTGGCAACGAAATTAAATTACAGGAGGATGTTGCATGAAAATTGTTGTCTGTATCAAACAAGTGCCCGACTCGACTGCCAAAATGACAGTAGAGGGGAGCAAGGTATCCTGGGGCGACGCGCCCCTGATCATGAACCCGTGGGACGAATATGCCGTGGAAGCTGCCCTCCAGCAGAAAGAAGCACTGGGGGGTACCGTCACGGCGATTTCCATTGGCGATGACAGCACCAAGGAGGCCCTCAAGCGCGCCCTGGCCATGGGTGCGGATGATGCCATCCTGATCTCCGATCCCGCCCTCGGTTACCTGGATACCCAGGCAACCGCTGCGGTTCTTGCCGCAGCCATCAAAAAGATCGGTGCGGTGGACGCGGCCTTCTTCGGACGCCAGGCTATCGACGCCGATGCCGGGCTCGTCCCCGTGCAGACCGCCCGCCTGCTGGGTTGGCCCGCCCTCACCCTGGCCTCGGTCATCAAGATCGAGGGGACGAACGTCCGGGTGGAACGCGGCATCGAAGAGGGACGCCAGATCGTCACCTCCAAACTTCCCGTGGTCTTCAGCCTCACCAAGGATTTTGGCGAGCCGCGCTACCCTTCCTTCATGGGTATCCGAAAAGCCGCCCGCGCCGAAATCCCCTCCTGGTCGCTCTCCGGTCTGGGCATCCCCGCCCCGGTCTCGGTCATTGCCTGGCCTGAGATCACAAACCCGCCCGTAAAGGAAGTCACCTGCGAGTTCATTACCGGTGCCAGTCCCGAAGAGATCGCTGAAACGCTTGCCACCAGGATCATGGCGGAGAAAGTCCTATGAACACCCTTGTATTTATCGATCACTTCAAAGGCAATGCCCTCCCCGCTTCCTGGGAAGCAGTCGGAGTTGGTAAAACGCTTGGAAATGTCACCGCCCTGATCTGTGGCTCGGGTGTCGAAGCGCTGGCCAAAACCGCTTTCGAGTTTGGTGTTGATGAAGTCATTCTGGCGGACGACCCCGCCCTGGCTGACTACCGCGCCGAGGCTTTCGCCGCCACAGTTAGCAAACTTGCTGCGGAACGGACCCCCGAAGTGCTCCTGTTTCCCACCACCACCCGCGGCCGCGAGCTGGCCGGCATGGCTGCCATCGACCTGAAAACCGGTGTGATGGTCGACGTGACCGCCCTCGAGGCTGCCGGTGATAAGATTACCGTCACCCGCCCGATCTATGCCGGGAAGCTGCTCACCAAGGAAACCTGCTCGTCAAAACCGCAGATCATCACCCTGCGTGGCCGGGCCTTCCCAAAACCGCCTCAACAGGCCGGAAAATCCGGGACGCTCACCAGGGTTACAGCCGCGGCCGGTGATTTCCCCACCAAGGTGGAAGGTTACACTACCAGTGAATCCGGCGTCAGCCTGGCGGATGCGAACGTGATCGTTTCCGGCGGGCGCGGCGTCTCCAACAACCCCACCCTCACCCCTCCCGCCGGCCTGGACGAGAAAGCCGCCGAGATTTGGCGCGCCCAGCAGGGATTTGCCCTGGTCAAGGGCCTGGCTGAGGCGTTGGGGGCTGCCGTGGGTGCCTCGCGCGCCGCCGTGGACGGGGGCTACATTTCCTACGCCCACCAGGTTGGTCAAACCGGCAAGGTTGTCTCCCCGGACGTTTATATTGCACTCGGCATTTCCGGCGCCATCCAGCACCTCGCCGGGATGCGCACAAGCAAGGTCATCGTTGCCATCAACAAGGATCCCGAAGCGCCCATCTTCAAGCTGGCGCGCTACGGCGTGGTCGGCGACCTGTTTCAGATCGTCCCCGCCCTGACAACTGCCTTCAAAAAGAAAATGGGTAAATAACCTTCCTGCATCCCCCTGACCCCCTTCCGATAATGGAAGGGGGCTTGTTATTTCACCTTCCATCCACTTAATCCTCAGTTGCACGGATGCTGGGGTGAAGTCGGATTACCGCAACCTTAGAATATCCTAAAGATCCGGCGCGACCCTATTGACTCTGATTTCCAATTCTGGTATTCTTATTTTACCGACCGGTCGGTAGACTAATGAATCGTGAAATGATCCTGGAAGCCTCTGCACAGATCATCCGACAAAAAGGCTATCATGCTGCCTCGATGCAGGATATTGCCGACGCGGTCAACCTTCAAAAAGCCAGTCTCTACCACCATTTTTCGAGCAAACAGGATATCCTGCTTGCCCTGCTTGACCAGGCCCTCGACCTGCTGATTGAGCGAGTGTCGGTTGTCACTTCCGGGGACCTGCCTGCAGACGAAAAATTATGCCAGGCGATGCGTGTTTACCTTGGATGTTTGGAGGAGCACGCCGCGCTGGCATCCGTCCTTTTGCTGGAACATCGTTCGCTCAACCCGGAATACCATGACCGCCACATCCCGCGCCGCGACCGTTTCGAACGGTTGTGGCGCGACCTGATTCAGGAGGGGATGTACAGCGGCGTGTTCCACGCGGTCGATCCGGCGATGACGGCGCGTGCCCTCCTGGGTGTGATGAACTGGACGATCACCTGGTACCGTCCCGAGGGACGCTACTCAAGCGGGCAGATCTCGGACAACTTTGCATCTCTCTTCCTGAATGGGCTGCGAGGTAGTGGATGATGGCTGCCGCATCCGCCAGACCTGCCCCCACTTTTCAGTCCTTCGAGACTTCCGGCGGAGCAAGCATTTTCCGCATCCCGATGAAGGTTTTCCCGGACCTCTGGTCTTACGCTTACCTGGTACTTGTGGATGACTACATCGTGTTGATCGATACAGGGTCCGGCTTTGGTGATTCCAATGCCCACCTGGAAGCTGGGATCGCTCAAGCCGCGGCTGCAGCCGGGCGGACGATCCGAATGGAAGACCTGACGCATATCCTGATCACTCACGGTCACATCGACCATTTCGGCGGGCTGGTTTTCCTGCTTGAACGTACACATGCCATCGTTGGGATTCACGAACTCGACATGGGCAACCTGACCAACTACGAAGAACGCGTCGCCATCGCCGAGAACCGTCTCAAGGCGTACCTGGTGGAAGCCGGAGTCACCGAAGAGAAACGCGAAGACACCTTGAATATGTACCGCGTAAACAAGATGCTTTTCCATTCGGTGCCGGTGGATTTCACCTACGAAGCCAAAGGGATGCGGCTGGGCGCTTTCGATTTTCTGCACGTCCCCGGACACTGTGCCGGGCACGTAGTCATCCGCTTGGATAATTTCCTCTTCAGCGGCGACCATGTGCTTGGCAGGATCACCCCCCACCAGAGTCCCGAACGGCTGACCTATTCCACCGGGCTGGGGCATTACCTGGATTCGCTCACGCTGCTTGAAAAGTGGGCGGGTAATTCAGAGGTGACACTGGCTGGTCACGACGACCCGATCCAAAACCTGCCCGCGCGGCTGGCTGAGATCCGCAAAAGCCATGCTGCCCGCTTGACCCTTACCCTGGAATTCCTCAGCGAGCCGCATACCATTGCCGAGGTCTCCCAGGAACTCTTTGGACGCGTGAATGGATACAACGTCCTGCTGGCGATCGAGGAGGCTGGCGCTCACGTGGAATACCTTCACCAGCGCGGCCAGTTACGCATTATTAACCTGGATGATTTCGATAAGAATGACGGCCCGGTGGTCACCCTCTACCAGCGGAATACTGGCATGGTTGGTAAGAAGATCGACTTAAGACATAATTCTCCCGATGTGCCGGTACTCTCTGGAGCGCACTAAGTGTTTAGACGGAGCCCGGGAGTAATGGCAAGGTGATATCCTGATCAAGGAAAGATTTAGTCCATACCAAAAGGAGGAGCCATGTATTCTTTCGAACCTACAGAAGAACAAAAAATGCTGATCGATGCCGTCAGTCGCTATGCCACCAGCGATTTGCGGACCGCAGCTCATGATGCGGAGGAGAATAAAGAACTCCCGCCCAAGCTGATCAGCAAAGGCTGGGAACTTGGCATTTTGCAGGCATCCATCCCTGAAACCTACGGAGGGTTTGGGGAGCGCTCCGCAGTGACGGGCGCGCTTGCTGCCGAGGAACTGGCGTGCGGCGACCTGGCTGGAGCGCTGGCGGTGGGCACCCCCGGATTGTTCGCCCTGCCAGTCCTGCTGGCTGGCAGCGAAGAGCAGAAGAAGCAGTATTTGCCCCCGATCATCGCAGCGGACTGGAAACCCTACACAGCAGCCTTAATCGAACCCTACTTCGACTTTGATCCAAATGACATGAAAACTACTGCCAAGGCCGAAGGCAGCGATTACATTTTGACTGGGGAAAAGACCTTCGTACCATTTGCCGACAAAGCCGAGGGGATGATCGTCTATGCCCGGTTGGGGAACGAGACCAAGACGTTCATCGTCCCGAAGGGTGCAACCGGCTTGAAGGTGGGAGAGGAAAGAGAGAAATTCATGGGGTTGAATTCCGTCCCGTTCTTCAAGGTCACCCTGGAAGGGGTGAAGATTCCAAGCGCCAACCTGCTGCCCGGTGATTTCTCCCCGGTTTTAGCTGCCAGCCGCGTTGCCATCGCCGCCATGGCGATCGGTGTAGCCAAGGCTGCCTTTGGCTATTCGCGTGATTATGCCAAGGACCGCGACGTATTCGGAGTGAAGGTGGGTCAAAAACAAGCCATCGCCTTCATGCTGGCGGAGATGGCAACCGAGATCGAAGCCATCCGGCTGCTGGTCTGGGAGGCGGGCTGGGCCATCGACACCAGGAAAGAGGATGCCAGCCAGAAAGCCTATCTCGCAGTGACGGGTGCCATCGATTTGGCTATGATGGTCACCGACCGGGCAGTACAGATCCTGGGCGGGCACGGGTACATTCGCGAGCACCCGGTCGAACTATGGATGCGGAATGGACGCGGATTTGCCACTTTCACCGGGTTGGCGATGGTATAGCGCTGAAGGAGGATTACTATGATTGACTTTGAAATACCTGAAAAGATTGCCGGTACCCGCCTGGTCGTCGAAACGGTGGCGGTCAACATGATGCGCCCGGTCTCGCGCTACTTCGACGAGCACGAGCATGAAGTCCCCTGGGATTACATAAATTTCATGCATACGGCCACAAAGGCGATGGGAGGCGCTTCTATGGCTGCAGGGGATGGTAAAAAGGAAGGTCCGCACTTTGGATTTCAACGCCTGGCGGTGATGGTGGAGATGCTGTCGTGGGGAGACGCCGGGATATACCTGGATACACCCGGCGGCATGCTGGGTTCGGCGGCAGTCTCAGCTACCGGTTCTCCCGAACAGAAGGAGCGCTTTCTAAAGCGCTTCCGCGGCGATACGCCGGTCTTCGACGCCATGTGCATGACCGAACCGCAATGCGGCTCGGATACCTCCGCCATCCGCACCAGCGCAGTACTGGACAAGACCAAAAATGAGTGGGTGTTGAACGGCGAAAAGATCTTTGTCACTGCCGGGCACAAAGCCATGCTCGACTCGGAAGGCTTCATTGTCGTATGGGCAACGATCGACTCGGCGGCTGGACGCGCCGGGATGCGCCCGTTCGTGGTGGAGGCCAAAACAGCCGGCTGCCAGGTAACAAAGATGGAGCATAAGCTGGGTATCCGCGCCAGCGATACCGTTTCGATCGTCCTGCAGGACTGCCGTGTCCCGTTCGAGAATATCCTCGGCAGTGCTGAAGTTGTCACAACTGATAAAGCCACCACCGGCTTCAAGGGTGCCATGGCAACCTTCGATGCCACCCGTCCAATTGTAGCTGCACAGGCAATCGGCCTGGCACGCGCCACCCTGGAAATGCTTAAAGAGATGCTGGCCGAGCGCGGGGTGACCATTCGTTATGGATTACCGCGCCAAAAGCTTTCCTCAGTGGAAAAAGAAGTGATCGAAATGGAAATCCAGTTGAGGTCAGCGTGGTGGCTGGTTCTCAAGGCAGTCTGGATGATGGACAATGGGAAGCCGAATTCGCTCGAGTCATCCATGTCCAAGGTGCGCGCCGGCGATGTGGTCAACAGGATCACCCAGAAAGCCGTGGAGATCATGGGTCCGATCGGGTACAGCCGCGAGTTCCTTCTGGAGAAATGGTTCCGGGATGCCAAGATCAGCGACATTTATGAGGGCACCGGGCAGATCAACCGGCTGGTGGTGGCCCGCCAGATCCTGGGCTACCGCTCGAGTGAGTTGAGATAGATTTTCCTTCGACCCAACCCTCTCCGCAAGGGAGGGGCGGGGAGATGGATTTGAGGAGGAAAAATGACCTACAAAATTCATTCCACAGTGGTTGTGGGGGCAGGGACGATGGGCGCGGCGCTTGCTGCGCAACTGGCCAATATCGGCGTTCCGGTGACGCTGCTTGACATTGTGCCCAATAAACTCAAGCCTGAAGAAGAGGCCGCCAAGCTGACATTGAATGATAAGGTGGTCCGCAACCGCATTGTTACAGAGGGCTGGGACCGCTGCGTTAAATCCCGCCCGGCCAACCTAATGGCTTCCGACCTGGCTACCCTCGTCAAGCTGGGTAATCTCGAAGACGATTTCGAGGCGATTGCCAAAGCAGATTGGGTGATTGAAGCCATCGTCGAAAACCTGAAAATCAAGCAGGACCTGATGAAACGCGTGGATGCTGTGCGTAAACCGGAAGCCATCATCACCACCAACACTTCCGGCATCCCGATTAAGGATGTAGCTGAAGGTCGTTCGAAGGGTTTCAAGCAGCACTTCCTTGGAACGCATTTTTTCAACCCGCCCCGTTACTTGAAGTTGCTGGAGATCATACCAACCGGAGATACTCTGCCGGCAGTGACAAAGTTCATGGCATGGTTTGGGGAGTACCGGTTGGGCAAGGGGATCGTGCTTTGCAAGGACACGCCCAACTTCATTGGCAACCGGGTTGCCTTTGGGACGGGTGCGTTCGCCTTGAATTACATCCTCGAAAATGGATACAGTGTGGATGAGGTGGATGGCCTCACCGGACCCCTGATGGGTCATCCAAAAACGGCCACATTCCGCCTGATCGACCTGGTGGGGGTGGATGTTTGGGAGCACGTAGGAACCAACCTGAAGGAACTCATCCCTTACGATACATTTGCCATGCCATCCCTGGTTGCTGAAAAGCCGAACAAACTTGTGCATACCTTGATCGAAAGGGGTTGGCTGGGAAATAAAACGAAAGTCGGCTTCTACAAGGAAGTCCGCACCGAGGAAGGCAAAAAAGAATTCTGGTCACTAAACCTGAAAACCCTGGAACACGCCGCACCGTCCAAGCCGCGCTTCGACTCGGTGGGTAAGGCTAAGGATATCGATGGTCTTGGCGAAAGGTTGAAGGTGATCCTGGGCGAACCGGATCGGGGTGCAAAATTAATTAGAGACCTGACTTTCCAGGGACTTCAGTATGCCTCGGTCATCATCCCCGAAGTTGCCGATACCCCCAAGCCGATCGATGATGCCGTCCGCTGGGGATTCCAGCACGAAGCCGGACCGTTTGAGATCTGGGACATGCTGGGAGTAAAGGAAACATCCAGGCAAATGAAAGTTGCGGGTTTCGCCCCGGCTGGCTGGGTGAAGAAAATGCTCAAAGCAGGCTGTGAGACGTTCTATCAATACAAAGGAATCCGCAAGGTCGGTGTTTATGATATGGCCAAACAGAAATACGTCTCCATCCCCAAAACACCGGGATTGATCGTTCTAAGTGAAATTAAGAAAGCCAAAAAAGTTATCGCTTCAAACCCCGGTGCATCTCTGTATGATATCGGCGACGGGGTGGCGCTGGTGGAGTTCCACACCAAGATGAATGCCCTGGATGATGATATTTTCGCGATTGCCGAAGAGGCGCTCGACCGCGCTGAAACGGAATTCGATGCCGTCGTCGTTGGCAATGAAGGCGAGAACTTCAGCGCAGGTGCAAACATCGGCCTGATCCTGATGGGTGCAAAATCGCAGCAATGGGAAATGTTGACACAGGTGGTGAAGAGATTCCAGAACCTGAACATGCGGATGCGTTATTTCCCCAAGCCGGTGGTGATCGCGCCAGCGGGAATGACCCTGGGCGGCGGCTGCGAAATTACAATGCACGGCAGTCGGGTAGTGGCAGCAGGTGAGACCTACATAGGACTGGTAGAATTGGGCGTGGGTGTCATCCCGTCCGGTGGCGGCACGAAAGAACTGATGCGCCGCATCGTCAACCCGTCCATGCGCCTGCCGGGAGTGGATGTTTTCCCCTCCCTGCAGCGAGTTTTCGAACAGATCGGGCAAGCCAGGGTGGCTACCAGCGCAGAAGAGGCCCGCCAAATGGGCATCCTGGGACCTGCAGATCGGATTGTCATCAACCGCGAACATCTGCTGACGGAGGCCAAGCGGGAAGCCATGCACATGGCAGCGGCGGGATACCATCCGCCAGCACCCGAGATGATCTACGCCGGTGGGCGCGAGTCCCTGGCTGCGCTTCGAATTGGCGCCTGGACTTACAAAGAGGGTAAATATATTACTGAATACGATGCTGTTATTGCTGGGAAACTTGCCAATATCATGGCCGGCGGTGACCTGAGCCGCCCAACCTGGGTCAGCGAACAGTACATCCTCGACCTGGAATGCGAAGCATTCCTATCGCTGTGCGGCGAGGAAAAGACCCAGGCGCGTTTGTTCAACATGCTCCAGTTTGGAAAGCCGTTACGGAATTAGGAGGTAAAGATGACACGCGAAGCTGTAATTGTATCTGCAGTGCGCACTCCCGTCGGGAAAGCTAAACGCGGTGGTCTAGCCACTGTCCGCCCGGACGAACTGGCGACGGCAGTGGTAAAAGCCCTGCTTGCCCGAACCCCGGGGTTGGATCCAAAAGAGATCGACGACGTCATTCTTGGCTGCGCCTTCCCCGAGGGCGAACAGGGCCTGAACATGGCGCGCATGGTGGCGCTGCGGGCTGGTCTTCCGGATTCGGTACCGGGCGAAACCATTAACCGGTATTGTTCTTCCGGTGTCCAGAGCATCGCCCACGCGGCGTATGCCATCCAGGCAGGACAGATGGATGTTGCAATTGCGGGCGGGGTCGAGTCGATGAGCATGGTGCCGATGATGGGCTATAAGTTCTCGGTAAACCCCTATTTTGCCGCGGAACTGCCCCACTACTACACCAATATGGGTCTCACGGCCGAGAACGTGGCGATGAAATACGAAATAAGTCGTGAGGAACAGGACGCATTCGCCTTGCGCTCCAACCAGAAGGCTGCTGCTGCCGTCAATTCAGGCAAGTTTGACCCCGAATTGGTCCCGATCGATGTTGAACTGAAAGAACTTGGAGCTAATGGCAAACCCACGACGAAGAAATTTACTGTGAAACGGGATGAAGGTCCGCGCGCCGATACCAGCCTTGAGGCGCTTGCCAAACTAAAGCCGGCCTTCAAGGAAGGCGGCACGGTCACTGCGGGTAACTCCTCGCAGGTCTCCGATGGAGCCGCGGGGGTGGTCATCATGTCAGCCGAAAAAGCCGAGGCGCTGGGACTCAAACCGCTTGCGCGTTTTGTAGACTTCGCGGTGGGCGGGGTCCCGCCTGAATTGATGGGCATTGGACCCGTGGTTGCCATCCCGAAGGCGTTAAAAATGGCGGGACTGTCGCTGAACGACATCGACCTCTTCGAACTGAATGAGGCATTCGCTGCCCAGTCGTTGGCAGTGGCGCGCCAGGTGGGCCTGGATATGGAGAAAGTGAACTTGAATGGTGGCGCGATTGCCCTCGGTCATCCCCTCGGATGCACCGGAGCCAAGCTGACCACCCAGTTGATCTACGAAATGAAACGACGCAAGTCAAAGTATGGCATGGTATCAATGTGCATCGGTGGAGGTATGGGCGCGGCAGCCATCTTTGAGAATATGCAGAATTAATTTTGGAATCCTTATACCCGCCCCGACGCAGGCGCGGGGGAGCGCGGAGAGAATATCTCCCCGCCATATAACCAATTCACCATCAGGAGAAAATAATGACCCAAACAGTTGTCGAGCTCATGTCCAAAATGCCGAAAGCCTTCCTTCCGGAAAAAGCTCCCGGGCTGGATGCGGTGATCCAATTCAAATTCAGCGGTACCGAAGCGGGCGACTGGTTCGCCACGATCAAGAATGACAAATGCACGGTTGAACAGGGTGCGTATCCCACTCCCAAGATGACCTTGTCGGCTGATTCCGCGGACTATGTCAAAATATTCACCGGCGAGCTGGACGGCATGCAGGCCTTCATGGCCGGCAAACTCAAACTAGCGGGCGACCTGAACCTGGCCATGAAACTAATGACCATGTTCAAGATCCGCTAAAATTCATTTATATTTCCTTAAATAATTGGGAGCGATCAGGCGGCTTTCACCGTCCACACGCTCCCAGTTTCGGCTTCTTTCGACAGAATTTAATTTACCGCAAGTTAAACCGAGCTCCCGCCGAGTGTAGAACCCAGCGGGAGGTTAAATATTTATAGCGATTTAACGGGCAATTCCATAATATTTTGTTTTTTCTTGGCTTCGACCTCATTATGCTGCCTAACAAGTTCACGGCGCAGGATCTTCCCGACAGTCGTTTTGGGCAATTCAGTCCGGAACTCGACCTGCCTGGGGACTTTATAGACAGCCAGGCTCTTTTTGGACCAGACCTTGATCTCGTCCTCGGTCAAGGTTTCGCCGGGTTTGACGACCACCCAGGCTTTGACCACCTCGCCGCGCAGGGAGTCGGGAATACCAGCCACACCAACCTCCAGAACTTTCGGGTTGGCAGCGATGACTTCCTCCACCTCACGGGGCCAGACCTGTTCTCCGCCGGGTTTGATAAGTTCCTTCTTGCGATCCACGATATAAAAATAGCCGTCTTCGTCCATGCGTGCGATATCCCCGGTGAAAAGCCACACTTTGCCATCTTTCAATTTACGCAGGGTATTGGCTGTTTCAATGGGCATATTATGATAGTTTTTCATCACCTGCGGACCGTGGATGGCCAGTTCGCCGATCTCACCGAGCTTCATTTCTGTCTCACCATCGTCCAGGCTAATGATTTTTGCATCCACATCCGGAAAGGGCATGCCGATCGACCCGGTTTTATTCATCCCCAATTGCGGGTTGCAATGAGTTGCGGTTGGTGCTTCAGACAACCCATAGCCCTCGAAGACCTTGCCACCGCTCAGTGCTTCGAACCGTTCCTTTGTTTCACGCATCAAGGGGGCAGAACCGGAAATGCAAGCCTTGATGGAACTCAGGTTATATTTTCCGGCGATCACTTCCGGACGGTTATTTATGGCGTTGTAAAGCATGGGGATACCAGGAAAAACTGTGGGGTGGAACTTCTTGATATTGCCAAGCAAATCCGGCATGTCACGCGGGTTTGGGACCATCACCAGAGGCGCAGCCATAAATATCCCAAACAGCATTCCCACCACCATTCCGTAAACGTGGAAGAGCGGGATGGCCATCAGGACGGTTTCCTTCCCGGTCAATAGGTTGGGCATCCAACTCCCCACCTGTAAAGTATTGGCAACCAGGTTCCTGTGCGTGGCAACCGCCGCCTTGGAGACTCCGGTGGTGCCGCCGCTGTATTGGAACAAGGCAATGTCATCCGGCCCAATATCCAATTTGGGACGGTCTTCCGGTGAGTGTTTGGCGAGCAAGTCAGTAAGCCAGAGGTCTCCAGGCTCTAATTCCACGCGGAAACCGTCTTTTTTCTCCTTTGCGATGGTAAACAGGATCTTCAAGACGGGTGGAAGCGTCTCTTTGATATTTGTTACGATCAAGGTTTTGATCTTAGTATTCGGCTGGGCGATCTTCATGGTCTTGTAAAAGTTGCTCATCACGAACATCGTCTCGATTCCGGCATCATTGGCTTGATGGACGATCTCTGGAGCCGTATAGCGTGAGTCAATAGCGACGACCACCCCGCCAGCCTTGAGTATCCCAAAGTAGACCATCACGAATTGGGGTGTGTTTGGGATAAAGATCCCAACCCGGTCACCTTTTTTCACCCCAAGTCCTGCCAGGGCTGCCGCTAATTTATCGGTGATGGCATTCATTTCCCGAAAGGAAATCGCCGCGCCTTTGAAGAGAGTACATGCCCGATCGGGATGTTTCCTTGCCGATTCCTCGAGGAAATGAAAGATCGGAACCGGGGGATAATTAATTGACTGCGGGACTCCTTTATCGTAGTGCTTTAACCAGGGATGTGCATCCATTATGTTGCCTCCTCCTAATTTATTGGCGAAATCCTATAAATAGTATAGGATTATTAATTCGAAAAGTCAATGATTTACATATCTTTAGTGTTATTTCGACTCTTAACTCAACCTGATTCCTTAAAGAATTCTTGACTTCGAGTCTCCGCTGTGCTAGAATGTAACGGATCCCAAACTTGCGTATAGAAGTATCAATGTGACCAACCTTCGTCGTCCTCTGCGGCTCAACGTCGGATTTTTAGTCAAATCGCCGATCGGTACGCGCCGTGATTTTAATTTTGACTATGAAAAAATGCGCCTGGGCGAGGACCTGACCGTGCTCTATTTTTCCGGCACGGCACGTTTTGACCGGACCCAGCAAGGACTGCTGCTTCAGGGTGAATTCGAGGCCGCAGCGGACCTGGAATGTGTACGCTGCCTCGACACGTTTTCCCAACAACTTAAATGGTCATTTTCCGACCTTTATGCATTCGATAAACGAAATATTACCGATTCCGGCCTGCTGGTACCGGAGGATGCACAAATCGACCTGGAGCCATTATTACGGGAATATGCATTGCTCGAATTCCCCATCAAACCGGTATGTAGACCGGATTGTAAAGGGCTGTGCCCGGTCTGTGGTGAGAACCTGAACCTGACCGATTGCGGGCACAGGCCAGAGCCCGAGACGCCATTTTTGGCGTTGAAAGACCTGTTGAAGTAGGATGCGCCAGATGAGGAGGGCAATCAATGGCGCCGCTTGATAGAAGACATCGCAACCGTGAAGTATTGACCCTCCTGCTGGAAAAAGCCTCGGTCCAGGGGTATTTAACCACCGACGATTTACTGGAACTCTCTCCCGAAGTAGGTGAGGACGCTGAGCGACTTTCGGTCATCATGCTGGCATTGCGACACCGGGGGGTGGACGTTCTGGACCCTGAAGCATCAGAAGCTCCTCCAAATGAACTTGTCATGATCCCGGGGCTGGAACCATTAATTGAACCGGAACCGGTAGTCAACGATACCTTGAGTGATGATACGGTGGGTATGTATCTCAAGGAAATGTCGCGCGTCCCCCTGCTCAAAGCAGACGAAGAATTCGAAATTGCCATCCGCATCGAGGATGGACGCAAAGCAAAAAGAGATTTGCTTTACGCACCCAGACGGAAAGCAACCTTCGAACGGCAGCGTTTGGAAGCCCTCGTCCAGGATGGGATCATGGCGCGCGAACATATCATCAAGGCCAATACCCGTCTGGTGGTCAGCATCGCCAAGCGTTACATGGGACGAGGAGTTCCATTCCTGGATTTAATCCAGGAAGGCAACCTTGGTTTGATGAAGGCGGTTGAGAAATATGATGCCCATAAAGGCTTCCGTTTCTCGACATATGCCACCTGGTGGATCCGGCAAACCATTACGCGCGCCATTGCCGACCAGGCCCGCACCATCCGGGTCCCGGTCCACATGAGCGACCGCATCCGGCAGACGTACAAAGCCACCCATGACCTTGAGCAGCGGCTGGGACGCGTCCCGACACCTGAAGAGCTGGCTGCGGAACTGGGCCTGGATCTGCAAAAAGTTCAATGGATATTGCAAGTTTCCTGGCTGCCACTTTCGTTAGAAAGCCCTGTGGGGGATGATGAGGATTCCGAGCTGGGGATGTTCATCGAAGATGAACTGACACCCTCACCCATGCAAAGTGTTTACCAATCCATGCTTAAGGATAAAATCGACGAGGTGCTTGGTACTTTAACCCCGCGTGAGGCGCGCATTCTTCGCATGCGTTTTGGGTTGGACACAGGAACCCCCTTTACGTTAGAGGAAGTGGGCGGGAAGTTCGGACTGACCCGGGAACGCATCCGGCAGATTGAGGGAAAGGCTTTGCGGAGGTTGCGTCACCCGAGGCGGGCGAGGCAGTTGAAGGAATATTTGTAAAAAAATGGAAAAGACGCACTTAAAAAGGTAATGTAAGGTGAATTTCCATTTTTAAATGAAATGATTTGATAATAGTAGATCAATCATCAATCTTGCAAAACGGCCTCCCCTGAAATAGGGAGGCCGTTACTTTATGGATTGAGATTTCCCTGGATGGTGGATAGCCTTCGATACAATCCGTCCTGGAGCATTAATTCCTCGTGCGTCCCCATCTCGCGGATGGACTTATCCTCGAGAACCACGATCTTATCAGCATTTCGGATAGTGGACAGACGATGGGCAATGATGATAGTGGTCCGTCCCTGCATCAGCCGTTCAAGTGCCTGCTGAATGAATTGCTCGGTCTCGGTATCCACGGAAGAAGTGGCTTCATCGAGAATCAAAATCGGGGCATCCTTCAGGATGGCGCGTGCAATGGACAAGCGCTGCTTTTGTCCACCGGAAAGCTTGACACCCCGCTCGCCGATAAGAGTGTCGTAACCCTCGGGCAGATCGGAAATAAAATCGTGGGCGTTGGCGGCTTTTGCGGCTGAGATCATCTCAGCCTCGTCCGCCGTCGGACAACCGAATAGCAGGTTATCCCGCACTGTCCCATAAAAAAGGAACACGTCCTGCAGCACAATGCTGATCTGTCGTCGCAAACTGTCAAGCGTATAATCGCACAAATCCCGACCATCCAGTGTAATCACACCACTGGTCACGTCGTAAAAACGGGGGATGAGGCTGACCAGCGTGGTCTTCCCTACTCCCGTCGGTCCAACCAGTGCCACCACCGATTTGGCTGGGATCTCCAGTGACACATTTTCCAGTATCATGACGCCTCCGGTGTATTCGAAACTAACGTTTTGAAAAACGATATCCCCTCTGACGCGGTCCGTGACCGGACCAGCTCCGCGTGCGGTTTGAGGCTCGTGGGGTTCGGCCATTAGGTCAGCGACCCGGTCTGCCCCAGCCAGCGAAGACTGGATAGCCTCCCAGGCACCACTTAGGTTCTGTACGGGTGAATAAAAACTTTGAAGGTATAGAAAGAAGGCTACCAGGTCCGCAATTGGTAGCTTCCCCTGCAGCGCCAGTCGTCCACCGAAATAAATGACGATCAGTGTCCCAAGCGAGGAGGTAAATTCCACGAATGGCTGAAATGTAGCCATCAATTTTAGTGCCCCAAGCTGGGATTTGCGGTAATTCTCGATGCCTTCATGAACACGTTGTGCTTCTTCATCTTCACGGGTGAACGCTTTTATCTCGCGGATGCCCGACAGGTTGTCGTTGAGCAATGCGTTCAAATCGCCCAGCACCTTTTGGCGATTACGGAAAGCCGGGCGGACATACCTGGCGTAGACTCGTAGTGACAGAATGACGAATGGGATCGGAATAAGACTAAGCAGGGTCAGGGTCCAGTTCAAGCTGAGCAGTACAGCCGTCACCCCGATCAACGTGACCAGGTTAACGACCACGTCGGGGATAGCGTGGGCGATCAGCTGTTCAAACAGGTCGGTGTCGTTTACAACGTTGGACATCAGGTTGCCGACCTGCTTGTCCTCGTAGAAGCGCAGCGAGAGGCGCTGCATGTGTTCGTAAATGTATTCCCGCACGTCGGCAACTACTCCCCAGCCGGCCACGTGGGCAACGTACGATCGAACGAAGGTCAGACCTGCCCGAACGAAGTAAGCCCCCAGGACCACCAGTGCTAGGATTGTGACGTAATTCATACTGGCAAGGCTGGCGCCCGGAGCAGTGACATTTGCGACCAAAAGTTTGATTACCCAGGGGATGAGTAGTTGGATGCCCACCAAAACCAACATACTGAAGGCGGTCAAGACAAGTGAAAGGGTATACCGGCGGGCATAGTTAAAGATGAGTTGAAATGGTTTCATTATTTTCCTCGGAATGGATTGTAAAAGCAGTGCCTCAATCCAAGATTAAGATTCTACCCCAGTAAAAAAGGACCGCCGGAGCAAAGGGCAGTCCTAATTTAATCAAACCACCATACATGTCAAATAAACTATGGGGTAATCCCAACTTCTTTCAAGTATTTACTCAAGCGATCTTGTTCGACCTCGAGGCGGGCAAGAAGTTTTGGGGCAGAGCCAAGATCATCCTGGCGGCCTAATGCTTCCATTTCAGCGCATATATTTGTCACCGGAGCTGCGCTGAAATTGGCTGAAACACCCTTCAAATTATGGGCGTGCCGGCTGAAATCGTTGGCATTATGAGTTTCGAGGGCGGTTCTCAGATCTTTGATTCGTTCCGGGAAACCCGCTATATAATCACGGCTCATTTCATAAAGGAAGGGCCGATCGTTGCCGAAGCGTTCAAGGGCGCGTTCAACGTCCATGGGGAGTCCATCTGACAGCGGGAGGGAGGGTTCCACGGGAGCCGTAATAAATTGAGTTGGTGAGTTAGTCGATTCTTCGATCCGGCCCGGCTGGGTATCTGCAGTTTCCGATGGTTCCAGCCATCGATCAAGCACATCAAGCAAAATGCGAATTTCCAGCGGCTTTGGAACATAGTCATCCATCCCGGCGGCCAGGCAGCGGCCGCGATCCCCCTTCATGGCATGAGCTGTCATGGCAATGATGGGAACGCGTGGATGCGTGCTGCCTTCCCATTCGCGGATGCGACGGGTGGCTTCGAAACCATCCATCTCCGGCATCTGCACATCCATTAATATGGCATTATATTTCCCTTCTTTTGCCTTTTCAACAACCTGCAGGCCGTTCTCGACCGCATCCACGGAATAACCGGCCTTATTGAGTAAAATTGCAGCCAATTTCTGGTTAATTGGATTATCTTCTGCCACCAGGACACGCAGATTGGAATGCTGCTTCTGCTCGGCGAGCAGGTGGCGTGTGATGATTGCCGGTTCTTTTTCTTCCTCCCTCCCCATGACGGCTTCCAACGCCTGGTAGAGCATGTGCTGGCGGACCGGTTTTAGGAGGTAACCTGAACAGCCCAAAGCCTCCAGGTGGGAAGCGTCGCCGCGCTGACCAATGGAAGTCATAACGATAATGCGAATATCTTTAAGGGCAGGATCAGCCTTGAGAGCCCGAACGATTTGCTCGCCATCCATGCCGGGCATTTGCATATCGAGCAGAACTACCTGATAAGGATCGCCATTCCGCAAGGCATTGCGCAAGACTTCAATGGATTTGGAACCGCTGGCAACGGTATCCACACGGCATCCGAAACCTTCCAGGGTCTTGGTCAAAATCGTGCGATTCGTGGCATTATCGTCCACGCCAAGAATATGCATCCCTGACAGGTTGACCGGTTGAAGAGTGAGTGGAGCTGTACCGCGTTTTTCGGCAGGTTGTTTTTCAAAGGTTACTTGAAACCAGAAGGTACTTCCCATTCCGGGACTGCTCTGCAATCCAATTTCCCCGCCCATGGCCTCCACCAGTTGCGTGCAGATCGTCAGGCCCAACCCACTCCCGCCATACCTGCGTGTGGTGGACCCATCAGCCTGGATAAAGCGCTCAAAAACTGATTGCTGCCGGTCGATCGGAATGCCGATGCCGGTATCCTGGATCGAAAAATAAATTGCGGTGTGTGTAGCGGTTTCGCTGACGGGCTCTGCGCGAACGACGATTTCACCCTGGTGGGTAAATTTCACAGCGTTCCCGATCAGGTTAATAATGATTTGGCGGATGCGACCTGGGTCGCCCTTCAAGTCAATTGCCAGATCCGGGGAAACAAGACAGGCGAGCTCCAAACCTTTATCCTGAGCGCGCTGGGCAAGGGATGCGGCAGCGTCCTCCACGGTTGTGCGCAAATTAAAGCTGATGGATTCCAACTCCATCCTTTTGGCCTCAATCTTGGAGAAATCAAGGATATCATTAATAAGCGACAGCAATGCTTCGGCGCTCTGGAGGGAAATATTTAGATACTCCCGCTGTTCATCGGTCAGACTCGTGTCAAGTGCCAGTTCGAGCATCCCAATAACACCATTCATGGGGGTGCGGATCTCGTGACTCATATTGGCTAGGAACTCGCTTTTGGCGCTGTTGGCATCTTCAGCCTCCTGGCGAGCGCTGATGAGTTCGGTGATATCGTGGTAGATCGCCAAGGCTCCAACTTTTTGCTCGCCGACAATTACCGGGACAGCCAGAATTTCAACGTCCACCATAGTTCCATTCTTGCGCCGTCTTTTGCCAATCCCATGAATCGTCCCACCTGTGAGGGTCTGCTGAGTATATTGGGAAGCCTCCTGGAAAGTGGCATCGGTTGTAATCAACGTATCCAGGTTTGCCCCCACTATATCATCTTGCGTATATCCGAATAACTTTTCAAATGCGGGGTTGCACGAAGCAATCCGTTCTTTTTCATCAAGGACGATAATGGCACCCGGGTTGTTAATAACAAGAGATTCAAAGAATTTCTTCTGCCGGGCAATATCATCTTCGATTTTTTTCCGTTTTGAAATATCATGTAAAACATATATTGAACGCGGCGGAACTTCGAAAGCCCCCTTCTCAATCAGCACCTCGAAAAACCCACCAAGCCGAGGGATTTCCATTTCACCGGCATGCAATTCCGTGAGGGCAGGTTGATCACTTACGCGTAATGCACCCAAAAACGGAGTACCAATTAATTGCTTATATGATGAATTGAGTTTCTTTATAACTGCTTTATTGCACCGGGCGATATTCCCAGCAGAATCGACTATAAAGATCAGATCATCAACTGCATCAAAAGTGCTTTCCCATTCTTTCTTGCCGCGGCTGATCACCTCTTCAACCTGGTGGAGGGTTCCAATTTCCTGTTTTAGTTTCTTATTAACATTCCACAGTTCCTCGGTGCGTTGCTCAACCGTGGTTTCCAGTTCATTTTTCAATCTTGTCAGGCGGTTCTCACGTATGCCAACCAGGATAAATACCACTCCGAGGACCAGGGGGGCACAATCAATTATCCATAACAAAGTCTGAGCTTGCTGAACCACTAATACCGAGGACAAGGATAACGGTAAACCGCTAATAAGTATTTGAAAAAAAGTCCCGATCGCGGGAAAGAGCAATCCAAAACCAACTCCCAAAAGAAAATACAGGAAAATGATCGGATGGAATGCAGTTCGGGTCTTCATCTTTATGACTCCAAGTCCAGCGAGCAATGATAGATTGCTTCTGTTTAGTATTATAGCAATAATGCTGACAAAAAGAGAGGGTTTTTAGCATCACCGTTTGGAAACCAGATTCCACTTGCAACTTATCGGACAACATAGTAAACTCGATTGATGAGCAGCAGTACCTTCTTTCGAATAATGACCATGCCTATGGGAATGCCGTACCACCAACCGACAGCTGAACGGAGAAGGTAAAATTCTTACGCGTCCCCAAAAGGCTGTCCGATACCGGGACGGCCTTTTTGTTTGATCGAACGTTGAAGGTGTTAACCAATAAATAACCGTAGGAGAACCAATGCCTGAAAACATTTTAGTCGCCATAGCCTGGCCATATGCCAACGCCGAGATCCACGTGGGCAATATTACCGGTTCGCACCTTCCGGGTGATATTGTCGCGCGATATCACCGCTTAAAAGGAGACCACGTGCTGATGGTCTCTGGCACGGATTCGCATGGCACTCCGGTGACAATTGCAGCAGATAAAGAGGGAATCCCGGTAGAGTCAGTATATAAAAAATACCATAATGGCTTCATTGATTTATTCATGCAACTGGGTATCCAGTATGACCTGTATACCAGCACCCATACTGAAAACCACTTCAAAGTGGCACAATCCATGTTCCTGGCATTACAAAAGAACGGGTTCCTGTTTACTCAGAAATCCATGCAATGGTACTCACCCTCTGCAAAACGATTCCTCCCTGACCGCTACGTGGAAGGCACCTGCTATATTTGCGGTTTCACGGGCGCGCGTTCAGACCAGTGCGACCGATGCGGAAATGTCCTTGAACCAGAAAAACTGTTAAACCCGAAATCAAAAGTGGATGGTTCGACCCCTGAACTAAGGGAAACGGAACACTACTTCCTGGAACTATCCAAGCTGGAACCAGAAGTTACCGATTTCCTGCGAAAACGGTCAGGCTATATGCGCGAAACTGTGCTGGGGGAATCGCTCGGGAAAATCGAGGCTGAGGGGCTCAAACCACGACCCATCACGCGCGACCTGGATTGGGGAATCCCGGTCCCGGTGAAAGGCTGGGAGGACAAACGGCTTTACGTCTGGTTCGAAGCTGTCATCGGGTATCTCTCGGCAGCAATCGAGTGGTCAAAGCTCAGCGGTCCGGAGGAAACCTGGAAAAACTGGTGGGTGAACCCGGCAGCAAGAGCTTTCTACTTTATAGGGAAGGACAATATTTTCTTTCATACCGCGCTCTGGCCGGCTGAATTAATGGGAGCTGGGCAGCAATTCTTGCAGATCTTTTCGGAGGAGGAAGGCATCCTCAACATGCCCTACGACGTGCCAGCCAACCAGTTCATGAACCTCGAAGGTCAGAAGATCAGCGGTTCGCGCAATTGGGCAATTTGGGGCAGGGATGCGCTGACCCGCTATGATCCGGATGCGTTGCGATACTACCTGACCATCAACATGCCAGAGAATCATGATTCCGACTGGGACTGGAAAGAGTTCGTCGCCAAAAATAATGGGGAGTTGGTGGCTACGTGGGGTAACCTGGCGAACCGGGTGCTTTCATTCAGTTATAAGCACTGGGATGGATTTGTTCCGAATATTGACCTGGATGCGCTGCGTCCCGCCGATAATGCCCTGCTGGATTCAATCGAAGCTGGTTTTGCAACAGTCGGGGAATCCCTTGATACGGTGAAATTACGTGCGGGCCTCCAGGAGGCATTACGCCTGGCAGCCACAGTTAACCAATACCTGGACCAGATGGCACCCTGGCAGGCGGTCAAGACCGACAAGGATTCAGCTGCCCTGACTATCTACACTGCTCTAAAAGCGATCGACTCGTTAAAAGTCATTTTTGCTCCCTTCCTGCCTTTTACTTGCGAAAGGTTGAATGGCTTCTTCGGTTATGAGATTCCATTATTTGGGGAATCCTATACCGAGACGGTGCAGGACAACCTGGGAGAGCACCTGGTCTTGAAATATCGCGGTGAGGAAAGCTCCAATTGGAAACCAAGCCAATTAAAACCTGGCGGGAAACTAAACGCGCCTGCCCCGCTGTTCAAGAAGCTGGAAGAAAGCGTGATCGACGAAGAAAGAGCTAGATTGGGAAAGTAACCCAGCCTCGAAGGCGCACTTGAATAAGTGCGCCGCTTTTATTAATCTTTATACTATTTCTTCCAACCAAACCGGCAACTGGTCCATCAGAGTTTTCATAATCGATTTTGTTTTCTCATGGAATAAAGAGTTGTTCCCATAAGCTTCACCTGCCTGCGTGTTGACCAGGTCGGTGACGCCGCGCAGGATGAGGCAGCGAACGCCGTTCTTTTTAGCCACCCAAGCGATGGATCCTGACTCCCAATCTGCCGCGACCGCCCCATACTTTTGGGTCAGAACGGGGATCTCCTCCGGGACGATATCCCGGTCAGCCGAGATGAGCAGCCCGGGTTGGACCATGTAAGGCAGCGGATTGGGTAACCAGGAAATATCAAGTTCAGTGGAATAGTGGGCGATGGCATTTTCCGGGTCTGACATCTGCTCGAAAATGTCGTAAATGATCGTTTTTGTCACAAGGATGATAGTCCCGCGTTCCACGCAGCCTTCGATACCACCGCAAGTCCCCAAGTTGACAAGCAGGTGGGGATGGAAACGGTCTATGACGTATTGTGTAGTTGCAGCGGCGGAAACCTTACCCCAACCCCCATGGAAATATGTAACACGTTGTAAATCGAAAGTCTCACCAAACGGCGAGGATTGCACTTCTGGTGGCGCAAGGATCTCCTTGACGGCCTTCCACTCTGAGTTGGCCGAAACCAGGATTAGGACGGGCTTTTCAGGCATTTTCCAGTTTTTTGTCCAGGTAATCCAGCACCAATTGAAGGGCAGCCAGTGCAGACGATTGTTTATTACTGCGACGGTCGCCACTCCAGACAAATTTCCGGGTCCAGTCTCCATCCGGAGCTGAGAGACCGATCCACGTGGTGCCGACCGGATTATCCGGCAGTCCACCCGCTGGGCCGGCGATCCCGCTTACACTGATCCCCAAATCCGCACCTAACGCGGAGCGAACGCCGCGAGCCATCTCGATCACGGTCTCCCGGCTGACAGCACCATTCTCACGCAGGGTATCCCACGAAACATGCAGGAGAGCCACTTTGGCCTCATACGCATAGGCTATCACTCCGCCCAGGAAGTAGTCGGATGATCCGGGTACATTGGTGATATGGTCTGCCACCAAACCGCCGGTGCATGATTCTGCCGTTGCAAGTTTCAAACTTCGGGCGCGCAAGAGCGTGCCAATTGTCTGCTCAAGAGGAATGCTCATGCGGACATTTATACCATGCCTGATGAGGATATTTGGAGACTTTTTCACCCCGACATGAAATAGCCTAAACAATTTCTACCGAGACAATATTTTTCGGAGCCTTCTGAACGGTTTTACACAGGGTGATAAAATTAGCCCGATGGACATAGCTGAACACATTAAGGGTATCCTGGATACCCTGCCATCCAAACCCGGCTGTTACCTGATGAAAAATGCCGAGGGGACGATCATCTACGTCGGGAAGGCGATCAGCCTGAAGAACCGGGTCAGATCGTATTATCATGCTGATTTAAGTCATGATCAAAAGACGCGCCGCCTGGTGCGTGAGGTCGACCAGATCGAATGGATCCTGGTAGGTTCGGAACTCGAGGCGCTTATCCTCGAAATGAACCTGATCAAGAAACACCGCCCCAAATACAACATCCGGTTGAAGGATGACAAGCGCTACCCGTACATTAAAATCCACTGGCAGGACCCTTTCCCAAAGGTTACCGTTACGCGCCTGATGCTGGACGATGGAGCGCGTTATTTTGGACCATACACATCGGCCTGGGCCGTCTACCAGACCCTGGACGTTCTGAGGCGGGTTTTTCCTTACCTGACCTGTGACAGGGTGATTACCGGGCAGGATAAACGCGCGTGCTTATATTACGATATAAAGTTATGCTTGGCGCCTTGTATTGGCGCAGTAAACCAACTGCAATATCGCCAAATGATCTCCGATCTTCAAGAGTTTCTCAACGGACATTCTGAGCCGATCATGAAGCGGGTCCAACTGGAGATGGAAAAAGCTGCTGAAGATATGCGTTTCGAAAAAGCAGCCGCTTTACGTGACCAGTTGAAAGCCATGCAGTCCATTGTAGAGCGCCAAAAAGTGGTATTTTCAGCAGATTACAAAGATTCGGACGTCATTGCCATGGCGCGCGCCGATAACGAAGCCTGTGTGCAAATCTTTTTTATCCGAGGCGGTAAACTGATCGGGCGGGAATATTTCATCCTGGAAGGCACGGAAGATGCTGCAGATAAAGAGGTCATCACCGAGTTCATAAAGCAGTTCTATACCGAGGCAGCGGTAATCCCACAACAGGTGCTCCTTCCGCAGGAGATCGAAGAATCCCGAATCATCGGTCAATGGCTACGAACCCGCCGAGGTGGCGAAAAAACCGAGATGCTGGTACCGCGCAGAGGTCAGCCGCATGACCTGGTCCTGATGGCTGCAGAAAATGCTGCAGAAACATTGCAGGCTCTGCGAACCCAATGGCAGGCAGACACTCACAAGCAGGAACAAGCCCTGGCGGAGCTTCAATCTGCCATGCAATTGCCCAATCCGCCAAACCGGATCGAGTGCTACGATATATCCCATACCCAGGGTGTGGCAACCGTAGGGAGCATGGTTGTGTTTACCCAGGGTGTACCGGATAAAAAACTTTATCGCCGGTTTAATGTTGAAGGGACGATCGGTCTTCCTGATGATTTTGCCAGCATGGAGGAAGTGTTAACCCGGCGCTTCAAGCGCTGGGAATCAGCAAAAGAAATCGATCCTGCCACAACGCCAGGTGCACCACCCGGGTCCAAGCCGGATGAATCGTTTGCATTTCTCCCCGACCTTCTGATTGTCGATGGTGGAAAAGGTCAGTTATCCAGGGCGATTGAGGTCCTGGAAAAATACGAATTATTTGAGAAAGTGCCGGTAGTTGGGCTCGCCAAGCAAAAAGAGGAGATTTTTTTCCCCAACAAGCCAGATTCGCTGCTCCTGCCGCACCATTCACAAGGACATTACCTTATCCAACGCATCCGCGATGAGGCTCATCGCTTTGCCATCACTGCACACCGGGCGCGGCGCACGAAACAAGGGATGGCTTCCGCATTGGATTCCGTGTGCGGTATCGGGCCTGTGAAACGGAAAGCCCTCTTGAAACATTTCGGGTCTGTGGATAAGATTAGAGAGGCATCGGTGGTAGAATTGAGCGCCGTGCCGGGAATTAACAAGGCATTAGCTGAAAGCATAAAGGCACAATTGGAATGAAAACTGTTTGGATCGTTGATGATGATGAGGAAATGATCTATGCCGTCCGGATGATGCTTAAACTGCTGGATTGCGAAGTTCGGCATTTCTTTTCAGCCCGCCTGGCAGCTCAGACCCTTTTTGATGGGCAACGACCCGACTTGTTCATCCTGGATATTAATATGCCCGGGGTGAGCGGGATTGACTTCCTGGAATTTTTGCACCGCCGCAAGGATTTTGCGATGATCCCGGTGGTCATGCTTTCCAGCGAAGCTGCCGACTTGATGGTGGATCACGCCATGAACCTTGGTGCGGACGCTTACGTGACGAAACCGGTGGCTTTGGAAGAACTGGAAGGCGCCATGAAAAAAGCTTTCAAAGCCCACGACGAAGTGAAATAAAATATCAGGGTATCCCTGCAATGGATCATTGAATACCCAAATGATAGCTTGTGAGGATTAAAGATGCCAAAAAGTAAAAATTCAAAAAAAATGACCTGGGAGCAGCGTCAAACGCGCACTTATCGGGTTATTATTATTGTTATCTCTGCAATTGTTCTCCTGACCATGATCCTGTCACTGACGATTACGATAAAGTAGCCATGAAATCGGTGAGTCACCACCCGGGAGAATCCCATCTTCTTAGAGGAACGATATTAATTTGACTAAATTTGGGCTGGCAATCGCAAGCTCCGGTGAAAAATTGAAGTCATTCTTCCGACCCCAAATAAAATGTAAAGACAAATCAGCATGGATCGAAATTTATGTCCGCTAATTAATAATAAAGGTGGTTTATGCTCGACAAACTTGTTGGGATCGAAAATAGATACGATGATCTTCACCGTCTGTTGTTGGAAGTGGGTAACGACTATCAGCGTGCAGCAGAATTGAACAAGGAACGCCTCAACCTGGAACCCATGGTCGAGAAATCGAAGGAATACCGCCGGGATGTGGCGCGATTGGAAGAAGCCCATGCAATAATCGAGTCTGGGGAAGATGCCGAAATGCGGCTGCTGGCGGAGTCTGAGATTGCCGACCTGGAACCGCGAGCCCAAGCGCTCGAAAAGGAACTCAAGCAGATGCTGGTGCCGAAAGACCCGCGCGACGATAAAAATGTGTTTGTCGAAATCCGCGCTGGAACGGGAGGAGAGGAAGCGGCAATCTTTGCGGCAGACCTGTACCGCATGTACACACGATATGCTGAACGCCAGGGATGGAAAGTGGAGGTGATGGACTCCAATGCAATCGGCATCGGCGGATTCAAGGAAGTCGTATTCCAGGTCAAGGGCAAGGGTGCTTTTTCGAAATTAAAGTACGAGTCTGGTGTGCACCGGGTCCAACGAGTCCCTGCCACCGAGTCTTCAGGTCGTATTCACACTTCCACGGCCACTGTGGCGGTTCTAGCTGAAGTGGAGGATGTGGATGTTGAAATCCCAGAATCCGATATGAAAATCGATGTTTTTCGATCCTCCGGTGCGGGGGGACAGAATGTCCAGAAAAATGCAACTGCCATCCGGATTACCCACCTTCCTACCGGGATGGTGGTGGCAGTGCAGGATGAACGCTCGCAACTGCAGAATAAATTGCGCGCCATGTCCATCTTGCGGGCGCGCCTTTACGAAATCGAGCAAGAAAAACGACGCTCAACACAGGATGCTGATCGCCGCTCCCAGGTGGGAACCGGAGAACGTTCCGAAAAGATCCGCACTTATAATTATCCGCAGAACCGCGTCACTGATCACCGCATCAATGTCTCGATCTTTAATCTGCCTGTGGTAATGGAAGGGGGCATTGATCAATTTATTGAAGAACTGTCTTCCCGTGACGAGGCTGACCGGTTGTCATCAAGTGGGGTGGAGGATGGTGACGAGTAAGGGTGGGGGGCAGACAATTGGTGAAACCCTTGGCGGGTTTCATTCCCGTTTGGAAAAGATCAGCGACACTCCCGATTTAGACGCTCAGGTGTTATTGGCACACCAGATGAAACGATCGCGATCCTGGGTAATGGCACATCCTGAAATATTACTGACCATGTCCCAGATCAGTGCTCTTGAAGTAGCAATTGCCCTTCTGGAGAGAGGACAACCACTTGCATACGTTCTTGGGGTCTGGGAATTCTTCGGCTTGGAATTCGAAGTAACACCCGATGTGCTCATCCCCCGCCCGGAAACCGAATTGTTGGTTGAAAAGGCAATTAAATGGCTAAAAGAGTATCCTTCCAGAGATGGGGCAATGAAAGTGATGGATGTGGGGACAGGTTCCGGTTGCATCTCCATTGCCATCGCAGTTAGTGTTTCGGATATCAATATCACTTCCACGGATATTTCCGCGGCTGCCTTGAAGGTGGCAGGCAAAAATGCTGAAAGGATGAAAGTGTCCGACCGCATCACCTTTATCGAAGCTGACCTGTTTCCACTCATTTCAACCTCAAATCCCTGCTCACTGATCGTCGCCAATCTTCCGTATATACCTACCAAGACCCTGTATAAAAGCAGCGTTTATGGCCGCGAACCGACCCTTGCTCTGGATGGCGGACCTGACGGGCTGGTAATCATACGCCGCTTCCTGGAAGAATCCACCCCGTGGCTTCTCCCGGGAGGTCGGCTGCTGTTTGAAATCGAAGCTTCAGAAGGCCCGGCAGCGAAATTTATGGCATCCCGCACATTTCCAAATGCGTTGATCACATTGCACAAGGACCTGTCGGGTCGAGACCGGCTGCTGGAAGTTCAAACATGAATACGATAATTATCCCCGTTGAAGACCCGCTGGCACTGCCAAGTGCCCTGGAAGTTCTGAAATCAGGCGGGTTGGTAGCCTTTCCGACAGATACGGTTTACGGGGTGGGTGCGCTTGCCTTTGACCGGATGGCTGTGGAAAGCATCTACACAGCCAAAGACCGTCCAGTCGAAAAAGCTATTCCTATATTGATCGGAGACGTGGATGACCTGGCAAAGGTGGCTATTTCCATCCCGGAAATTGCCCTGAAGCTGGCAGCACATTTCTGGCCTGGACCTTTGACGTTGGTGATACCCAAAAACCCGGAATTATCGGATATTGTCTCCGCAGGACCAACGGTTGGCGTGCGCATGCCGGATCATCTTTTTGCGCGCAGCCTGCTGCGCACAGCCGGACCGATGGCAGTGACTTCAGCAAATCTGTCTGGACAGCCCAGCCCCACTACTGCGGGTGACGTCTTTTCACAACTAGGAAAGCGGATTGCATTGATAATCGACGGAGGGATCACCCCAGGTGGTGTGCCATCGACTGTTGTGGATTGCACGAGCGGAGAGCCGCAAATAATCCGATCTGGGCCGATTCCCAAGCGTGAAATATTAGCGATCAGCGAAAGTTTGCTTTGATCCCCCTATTTTTTAGCTAAAACCGTCATTTCCCGATTTTTATTCTCTCATCTGGGTCTTAACCTTTGTTCATCCCGTTCTTATCTCGAAGCATATAATTGTAAATATTCTCCTCCTTAACAAACCCCGTCGGGACTAGGGCCAGTCCCCTCAGGGGTTTGTATTTTAATGCTTCCCCAGATAAATTTTAATAAATAATGAGGGTAAAAATAAAATGGTCGTTTACATGCCGATCGCACCCGGAATCCAGAAACTCATCGATCAGGATAAGGGCCAGGTTGGCATAATATCAATTTCCAACCCGTCTGTATGACCGAGGGTATAGCGGAAATATCCGGCTGCAGCAATCATGGCTGCGTTGTCTGTGCATAGTGACAGTGGGGGAATATTGACGGGGAATTCCGTCTGCGCCAGGAACGCGTTTCGCAGAGGTTTATTAGCCGATACACCGCCGCCGACCACAATTTGCTTCACTTTAAATTCACGGGCTGCATTCATGGTTTTATTAAATAATACATCGACGACTGCCGCCTGGAAACTTGCAGCCAGGTCCGCAACCGGCAAAGGCCCCCCTTCGAACCGTTTCGTCTCTTTGAGAACCGCGGTCTTGAGTCCGGAAAAAGAAAAATTCCATGTTCCTTCAAGCCAGGCGCGCGGGAATTTGAACGCAGTCGGATTTCCATTTTCGGCTGCCTCCTGGACCGAAGGTCCGCCGGGGTAGGGGAGTCCCAGCAATCGGGCGACTTTATCAAAAGCTTCACCGGCAGCATCATCAAGGGTTGCGCCGAGACGTTGATAGGAAAGGTGGGCATCCATCAGATTCAATTCAGTGTGCCCACCTGAAACGAGCAAGGCAATCAGGGGGAAATGTGGCTTGGGTGAAGGCTTATCATCGGCGTTGTATACCCAGGCAGAGTAGATATGTCCTTCCAAATGATTTACCCCCACCAATGGCAATCCTGCCCCGAGGGCCAATCCTTTGGCCGCATTTAACCCGACCACCAGGGAGCCTGCCAGCCCAGGTCCGCGCGTGGCAGCGATCGCATTAATATCTGAAAGCGCCAGGTGCGCCTTGGCCAGAGTTTGTTCGATGACCGGCAGGATCGTCAGGACGTGCTGGCGGGCGGCCACTTCCGGGTAAACACCTCCGTATCGAGCGTGGATATCCATCTGGGATGCAACGGTGGACGCCAGTAATACCCGGCCTTTTTCAATGACAGCCGCGGCGGTCTCATCACACGAGGTTTCGATAGCCAGGATTCGGGCAAGTTTAAGATCGGTCATCGGGATGATTATAGCGTTATCCACCTGTACGTCAACGCCTGGTTTGAGAAACGCCTGGTTTGAGAACCTTCCTGTTTTTTTTGGATTGATTTCGTGACAGGTCTTGTTGTAAACCTTGAAGGATGCCAATCGCCCCACTTCTTTTGGTTAAGATTAATATCTTACTTGCAGCCACAAATTCGTTACCTGTGGCGTTTGCGTGAGGCCAACGCGTTCCAATTTAACTTTCGTGCCGCCAGGGTGGCTGAATAATCTGACACCATCCCCAAGCAGAATAGGCGTAATGTAAACGAGGATCTCGTCAAGCAATCCTGCCTCGAGCACCTGCTTTGCAGTACTGGCGCCAAGAATTACTGCATACCTTTCACCGACTGCAGCCTTGACGGGACGTATGGTTTTTTTAATGTCTCCACTAACGAAGGTAAATCCTGGAATAGCAATTACAGCAGCGGTGTGTGTCAGGAGAAATTGAGGACCAATTCAAGCACCCCCGTACACTTTCCCCGCATCGGTCCTGGCAACCTGATACGTGCGGGCTCCGATCAGGACCGCACCGATCCGCCCAAGGACATCATTCACGGGTGGATTCGGACCAAAAAAATCACTCATCCATCCCTTGTCGTCGCCTGGTCCCGCGATGAACCCGTCCAGCGACATGGTAACATGCCAAAGAACTTTGCCCATAACTGCCCATTTCCTTTTATCCGTTATTCCAATTCTTCATTTTCAAAACAAAATCATACGGATAGTGGGCCAGGACCTCAATCGTTCCATCCGGTCTGACCCAAAGTGTATCCTCGATGCGGACCCCCATCCCTTTTTCGGGGTAGTACAGTCCGGGTTCGCTGGTGATCACCACCCCGGGTTTTAGGATATTATCATCCGTTGCTGTCAGCCCCGAAAATGGTCGTTCGTGGATATTCAGCCCCACTCCGTGCCCCACAGAGTGGACATAACCCTGCACTGGTGCCGGAGTATTAAGTGGGGTCTGGTGCCCGTATTTTTCGAATTCCTCGCATACCAGGCGGTTATAGTTTTTAAAGGGGGCATTCAGGTCAAGATTCTCCTGAACCTTGTCAAAAACAGACTTGACCTCGTCATAGAGTTTTTGCGCGTCCGGAGTGGCGTAACCCAGGCTCCAGGTGCGGGTAAAATCATAATAGTATCCACCCCCTGCCTCGCACGGGAAGATGTCGAATACGATGGTTTGACCCAACCGCAGAAGGTCAGTGGGGGTGCCGGTCGAATGCGGAACGCCAGCGTCGCGCCCGATCGCAAAGATCGTCCCTTCGGGGTTCTCCGCGCCAAGTTCAACTAACCACAAATTAATCCTGGATTTAACATCGGCGATGGTCAATGGACCTCCATCCTCCCTTAAAAGGACTTCATCTTCCCTGACCTGGCAATTGGTGAGATAGCCCGCGACGCGCCCAACAACCGTAGTAGTAATTTTCCCCATTCTGCGTATGCGGTCCACTTCAGCCTCGTCCTTCGTCTCCATAATATACATGAAGAGGGAATTGTCATGCGGTTCGCCGACCAGTTCAATCTCAGGCATGAGGTCTTTTAATCGGGAAAAAATAGGGAACGCCGAACCAAAATCCGTGGTGCCATAAATACCGATCCTGCCATGCACTTCATTATCGATCAGCATATGTTTATACCGGATCGCCGAGGCCAATAATGAATCGCCTTGAGCTTCCTTGATAAGAGAATCGTTATTATAGGTACTATACGGGATTACCTTCAACCCTGATTTGGCAGCTTCCCCGCGCTCCATGTCATTGCAGTAAAGCACCGGATCACTGCCCCGCTTTTTAATCAAGATCGCCCCGGAAATGTGTCCTCCACCAGTAAGATAGTACATGGGAGGGTTATGCGTTGCATTACCGATAACAATGATCGCGTCGAGGTTGTTCGTTTGCATGCGCGCGTCGAGGTCGGATTTCATTTTGCATTGCTCCTTGTGGTTTGGGGATCCAGGATCGAGTTTTCTAACTTGATTAACCTGGCAATATGCTTGTTACGATATAAATGGGGGGGAGAAACTGTCCGTTCACTGGGATGGAAGAGTTCCCAAGCGATTATGACACTGTCCCAACGATTTGCAAGACCTGTTCTCTTGAAAGTTTTCCCACTCCGTTTTCGATTGCTTTTAGTGTGCCCTCCGCCAGGAGCAAGGGGATCTCTACGAAGTATTTAAATGAACTTTTTGGCATGGAGGCAACGCCCGCCCTGGCGAGGTCAAGATTTTTCCTGGCGTATTGAAACATTTCCTTATCCGTCCAGCCGGCAGGGAAGAAATTTACACCACGCTCAGTATCTTCTTTGCGGTTGCGCAGGATGTTTACTGCCTGCAGGCCGCGCCCGAATTGGATTGCACACATCCGGTCAATGGCTGTGCCGTCGAACCAGCTCCAAATATCGCAGATCAACAGACCCACCGCGCCTGCCACACTAAAAGTATATCCATCCAGGTCGGCTTCAGTTTGAATCTGCCAATGGTTGTCCACCCAATAAGCCATGCGCTCTGCCATCGCGATGGTCGCGTCCCAGACGCGAGGGGCAATATCGGTAGGCACATTTAGCAGCCAATCACCAATCCGTAAAGTTACTTCAGGAAGGATGGCGTGATAAGGTGAAAAAAAGAAATCAAGCTCGGCAAGATCGGAATGCGCATTTCCCACGCCGATCTTCGCTTGCAGAATGGGACCCAAGCCGTGCAATAAAGCTGCTTTTTTGGAATCATCCAAACCGGGATGGTCTTCGATCTCATCGATGGCGCGCATGCACAAATAGGCACTGGCAACTGTCTCCTGAAGCCTGGCAGGCAATCGGGCAATAGGTATGAAAAAGGTCCGGCTGTTTTCTTTCAGGACACGGGTAAGATCTACATGCAAAGTCATAGGTTCATCTGCCACAATGGTAATGGTCTCTCAAGCATTCTTTTTAAGTTGGTAAGACCGAAAAACGCTTGCCAAATTAGCAATCAATGTTTCATCCTGTTCCGGCAGGACCGTGCGAGGGTCAAGCAGGACGCAATCGTTATCGGTGCGGGCAATGATCGGTGGGTGAAGCATGCGCAATTTTCTTAAAAAAGAGTCTGCACCATTAACCGGCAGGGAAAGCACCCAAGTGGAAAGAGATTCACCCGGCAGGCTCCCACCACCGACAGTGGATTCACTTGCCATTACGTCTCCCTGCCCTATACTGGCAGCCCATAATTCTGCTCGAGCTTTTAACTGCTTGGTTGTCGCAGAGATCATGCGCCAGATGGGGATCTCGCGCACGGCTTCATCCTTAAGATAATGCTGCAAAGTTGCTGTGAGTGCAGCCAGGCAAAGTTTGTCAGCCCGCACTGCCCGTGCCAGGGGGTGCTTCTTAATCCTTTCCATCAGGTTAGCTTTACCAATAATGATACCTGCCTGGGGTCCGCCGAGTAACTTGTCTCCTGAAAAACAGACCAGGTCTGCCCCAGCTTTAATGGACTCTTGAACCGTCGGTTCATGGGCCAGGCCGAACTTTTCTGTTGCAATGAGCGTACCGGAACCCAGGTCATCTGCGAATATAACCCCCGATTTGTGCGCAAGGTCCGCGATTTCTGAAAGTTCAGGTTCCTCTGTAAAGCCCGTTATTTTAAAGTTCGAGTGGTGAACGTGGATTACCAACGCTGTTGGTTCGGTCAGAGCTTCTTCATAGTCAGAAAGATGGACGCGGTTGGTGGTACCGACTTCGACCAATTTCGCCCCCGATTGCCTCATCACATCAGGAATGCGGAATCCCCCACCGATTTCGACCAATTGTGTACGGCTGATAATTACGCGTTTTTTGCTGGCAAGCGCACAAAGGACCAAAAGAACTGAAGCGGCATTATTATTGACCACCAATGCGGCTTCCGCACCGGTTAATTGCTGGAGCAGGGTTTCTGCATGGACCAAACGACTGCCGCGCTTACCGGTTTCCAGATCGAATTCAAGGTTTGAGTAACCACGTGCAACAGCCAGCATTGATTGTATGGCTGCAGTTGACAGTGGGGCCCGCCCCAGGTTGGTATGCAAGATCACACCACTCGCATTGATAACCGGAAGCAGGGTGGGGGCCGTCCAGGATTGCAGCAATGCAGCAGCCTGGCTGAGTAATGTTTCCCGATCCGGAAGCTTGGACTCGTGCGCCTTTATACCAACAGTCCTAGCGCTTTCAAGAGAACTGCGAATGGACTGTAAAGTTAGCGGGCGGCCGTAGCTCGCGATGAGTTCAGCCGCATATTTGGTCTGGAGAAGTTGTTCAACTGAAGGGAGTCCGTGCAGGTTCATTCTTTCGACTGGTCACTATCCACCGAAGACTGTCCACCCGTATTTGAAGGAATGTTTGTGGGAGGCTGCCAGCGAGCGTTTTCCCGCATACGAATGAAATACTCAATGGCAATCAATCCAGCAGCCAACCCGAGTCCCGTCCAAATCGTAACCAGGCGTTCCTGTTGAAGCCAGATCAGTAAAGCCACGTAAACTCCAAACCAAATTGCCTGACGCATAATAACAGTGGCACCAACGGGGGGTTTGGAAGGAAAACGCAGGTTCAGGAACCAGGTGACGGGAAGGGCGAGGCTGGTGACCCCAAGAGTGCTTCCAAAAAACAACAGCCAACGTGCCCAGACAGTCGGGGTGAGCATGAAAACCGCCAACGCTGAGCCGCTCCACCCGAGGATAAAGAGGATGATACTTGAGGCAATATATGAGCGAATTGATGAATTGGACCGATTTTCCATTGTTTGAATTATACCCCAGCCAAGATTTGCGCCCCATCGATTGCTTCGGATGAATTCCTGTGGAACCATTATTTAATGATTGAATGATTGGAAATAGACTGATAAAACCTCAAATACCCTGCGACAATCAAATCCTAAAAATTTCATTATCCCCATTTCCTGTAAAATAAATTTAAAAACCGGGGAGCATTATTTATATTTGAAACCTGATTATTTTATTTTCCGCTTCATCTCGTCAATCTGTTCCTGAGTCAAATCGGGAATTTCCTCAAGACGCGTGATGCCAAGCGCTTTGCGCTGGGCCGCGCGCCAGCGTGACAACCGGTCCGATACTTCCACTTCGTATCCAACACTGGAAGGCTTGTAGAAATAAGTACCCAGGAGTTCTTTCGGCAGGTATTGCTGGGGAGTGAAATGGTCTTCCGACATATGGGGATAAACATAGCCCTTACCATGACCCAGGGCAGTGGCATCCCGGGTGTTGTCTTTCAAATGATTTGGCACCTCTCCCACACCTTCCTGCTCGATTCGCTCAAATGCTTTGAAATAAGATGTGGCTGTATTGGATTTTGGAGCAGTAGCGAGATAGAGGGTTGCTTCTACAATCGGGTATACACCTTCCGGCAGACCGATGAACGTAAAAGCCTGCATGGCAGATGCAGCTACCACAACTCCCATCGGGTCAGCCAGACCTATATCCTCTCCAGCCAGGATAATGAGACGACGCAGGATAAAGCGCGGGTCCTCCCCCGCATAAAGCATTTTCGCCAGCCAGTAAAGAGCCGCATCGGGGTCTGAACCACGGACGGATTTTATGAAGGCGGAGATCGTATCGTAATGCGCATCGCCATCCTTGTCGTAAAGGACAGCACGGCGTTGGATGGATTCCTGGGCAACCTCCAGGGAGATATGGATGCTGCCGTCGTCGGGAGGTGTGGACTCAACAGCCAATTCGAGGGCATTGAGCGCATTCCGGGCGTCCCCGCCCGAAACATCGATTAAATGGTCCCGGGCTTCAGGATCCAATACCACCCGGCGACTGCCGTAACCACGCTCGGTATCCGCGAGAGCCCTGTCCAGGATCTTTCCAGTCTGCTCGCCGGTTAGTGGAAGAAGTTGGAAGACGCGGCTGCGGGAGACCAACGCCCCTATTACTTCGAAATAAGGATTTTCAGTGGTGGCTCCGATAAGGAGAATGGTGCCGTTCTCCACGTGCGGCAGGAGTGCATCCTGCTGGGCCTTGTTCCAGCGATGGACTTCATCAACAAAGAGGGTGGTCTTTTTTTGATATAGGCGTCTTCGTTCCAGGGCAGCGTCAATAACGTCTTTTAGTTCGGCCTTACCTGCCAGGACTGCAGAAAGCGTTTCGAAATGGGATTGGGTACGGTTGGCAATTACTTGTGCCAGGGTGGTTTTTCCTGTACCAGGCGGGCCCCACAGCAGGATTGAAGAGAATAACCGGTCGGATTCGATGGCACGCCGCAAAAGTTTTCCCGGTCCAATGATATGTTCCTGACCGACATATTCGTCAAGTGTGCGCGGACGCATGCGGGCAGCCAGCGGGGCTTCATCCATTAATTTTTGCTGCATGGCATGATCAAAAAGGTCGGTCATAAAATAATTATAAACCCTACTGATAAAGTCATAAAATTGATAAAGTGGATAATATTTAATATATATAAGCCCGGTTAACTAGATTGGAGCTCCATGACATCGTTCAGCGATCAATTCTCAGACGTCCTGCGCGGGTGGGTCAAGGTTTTTATGAGACGCAACGGGCAGGATTATAAACATTTCATAGATGAATCCGGTCTGTCGTTCTCGCAAGTAAATACATTAATGCGTTTGCATTTTGCCGGGCAGGCGGATATTTCCGACATAAGCGAGCAGATGGGCATCACCAAAGCGGCTGCCAGTCAGCTTGTAGAACAAATGGTGCGGTTGGGATTGCTCGATCGTATCCTAGATCCAATTGACCGGCGGATAAAACGCCTTGCTCTAACCCCCAAGGGACACGCCCTGGCGGAAAAGCTGGTGGACATGCAGCGGAAGTGGGTGGAGCAATTCACTGACTCGTTAACCTCCCGGCAACGGGAAGCCATATCCGATGCGCTGCAGGTGATGACAGATGCGGCGCGGAATATCGACACAAAAAATTAATATCAAAGTATCGGAAAGGATTAATTCATTGAATCAACGTCGTGCAACGAAAGATAGTCCATTAACACAAAAAAATAGTATTAGGCGTGCTGCCCAATACCTATTAAATTACAAGGGTCAAGCAGCCATACCTTACTTTTTCCTGGTAATCGCCACACTCTCCCAGCTTGCTGTCCCAAAGTTGATCGCAAATGTGATCAATGCTGTGACGAATGGCGTTATCGCCAAAACGATCCTGGATGCCCTTGGCAAAATTCCATCTACATTCATGTCACAAGCCTTGCCAACCATCCTGGATTTCCTCAAATATCCACCCACATGGACGCAAGAGCAATTGGCAGCGCAATTGAACACCACGAAAACCAACGCCCCCCATGACCTGATTGTCGGAGGGATTGTCCTCGTGGTATTTGGGATCGTGTTCGGGATTTTTTCATTCCTCCAGGCTTACTGGGCCGAGAAAAACTCGCAGGCAGTTGCGTTTGACTTGCGAAATGACCTATGCTGGTCTGGATCGTCTACAACATGCTGACCACGAATGTGCCTTTTGCCCTGTTGAGCGTAGCGGTTGCACCCATCATGATGGCAGCTACCCTGTTCTTCTCGACCCAGGCGCGAAAAATGTTCCGGAAAACGCGCAAGTCAATGGGTAATGTCAACTCTGAATTACAGGAAAATATCTCTGCGGTAAGGGAAGTACAGTCATTCAACCGGGCTGAAGAAAATATCGAACAATTCCGGGTAACGAGCGGAGATTACCGTGATGCCAACGTGGGGGCGGTTGCGTTTTCCGCGGCATTGGCTCCGACGCTCCAGGCACTCGGGTACCTGGCCCTGGCGATCGTAACTTGTGCCGGTGGGATTGCCCTGCTAGGGAATGGGACACTCTTTCGGACCGCAGTATCGCTTGGCCTGGTGACCACCTTCCTGGGCTACGTCCAGCGTTTTAACCAACCCATCCAGCATATTGCAGTTTTATGGACCAATATCCAAAGTGCCATTGCCGGCGCGGAACGAATCTTTGGCTTGATGGATGAGACTCCTGCCATCCAGGATGCTCCGGATGCCAAAGCCCTGGCTCCCATCCGAGGCGAGGTCGAATTCGTGGATGTATCCGCAGAATATGAAAAGGGACAGCCAGTTTTGAAAAACATTAATTTCAAGGCGCAACCAGGCCAACCGATCGCCATCGTTGGACCAACCGGCGCTGGAAAAACAACGATTGTCAACCTTCTTTCCAGGTTCTACGATGTCACGGGTGGAAAAGTCCTCATCGATGGAACTGACATTCGGACAGTAACGCCGAATCCCTCCGCAGGCAGGAGGGCATCGTACTCCAGGATACATTTTTATTTAGTGCCACCGTGATGGATAATATCCGTTTTGGACGACCGGATGCACGGGACCCGGATGTATTCGCCGCGGCAAAACTGGCTCACGCCGATACGTTCATTGAACGTTTGCCGCAGAAATATGAGACCATCCTGGGAGAACGCGGCTCCGGTCTCAGCCAGGGACAGCGCCAACTCCTGGCCATCGCCCGGGCTGCCCTGGCGGACCCTCGAATTCTCATTCTAGACGAAGCCACTTCCAGCATGGATACTCGCACCGAGCGTTTGATCCAGGAAGCCCTGACCACGCTCCTTAAAGGTCGCACAAGTTTTGTCATTGCCCATCGCTTGAGCACGATCCGCAACGCAGACATGGTTCTGGTGATCAACGATGGCGAGATAATTGAACGAGGCAAACATAAAGAACTGTTGGATAAAAAAGGGTTTTATTACAACCTTTACATGAGCCAATTCCAGCGCGACCCGCAGTTTATCGAAGCAATGGAACAAAATCATAATGGACATAAACCTGAACAAAAATTAAACCCCATGCCCTCGTCTTGAAATAAGCACAGGACCGGAAGATTTCTCCGGTCCTGTTTCTACAATTTCCAAGTTGGCTGCAAAAGTATTTAATCGATTTTAACAAGGGGGAATAATCTTCACCATTTATGGAGATCCCTTTCCACCTGCATTATTTTGATCGTATATAGGGCAGAGCGGAGCGTTCCACTTTCTCCAATGGCAGAACATCTTCCAATTCATATGCACGGCTGCCGAGCCCGAGGTCTTCTCCGTATTTGGTGACCATGTAGGGGTCCTTGAGCGGGCCATGGATCTGCTGGAAAGGGTGCCCCACGCGGGTATGGATTTCCATTACCTGTGGCAGATTCTCCTCGATCACCTGCAATCCAGCGGTGGCATCCAGCACCGCACATTCGATCGCCACGATGTCATCAGATCCAAATATGCCAACATCAGGCAGGATGGGCATGGAAGTAAATCCGAAGCAGTCACAGACTGGGGTCATATGGGTGGCCAGGGAGAGGTGGGTTACCTTTTTTACATCAAAAGTAGATAAGGTAATGCTGGTCGAAATCGCACATGCTTCCTGAAAGGTATTGAAATTGACCGCGTCAATTTTCAGGCTGCCAGGAGGGGCCACCTGGAGACAGCGCCCGCACTGGTTGCATTGTTCCATATGGAGGTGCATCTGCCCGGGTTCTTTCTTATCTTCAACGATAGCTTCAAAGGGGCAGGATGCAGCAATTTTTTGGATCGTGGCGGCATCCGAGCATTTTTCCGGGAACCAGTATTGATCGAAATGAGTGGCACGGTGCATATCGCCACGGGTATCACCAGCCATGCAGCCGAGAGCCAGGTTTTTGAAAGCCGCACCCAGACTACAGGAAGGGTGTCCTTTGACATGGGAAAAGTTTATTAGAAAAGAGGCATCATGGATCAACCCAGCCAATTTCCATTTTTGGATGCTTTTATATGGTTTTTCGTATTCGTAATAATATTTTTCGTCCGGGCCTGCCGCGGGATAAATCGGGCAGCCGATCGTCTCTTGAGTGTAGCCGCGCGTTTCGGCTCCAGCCACATCCCAGTTCACATCGGCAATGAAGGGTTTACCCCCGCCGTCCTTGACAGCCTGGACAACCCGCCGAACAAAAACAGGGTGGATGGTCGAATAGCCAATGTTATTACCGGTATGCATTTTGATAACTACCATCTCATCTTTGACGCGATCCCGGATCTGAAGCTTTTCTAGAACCAGATCCAGTTTTGCTGGTAAGGTTTCCTTTGCTTCCAGGCGGGATTGGTGCGCTGAACCGAAGTACACTTTGCTGGGCATGATGAATTCCTTTCAGAGCTGATTTATAAAAGTAATAGTGAAACGATATCTTAGCACAATTAATCTCAAGGCAGGCTATTCGTCGCGATCGCTTTCGACCTCGGCAAGCAGGTCAGGGATTTGGAGGAGAGCAGCAACGACGGCTTGCGGTTGATTCTCCAGCTCTCCCTCGTCCGGAAGTTGCACCCTGCGGGTGATCCAGATGCTGTAAATGCCTGAAAGGTTGGCTCCCAGCACATCGGCTTCCAATAAATCACCCACCATTGCAGCAGATTCAGGCTGGAGGTGGAAATGCTCCAGTGCCACCTGGAAAATGCGTGGATCCGGTTTGCGGATCCCGAGAGCAGCAGACGTGACTATTGTCCCGAAAAATTGGCGCAGCCCCCATCGATCGATAATTCCCTGCACATTTTTATCATCCGAGGTATTGGAGATCAAACCCAAATGATACCCGCTGCTTTTCAGCGTTTCGAGAGTTGAAATTGCATCCTTTTCAAGATACCAGTTCTGTTGGGTTACCGCGTACATCGCTGCCAGGGCAGAGCGCAAAACTGGTTCGGGAGTATTTTTGAAACCTTTTTGAGACAATGTCTCCAGCAGGAGGGAGAAGGTTGTTTTTTCAAAGCTCTCGCCAGAGTTTTTCTCGTAATAAGTACCAAGGAAACCACCAGACTCATTCTGAAAAGTGTTTGGGTCAATTTGAATACCTGAAGAAGATAGAGATTCGGCGAGAGCGCGATCTGCGCGTTCGTAGTAGGGTGGCCATGGGTCCTTCGAATAAACGAGGGTGGATCCCAGATCAAAGAAGACAACTTTAATCATCGACATGTCAGCGTTATTATAGTCTGTTTAGAATCAGGAATAGCGTAATTCAACTATAAAAAATTCAGAATGAAGCGAAATGACCGGAGGGGGACCTGGGATCCTGCTGAATTCTTTTTGGTAACGAATTGATATTGGGTGTTTAACGGAGAACTGGCTATTAAGGGTGCTGGTTCTTATTTGCTATCCACCCTTCAAATAAATCCCGGTCGGGTCCAACTCCTGCCGTAAAATCAACAGTTCCTTATCCGTTACCGGGTCCGTAATGCGAATTTGAGCTGCCACTTTCAATGCCCAGCCGGTGTTATTGACGGCTTGCACTGCAGTTTTCCCGGGATGAAGTGCAGTCAGGATCAATTCACCGGTTTCGTCGGGCTCCATGAAACCAATATCCGTCACCACCCCGATGGGACCTTTACCGCGCAATCCCGCTTTCTCACGCCCGCCTTTTCCATCCAGGTAACCCGCAGAAGTGATGAAATCTACCTTCTCGGGAAACCGGCGTTTCTGGTGGGGGGTCATAATATAGCAGCGGTTGGCCCATGCGGCAATTTCCTGTGCACCACCCGAACCAGGCAAGCGTACTTTTGGGTGGTAATAATCACTTCCGATAAATGTGGCGTTGATATTCCCATATTTGTCTATTTGTGCGCCGCCCAGGAACCCAACGTCCACATTGCCGCGCTGCAGGTAGTTGGTAAAAATATCGTACATACTTACGACCGAAAGTGCACCACTCACGAGGGTCGGGTCTCCAATGGAAAGGGGCAGGCGGGCGGGTTCGGCCCCAATCACACCCGCTTCGTAGATCATTACCAGGTTCGGAGCGTGCGTGCGCTTGGCGAGATTGCAGGCGAGGTTGGGTTGCCCAACCCCCACAAAGACCACGTCACCATCTTTTAGCATCCGGGCAGCGTTTACGATCATGAGTTCAGCAGATGTCAGCTCGGTCATAAAACCTCCTGTAAGAAATTCTGTATGGCATTGTAAACTTCAGCCGGGCGTTCCAGCGGTACCAGGTGCGTGGATTGCGGGACGGTCATAACCCGGGCTTGAGGGATGTTGCGGAGAACCAAGCGGGCGGTGGACGCCCAAAAAGTATCTGTTTCTGCTCCGCGAATAATCATCAGTGGAATTTTCAAGCGTGGCAGGCCGCTCCAGAGGTCCATGTCGTGCCACACGCTGGTTGCGTAGATATGCATTTCCCATTCAACGCTGTAGCACAATTTATAGCCATGCTCAGCTGGGCACGCAATCCCTTCCACGTACGCACTCAAGGATTCGTCATCCATATACTTGAATACCGGTTTGCGGCGGTAACCATTGAACAGCCTCTCCAGATCGTCGAACTGGCTGCGGCGTTTTCGGGCAGCGCGGACGAGGGGATGCATTTGGTATCCCAATCCCAGTGCGCAAATTACCTGCCAGGAGTGAATTATGTACGGCGGGAAAAGCACAGGATCGATCAATACCAAAGCACGAAACCGATTCGGCTGGTGCAGCGCAGCCCGTAATGTGACAATCCCGCCCACTGAATGTCCAACACCAATCGTGGTCCCGGTTGGATGTTCATCCAGGAATCGCAGGTAGTCATCTGTTAGTGGATGCCAGTCCGCGATCTCCTCCGGCCTCGAATTCGGCCAGAGCGGTCGCTGCTTCATGGAAATAACCTGGAAATGTTCTGCCAGCCTGGAAATCAAAGGACGGTAACATTCCGGAGGGTACCCGTTGGCATGCAGGAAGTGGAGTGGCAAGCCGGTCTCCCCGAGAGTCATAAAGGGAATGTTCATCAAACCCTACCCCCTAATAATTTCCGTAATTAACCTTCTCACTAAAGCGAGGCTTGACCTTTAGCCTTTGGTGAGTTTCCGAACCAAGTTTCTGCCAGAACTCAAAGCGATCTTTCACACCATACACCCATTCATCGAGGTATGCTTTCACCAAATCAGGGTTCTCACTGATCCTGTCCCACTTTAAATAGAAATCATTATCGCGATCGTAGTAGCCCTGGGCATAGGATGGATGTGCCGCGCCCGGGACGTGGCACACCGCACTGACTATGAATCCTGGGATTAACGTCCGGTTTGGATCGGAGCGGATGACGGCTTCATCAACAATTTCTTCAGCGGATAAGATGACACGTTTGGAAGCAAAGGCGACTTCCTTTTGTTCCCCGAGGATGCCCCATAAGTGGGCATTCCCATCCTTATCAGCACGCTGGACATGAACAATGGCAACATCCGGGTTCAAAGCCGGGACAGCGATCAGTTCGCGACCTGAATATGGATCAGTGACTCGCTTGACCAGTGGATTGGCCCGTTCCAAATCCACGGCTCCGGTTTGATTCATGGGCATGAATGGGAGACCTGAAGCGCCCGCCTGCAGGCGTGAGATCATGCCAAAGTGGGAGTATTCTTCCCATTCGAGCCGGCCAGCTTCGATTTCAGAACGAACAATACGAAGGGAACCTACCCCCGGATTTCCCATATAAGAAAAAATGACCTTTCGGGCACACCCTGCCGCCACCATTTGATCGTAGATCAGGTCGGGGGTAGCGCGTGCCAATACCAGCTCACGCCTGCGCTGACGGATGATCTCATGCCCGGCGGCAAAGGGGATCAGATGAGTAAACCCCGCCGCATATACAATGTCTCCATCCTTCACGAACTGGGATACAGCTTCAGAAAGAGGTATAAGTTTTATCATTTTTCGTGGTCATCCTCAGGTCGTTTATCTTCTTTGCGATCACGGGAGCGCTGGCGCATCTTGCGGATCGTGGAAAAACGAGTTGGTTCAGGGTGGGGCGACAGGCGGCGGAACATAAATCCTAGAAAAAAGGCGGCTGCCGCAAAAAGGAGAAATAGAATACTAAATTCCCCGGCAAATGTTGACCCAATAAACAGAAATAGGAGCCCACACCCCATAAGTATAAAAAAAGTGCCAAGCCTTGGAAAAAGCGAATTATTCATACTGGCATATTATAGATGATTCTCCCCTTGAAATGGGAAAGAACAGGACGGCTTGCATGAGAAAAGAGGACAGATGTCTCTATCCTTTGCCGGTTACGGTTATTACACTATACAGTTGGAACCATTTCATGAAAAGGAGCTGTTTATGCGGCTGTATGTTGATAATTCAAAATGTTCCGGATGTAATGCCTGCCGGGTTGCCTGCTCGCTGAACCTTTTTAGCGAGAACAACCCGAAAAAGTCGGCATTGGTCATCGAACCTCATTTCCCTTCACCAGGTGTATATAGCGTTAGGGTTTGTACGCAGTGCGGCGACTGCGCTGCAGTCTGCCCTACCGAGGCCATCAAAAAGAATGAAAAAGGCGCGTACTATGTTGACTTTGCTGAATGCAACTTGTGCGAAGCCTGTGTCCCGGAGTGCCCGGAAGAAGTAATGTTCGTGCGCTCCAAACTGGCAGATACTGCCTGGAAATGTGACCTTTGCGGCGATTGTGTGGATGTTTGTGGCACAAGTGCGCTCTGGATCGCTGAAATAGAGACAGCGGCGGCTTAAGGAGGCAGACATGAATGGCTATGCTGGAAAAATTTTGCGTGTAAACCTTACCAATGGTACCTTCACAAAAGAGTCGACTCCTGCAGATTTGGCCCGCGATTTCATCGGCGGACGCGGCTTCGGGATCTATTTCCTACTAAAGGAAGTCCCCACAGGCGCCGACCCGCTGGGACCTGAGAATAAAATGATCATATCCAGCGGACCGATTTCTGGAATGATGATCCCCGGCGGTGGCAAGTGCGACTGGACCACCAAAGCCCCTCTGACCGGAGGGTACGCAAGTGCTTCGATGGGCGGTCACTTCACGGCAGAGATGCGTTTTGCCGGGCTGGACAGCATTATTTTGGAAGGGATCAGCCCCAAGCCAGTAACTCTTTTCATTGATGACGACAAAATCGAATTGCAGGATGCCGCCGACCTTTGGGGCAAAGCTACTTTTGCCGTTGAGAAGCAGTTCAAGGATAAATTGGGCGAAGAATACCAGGTGGCGGTCATCGGAGTAGGGGGTGAAAACCTGGTCCCGTATGCCTGTGTCAACCACGATTATGGCCGCCAGGCTGGACGTGGTGGTGTGGGCGCAGTAATGGGTTCCAAGAAGGTGAAGGCCATTGTTATCCATGGAACAAAATCCGTCCCGGTGGCGGATATGGATGCCTACCGCAAGGCTGGAATGGCGCTTTACAAAGCATGCAAGGATGCCGAGGGGTTGAAAGAATGGACGCGTTATGGCACCACCGTTGTAACTTCCTGGTGTAATGAAGTGGGTGCGCTACCTACCCGCAACTTCAGTGCCGGTTCCTTTGAAGGCGCAAAGGGCATTTTTGCGCAAACCATGCGCGAAAAAATCGTCATCACTGACAAGGGCTGCTTTGGCTGCCCTTCGCCGTGCGGGAAATACAGCCGAAACAAAAAATATGATAGCTATGTGGAAGGCCCGGAATATGAAACGATCGGGTTGATGGGTTCCAACCTGGGTATTGACGACATCGAGGCGGTGGCTCAGGCCAACTTGCTCTGCGACGAGTTTGGGATCGACACCATTAGCACGGGCAATGCAATCGGTTGGGCGATGGAATGCTATGAGAAGGGAATATTCTCCAGGAAAGACACCGATGGATTGGACCTTAAATTCGGGAATGTAGAAGCTACATTCAAGCTTATCGAGAAAATTGCCCGCCGTGAAGGATTGGGTGCGCTCCTTTCCGAAGGTGTCAAGCGCGCCTCCAAAAAGGTTGGCAAGGGTAGCGAGAAGTTCGCCATCCATGTAAAGGGAATGGAGCAGTCAGGTTATGCAACCCATAATGCCACCGCCATGCTGTTGGCGTACATGACCTGTGACGTAGGTGCTCATCATAACCGCTCCTGGGCCATCACCTATGACTTGCAGGTTGGCCGCGAACTGGTCACCCCTGAAAAAGTGGCACGTGTCATATGGTTACAGAACTTCCGCCCAATGTTCGATGTGCTTGGAGGCTGCCGCCTGCAATGGGTGGAGCTCAACATCGACCGCGACCTGTACGTTCCTGCCCTTGAAGCCATTACTGGCATCAAGCGCACATGGGCAGATTTAGAAAAAGTGGGCGAACGCATCTGGAACCTTACCCGCCTGTATTGGGCGCGTGAAAACGATGATTTTGGCCGCAGTTGGGATTTACCTGCTCCACGCTTTTATGAAGATGCTCCCACGAGTGGCGCCACCAAGGGTCAGATCACCAAAATCGAAGATGTCAACCGTCTACTGGATATGTATTACGAGCAGCGCGGCTGGCAATCGGACGGATTACCCACCCCGGAAACGATCGAAAGCCTTGGTCTGACCCCGATCACTGCATAAGATGACAGCCACCCTCCGTCTAGGGGCTTCGCTTAAGAACCTGCTTGGGAGTAAAGGTGAGTATACCGTTGCCCCCGGCCGTAACGTGCGTGAAACTCTTATCACGCTGGGCATCAAGCCCGAACTAATCGCCATGGTAACAGTCGACAACGAGATGCAGACAAAAGATTATCTCATTCAAGAAGGAGATACAGTCATGCTAATGGCTGTCATCGGTGGCGGATAAAAAATTCGGGCGGCAGTAACACTGCCGCCCGAATTATCTATCAGGGTGGAAATATTCTTTAAAAAAAGAAATTTCCAATATCGCTAACGTTTCATTTTTTACGGTGAGCTGCACCAGGATGGTCTTGTGCCGAATTCATCTATCGAATCGTGGTGCGGATCTGCTCATGCATATATAGGGGCAGATAGTAGCGTCCGCCTGAATTCTTACCGCTGGAGCCGGAAGCCTTCCACCCGCCGAACGGCTGGAAACCAGGCCATGCCCCAGTGGTGGCGCCCTGTGGCCGGTTGGCATAAGCCACACCAGATTCGATATGGTCAAAAAACCACTCTGATTCCTCTTCACTCCCATAAAATCCGGCGGTCAAGCCGTAATTTACTTCGTTGGCATGCTGCATGGCTTCATCGAGGTTTTTAACCTTGCTAATGGTTGTAATAGGAACGAACATCTCATATTTCCAAAGCCGGTGTTCGAGAGGCAGGTCCACGACCAGGGTTGGTTCACAGAACCAGCCCTTATCATACATACCGCCAGTCCGCACATGCCCACCGGTGAGGAAATGTCCTCCACCGGCAGTTATTTCTGAGCAGTAACCCTGGAATTGTTTATAAGAGGCTTCATTGATTACCGGCCCAAGATATACATTGCGTTCTGTTGGGTCGCCAACGACCAATTTCTCGGTCTGGGCCTTGAGCCGTGCAACCAAATCGTCATACACCGGGGCTTCGGCAAACACGCGCGAGGCCGCGGAACATTTTTGCCCCTGTAGGCCAAAAGCCGATCGGACGATGCCCAGTGCCGCCCTTTCAAGGTCAGCATGACGGGAAACGATCACAGCGTTCTTTCCACCCATTTCAAGGATGATCGGGCGCACCCAGTTACAATCTGAAAAGTCTCGGAAGATTTTTAAACCAACGTCAAACGATCCGGTAAATGTGGCTCCGTCTACTTCACAGGTGATAAGCGCCTGGCCTAATGTGCTGCCAGGTCCCGTAACAAAATTAAGCACTCCATCCGGCAATCCGGCATCCCGAAAACATTCTGCCAGGAGACGGACGAACCAGGCTGTATCGGAGGCAGGCTTGATTACCACCGTATTGCCTGCTACCAGCGCCGCCCCGGTGGGACCACCAGTTAATGCGGCAGGAAAGTTGAACGGGCTGATCACCAGCCACACGCCATAGGGTTTTAAGATTGAAAAGTTGGTCGCGTCATAGCCAACCAGCGGGTCCTTTCCCATTTGAACGGTGTAACCCTGGTTGGTCTCCATCTGGTCGCAGGCATATTTGATCAAATCCGCGGATTCCTGGAGATCACCGAATGCTTCAATTCGGTTCTTGCCAACCTCCATTGATAAGACCGCGCTCATTTCAAAAAAACGCTCTTCGATCAAGGCAGCGACTTTTCGGAGCAGGCGGACACGCTCCTGCCAGGGTGTTCGACTCCAACCGGGAAAAGCCTTGCGGGCTGCCTCAAGAGCCTGTAAAGCATGTTTTTCATTTCCCTTTTGCATCTGGGCCAACGTCCAGTCCCGGTTGACAGGTGAAAAGTCTGCGACTTTTTCATTTGCGAACACATCCTTATTATTGATAATCATTGCATATTCTTTACCGAGACCTGCTTTAACCGTTTTAAGGGCTGCATCATATTTCGTGTGAAGCTCATCCGGTGGATTGAATATGGTCGCATAAGTGATTTTGAATTCCATTTTTCCATCTCCTTGGTCTTATCTTAAGACAATCCCATTCGATATTAATTTCTCTATGCTAAAGTATAAAACAGGGAAGGTTTGATGTCAATGAAAACTGATAAAAATTGTCCCAATTATGACAAATCGTTAATACCAGTATTCCAAATCGGGAGAATATCTGTCAATAATATTATTCGTGACGTATAATTCCGGTCATGAAAACCGAGCGAATCATTTCCATCGACCAGTTTCGCGGATTTGCAATTCTGACCATGGCGCTGGCGAACTATATGGACGTGGTGATCATCATCCCTGCCTGGCTAAAACATGCGCCCGACATCGGTCTGACCGTGATCGACTTGATCGCTCCTTTTTTTATTTTTGCTATCAGTCTTACTTATGGTTTATCCTTCCATCAACGGTTGGAACGCGACGGTGCTTTTAAAACCTACAACCAGTTTTTTGTTAGATATCTTGCAATCATTGGCCTGGGAGCGATTGCATCTGCAGGGGAGACCGCGGTCGGCAAAAACCCAAGTGGGATAGACTGGGGGGTGCTGCAAGCTATTGGCATGGCGGGTCTGATTACGCTGATGGTCATAGGCCTGCCATCGATTTATCGTTGGCTCATCGGGGCAGGCATCCTGGTGATCTATCAAGTTATCCTGGATCATTTCCTGCTCAATCTGACCATCCTTTCTCCCCACGGCGGATTATTCGGCTCGCTCAACTGGGGGGCCATGCTTATCCTGGGCACAGCCCTGGCAGACCTGTTTCACGACCAGGGGCGTTGGAAAAAATACTTTTCATGGGCTTCACTGGCATTATTGTCTGCGGGGATAATTCTAGCCCTGTTTGTTCCTGTCAGCAAACATCGGGTCTCTTCCTCTTATGTTCTGATCAGCCTAGGTACCAGTGCGCTGTTATTCCTCTTGTTCCACTGGCTGAACCGGCGGTTAAATTGGAAAGGCAGCTTCCTGGTCGCCTGGGGAAAGAATCCGCTGGTTCTTTATTTCCTGCACTATTTTATTATTGGGATTTTCTTCGTTCCAGGCATTCCAGCAATTTTTCAGGCTGCACCCCTCTGGTTAGTATTGCTGGAAATGTTCATCCTGATTGGAGGGGTATCAGTGGTGTCTTTCTGGCTTGATCGCAAGAATATCGTTATTTCTCTCTGACTTGAAGGTAACTGGAATGGTTGAATTTTTTAATAAACTAATAGCAAAATGGTGGAGAGTCGCACTAATAATTCTATTCCTGGCGGGGATTACCACAATCACGAGCCAGTTGTCACTACCTGACCCTTCTGTTCCCGTGGCCAATTTGAAACCGATCAACCTCGACGGGTACCACCGTCTGCTGATCCTTGCCCCGCACTGCGATGATGAAACCCTAAGTTCTGCCGGGCTGATCCTGGCGGCAGAGAGGGCTGGGATTGAAGTCAGGGTAGTCATAGCAACGAATGGCGATGGCTACCTTTTCGCCACTATCCAGGATTTTCGAAAAATATACCCCCGACCTGCAGATTTTATTCGCATGGGTGAAATGCGCCAACAGGAATCGTTGAAGGCTCTGGCAATTCTGGGAGTAAAACCTGACCAGATCAATTTTTTGAGCTACCCTGATCGCGGTACTCCTTCCCTTTGGAACGACCATTGGGTGGTTTCCAACCCTTATCGCTCGCCGTACAGCGGGGATACCCAAAGCCCATACGCAATTACCTACAACCCACGTTCGGTTTATGCAGGGCAGGATTTCCTTGCAGATATCACCTCCATCCTGGAGTCGTACCGTCCGGACTTGATCGTTTACCCTCACCCCCAGGATGTCCATCCTGACCACTGGGGATTGAACGTATTCTCCCGCCTGGCGATCACACTCATTCATCACAATGACCCCTCCTTCCAACCAACCCAATTAACTTATCTCGTCCACCGGCCGGACTTCCCGGAAATTAAGGGGCTGAAACCACAGGCAAGCTTGACTCCCCCAGCCATAATTTACTCCCTATCGCCCGATTGGTACCAGTTGGATTTGACCTCCGCAGATACATCCCTAAAAGGTCAGGCCGTACTGGCTTACCGTAGCCAGTTACCGCTCCTGCGCAATCTGCTGGAAAGCTTCGTGAGGGCGAATGAAACATTTTCTGCGGTACATGACGTAACCCTGGCGACGGTAGCACAAGGTGCCCCCAACAATCCTTCTACCTGGATGGATCCTTCCGGGCAGCCCGTCGAGCCGGTCCAACTCGACCCCGTTGGTGACTTTGCCACCCGCAGTTTCGTCCCCGCCGGAGATCTGACTGCGGTTTATGCTGCCAGGGACGTGCAAGGCAACCTGCAGGTATGTGCCCAATTAAGGGAAGGTACCATTCCAGAGATCACTTACTTCTTGCGTCTGAAAGCGTTGACCAATAATGGGATCGTTACCTACCAGGCTCGCACGGGAAATATTCCGGCAGGGTGGTATCCTGTCCATCGTTCAGGCGTTTATGCCTGTACCACTGCATCCCTGGCAGCCCTCGGAAATCCCTGGGCAGTTTTCGCAGGAGCAGCCACCGAAGGGGGAGGCCGCATCGAGGACGAATCTGCCTGGCAAATGATTTATATCAATCAGCCATAAAACATGCCTGATCTCATCATACGTTCCTACCAGCCCACTGACCGCAAAGCGGTCTTCCGAATTGGAGGCGACACCGCTTTTTTCGGTGCCCCCATCGAAGCGTATATGGAGGATCGCAATGCTTTCCTGGATGCGTTCTATGCCTATTACACAGACCTTGAACCTGAGCACACCTGGGTGGCGTCCGCAGACGGGGAAGTGGTCGGTTTCCTGACTGGATGCGTGAATACCCGTGTCCATGACAGGAAAATCCGAACGGTGATCATCCCAAGGGTTGCAGGTAATTTGCTGCGCGGCAGGTACCATTTTGGGAAACGTTCCATGCACTATTTCAGAGGTCTATTGGGGGGCTTATTTCACAAGGAATTCACCCAAGTGCACCTGGAAATATATCCCGCCCACCTTCATATCAATGTAGAGGCTGCATGGCGCGGGCAAAAACTTGGGCAACGCTTGATGGAAGCCTACCTGGGGCAACTGCGCGAATTGAGGGTACCCGGGGTTTTCCTGGATACAACCAGCCTGAACGAGGCAGCCTGCCGCTTATACGAGAAAATGGGGTTTCGTTTGCTAGACTCACGCCCGGACCGGTTTTGGGCGAAATGGTTCGGGCATCCGGTCGACAACCGCTGCTATGGATTAATCTTGTAGCTCTGACCTGTTCAGCTCATTTATCAGAACTTGAAGTGAAAATGCCGTGTCTATTGAGATCCGGCGTTTTGCGATTGATGAGGGATGGAATATATTTGTGAATCCAAATTTAAATTTCCCAGTTTTTCGTTGCAAGTTTACCTAGTGCGCAAGGTAATCTGAAGGGAGGTAAATATTAAATTGATTGGTCATAAACATGACGATTTAAAACCCACAAAAAGGGATTACAAATTTGTTAAGTGACAGATAACACGAACAATAATCAATGAGCACCTTATGTTTTTTTAGGATTCTCTACGGAAAATCGAATGGAAAGCTGATCATCATACAGCATCTGGAAAGGGAATAATGCGAACCCAACATAGCAATGCTTTATCAGGTTTTCCATTTAATTCCAGTGGCGAATTCGGTTTTAAATTCAGTTTCGCATTCCAACCCATTGTGGATGCCTGCAGCCAGGAGATCATTTCGTTTGAAGCCCTGGTTCGGGGACCCCATGGCGAACCTTCCAACTCGGTCTTTGCCCAGGTTAATAATCATGATTTTGGAAGATTCGATGAAATGTGCCGCCAAAAAGCGATCTACCTGGCGAGCAGGCTAAATATCCCCAATAGCTTATGCTTGAACCTTTCCGCCCAGGGGTTATATCAGATTGATTCCAGCATCATAACAACTTTCCACGCCTCCATGGAAAGTGGCATCCCGACGGAAAATATTATCTTTGAAGTTCTTGAGACGGCCAACCTGACCGATCAACATTCATTACTCCAATATTTAAAACTAATCAACGAATTTGGGTTTAAAACTTCCATTGACGATTTTGGTGCCGGGTATTCCGGTTTGAAGTTACTTGTAAAATACCAACCCACTTATATTAAACTCGATCGGCATTTAATCGGTGATATCCAGGATAATCCGATCAAGCAAAGTGTTTTTATGGGAATCCAGCAAATCTGTAATCAATTATCCGTGGAAATTGTCGCAGAAGGGGTGGAACAAGCCGCTGAATATCGCTGGTTGAGCCAGGCAGGAGTAAAAATCTTTCAGGGGTATTATTTTGCCCGGCCCGCCTTCGAGGCGTTACCAGAAGTCTCGTATAAGGCTTATGCAATCTGAAAACTGATCATCCACCAATATTTTTGTCTCATTCCTATAATCCATATTCTCCAGCCTCCAAAAATATTGCTGGAGAATTTGTTTAGGACGCAGCGGTAATTTAGGTACTTTTCGACAAGGAAGGAGGAGCTGGAATATCTCCAATCCGGGTCCTCACAGTTTAGAAAAAGTTTAATACCTTGATTTAGGGGGCAATCTCCAAGAATCGGTTAGAATTGGATTAGATAGTTTTGGTTACACAGCCTGCTTGGCTAATGCGAAAATATATATGTCCATCCTGACCCTCACAACTGATTTCGGATCCAAGGACGGCTTCGTTGGCACTTTGAAGGGCGTCATCTGGGGAATTTGCCCGTCGGCACAGATTGCCGATATCAGCCATGATATTTCCCCACAAAACGTGCTCGAAGGAGCATTCGCTCTGTGGAGAGCCTATTCTTTTTTCCCTCCAGGATCAGTTCACCTAGCGGTTGTTGATCCCGGCGTTGGGACATCCCGCCGCCCTGTGGCAGTGCGCCTGGGTGAACATACCTTTGTCGGTCCTGATAATGGATTATTTACTCCTATGTATGAAGATGCTGAAAAAAGAGGCTGGCCGGTTGAAATCGTCCATCTCACCAACCATAAATACTTCCTGTCGGAGATAAGCCGTACTTTCCATGGGCGGGATATCTTTGCGCCGGTGGCAGCCCACCTCGCCGATGGGATCCCACTCACCAACCTGGGACCGCTAATTTCCGACCCGATAAGGTTGCAGATGCCCAAACCTGAAAAGACTCCGGATGGTTGGCGAGTCCATATCACGGTAATCGATATATTTGGAAACTTGACGACCGACCTGCCGGCTGCCTATATAAGTGGAATTGAAAAGGTCACATTTATGGTTCAAGGAAGGGAAGTGCAGGGCCTCGTGGCATCTTACGGAACCAAACGGCCTGGCGAGCTGGTTGCCCTGGTGGACAGCGAAAATTATATCGAGGTGGCCGTTGTCAATGGGAGCGCTCAAAAAACATTGGGTGCGCGGGTTGGCGATGTAATCGAAGTCTCAGCGATTTAAGTAGTATTGATGATTTCCTCATGAAAGATCTGCCGCTCGTTATAGAAAACCTCACCTTTCAATACCGTCGCCGGTCTGAACCAGCGATCGAGAAGATCAATTTTTCCCTTCAGCAGGGTCAGGTGATGCTCATAGCAGGCTCGAGCGGGTGCGGAAAAACCACTTTGATGCGCTGCATCAATGGGCTTATCCCGCATACCTACCAGGGGGAAATGAGCGGTGATATCCGCCTGTTTGGTGAGCCGGTGGTTGCAATGGGGTTGTCCACGATCTCCCAAACTGTTGGCACCTTGCTCCAGGATCCAGAAAGACAGATCCTTGGCAGTTACGTACTGAACGAAGTTGCCTTCGGGTTGGAGAGCCTGGGTATTCCGCGCGAACAAATCACCCCGCGTGTCGAGAAAGCTCTTGCCCGGCTGGGAATACAGCATCTGCGTGACCGCGAAACATTTGGCACCTCAGGCGGCGAGAAGCAGAAAATTGCATTAGCCGGGGTTCTGGCAATGGAACCAAGGATCCTTTTATTGGACGAACCGCTTGCCAGTCTCGACCCGGCCTCAGCACAGGAAGCTTTGCAGGCTTTCCGCATGCTGGCCGATGAAGGCATCGCGGTAATGATCGTCGAACACCGCGTCGAAGATGTCCTCTCCATCCATCCGGATATATTTATGTACTTGGACGATGGGAAGATGACCTACCTGGGCGGCACAGAAGGGCTGATGGATGTGGTCGATTATCGCCGCATCAAACTTCCAGCGCGCGTCGTGCTTGAACGTGCCAGACAGGATCCGGCACCAGTCTTCATCCCGGCTACCAGACCCGAGGTCAAGACGGAAACTTTGGTCCAATTCGAGGGAGTCCATTTTAGATACAACGAGGATGGACCTGAAGTCCTGAAAAACTTAAATTTTAATATCAACGCCGGTGATGTGATTGCGATCCTGGGGCACAATGGATCGGGTAAGACGACCATGGTCAAACATACCCTTGGTCTGCTCAAGCCAACGGAGGGGCGTGTTCTGCTCGAAGGGCTGGACACACGCAAGATGACCGTAGCACAGGCGGCTCATACGGTGGGGTATGTATTCCAAAGCCCTTCCCAGATGCTATTTGCCCCAACTGTACGCGAAGAACTTTCATTTGGCCCCAAAAATTTGGAATTTACAGAAGACATAATTACTCAAAATGTGGACTGGGCGATTGACACAGTGAACTTAAAAAGTGAAATGGAAATGCCTCCCCTGGCGCTTTCGTTTGGCCAACAAAAGCGCATCAGCATTGCTGCGATCCTGGCGATGCGTTCGCGCATCCTGATGATGGACGAACCCACTGCCGGGCAGGACTACTGGAACTACCAGGCTTTCATGGATGCGATTTTACAGATGCCGGGTTTTGACGCGGTCCTCTTCATCACTCACGACGTGGACCTGGCAGTGATTTATGCAAACCGGATTTTGCTGGTTTACAACGGTGAGATTGCAGCAGATGGGAAGCCGCAGGAGGTGCTTAAAGACGAAAAACTCCTTCGTTCCTGCCGTGTTTTACCTACCTCTTTACTACAATTAAATTTGGAATACCTGCCGCAGACGGGTAGGTTCTATCGGGCAGAAACTCTGGCGCACCTTCAGAGTTAATGTATATGTAATCCATTCTCATTTCTCAACAGGAGGAAGACATGCAAAAGAAGTCATGGAAGTTCGGGACACGAGAAGTGGTCTATGCGGCAATCGGTGCTGCCCTGTACGCTGTTTTGAGTCTGGCAACCAACTGGATCCAGCTGCCATCCGCCGGGAACGTTTCATTCCGCCCGGCCATCGTCATTCCCATGTTCTTTGGAGTAGTCTTTGGCCCAATCGTCGGGTTCATTGCCGGATTCCTGGGCAACATCATCAGCGACCTTATTGCCGGCTATGGCTTCTGGTTCTGGTGGGACCTGGGGAACGGCGTCATTGGTTTGGTTCCCGGCCTCATCGCCGTCTGGATGACAACATACAACTCTTTTAAGGATATCGTGTGGGGCGAAGTATTCTCGACCATTGGTGTACTGGTGGGAATGGGAATTGCTTCGATCTCGGAAATGTGGGTCTCCGGGGCGGATATGAGCACGGTCATCTTTGCCAATTACCTGCCGGCAGTCATCCCTGACTTGATCAATGGACTGATCCTATTACCAATCTTGATGATCGCATACGCTGCAATTGTAAAACGATCAGGGCGTTAAAACCCATCGCCTAAATCCTGGAGGTGATCAGGTTGATTGCGTCCAGGTTTCCGACCTTATTTTGAAATGTTAGTTACCTGGCGCTACCGTCTTCGTAACGGGTTGATGGAGAAGTTTGATCCGCGGGCACGCTGGATCTTCTCTTTGGCGTTCCTATTTGCGGTCACACTGTTCTGGGACGCACGTTTTTTGGCATTTTTCTTTATTATCGCATTTGTCTGGTACTTTTCATCGCGGGCTAAATGGAAAGAAACACGGCGGGGTTGGTACCTGATCGGATTTATCCTTTTCATGATGATTGTCATAAATACAATCATCACGGGGGGAGGGGCTGGAGGAGTTGTCCCCCCGGGAGGTCATTTGGTTTGGCCTCAGGGAGGCACCATCCCATTGGTCGGCTGGCAATTCCACTTCGGTTTGACCTGGGAGCGCCTCTGGTTTGCCATTTGCCAGCTCCTGCGAATTGGTGCTATTTCAGCAATCTTCCTGATCATTCCATACACCATGGACCCGCGTGTCTATGGGGTGACATTTCGTGGTCTGGGTTTACCGGACCGGTTTGCTTACTCGATGGAACTGGCGTTTCGTTACGTCCCAACCCTGGCGCGTGACTTTGGCACCACCCTGGACGCCCAACGAGCGCGGGGCTACGAGATCGAACGGGTAAAAGGTGGGATTATCAAGCAAATTGTGCGGATCGCCCCCCTGATTGTCCCGGTGACGATGAATTCAATCCTGACCGGAGAAGATGTTACCAATGCCATGGATCTGCGCTGCTTCGGGACGCGCCCGCGCACCTGGCTGCAAAAATTGACATTTCATTGGCAGGATTACGCCCTGATCGCATTTTCGATCATTCTGCTTGTTGGAGGCATCATTATGTTATATGCCTTCCATTTGGGAAACTTTTGGGTGCCGGAATTTTGGTTAAAGCTTGCTGGTGGATAAAAAAACGTAGCCTGCGCAAACATGCGCAGGCTTTTTTATTGCTTATTCCAGAAGGGATTTCCAGTCGATTTCTTTCGCCGTCCTATGCAGGCGATGATCATCATCAACAACCTGATAAGTCAAGTGGGTAAAGACTTTTTCAGCGAGTTCCCGCGCAGCCGGTAATCTGATAAGTTCATCCTTTGTGCCCTGGATGATGAAGGTGGGAATGGAAATCGAAGCTGGTGGAATTTGCATAAACTCGAATAAGCTCACTGCTGGTGCCAATAGTATCAATTTTCGCACTTGCATGGGGGCCTGGTAGGCAAAAAGTGCAGCCATCAGCCCACCCAGGCTGGATCCGATCAATGTCCAGCCGGTTTGATTACCGAGGATGGTTTTAAGTTGGATCATGCGGGTGGGGATATCCCCGTCAAAGTCAGGAGTGATTATCCCTGGAAACAGACCGCGTAAAAGCTGGGCTTTATAGGTCTGACTCTTGTCTCCGCCGGATCCATGAATGAAAACGATGCGGGAATTTTCCATGCGTCCATTATAAAACAACCCGGATCTCTGCTTGAAATCCGGGTCACTAATTTAGTGGCTGGTTAATCCTATTTCGAAATGACGAAAACCACCGCAACCATCCCTGCACCTGTGTGGACGGAAAGCCCTGGCGTGATGTCAGCGAAAATTATGTCTTCCGGGCAGGGTAGTGCAGCGCGGAGCAGGGTTTGGAACCTGCCTGCCTCTTCCCGGGCTTTTACATTCAAGACTGCCATCTTCTCAATGTTGTGCCCGGCCACTTTTTCCACTGAAAGCTCAACGGCGCGCTTCCATGACTTGGTTTGTGTGCGGATTTTTTCCAGGAGCTCCAGTTTTCCATTTTGAATGGTCAGAATAGGCTTGATATCTAACAAGCCGGCCATCCCTGCTGCCAATTGACTGACGCGACCGCTCATCGCGATGTATTTTAATGTCGCGAGAGATCCATAAAGAAATGTCTGGCTGCGTATGTCTTCCGCGGCAGAAATTGCCTCTTCGATGGACGCACCCTGCGCGGCGGCTTCCGTGGCTGCTAAAACCATGTACCCTTGTCCCATAGCCGGGCTGCGGGTATCGAGCACTTCGATGCGTTTGCCAGGGAACATCCTGGCGGCTTCCCGGGCTGAGGCATATGTGGCGCTCATTTCGCTACTAATGGTCAGACATAACACCTCGCCTGCGCCAGAATCAAAGGCCTTTTCAAAGGCTTCGACAAATTCCCCCGGAGAGGGAGCGGTGGTGGTGGGGAGTTTACCGCTGCTATCTATGCGGGTAAAAAGTGAGCCATTGGTGATTTCATATGCATCCCGGAAACTCTCCTCTCCAAACTGGATGAGGATGGGAACCAGGATAATATTATATTTCTTTGCCAGATCAAAAGAGAGGCAGGAATCTGTATCTGTAATAATGGCAATATGTGTCATTTTTCCTCCAAGATAATATGAACGTATTAACCCTTTATTTGGCGCCCAGGTACGGCGATCATGTCCTTGGTTAATGGAAAACCACCCGCATGACCCCTTTTCATCGGATTTTCAGGATAGAAAATTGGCAGGGGAGAAAATTATTGTATAAAACGCATGCCGTTTGTATATATCTTGCAAGACGATTTCTCCAACATAATGTTAACTTGACAATATAGGGAAGGTAGGGGTATTAT
>Ga0209638_1000007_pt1 | contig 173370 bp, 157 predicted proteins | sample BarGraNGADG00211_FD_184490 | JGI IMG/M metagenome (GOLD analysis project Ga0209638, IMG submission 184490) | Arctic peat soil microbial communities from Barrow, Alaska - Barrow Graham LP Ref core NGADG0002-211 (SPAdes) (version 2) | ecosystem: Environmental > Terrestrial > Soil > Wetlands >... | reverse complement strand
CACAGTGGGCATGAGCCATCTCCTTGCGGCTAGTATATCCGCAAGGTTGCCGCGACGCCACAACGAAATCTCCCCCCGCCACTTTCGTGACGTGCGCCCAGTGGTCATCGATCGATTGACACTCTCGGACCGAGCGTGCTATAAGCCAACCGCCCCTCGCTCGTCGCTCAGTGCGCCGCCCATCTGCCCCACAGGCTGGGACCGGGGCCTGTCCCCTCGCGCGAGGCGGCGATGTCCTTGGATTCTCCAGCCCACGATCCAGGATTCGTCGTCACTCCGCAATAGGAGGGTCTCCATGACTTCCGCGGTCCGCGTCCCGAGTCTCAGTATCGCGTCGGCGATACTGGTCTTGACGGCCACCATCGTCGCACAACCTCCCGCCATCACGATCAGAGCCGGTACCCTGCTCGACGGCAAGGGCGGCGTGATGCGGAACGCGGAGTTAGTGATCGACGGGTCGAAGATCCTGAAGGTGGGGACGGCAGGCTCGGGCTCTGCCACCTACGATCTGCACAACGTCACCATCCTGCCGGGCATGATCGACACACACGTGCACATCGCGTGGCATTTCGGGCCGGACGGTCGGTTGGCCTCGCAGCGCGACGAGCCGTCGGAGCAGGCGCTGGGCTACGCGATGGAGAACGCCTACGTCACGCTGATGGCCGGCTTCACCACGGTGCAGAGCGTCGGAAGCCCCATCGACAAGGACCTGCGCGAGGCGATCGCGCGCGGCGTGATCCCCGGCGCGAGAGTCCTGACGTCGATCAATGCGATCACGAATCCCAAGCTGAGCGTCGACGAGGTCAGAAACATGGTCCGGAAGCTCAAGGGGCAAGGAGCCGACGTCATCAAGATCTTCGCGTCCCAGAGCATCCGGAACGGCGGCGCGCAGACGCTGAGCAAGGAACAGATCGAGGCGGCATGCGGGGAGGCCAAGGCCCAGGGCCTGCGCGCGATGGTCCACGTCTACGGGCCCGACACCATCAAGCAGGTCATCCAGGGCGGGTGCACGAGCGTCGAGCACGGCAACTTCGTCGACGACGAAGGGCTGAAGATGATGGCGGAGCGCGGGACGTTCTTCGACCCTAACATCGGCCTCGTGGCCCAGAACTACCTGGCGAACCGGTCGAAGTACCAAGGCATCGGGAACTACGACGACGCGGGGTTCGCGTCGATGGAGAAGACCATTCCGATCAACCTCGAGATGTTCAAGCGGGCCCTGAAGATCAAGAACCTCCAGATGGTATTCGGAACGGATGCGGTGGCCGGCGCGCACGGCCGCAACGTGGAGGAACTCATCTACCGCGTCCAGAAGGGCGGCCAGGATCCCGCGGCGGCGATCGTCTCGATCACGTCCCTCGCCGCGCGGTCGATGAACCTCGACCGCGAGATCGGAACGGTGGCGCCAGGTATGGAGGGGGACCTGGTCGGCGTCGAGGGAGATCCCCTGAAGGATATTACCGCCCTTCGGCGAGTGGTGTTCGTGATGAAAAGCGGGAAGGTCTACAAGAATCTTCCGGCGGCCGCCCTGCCGAAAGGGACCCAGTAGAGACGGGTAGCGGCTGGTGACGACTTGATGTGTCGACGTATGTTTGCACGCAACGTGATTCGTTGTGCCTTCGTCGTGTCGCTTGCGGGGCTGGCCGCAGACGCTCCTGCACAATCCCCCGGACAGAGGACGCCCGCCGAGGAATCGGCGTACTCGGCCTACACCCAGCAGGCCCAGGTGGCGGGGTTTCTTGATGCCGTCGTGCGAGCCGCGAAGGAAGCCAGGCTGCAGGTGGTCGGCAAGACCGCTGAGGCGAATGACTTCCCGGCGGCGAACCTGTATCTCTGCGTCCTCACCGCGGAAGGGGCGGAGAGTCCGCAGACGCTCAACCGGAAGAAGCCGACCTTCATGCTGACCGCATCGCAGCACGGGAACGAGCAGTCCGGAAAGGAAGCCGCGCTGCAGCTGATCCGCGACCTGGCCGTCGGCGATCTCAAGCCGCTGCTCAAGCAGATGAACTTTCTGGTGATGCCGCAGGCCAATCCCTACGGGAACTTCGTGGACAAGCGGCAGAACGAGCAAGGGCTCGACCTGAACCGCGTTCACGTGAAGTTGGAGGCGCCGGAACGCGCGCGATTCACGCGGTGTTCACAAATCGGGTATGTGGTGCCCGCCGCGCATGAGGACGTCGTCCAGACGCTCTCGCAGCATGGGATTCTCGTCCAGACATTCACGGCGGATGCGCCCCTCGACGCCGAAGTGTACGAGCTGATGGACGTGGTGCCGGCCAAGGACGACTACGTGGCGCCAGAGACGCTGGCACTGACGAAGAAGGCGGTTCGGATGTCGGCGAAGAAAGGGGACTTCTACGTCGCCGGGGCGCAGCCGACAGCGAACGTCATCCCCAGCCTGCTCGAGCCGCAATCCGAGTTCGGGTTCATCCGGTATCGCGCGTTCAAGCTGTTGCCCGAGAAGGGGAGCGCGTTCGCAGTTTACAGGGTTGCGAAGAGTGGGAGTCTGCCGATCGCGCCCTATCGACCATCGGTCCGCTAGCGGCGGACGCGTCCGCTGGCGTGAGTGGCCCGGCTTCGTCGTCCGACGGCCGCCCCGTTCTGCCGTCTGCGCCGCTCGCGTTACCCGGCATGGAGAGGAGCACATCATGGTTCGGATCACGCGTCGCACGTTTGTCGAAACGGCCGCTGCAGCGGCAGGGGCCGGCCTTGTCGCCTCGGTAGTCACCCGGGTGGGGATCCCTCTCGATGCGGCGCCAGCGTTTCCGACCCGGCCGTTCGGCAAGACCGGCGTCAGTGTCAGTTCCGTGGGGTTGGGTGGCGGCAGCCGGTTCTTCGAGCCCGTTCCGAACGACGAGGCCGGCGCCGAGTTGGTCCGGAAGGCAGTCGACCTTGGCGTCACCTTCATCGAGACGGCAGCCAACTATGGCCCGCCCGACGACACGAACGTGAGCGAGCGGAGGATCGGTCTGGCGATGAAGACGCATCGCGCTCGCGTCTTCCTCGAGACCAAGACCGATGCCCGCGACTACGACGGGGCGATGCGCGAGATGGAGCGCAGCCTCAAGCTCCTCAACACGGACCACATCGACCTCATGCTGCACCACAACCTCGGGCGGACGGTGGATCTCGACACGATCGCGGCGGCCAACGGGGCGGAGAAGGCCATCCGCAAGATGGTCGATCAGAAGGTGATTCGCTACCGAGGGTTTTCCAGCCACAATCCTGCCCTCACGCTGCAGGCGATCGAGCGGCTCGAGCCCGACGCCCTTCAGGCGCCCATCAACGCCACGCGCGTGCCCGATTTCGAGGCCGAGGTGCTGCCCATGTGCAAGACGAAGGGCATCGCCGTCATCGCTATGAAGGTCGTGGGCCACGGCTTCTTCCTGAAGGAGGCGCTGGGCGGGGTCTTCGACTCGCGGTCCAAGACGGACAAGAACCCCGAGCAGCACCGCTTCGCGCCGCCGCCCGAGGCGTTCGACAACCCGCATCCTTCTCCGCAGGAGTTTCTTCGCTACGTGCTCACGCTCCCGATCGCCACGGCGCTAATCGGGCTCGATTCGAAGGCGACGCTCGGCCGCATCGTGGAGGCGGCCACGGCGCGGCCGCTTCAAACAGCCGAGGCTCTGGACGTCCAGAAGCGGGCGCAGGTGTTCGCCGGGACGGGCTACTGGATCCCGCGGCAGCGGACGTAACGGCAGGACGGGTTCGAGCGGAGGCAGCGAACGGGAGAGCGTCGAGCCGAGCCCCGGGGTCAAGACTCACGACGCCGTCGACTTCATCACGCAGACGAAGGCCGGTGGGCGAGGGGCATCGTCGACAGCCGGCCGCCTTCCCCCCGGAGATCCGTGAGGAGGCGCAATGACCGACATGACCCGCCGTGATTTCGTGGCGACGACCGCCGGCGTGGCCGGCGCCAGCCTCCTTTCGCCGCTCGCCGACCGGTTCGGCACACACCTCGACGCGGCACCCAGCCATTCCCATCCGTCGTGAACGTGCGACAGTGTAGCAGAGTCTGCCGACTCCGCCCCGGCTCCCGTGCCGTGCCCCCGCGTGCTCTTCTGCCTCTGCCCGCTTCCCGATCGCGCGCAGCACGCCGCGGAAGATGAACGTGTGTGCCGGCAGCAGCGATACACAGTACCAGAGCCCGAACAGGCTGCGCGGATCGAACAGCGCTGTCTGGCGAAGGCGGGCAGGCTCCCGGCCGGTCGCCGGCAGGCCGTCGAACTGCAGCCAGGCGCGGCCGGGCATCTTCAGCTCCGCGACAAGCGTCAGCCGCCTGTCGGCGTCGAAAGCCACAACCCGCCATAAGTCCACGGCGTCCCCGACCTCGCAGGGTTCGGGATCGCGCCGGCCCCGCCGCATCCCGATTCCTCCCGCCAGGCGATCCGCCTAGGCGCGCAGGCGCCAGAGCAGGTTGGCGAAGTATTTGCCGTTCGGACCGCCAATTCGCCTGACCGCCGCAAATGCGCGCGCCGGCCTCACGCGCAGGGGAGCCTCGCGGTGGTCCATCAGGCAACCCAACGCCCGGAGCGCTGCCAGCGCCGCCCCGGCGTCAGGCCCCGCGGTGTCCGCAAGCAGCGCCTCGACTCGCTCGGCACGCTCGCCAATCGCCTCGGAGACCGCTCGCGCCAATCCCCGCGGCGTCACCGGGTATCGCCGCGCGGGCGCGGGGTCGGACACCACCGTGCGATTGCGCATCCCGTCAATCAACCACCGGCCGACGTTGGCGTAAATCGGAGTGGCGAGCCGAAGCTGTGCCTGGCGGGCGGGGCGGCGGAGCGGCTCTTCTCAACGGCGCTCGCGGCGTCCGATAGCGGGCGTCAACCGGCGCAGCGGAGACCCCGTTCATACGCCCTTGTATCGTCTGGACGTCGCCGCCTGGGACGTCAGCCTCGACCGCATTCGCGCCTGGAAGCCGCAGCGCGTCTTCTTCACGCACTTCGGCGGATTCGACCGGCCCCCGGAGCACCTGGCGGACCTCCAGGAACGGCTGCACCAGCCGGCGAGCGACGTGGCGTCGCTCCTCGCGGACGAGTCCCGACGCGGCTCTACATGGCGCCCCGTGAACCACACGGCTGGCGCGAGCTGCGGCACCAACTGTTCAAGATGAACGCGGAACTCGGCTGGTTCGAGCAGTACGCGATGGGTCGGAACTACACGTGGGAGCGGGCACCGGGGGACGAACAGCGGGAGAAGCCGTAGCGCCGCCCCATTCTGTTGGGCCGGACCGGTGAATGAACAGCGGCCCTCGGGCGGCATTGCGTCGATCGGAGCTCAGACTTGTTCTAGCCTGATCGCGCCCGCTCGCGAGGGCGCCGGGATCCCGAGCGTCGGTGAAGAACGCGTCGCGACCGGACGCCGCTCGCGTTCCTCGTACCGTGGCAGGCAACTCCGAGTCTGCTACGAGGCCGGGCGATGGGGTACGTCGTGCACTGGCAGTTGGCGGCCCTGGGGGTTCGCTGCGTGACCTCACGCGCGCGCGGGAGGCGGCCAAGAAGGACCAGCTGCGCGCGCGACATCGCCTCGGGAAGTTCTTCCTCGGAAAAGGTCCGAGCCCGTACGACAATTCCGGAGCCGAATTGATCGACGTGTACTGGTGCCCGATGGGCGAGGACTGTCTGTCCGCGGACAATGAGGCCTGACCGACTGCGGCAGACCATGCGGCTCGAGGACGGTAGCCGCGGCCGACGGTTTCTCAGTCTCCATGAGCCGATGCCGGCCGGACGGCCTGGTGCAGGACGCGCATGTCATGATTCAAGAGGTCTCCGACTACTTCGATAAGCATCGCGACGATGTGCTGGGGGAGCTCGTGGAGTTCGCGAGCATTCCCAGCATCAGTGCGGATCCCGCCTTCAAGCCGGACGTTGAGCGGGCCGCACGGTGGATCGCCGAGCGGCTCGTACGGGCAGGCGTGCACTGCGTGAGGTTGATGCCCACGGCAGGGCACCCGGTCGTTTACGGCGAATGGACGAAGGCACCCGGGGCAGCGACCATCCTGGTCTACGGCCATCACGATGTCCAGCCAGCCGATCCGATCGAGAAGTGGGCGAGCGACCCATTTCACGCCGAGGTGCGCGAGGGATGCCTCTATGGTCGCGGCGTGTCGGACGACAAGGGCCCCCTCCTGATTCCCATCAACGTCATCCAGGCCTTTCTCGCCACGGCGGGTACGCTTCCAGTCAACGTCAAGTTTCTGATCGAAGGCGAGGAAGAGAGCGGCAGCCCCAGTCTCGAGGCTTTTCTCCGCGAGCAGAGTTCGTTGCTGGCCGCCGACTTCGTGCTCTCGGCCGACGGCGCCATGTGGCGCAGCGACGAGCCGTCGTTGACGGTCGCGAGTCGCGGGCTGGTGGGACTCGGTCTCACTCTGGCCGGTCCGGCCAAGGACCTGCATTCCGGCCGGCACGGCGGCGCTGTCGCCAATCCCCTTAACGCGGTCGCGCAACTGGTCGCGAGCCTGCATACGTCAGACGGCCGCGTGGCCGTGGACGGCTTCTACGATGACGTCGTCGAGTTGACGGCGGCCGAGCGCTCGGCCGTGCGAGCGTTGCCGTTCGACGAGGAAGGGTACTTGCGCGAAGTCGGAGCGACCGTCGGTTTCGGAGAGCCGGGCTACAGCCTGCTCGAGCGCCTGTGGATTAGGCCGACGCTCGATCTCAACGGACTCTGGGGCGGCTACCAGGGTTCCGGAAGAAAGACAGTCATTCCGAGTGAGGGTCACGCGAAGATTACGTGTCGGCTGGTGCCCAGACAGGATCCGCATGACATCCTGGAGAAGACCGTGGCGCACCTCAACCGGCACGTGCCCCGCGGCGCGCGGCTGTCCATGACGTACAACGACCAGGTTTGCTTCCCGTACCGGATCGCAGACGATCATATCGGCTTGAAGGTCGCCGAGGTGGCTCTGCAACGAGTCTACAAGACGCCCCCGATCAAAGTCATGATCGGGGCGTCCCTCCCCGCGTGCGACCTATTCCGAGCGCATCTTCACCTCGACACCGTCTTCTTCTCGTTCTCGACGGCCGACGAGGACTACCACGCCCCCAACGAGTTCTTTCGAATCCGCCGGTTGTACGAAGGTCTCGAGGCCTGGGCGAGCTACTGCGAGTTGCTCGCCGCCGCGACCGTGTCGGCATCGGCTGCCGCCGGAACGTGAGCGCCGTGTCCGTCTTCGGCAGCCAGTCGGTCATTCGACGTCGTCGCAATCACGACTCCTCTTCGAGTTGGCAACGGGTGAGGTGATCGGGCAACTCGGCCCAGCCGCCGTCCATCCCTCCGGGTGCCGTTGCGACAGGAGCGAGTGCCCGCGAGAGCTGGGCGTGGTCGCGCAGAACATCACGTCCGGCATCCTGAACATGATCGACTGGCCCTGGGTCGTGATGAAAACGTCCCGGATGGATCTCGACGAGGAGGTTTGGATGGGGCCGAGCTCGATGGTCATGACGCTGACGTCGCGCGAGCTGAGCACCCGGACGAGGGGCTCGAAGGTCCTGCTCACGCTCGACGCGACCGTGGCGGTGAACCGACACGCTGACCAGGGCGATGGATTACGCCGCCAAGAGAGAGGGCCGCTCCTGCAACGAGCGTCTCGATGCGATGCTGCCGGCGATCCAGGGCAAGGTGCCGGTGTTCACCCACGCGAACGGATAGGCAACGTCGAGGGTGGCAAGGACGCCGATCTGCTCGTGATCCATGGGCACCCGTTCGATTATCATGTTCTGCGCGAGCTCGTCATCGTCGACACCAAGTGAACACCTGAATGCCTGGTGGGCGGACAACAACATCGTTCTCCGTTGACGAGTGCCCATGCCTGACAAGTCTCGGTCGTTCGTAGAAGTACGAAATACTGGATGACTCGTACGGAACGTCGAAACCTGGCAAAGTAGTGTGAGCCGCAACCACGGCGCGAACCACGGCGCGAAGGGCCGATGGAGCGACTATCCGTGGCAGAGTGGCGCGCACCGGATTTGCGCCGGGTGGACCGCCCTCACGACTTCCCTGCGGAGGTAGTCAACGATGTCCGACTCCGGAGCGGCTCCCGCCGTCGCCACGAAACCCGAACCGAGCATGGCCTACCGCTGGATCGTGCTCGCCGGGATGAGCATCGCCAGCTACGGCGGTTACTACGCGTTCGACTACATCGGTCCGATGGCGCCGCTGCTCAGCCGTCAGCTCCACTTCTCCGACTCACAGATCGGGCTGCTGCAGGCGGTCTACAGCCTCCCCAACATGGTGACGATGCTGGTCTGCGGTCTCATCATCGACCGGATCGGCACCCGGAAGTCGCTGGCGGTTTTTGCCGCGCTCGTCTTCGGCGGCCTCTCGATTTCCGCCCTGAGCCCGAGCCTCTGGGTGATGGCGTCCGGGCGTCTGCTCGTCGGCACCGGCGCCGAAGCGCTCGCCCTCACCACGAACGTCGCCATCGCGCGCTGGTTCTGGCGCGGAGAGCTCAGCATGGCGTTCGGGCTGCTCGGCTCGGTCCGCCGGCTTGGGTCGTTCAGCGCCCAGACGTCACCCGCCTGGGCTGCGTCTGCTTACGTCTACTGGCAGTGGCCGCCGGCGCTCGCGGCCGGGTTCGGCGCCTTCTGCCTCATCGGCTCGATCATCTACTGGTACCTCGACAGCCGCGGTGAGAAGCGGTTCCAGCTCGGACACGAGTCGCATGCCGCCCAGGTCCCCTTCCGCGAGGTGTTCCGCTTCGGGAAGTCCTTCTGGCTGATCTCGCTGCTCTGCGTCACCTTCTACGGCTGCGTCTTCCCGTTCCAGACCTTCGGGCAGAAGTTCCTGATCGAGGCGCGCGGCGTCTCGCCCGGGACGGCCTCGCTGCTCATCGGCATGGAGCCGCTCTTCTCGCTGATCGGCATGCCTATCTTCGGCTACATCGTCGATCGCTACGGGCGCCGGTCGCTCTTCATGATGTTCGGGTCGGCGCTGATCATGCCGACGTTCCTGTTGCTCGCCTACACGAACATCCCGCCCGCCATCCCGATGGCGATGATGGGTGTGGCCTTCGCGCTCGTTCCCGCGGTGATGTGGCCGGCCCTGGCCTACGTCGTGGAGCCGAAGCGCCTCGGCCTCGCCAACGGGATGCTCGACACCGTGCAGCAGATCGGGCTCGTCCTGCTCAACTTGCTGATTGGCGCGACGAACGACTACTGGATGGCGAGCGCCACCAATACGGCCGGCTACCGGCCGGGCATGTGGGTGTTCACCGGTTTCGGGTTGCTGGCCGTGATCACCTCGATCTGGCTGCGGAAGGTGGAAACGGGGCCGCACGCGCAGGGGTTGGAGACGATCACGACAAAGCACAAGAGCATGTAGCCCCCGGGCCTGTCCCTGCCAGAAACCGGGAACCTCTTGTCGGGGCTGCAGATCTGCGCCGAAGGTTGATACCGTTCCCGGCCAGCATGTTGGCTCTGTTCGTAGCTCTGCTGGCCGCCTTCCGGTCCTCCATTCGCTCGCGTCTTGAGCTCGAAGCGGAGATTCTCGCCCTCCGGCATCAACTCGCCGTCCTCCAACGCCAGGCGCCAAGGCGCCCGCGGCTTGGCCGGACCGACCGCCTGCTGTGGGTGAAGGGTGCAGAAACTCGGTTCATAGCTCGTCAGGAGAGTCGCGCCCACTGCGGAGCCGGGCGATGCGTAGAATAGGGCCTCTGTCTGCTAACCGGAGGCCCCGTTGATCTCGCTGTGTTATCTGGTGCTTCGTTGGGTCCTCGCGCTCGCCAGCCTGCGCGTTCGGTCAGACGACTTCAAAGAACTTGAGATTGTCGTGCTTCGACACGAGCTCGCCATCCTCAGGCGGGGGAAGCGTCCACCGCGGATGACGTGGACCGACCGCCTCCTGCTCGCGGCCGCGAGTCGGTTGCTCCCGCGCAGACGGTGGCCGTCGCTGATCGTCACGCCGCAGACACTGCTGACGTGGCATCGGCGCTTGGTTGCCAAGCGATGGACGTATCCACCGCGGTCCGGTCGCCCACCGCTCGACCGGCAACTCCGGGAATTGGTTCTAAGGCTGGCGCGGGAGAATCCCCGCTGGGGCTATCAACGAATCGCGGGCGAGCTCAAGGGGCTTGGGCTCGCCGTGTCGGCCACCACCGTGCGGGCCTGGCTCCGGCAAGCCGGCCTCGGACCCGTCGGTACGCGGGGCGGCATGTCTTGGCGCACGTTCTTGCGCACGCACGGCCGCCCGATACTCGCGGTCGACTTCTTCACCGTGGAGACGGCCTGGCTCCAACGGCTGTACGTGATCTTCTTTATTGAACTGGGCAGCCGACACGTGCACATCGCCGGCTGCACGCCCCACCCAACTGGGCTGTGGGTCACGCAGCAAGCCCGACAAGTGATGTGGACCCTGTCCGATCGCGCCGAGTCGTTCCGGTTCCTGATTCGCGATCGGGATCAGAAGTTCACGAAGCCCTTCGACGAGGTGTTTGCCAGCGAGAAGATCGAGATCGTCCGGACGCCGTTTCGGACGCCGCAGGCGAAAGACTACGCTTCACATTGCACCTCATTGGTCTGATCCGAGAGGACGTCGGGGCGTCGGCGATCCGACAGACGTCGACCCTGCATTTTGCTGGGGGCATTCGGGCCCGGCGGCTCGTACAGGAATTCGAGTTTGTCGTTGCAGCGATGGCGTGAGAGCAGCCCGTGCCGCCCCCACGTCTTCACGGTGTCGGGGGAGACGTTCAAGCGGTCAGCCATCTCGTCCCGTGTGAGCAACCCGCGAGCCCGGAGTCGCTCATAGAGGGAGCGGAGGTGGTGGCCATGTCGAAGGTGTTTGACGATGCCGCGCTGAAACGGCTGCCCGGTGCCTGACACATAGCCGCGTGCGTTCAGGATCGTCGCAATGTCCCGGTCTGCGTGACTGTCGAGCAGGTGATCGATCAACGCGACGATCTCCGAGCTGGTCTCCCGAAGCTGCCACGCGTTGAGCGCTCTCGCCAGCGTGAGCGTGGTGGTCGCGCCCCCGCGAAAACGGACGTGCGCGGTCAGCTCGTCGGCGGCTTTGATCAGCGTGACATCGTCCATGAGCAGGCGGACCATGCGCTTCCGTTCGCGATCGGGCGTGTGCGGATCCTGCCATAACCGCGGGAAGTCCGTGGCGAGCGCGAGGATCCGCGCTCGGGCGTCGGCGTCCACGGCCACGCGGTCTGCTTGCCGTTGCCGTTCGTAGATCTCCTGTGCCTCGGTGACCTGCTGCAGCGCGCGATTCCAGTGGGCTTCCAATTCATCGGCGACGAGCCGATTCGCCGGATCGACCTGCAAGTACCGGCGGCGAGCGAGATCCGCCTCGTAGCGCGCGCGCTCGACGGCGCGGCGATGCAGCTGGTCGGTCTCGTTGAGCCGCGTCTGGAGCTCCTGCTGGACCGTCAGGGTGATCTCCAAGGTCAGCGGTGTGACGGTCTCGAGCAGCACGCGCCCGATGGCGTGATCGAGACCGCGGCCCGGGATGCTTTGACAGATCGGTTCGGCCTGCGCGATCCCTCGACGCTGACAGACGTACGTGGGCCAGGCGGTCCCCTGGCGGCGATGATAGCGCACGGTCATCCGATCCCCACAGATGCCGCACACCGCGAGCCCTTGGAGAAGCGCGGGCCCCTCGCGCGGGGGACTCCGGCGTCGGTCGGCCCCATTCGCCTGCGCGTTCTCGCGCAGCCGGCGCTGATTCTCTTCAAAGTCCTCCCACGTGATGTAGCCGACATGCGCATTGGGGATCAGCGCCGTCCACTCCTCGCGCGGTAGCCGCTCGGACACCAGCCGCGCGTCGGCGGTGTGACGTTGCCGGCTGCGCCCGAAGAAGAATGCGCCCGCATAGCGTGGATTGTGAAGGACCCAGAGCACGCGCGAGTGCTCCAACCGGCCCCACAGCGTCTCGCCTTGGTGCGGCCCGTAGCGCGCACGTCGTGGAAAGGGGACCTGCTGATCGCGGAACGCTTTCACGGTCGCGGTGGCGGAGCCGGTCCGCCGAAACGTCTGGAAGAAGGCGTGGATGGTGTCCTGGACCTGCCGATCCGGATCCAGACCGACATGACCGGCGGCGTCATACACGAAGCCGACGGGCAGGGGGACTTCGAGCTCGCCGCGCCGGGCCTTACTCACGATGCCACCGCGGAGCCGCGCCCGCAGCACATGCAGCTCCGCTTCACTCATCGTCCCCTTCAAGCCGAGCAGCAACCGATCATTGAAATGCGCGGGATCGTAGAGGCCGTCCTCATCCAAGATCAGCGTCTCCGTCAGCGCGCAGATTTCGAGGAGGCGATGCCAGTCCATCGAGTTGCGCGCCAAGCGTGAGACTTCCAAGCCCATCACCAGGCCCGCGCGCCCCAGGCCCACGTCGCGGACCAGCTGCTGAAACCCTTCGCGGTCGGCGGCCGACGCTCCTGACTGGCCGAGGTCCCGGTCAATGACGACGACCTGCTCGATCGGCCAGCCCAGAGCGACCGCGCGTTGGCGGAGCGCGTATTGGCGCTGAGTACTCTCGGTGTTTTCAACGACCTGGCGCAGCGTGGACTGCCGCACATAGAGATAGGCCTGGCGGCGCAAGTGGCGCGGGGTGATCTTCTGCGATCGGTCGCCCGTTAGGTCCATGTGGCCTCCTGATGGAAGAGCGCCATGTGCGCCCAGAGCTGCGCCAACTCCGTGTGGATGAAGGACGGGATCCCGAGCGGCAGGGCGGAGGGCGTCATGGGATCGGCGGGACGTGGACACAGCGCCCACGCGTGGAGCCAGGCCGCCACGCCTTGGCGGCACAGGATCGCCAGCCCGAGGCTCGGCCCGTCATCGGGACCACGCTGCCCGAGCGCCGTCCGCCGCAACGCTTCGTAACTCGCCACAAGCGTGGCCGTCGTGGGCGCCCCCGAGGTGACGTCGGCGGGATCGCTCAGCGGCGTTTTTTTTCCTCCCGTCGTAAGGCGCGCTCGAGGCTCCGCGGGTGCACGTCGAGCCCGAAGCGGGCGTGAATCCGGGGCAGGAGCGCCCGGACACTGAGCGCCGGGTCCTCGGTCCGCAGCGTCGCCACAAAGGTCATCACCGCGTCGTCGAGCTTGTGCGCGCCGTGCGGCCCGCGTTTCCGCGGCACCAGGCCGGCGATCCCCCGTTGCTTGAAGGCGGCCTGCGTCTGATAGAACGTCGGGCGCGACACCCCAAACGCGTCGGCCGTACGCGCGACGGGGACCCCCTCGACGTCCACCTGGCGGAGCATTTCGTACTTCACCTGCACGAGATCCCGCGGATCGAAGAAGTCGTGCGAGGCGAACAGCGGGGCCTGGACGGCCTGGGGACGCGGATGGAGCGCGCCGTGGGCGCGCAAGGCGTCGGCTTTGGCATCGCGTCGGGATGATTGGGAAGCCATCGTAAGTATAATTATGCCTCATCTCACGCCGAGTCGTCAAGTGTGACGGCGGCGTCACCCACCGCGCGCCTATTTTCACGCGCTGCGCTGCATTTGTCCGACCACCTCCGCCTGGGTCGTGTCCCAGGCAGCGGCGTATTTCTCCTAACATATGCGGCGTCATTTCCTTAACACTCGTCGTCGGCGCCGCCGTCCGACGATGGCGCGTCCAGACCCGCCAGCAGATCGGCTAACCGACACAGGTCGTCGTAGCGGAAGGGGGCGCGGCCCTCGCCGACCACCTCCATCCGATCATCAGGAAGAACATTGGTCCACTGGAGCGGTAGCCGGGCGAGGTGTCCCGAGTCGTCGTAGAAGTAGACGCGGTCCTCGCCCCACGTCTGACGGCAATCGACTAACTGGAACGTCCGGCCACGGAGCGGATGGAAGGGATGGGTGACGCGAAAGGTGTGTGCCTCACCGCTCGCTGGCGGTGCACTCGACAGCTCACGCCAACGGCGTGGCGGAGCGGTTTGTGCGAACGGTTCGCTCGGAATGCCTCGACTGGCTGCTGATCCTGAACCAGACGCATCTCGAGCGGGTCCTCGCCGAGTTCATGGATCACGACAACGGGCATCGGCCGCACCGGGGCGTGAAGCTGACGCCGCCGGATGGCCCGCGCCCGGGGCGGCTCAGAATCGACGGCGAATTCCGCGTCCAACGTCGCGATCGCCTCGGCGGCGTGATTCACGAGTACGCCAAAGCCGCCGCCTGAATCTGTTTTCGCACCCTGCAGGCAGAAGTAACGCTCGCGTGGGCTGATAGGTCCTGCCTGGTCGAGTAGTGGCGAGTGACCGCTCCGAGGGACTCCGGCGCGGGCGGGACCGGAACCGGGTACATTTCAGGGACGTGAAAAGGCGCTCGTTTCTAGCGAAACGAGCGATTTCAGCGTTTCTAGCGGTTTGGAGGCGGCGGGAGTCGAACCCGCGTCCGAGAGTACGACACCGCAGGATTCTACATGCGTGTCCTCTTCTGTTGAGTCACGGCCGGCCTGGGGAAGAGGCTAAAACCGCCAGCCGTTATTCCCGGTAGCGTCTCACCGCCCAAGGCCCGGAATGACCTCGAGCAGCCAGCCTGCCTGTTTGACATCCAGCCCCCGCGCGCAGACAACTAAGAGGTGGACGTCGCTGTTATTTAAGCAGCGAGAGCGAGCTGCGTGTTCGCAGTTATGGTTGTTTCCACCGGATTTACGAGTCGATGGGGCTCGGCATGCCTCCCACGGCCCTATACCCCCGTCGAAGCCAAATCGCCCCCACAAAAAGAACTGGAGCGCTCGGACGCTCAGCATCCGACCGTGGCCCGGTCCGGGAGAACCGGCCGACTTCTTCTATTCTACCGGAGTCGGACGGTTCTGTGTGACTCTTCTGCCAAGGGTCCGGCTCGAGGCTTGAAGTCCCATGGCGCATCGGCCGATAGGACCAGATGACGTCTCTTTGTGTCTTCTGATACTGGAGCCTGCTTATGTCGCTCGACGATCGTATCCGGCAACTGTCCGAAACTATCATCCACGAAGTTCGTGGCCCGCTCGAGTCGGCGCTGCACGTTCTCCTCTCGGACGTCATGCGAGTGGCCGCGGAGGATCGTGACCAGGTGGTCCAATCAGCCCTCTCGACCTCTGCCGCCGGGCACGAGGCGGCGCTTGCCGCCTTCCGCGAGCAAGCCGACCGGGAGCGCGCCGAGACCCTGGCCCTGGCCCGCGAGCAGGTGGATCACGAGCAACAGGTGACGGCGGCGAGCGTCAGGGAACAGCTGGAGCGCGAGCACGACGAGACGCTGGCCGCGTTGCGCCAACAGCTCGACCGGGAGCGCGAAGAGCAGCTGGCCGCGTTGCGCGAGACACTCGAGCGCGAGCACGACGAGACGCTGGCGGCGCTCCACACCGAGCGTGCGAGTGAACACGAGACGGCCCTGGCCAGGCTCCGTGCCGAATTGACAAGTGAACACGAGACGGCCGTGGCGGGGCTTCGTGACGAGCTGGCACGCGAGCACGACGCTGGCGCCGCCGCCCTCCGCGAGCAGCTCGCGGAGGAGCGCAACGCCACCATCGCGAGCGTCAGGGAGCAGCTTGACCAGGAGCGCGAATCAGCGCTCGCGAACCTCCGCGCGGAACTCGAACAGGAACACGACGCGGCCGCCGCAGGCCTGCGGGACGAGTTGGCGCGCGAGCACGAGGCGGCCCTGGAGGCCGCCCTGCAGGCGGTCTGCGACGAGGCGGCCCGCGCGCAGTCGGAACTCGCGACGCGCGGCGCGCAGGCCGCAGCCGAGCACGAGAGTGCGCTGCAGGCGGTTCGGGACGAACTTGGTCGCAGCCACGACGAGGCGTTGACCGCCCTGAGGAACGAGCTGACCACGCAGCACGACGATGCGGCTGCCACGGTGCGAAGGGAGACGGCCGCCGACATGGCGGGTGGGGCCGCGCTCACCGCCGCGCTCGCCCAGGCCGAGCATGGGAAGCACGAGGCCGAGGCTCGCGTCGCCGTTCTTCAGCAGGAGCTGGACCAGGCGCGGGCCGACGTCGTACAGGCGCGGGCTGACGTCGTGCAGGCGCGGGATGACGTCGTGCAGGCGCGGGATGCCAAGGCTGAAGCGGAGCAGAACCTGGGGCTCGTCCACGTTGCCGACCGTCAGCAGGAACTGGCGTGCAGCGACCGCACGCTGGCGTCTTTCCGCCGTCTCGACGAAGCCCGCTCGCTGACCGATGTGCTGTGCATCCTCGCCGACCAGGCGGCCGTGGAGATCGGGCGGGTCGCCGTGCTGGTCGTCAACGGATTCCGCCTGCGAGGCTGGGAAACGCGGGGATTGCCCGGTGTCGAGCCGGCGGCGATCGACGCGCCGATCGAGGCTGGCAGCGTCTTCGGCATCGCCATCGCCACCGGACTCCCGGTGTCCACGTCCGATGCGCCGATCGGGCTCGAGGGGAACAGCTTGGCCGGACTACTGGCCGCGCCGCCGGGTCGGGCCGGCCTCGCCGTCCCCATCTCTGTGGGTGGACGGGTCGTCGCGCTCCTGTATGCTGATGATGCCGGCGATCGGGTGCCGGTTGTTCCGAGCAGTTGGCCGGAGATTGCCGAGATCCTGGCACGCCACGCGGGCCATCGGCTCGAACTGCTGACGATGTCGCACGCGGCAATCCTGGCAGGTCGTGTGCAACGCGAGCAGGCGCCACCGGCGGTCCGCCCGTCCGAAGGGTCGCCCTACGCAGACGACAGGCGCGAGGAGGAATCGGCGCGCCGCTACGCGCGGTTGCTCATCTCGGAGATAAAGTTGTACAACGAGACAGCGGTGGATCTCGGGCGCCAGGAGCGCAACCTGCTCGAGCGGCTCGGGCCGGACATCGAGCGCGCCCGCCGACTGTACGAAGAGAAGATCCCGGCGGCCGTGAGGCGGCGGGTGGACTGCTTCGACGAGGAAGTGGTTCGGACGCTGGCCGGCGGCGACCCGGGTTCGCTGGGGTAGACGTAACGGTGATCCAGACCGAACGAAGAGTCCGCCGGCGTGCCGGCGTCGTCGTGATGGTCGGGTTGGTGTTTGGGGCGTCGGCTGGCATCGAAGGCCAGCTCGCCAGCGACGGCCGCTCCACGCCCCGTCCCGTCCCCGCCGCGCTCACGGCCCCGCCGAGGCCCCGCCTCCCGGCGGACACCTCTCAGATCTGGCTGGTCCCGGAACGAGCGGCGTCGTTCGCATCCTCGAGGGCCGCCACGGAGTTCGCCACCGGGATGCGCCTGTTCGGCCAGGCCAGATACGCGGAGGCCTTGGCCGCGTTGAGTTCCCCGGCGCTCAGGGCCACGCCGGTGGCTACCTACAGCGCGTTCTACAGCGGACTCTGTCTTCTGAACCTGTCGCGGGCCGCGGAAGCGCGGACTGCCTTTGCGAAGCTGCACGCCGCCCGCCTGCCTGGCTTCCTCTCAGAAGCGGCGGTCGTGCGCGAGGCCGAAGCGGCGTCCGCTCAAGGCGACCACGCGGCGGCCGCCAGGCTCGACGACGAGCTGTCCCGCCGGAAAACCGCGGCGCCCGACGCCGTGCTGCTGGCCCTCGGAAAGGCCCTCCAGGAGACGGGGGACCGGGCACGGGCGGCCGAAGCGTTCGCCCGCCTCTATTACGAGTTTCCGTTCAGCGACCTCGCGGCGGTTGCCGCGACGGAACTCGGTGGTCTCAAGGATCTCAAGTCTCCCAGCGAGTCGACCGCCAGGTTCAAGCTCGACCTCGGTCGCGCGGAACGGCTGTTCGGCTCCAAGCGATATCAGCCGGCGCGCCAGGCGTTCGAACAGATCCAGAGGGTGGCCAGCGGCGACGACGCCGAGCTCATCGCACTCCGCCTGGCCGAATGCGATTACTACCTGCGTCGCCACCGCCAGGCGCGCGAACAGTTGGTCCCGTACCTGGAACGGGCCTCACGGAAGGCCGAGGCGCAGTTCTTCCATCTGACGGCGACCCGCGAACTGGGAGAACACGACGAGTACGTCCGGCTGGCGCGGGCCCTCGTCGCGGCATTTCCCGACAGCTCATGGTCCGAGGAGACGCTGAACAACCTGGCCACGCACTACATCCTTGCGGACGACGACGAGCAGGCGGACGCAGTCTTTCGGGAGCTCTACGCGAAGTTCCCGCAGGGGCCCCACGCCGAACGCGCGGCGTGGAAGGCCGGGTGGTGGGCCTACAGGCACAGACGCTACGGCGAGACGACGACGTTCTACGAGAGCGCGGCCGCAGCCTTTCCGCGCTCCGACTACCGGCCCGCATACTTGTACTGGTCCGCCCGGGCCCGCGAGCGGCTGGGCGACCAGCAGGGTGCGGCCTCGGTCTATCGCATCGTCGCGGCAGATTACCTGAACTCGTACTACGGACGGCTGGTGTCGAAGCGGCTGCATGCCACCGGCGTGCGGCTGGTGTCGAATGCCGACGGTCAGAGCTCGCGGCCGGCGGCCGAAAGCGCCGTGGCGGGGAGCGCGCCGGCGCAACTCCCGACGGCCGGCATCATTCGCGTCCTGCTGTCGCTGGAGCTGTACGATCAGGCGCGCGACGAACTGCTGTATGCGCAGCGCGCGTGGGGAGACAACCCGGTAGTGAGTGCGACGCTCGGCTGGGTCTACAACAAGCAGGGCGACTTGCGGCGCGGGATCATCCACATGAAGCGCGCCTACCCGCACTACATCGGGGAGGAAGGGGCACGGCTGCCGACCGAGGTGCTGAAGATCATCTTTCCTCTCGACTACTGGGCGCTGATCAAGAAGTACGCGCCCGCTCGCGGCCTCGATCCGTATCTCGTGGCCGCGCTCATCAACCAGGAATCCGCGTTCGATGCCGATGTGAAGTCGTCCGCGAACGCCATCGGCTTGATGCAGATCCTTCCGTCCACCGGCAAGAGCTACGCGCGCATCCTGCGCATCCCGCGCTTCTCGGCCGCGTCGTTGACCAGGCCCGACGTGAACATCCAGCTGGGGACCGCGTATTTCGCGGACCTGGTGCGCCGCTTCGGCGGGGTGCACCACGCGTTGGCCAGCTACAACGCCGGTGAGACACGCGTGTCCGAGTGGAACGCCGGGCGGGCGGGCCTCGAGCTCGACGAGTTCGTCGACGACATCCCGTTCCCCGAGACGCGGGGATACGTGAAGAAAATCATCGGGACGGCGGAAGACTATCGACGTTTGTACGGGGAGGGCACCGGGGCGGCCGGCACCGCCACTGGGAAGGCGGCGTCCGGGTCGAAGGCGGCCACCACGAAGGCCGCGCCGCCCGCGAAGAAGAAGAGCACGACAACGAAGAAGAAGAGCACGACAACGAAGAAGAAATAGACGTTCACGACCACCTCACAATCTCGAACAACCACACGTTCCCTTCCTGCGCGAGCGGACGGATGTACTCGCGGTAGCGCTCGATCCGTTCGAGCAGCTTCTCGCGGCTGCGGATGTCATACAAATCGAGGTGGAAGACCACGTAGCGGGTGCCGTGAGCGCGCAGAATGCCCAGCGCTTCCCAGGCCGGGAACGAGCTGACCGGGACGACGAGTTGCCTGAAGTCCTCCGGCACGTAGTCGCTGTACCCGTTCACCAGCGGGTGCCAGTGCGCGGTTGAGTAGAGCATGTAGAGCGAGTGGCGGTGGAAGTCGATCGGCCTGAAGAAGAACGGGAACTCCGCGACGGCGCCCGCCGGGAGTTGCGCGAGCAGGCGGTACGGCTGCGGAACCCTCAGCGCGTCACGCACGTCCCACGGAACGGCCGCGAGCTCGACGACAGCCGCGAGGCCGACGGCAGCCGCCACCACCGCCGCACGCGTTGTTCGGCGGAGCAGCCCGGCCAGGCCGATGCCCGCCAGCGCGGCCAGCGCAAGGCCCACGAGGATGCCGAACCGCGCCGGCGCGCGGAGCAGCGACCAGACGGGCACCGTGCGGTAGGCCAGGGAATAGAGGCCGGCGGCCGGGCCGAACGACAGCCACCCGGCAACCGCGGCGAGGCACGCATAGAAGCCGACAGCCTCGCGCTCCCGGTCGGTCAGCCACGAACGGGGTTCATCGGAGCCCGCACTCCGGCTGCGGGCGGCGGCGAGCGCCAGCGCCGCCGCGGCAAGCAGCACCGCGACACATCCCGGGAACAGGATCCGTTCCGGGTAGCGCGCCTGGTCGAACGGCACCACCAGGCCGAGCGCTGCCTTGTGGAAAGGCGTGGTGGACGTGAAGTACGACGCCCAGTCAGCCGAGTATTGTCGCGCGTCGTCCAGCGTGCGGAACGGGTCGTGCTGCTGTACGAGGCCCAGATACGGTAGGAAGAACGGGAGGATGGCCAGGCCGGCACCCGCCGTTGCCAGCACGCACAGCCCCAGGTACCGCGGGTCGCGCCATCCGCGCCGACGGATTCCGTAGTAGATGAAGCCGATCCCGGCCGCGAGCCCCGCAAAGATGCCGTAGTAGCCGCATCCGAGGCCCGCCAGCGCGATGGCGAGCGACACGGCCACCGCGCGCGCCACGGTCGGCCGATCCACGAAACGGTGCAAGGCGAGCAGCGTGAGCGGAAGGCCGACGGTCAGCAGCAGCTGGATGTGCGCGTAGCGCACGACCACGAAGGGCGCGAAGGCGAAGACGATCGCCGACACCGCGGCGGCGGCCGTGTGTGACGTGAGCCAGCGGGCGAGCGCGAACGTCGCGAGCGCGGACAGGACGATCGACAGGAACACGGCCGCGTTGTAAGCCAGATACGGATTGCGCGAGAGCCACCAAGCCGGGATGGCCAGCACGCCCGCGGGGAGGTTTGCCTCGCTGTAGGCGAGCGTCGCGCGGTGCGGCGCGAAGATGTTGGCATCGTAGACGTGCAGCGGATCGACGACGAGTGTGCGCGCCACCCAGGCGACGTTCCAGACGCTCAACTGCCCGTCACCCGTGTTGACTGGCCCGGCGCTCGCGCCGCGCCAGGCGATCGGAGCCGTGAGGACGACGGCGAGCAGCGTGAAGCCGGCTGCCGCGGCGAAGGGACGGGCGAAGGCGTATCGGCCTGGCTGGTGACTCATGTCAGTTCGGCTCGCGCGTCGGCCAGCTTACGATCTCGTAGAGCCAGGCGTCGCCCTCGGTCTGGATCGGCCGAAGGTACTTCCGGTACTGCTGGATCCGTTCGTTCAGCTTCTCGAGGTTCGACGATCGTAGAAGCCGGGATGAAAGACGACGTATCGCGCCTGGTGCCGCTGGAGGATGCCGAACGACTCGAGCGTCGGAAACGAGCTGACCGGGACCACCATCTCCAGGAAGTCGCGCGGGAAGAAGTCGCTGTGGCCGTTCATGAGCGGCTTCCAATGGAAGGCCGAGTTCAGCATGTAGTAGGTATGCCGATGGAAATCCACCTCCCGGTAGAAGAAGGGGAACTCGGCGACGGCTCCGAACGGGAGCGTCGCCAGCGCCTTGTATGCCGGCGCCGGTAGCGTGGCCTCGCGGTAGTCGAGGAGTGAGCCAGTAGGCCGGGGCGGCCAGCAACCCGGCGCCGATGTTGCTCTCGGCGTAGAGCAGCGTGCGGCCGTGCGGGACGTTCCAGATACTGAACTTCCCGTCGCCGGTTTCGAGGCGCCCGAGGCTGCCCAGCCCGAAGGCAAGCGGGTAGGTCATAATCACCGCCAGGACGGCGGCGGTTCCGAAGACGATCAGCCCCTCGCGCACACTCGTTCGGCGCATGGCCACATATGGTAGCATGCGGCGTTCATGCGACCGTCGCGGCCTCTCATCGTCGGAACGGCGTCGGTCCTGGCGCTGGGCGTGTGGCTCTCCCGCGGGTCGATTGGGGTCGCAGATGCCGCAGCCTGGCCACGACGATTCGGCCTGCTCCCATCCTGGTGGGTCCCTTTCGTCGCCTGCGCTGTTCTCTTCGTCGCGCTCTTCCGCGCTCGCCGGGTCGCGCTCCTGCCATTGCTGTTTCCGCTGGTGCTCTTGCTCCCGTGGCTGCCGTTCCCGGTGCCGGCCGCGGCGCTGATCTGGACCGGCCGGGTGGTTGCGTGGGTGTGGATTGCCACCGCCGTCGCGACGGCGGTGGCTGCGTGGCCGCCGGCCTGGTCGAACACCATCCTCGCGCGCCTGGTCCGCGACCCGCGTCGTGCCTCCGTGGCCGCGCTCGGCCTGGCCTTCGTTCTCTACTGCGCGGGCGCGCGTCTGGTGTCGGACGTGATTCCCGGCGGAGACGAACCTCACTACCTCGTGATCATGCAGAGCCTGCTGAAAGACGGCGATCTGCAGATCGAGAACAACTACCGGCAGGGCGACTACCGGGCGTATTTCCCAGGCGAGCTTCGGCCGGATTTCCTGCATCGCGGCACCAACGGGCAGATCTACTCGATCCACGCGCCCGGGTTGCCGGTGCTGGCGCTGCCCGCCTTTGCCGTCGCCGGCTATCCCGGCGTCGTCGTGTTCCTGGCGCTCCTGTCCGCACTTGGCACCTGGATGGTGTGGCGTGCGGCCTACCGGTTGACGGGCAGCGTGGCCGCCGCCTGGGTCGGGTGGGCGACCGTCGCGCTGTCGGTGCCGTTCTTCTTCCACGCCTTCACCGCGTATCCTGACGCGGTTGGCGCGGTCGTGATCATGACGGCCATCACCGGCCTGCTGTCGTTCGAGGCCGGCCTCGTGCAGGACGCTGGTTCGAAGGCCAGAGAGTGGCGGACCGCGCGTTGGTTGCTCGAGGGCGCGGCGCTGGGGCTGCTTCCCTGGCTCCATACGCGGTATGCCGGGGCCGCCGCCGTGCTCGGCGTCTGCCTCGGCCTCCGGTTGCTGGGGCGACGGACTTACGGCAGGCTGGCTGCGCTGCTCGTCCTCCCGCTCCTCAGCGCCGCGGCGTGGTTCGGCTACTTCTACGCGATCTACGGCGAGTTCAGCCCGGCCGCGGCCTACGGGCACTACACGCAGTCGGCGCTCTCCAACATCCCGCGCGCGCTACCCGCGCTGTTGTTCGATCAGCAGTTCGGCGTGCTGCCGAATGCACCCGCGTATGCGCTGGGGTTCGCGGGGCTCGTGCCGCTGTTCCGTGTGCGACGCCGGCTGGCGATCGAAATGTCGCTGCTCCTCGTCTCGTACCTGATGCTCGTGGCTGCGTTCCACATGTGGTGGGGAGGCTGGAGCGCGCCGGCGCGTTTCACGGTGCCCGTGCTGCTGATGCTGGGCCTCCCGGCGGCGGTCCTGTGGTCGCGTCAGCAGGCGACCGGGAAGGCCCTGGCGATCTCGGCGCTGACGGTCTCGATGCTGGTGACTGGCACGTTGGCGCTGATGGAGTCGGGCGCCCTGATCTTCAATGACCGCGATGGCTTTGCGAGATGGCTGGAGTGGCTCACCCCGGTGGTGGACATGCCGAGGGCGCTGCCCAGTTTTCTCCGGGACACGCCCGACGTCGCTCTCGGCCACGCGGCAGTTTGGATCGTGGCGCTGACGGCGTCCGCGTTCGTCCTGCGGCTGACGGTCCGCCGAGCGCAGGCGCGGGGCGCGGACGTGACCGGCCGTCTCGCCCTCCTGACCCCGGTCGCGCTGGCGGTCGCCGTCATGGCGGCGGCGTCGGCGACCTGGCGGCTGGGCGACGTGGGCGGCGCCACGCCCACGACTTCAGGCCTTGCGCTGCTGCGTGCCTACGACCCCGCCGCGCTTCCCGTAGGCCTCCAGTTCCGGCCGCTCCGGGTCCTGCCGGTTGCCGACATTCCCGGGCGGCTTACCCTGGCTGGAGCCGAGCGCAGGCCGGCCGACCCTGACGGTCCGCTTATGATGCTCGTCGACGTGCCTGCCGGCGTCTATCGCCTGTCGCCAGGTGTCGCGCTCGCCGCGCAGGGAACCGTCGAGGTGAGGATTGGTCGAGGGCGGGAACCGATCGAGCGGTGGGTGTTCGATCCTGCGGCCCGCGGACGTGACTACGAACTGCGGCTGCCGGTTGGCGTCAACTCGGTGACCTTCACCGGCGACACTCTGGCGCGCCGCTGTCTGGCGCGGATCGCCCTCAGGCCCGTCTCGGTGGTGGCGGGCACCTCGCGATTCACGATGCTGCGCGCCGCACGTGCCGCGCGCTACCAGGAGTTCGTTGCGTTTGCCTTCGACACGCAGGCCTACCTGGAAGGCCCCGGAATCTGGGTCACGGGTGGCGTGAGGGTCCCACTGGCCTTTGCCGGTGAGGCTTCCGCCCCGGTCGTCCGCCTGCTCCTTCGAAACAGCCCGGTTGCCAACCGCGTCACGCTGCGCGGCCGCCAGCGCGATGAGGTGTTGATGATGCAGCCGGGAGAGGAGCGGGTGGTGGAATTGCCCGTGGACCGGGCGAATGGCGGGGTGTTCGTGGAGGTTCAGACGGAACACGGATACCGGCCTGCCGACGTGGATTCAACCAGCCGGGATCTTCGCTACCTCGGAGTTTGGATCCAGGCCGTCCCCTCGAGGCGGCCCTGACCCACCGCGCTCAGAACCGGACGATGCTCATCACGTACGGGCCCTTCAGCACGAAGTCGCCTGTGTCCTGATCCATGCGGTACGACACCGCGATCGACCGGTAGCCGCCCTGGACGCCGAAGTTGTCGGAGAAGTTCAACGTCGCGTAGACGTTGAAGTCGATGTACTTCCCCTCGTAGCGTCCCTGCTTGTCCACGCTCGTCGGCAGCTTGATCCCCGTCACCTCGGCGGTCAACGCGATGTTGGCGACCGGGTACACCCTGACAATGCCGCCGACGGTCGGGATGGGTGCCCGAACGCGCGCGAATTCGGTGGTGAACGGGTTGGCCAGGTTCACGGTGACGTCGGTGTACTTCGCCTCGAGAATGAGCCCGACGAATCCGCGGTCCCGGTACACGAAATCGTATTCGTAGCCGAACTGCCACGCGGCCCACTCAATCGACGAGTTGATCGGCACGCCGATGGAGAAGGCCTGGCCGTTGAAGACGATCGACCGCGTCATCACCGTTTCGGCCGCATAGGAAATGGGGATGTAGCCGACGCGGAACTTGTGTTTCTTCGCCGGGCGGAGCACCAGGTGGAACTCCTTCAATAGCGAGTTCGTCATCCCGAGGTCATCCTGCGCGCTGATCGTACTGCCGATGATTCCGAGCGACACACTGGACACCACGAGGTCCGGCGGCGGGTTCCACACCCCGAATCCGAACTCGACGTGCCACGTCTCGCCGGTGGCTCGATGGTTGGCGTTGAATGTCTGGTACTGGGCGCTCGCGGGGGACGGGAAGGCGGCCGTCACGAGGAAGACGCACAGGACGCATCGAATCATCAGGCGCATGGTCAGTCCCTTCGGGGCCAGGCAGTGGATGCACTCCTCCCCGGCTCCCTTTATCGGACGAAGGAAGGCCGGACTGTAGGGGCGGCCAGGCAGCGCGCCGGCTTCCGGCGATTCTCTATCATGGAATCGGGCCGCGGTCGCGGGCGGTGTGATACTTTCACAAGATGATCGCGGCGGTCCGCCGTCTCCTGCCTTACCTGCTTCGTTACCGCCGGCAGTTCCTGATCGGCCTCGCCTGCGTGGCCGTCACGACGGGCGTGTCCCTCACGTCGCCGTGGGTGCTCCAGCACGCGGTGGACGACCTCTACGCCGGTGTGACCCAGCACAAACTCATCGTCTACTCGGCCATCCTCCTCGGTATCGCGCTCACCGGCGCGACGTTCCGGTTCCTGATGCGGCGCATCATCATCGGCGTGTCGCGGCAGATCGAGTACGACTTGCGAAACGACTTTTTCGCGCGGTTGCAGCTGTTCCCGCTGTCGTACTTCCAGGCGCGGCGGACGGGCGACCTGATGTCGCGCGCCACGAACGACCTGAATGCGGTCAGGATGACGGTGGGGCCGGCCATCATGTACTCGGCCAACACGATCATCCTGTTCGTGGCGGCGATCGCCCTGATGATCTCGATCGACCTCCGGTTGACGCTGGTGGCCTTGATCCCGCTGCCGTTCGTGTCGATTGCCGTCCGCTACTTCGGCGCGGCGATCCACAAGCGATTCGAGCGGATCCAGGCGCAACTGTCCGACCTGAGCGCCGTGACCCAGGAGGCGCTGTCGGGCGTTCGCGTCGTTCGGGCCTACCGCCAGGAAGCGGCCGAGATGGAGCGGTTCGGCCGGGCCAACCGCGAATACCTCGAGCGGAACCGGCGCCTGGTGCGGCTGCAGGGGTTCTTCTACCCGAGCATGTCGCTGTTCCTCGGCCTCGGGTCGCTCCTGGTGCTGTGGCTGGGCAGCCGCGAGGTGATCGCGGGCCGCCTCACCGTCGGTGGGTTCGTGGCCTTCAACGCCTACATGCTCATGCTGTCGTGGCCGATGATCGCGTTCGGGTGGGTCACCAACATGGTGCAGCGCGGCCTCGCCTCCTGGAAACGGATGCTGGAGGTGCTGGACGCGGTCCCCGACATCGCCGACCCCGCTCCAGGGCGACTGGTGGTGCTTCCGCAGGTGACGGGCGCCATCGAGTTTCGCGACCTGACGTTCGCATACGGGGGGCGTCAGGTGCTGGAGCACGTGTCGGCACGGATTGAACCGGGGCAGACCGTGGCTCTCGTCGGTCCCACCGGCTCGGGCAAGTCCACGCTCATCAGCCTCCTGCCGCGGCTGTTCGACCCGCCGCCCGGGACGGTGTTCATCGACGGCGTGGACGTTCGGGACCTCTCGCTCGCGCAGCTCCGCCGCGCCATCGGCTTCGTGCCGCAGGAGGCGTTCCTCTTCTCGGAGTCGATCGCGGACAACATCGCCTTTGGGATTGGCGGCGCGAAGGCGGCAGACCCGGAGCGGATCCAGTGGGCGGCCGGCGTGGCGCGGCTGGACAAGGATGTGGAGGGTTTCCCGAACGGCCTCGAGACGATGGTGGGGGAGCGCGGCATCACGCTCTCCGGCGGGCAGAAACAGCGGGCGGCCATTGCGCGCGCCCTCCTGACCGACCCCCGCATCCTCGTCCTGGACGACGCGCTGTCGGCGGTGGACACCTACACCGAGGAGGAGATCCTGGCGCGGCTGAGGGGCGTGATGCGTGAACGCACGTCGATCATCGTCTCGCATCGCGTATCGACGGTGCGCGAGGCGGATCTCATCCTCGTCCTCGAGTATGGCCGCGTGATCGAGCGCGGGTCGCACGACGAGTTGGTGAGGCTCGACGGCTTCTACGCCGAGTTGTACCGGAAGCAGTTGCTGGAAGAGGAACTGGCGGCATCCTAGGGGCGGCGCACGCGTCGCCCGGATTGGGCGGGAAGGCGACCGGACATCAATGTCATCCCAGGACGAGGAAGTTCTCGGCAAGGCCTACGACGCGCGGCTCATGCGCCGCCTCCTGGGATACCTGCGCCCGTACAAGATGCTGGCGGCCGGGGCGCTCGGCGCCCTGATCGGCGGCTCCGCGCTGCAGCTGGCGCAGCCCTACCTGATGAAGGTGGCGATCGACCGGTACATCGCGCAGCGCGACCTGTCGGGACTGAACCTCATCGCCCTGGGCTTCCTGGGCATCCTGGTCGGATCGTTCGTCTTTGAGTTCCTCCAGACCTACATCCTGCAGTACGTCGGGCAGCGGATCATGTTCGACATGCGGATGCAGATCTACGGGCACCTGCAGCGCGTCGATATCCAGTACTACGACCGGAACCCAGTGGGACGCCTGATGACGCGGGTGACGACCGACGTCGATGTCCTGAACGACCTGTTCGCGGCGGGCGTCGTCTCCGTGTTCGGGGACGTCTTCACGCTGCTCGGCATCATGGTCGTGCTGCTTACGATGAGCTGGAAGCTGGCCCTCGTCGCGTTCTCGGTGCTGCCGCTCATCGTGTTCGTCACGCAGTGGTTCCGTCGCAACGTGCGTGAATCGTATCGGCGGGTGCGGCTCTGGATCGCGAAGATCAACGCGTTCCTGCAGGAGAACATCAGCGGGATGGCGACCGTGCAGTTGTTCCGGCGTGAAGCGGAGAACTTCGCACGCTTCGACGCGATCGACCGCGGGCACCGGGACGCGAATATCCAGTCGATCTTCTACTACGCGGTCTTCTACCCGGCGATCGAGGTGACGAGCGCGCTCGCGTTGGCGCTCATCGTCTGGTACGGCGGCGGCCAGGTGCTGGCGGGCGTCCTCACACTCGGATCGCTGGTAGCCTTCATCCAGTACTCGCAACGCTTCTTCCGACCGATCAGCGACATCTCCGAGAAGTTCAACCTGCTGCAGGCCGCGATGGCCTCCTCGGAGCGGATCTTCACGCTGCTCGACACGCCGGCGACGATCGTGTCCCCGTCAGAGGCCGGGAGCAGCGGTGCCAGGCCACGAGTCGGACTTGCCACGCCGACGCGCCCGGAGCACGCGGAGGCAGGGCACCTCCGGTTCGACCACGTGTGGTTCGCGTACAGCGGCGAGGACTTCGTGCTTCGCGACGTGTCGTTCGAAGTGAAACCGGGTCAGCGTGTCGGCGTGGTCGGCGCTACCGGGGCCGGCAAGTCCACGCTCATCAACCTGTTCATGCGGTTCTACGACGTGAGCCGGGGCCGCATCCTCGTAGACGACGTGGACATTCGTGAGATGGAGCTGAGCAGGCTGCGCGCGCTGTTCAGCCTGGTGCTCCAGGACGTGCAGCTCTTCTCGGGAACGATCGCCACCAACATCCGGCTGGGATCGACGTTGAGCGACGACGACGTCCGGCGTGCGGCCGACGCGGTCCATGCCGGCGCGTTCATCGACCGGCTGCCGAACGGCCTGGCCAGCGAAGTGGGAGAGCGCGGCGCGAGCCTGTCGGTCGGCCAGAAGCAACTGCTGTCGTTTGCCAGGGCGCTTGCGTTCGACCCGCGGATCCTGATTCTCGACGAAGCCACGTCGAGCGTGGACACCGAAACGGAGCTGCTCATCCGCGACGCCTTGAAGGTGCTGATGGCGGGCCGGACGACCATTGCCGTGGCGCACCGGCTGTCGACCATCCAGGACATGGACCGCATTCTGGTCTTCCACAAGGGTGAACTGCGGGAGTCGGGCACCCACCAGGAACTGCTCGGCCAGCGGGGCCTCTACTACCGCCTGTACCAGCTGCAATACAAGGACCAGGAAGCCCCGGAGACGACGACCTTGCCGTTACCGCCTCGACTCGGGGAACTGCGGCAGTTCGGTTGACGGGATCGGGCGGGGACTTGGCGCCTGAGGTCCTGGCTTGGGGCGGGCCCGCCAGGGCAGCAGGGTGTCGAGCAGGCTTGGCCCGCTGGCGCGGGGATTCCAGCCGAGCCTGAGCGCGAAGACCTGTACCGTCCGTCGGCCCAATCGTGTGGCCTCGTCGCAGTTCCGCATGTAGATGTCCAGCAGCTGGCCGCGGACGATTGGGCCGGTGTCCATGATGGTGTAGATGCCGTCGTACTGGGCGCCCAGGTTCGAGACCTGGATGATCGATCCGGAGGGGAGGACATCTTGGTCCGCCGCGGCAATGCCGGTCCGGGGCGGAAGCCCGGACGCGGTGACGTCGCCAGTGCAGTAGGCGGTGGCGACGAACCGGAGGCGCGCGCCGAGGCCGGGTCCGGCCTTCTCTTCCCGCAGCAGCGCCTGCCGGGCGGCGTACTTCGAGTCGAGAATCGTCGCCTGGTAGAGCACGACGAAGCCCCCCGCGGCGACCAGCGTCACCACCCCCTTGCGCCAGAGGGAATCAGAGATCCGCATCAGTGTGTTGCCCTGCGCCGTGCCTCTTGCATGTGGCGGTGCCGCGCTTCCAGGAATCCGCGGGTGACCCAGTAGGCGATGACGGACAAGAGCGTTGCACCGAGCATCGATCCCACGAAGTACGGCCAGAACAGCGGTCGCATGTCACTCGCGATCTGGCGCCAGAACTCGGACCGAAACAGCGACAGGCTGAAGAGTTGCACGATCCGTTCGCCAAACCCCTTCGGCAACCCGGTGCCCAGCATCCACGCGCCGGCGGCCGTCGCCAACGCATACCAGGCGGCGATGATCCAGGGCAGGTTGGAATAGACCCCGACCAGGACAGCCACCCGGTTCAGATTGAAGACGAACGCCACCCCCAGCGCCAGGATCGTGTGCAAGCCCAGGAACGGCGAGAACCCGAAGAAGACGCCCATGGCAAATGCGGCCGCGGTCCGACTGGGCGTGTCGTGAATGTGCAGCAGCGCCTCCATCCACTTGCGGACGAGGGCGCGGGTGATGGCAATCATCGAAAGTGTGTGAACCCCGCGGGCAGCGCCGCCTTCGCGCCCCGGCGCGTCAAGACCAGGCTGCGATCCGCCGTGATCGTGCCGATCCGCGTGCAGGGCAGGCCACCGGTCAAAGGCAGCACCGATGCGAGCGCACGGCGGCGTCGCGCGGGCACCGTGAACAACAACTCGTAGTCCTCGCCTCCGGACACCGCCGCCTCGAGCGCGTCGAGGCCCTCCTGCTCCTCGAACCATCGGCGCGCGGCCTCAGGGACGGGAATCGCGTCGCCGTCGATCTCGGCGCCGACGCCGCTCGCACCCGTCACCTGCCGAACGGCATCACCGAGGCCGTCGCTCAGATCCACGCACGACGAGGCGACACAGTTTCGACCGAGCAGCAGCCCGAGCCGGACACGCGGATCGGGCTGGAGAAACCGGGCTGCGCACTCGTCGAGCGCGCGGTCGCCCGTCGGCTGGCCCTCCAAGCCTGGCGCGGCCTCGGGTGGCGTGGCACCCGCGCGCCGCCGCGAGAGATACCCCGCGTAGGAGGCGCCGACACATCCGCTGACGTAGATGCTGTCGCCCGGTTTCGCGCCCTCGCGGGCCAGGACCCGCCGCGGCTTGACCGCGCCCATCGCCGTGACGTCCAGGACGAGGGGCCCGGGCGACCGCGACACGTTGCCGCCGATCAGCGTGACGTCGTAGCGGTGGGCGAGCGCCAGCCACCCGCCGATCATCGCGTCGAACTCGACGACCGGCATGGCGCCCGGCAGCACGAGCGAGAGCAGCGCGGCTCGAGGTTCGGCGCCCATGGCCGCCAGGTCGCTCAGGTTCACCGCAAGCGCCTTGTGGCCGATCGCGGCGGCAGGGACATAGGCCCGGTCGAAGTGCACGCCTTCCACGAAGGCGTCGGTCGTGATGACCTCGGCGCGGTTTCGCACCGGCTCGATCACGGCGGCATCGTCGCCCATGCCGATCGACACCCACGAGGGCGCCGCCGGCGTGCGGGCCCGAATGCGCTCGATGACCGCGTGCTCGCCGAGATCGGCGACCGTCTGCCCCGGCGATGTGCTCATGGCCACCGTCTCCTACTTCGCGTATTCGACGGCCCGCGTCTCGCGGATCACGGTGACCTTGATCTGGCCGGGGTACTCCAGTTCGCTCTCGATGCGCCGCGCGATGTCCTTCGAGAGCCACACCGCTTCTTCATCGGTGATTTTCTCGCTCTCGACGAGGATGCGGATCTCGCGCCCCGCCTGCAGCGCGAACGACTTCGACACGCCCTTGAACGAGTCGGCGATGCCCTCGAGCTTCTCGAGGCGCTTCACGTACGACTCGAGGACGTCGCGCCGCGCGCCTGGACGCGCGGCTGACACGGCGTCGGCCGCCTGCACCAGCATCGCCTCGAGCGACGGCCAGTCGATGTCCATGTGGTGCGAGGCAATCGCCTGGAGCACGGCCTCGCTCTCGCCGTGCTTGCGCAGGAGGTCGACGCCAATCTCGAGGTGCGTGCCCTGCATCTCGCGATCCACGGCCTTGCCGATGTCGTGCAGGAACCCCGCCCGCACCGTCGTGTGCGCGTCGAGGCCCACCTCGCGGGCCATCAGCCCGGCGATGTAGGCGACCTCCTTGCAGTGGCTGAGCACGTTCTGGCCGTAGGAGGTTCGGTACTTCAGCCGGCCCATCAACCGCTGCACCTCGGGATCGAGGTCGTGGATGCCGAGCTCGAACGCCGCGTCTTCGCCGTCCTGGCGCACCGTCTCCTCGAGCTCCGCCTTGACCTTCTCGACGACTTCCTCGATACGCGCCGGGTGGATCCTCCCGTCGGCAATGAGCCGCTCGATCGCCTGCCTGGCGATCTCGCGCCGGTACGGGTCGAAGCCGGACAGGATGATCGCCCCCGGCGTGTCATCGACGATCAGGTCGATGCCGGTCGCAATCTCGAGCGCCCGGATGTTGCGTCCCTCGCGCCCGATGATGCGCCCCTTCAGGTCGTCGCTCGGCAGGTCCACCACCGAAACGGTGGTCTCGATCGCGTGCTCGGGGGCGCTGCGCTGGATTGCCTCGGTGACCAGCTGCTTGGCGCGCGCCGTGGCGGTCTCGCGGGCTTCCGACTCGAGCCTCTTCACCATGTTCGCCGCGTCGCGCCTGGCGTCCGATTCGAACTGCCTGAGCAGGATCTCCTTCGCCTCGTCGCCGGTCAGGCGGGCGACGCGCTGCAGTTCCTGCTGTTGCTCGGCGACCAGTTGCTCGTAGCGGGAGGCGGTGGCCGCCGTGGCGCGTTCGCGGTCGCGAATCGACTGCTCGCGCGCTCGCAGATCCTTCTCGTGCTGCTCGGCGGCGGCCAGCCGCTCGGTCAGCTTCTCTTCCTTCTTGGTGAGAATCTGCTCCATCCGCGCCGCCTGCTGGCGCCGATCCTCGGCCAGGCGGTCCGCGTCCATCACGATATGGTGCGCCTTCTCCTTGGCCTCGAGCAGTGCTTCCTTCTTCCGGTTCTCCGCCTCGCGCTCCGCGTCGCGCAGCGTCGCCCGGGCCTGCTCCTCGGCCCGCCCGATGGTCTCGGCCGAAATTCGTCTACGCGAGGCGACCCAATACACGAACACGGCCACCGCGATGAGATCGGCCGCGATTGATACGGTCAGATAAACGACACCGGGCTGCATGCCGCGTCCTTTTCGGAACCCCTCCGTCTGGATGCCACGGGGCTCGGGTCAGGGGAACGGGGCGACAGCCCCGCGGTTACCGGAGATGAGGAGAGAGAGGAAGAAAGGCCCCGCTTTGCCGTGTGGGGAGGTCGCATGAACCTGCATGAAGCAGGTGGAACCGCATTGTCGATCGCGCGTTAGGCTTCCTCGCCTAGAGGCCTGCACACGGCGCAACCTCGCAGTTCACTTGACGGTAATGTTGGCTCAAGCGAGCCTCCACAACCATCACGAGCAAAGCAGGGAACTCTAATTCTCCGACGATCTTAGACCGTCACTCTGGGACGGTCAAGGCGAAACAACGAAAGTCGGTTCTGACGAAGAGGGGTCGGGAACGGACGCTGAGGGAGCCGCGAACGGACGCTGAGGAGTCGGGAACGGCGACCGGGCAGGGACGCAACCTCCTGCGTCCCTGCCGATTGGCGCGAGATGTGGGCGGGCTACCGGACCTTCGTCGCCAGCGAGTTGCTGCCCGCGGCCCACCACACGCCGCCGCAATCCCAGTAGAGCGACCGTTCAACCACGATGCTCGCCGCCTGTCCGTTGACGTCGAGGCTCTCGACAAGGGCGCCAAAGCGCTTTCCGGCCGTCAGGCCACCGAATGGAGACGAGGCCGCCTCCGTCGTCCCGCCGGTCCACACGGTCGTCCGGCTGTTCGCCGCCACGTCAACCTCGCGGGCGACGCTGGTTCCATCCTCGAGCATCAGGGTTACGCGGACCCTGCCCGCACTCGGAGACGTGTTTGCCACGAGGATGTAGGTCTGGACGTTCCTGGGCCCGCCCTGCTCGCCGTCGGCGAGGGCCGCGCTGCTGTTCGGATTCGCGATCAAGACATACATGTCGAAGAACGGCCCCGTGGCACCCTCGGCCAGGAACCAATCGGTGGATGCCGCGGTGACGCCAACGGCATCGTGCCCGGCGCTGAAGAACTGTCCCTGGGCGTTCAGGTACAACGCGCGCTCGACGATGATCGGCAGCGCGGCGTCGAGCGATGTGACGACACCCGAAACGTCCGTGGCGGAGAGACCCGGATCCTCGCCGTTGACCCAGATGGTGCGACGCGACAGGGCGGCGACCGTGTAGGTCTTCACGATGGGCAGCCTGCCCTCAGGCCGCAGGTAGGTGATCTGCACGTCGGCCGGCTCATCGTCCGGTCCGCGATGACCGGCACGTCGGACTCGACGATCGTCCAGAACCCGGGAGCGGGCGCGAGGCCCGGGACCTGGCGCGCATCGGCCGTGCAAAGCGCTCGCGTCCTTCATGACCTGCACGGCGGCAATGGCCACACATCCCGACAGCGTGTGCGCGCAGGTGCTGCCAGCGAGCGCATAGTTCCAGTGCGGAGCGCCCTGGGCCCAGTCCGTGGTGAGCAGTGGCCCGACCACGGTGCCCGCGCCGGCCCCCGTGTCCGTCTGTTGACCCGCGGTTGCGGTTACCGCCGACGGCTCGAGGGACCGGTCCCTGCGCCGCGGTTGGAATGAGGTCTCTGGGACCGCGAGATGATCCCACGCCTGAACCTGGTACCGTCCCGGCACCTTGCCGCACTCGGCGGCGAAGCCACCGAGACGCCCGGCCATCTGCCTCCCGATCGGCGGTCTGCAGGACTTCTCGAGCGCCGTGCCAGCCTCGCGCAGGATGAAGGCGGCGTCGGCCCGCCTACGGATCCGTAGGCGGGGCAGGCCGCGGATCACAATCCTGTGGCCTCGAGCGGGCCTACTGGCCCGTTTGGACCGAGACTCGCAAGGAGCGTTCCTGCCTGGCGGCGAGAGGGAGCGGGCGGTGGGCGAGAGAGGAGGCGGCTAGGTGGCCAGCGCCTCGTCGATCAGGCGCTCGAGCCGGGCGACCCAATCGATGACGAACTCGCGCTGGTTGCGGTCGCTGTCGAGCGCGTGGAAGTACTCGTCGGCGATGTTCAGCGCGGCGAGGACCACGAGGCGAGTGGTGTCGGTGGTGGGGGTGATATCGGCGGCAGAGCGGATCTTCTCGTCCACGTAAGCCGCCAGGTCGGCGACGTACGCCTCGGCCAGCGTGCTGCGAATCGGGTACTGCTGGCCGAGGATCTCGACCGCGACGACGCGCGCCATCTGGTTCACAAAGTCCCTGTCTTCAGATGTCGAGTCCCTCGAGGTGCTCGAGGATGCCGGCCACGCGGGAGCGCACCTGGTCGCGCTCCTGGCGCAGTGCCGCCATCTCGGCCACGCCGCTCTCGACGTCGGCCAGCCTCGCAAGCGCCGCGTCAAGTTCGCCGGAAAGCCGCCGGTTCTCCTCCGCCTGCGTCGTGTGATTGGCGCGCAGCTTGCCCATCTCGGCCACGAGCAGGCGCACCTTCTGTTCGAGGCGGTCGAGCGCCTCGAGATCGCTGGGGGTGATCGTCTTTGCCACGGGTCAGCCTCTTCGAAGTGGGGGCGGTTGGCGAACCGCCCCCAGGAAGTTCCTATCAGCGTTGCACGGCCTGGTGCTCGCGGGTCAGCGCCTCCATGACACGCTCCATCGTCTCTTGCACGTCCGCATCGGTCAACGTGCGATCCGGCGACCTGAACGTGAGCCGCAGCGACAGGCTGTAACGGCCCTCAGGAATGCCCTGGCCCTTGTACCGATCGAACTCGCGAATCTGGATGAGCGTCTGCGGGGCGACACCACGAATGGTCGCGCGAAGGCGCTCGGAACGCAACCCCTCTTCCACCACGATCGAGATGTCTCGCACGATTGACGGGAAGCGGGGCAGGGTCTCGGCTCTCGTGTCGGCGGTCGGCGCCAGCCGGTCGAGGGCGTCGAGGTCCAGTTCGGCGACGTAGACCTCGTCTCCGGCAGGAAGACCGCGCGCCTCGGACTGCCCCGGCGCCAACTGGCCGAGGACCCCGACCGCCGTCTTGCCAACGGACACCGCCGCGGCGCGCCCGGCGACGAGGTACCCGTTCGTCAGGTCGGTGAAGACCAGCGGAAGGTCGAGCGCCTCACCGATCCGCTCGACGACGCCCTTGGCGTCGAAGAAATCGACGAGTCGCAGGCCACCGCTCCAGTGCTCGGGCACGCACGCCCCGGTCCACGCGAATGCGACGTGGTGCTGCTCGCCGCCCGCCGGCGAGAAGCAGGCCCCGATCTCGAAAAGGCGAACATCCCGGTGCTCGCGCCGGCGGTTGTGCGCTACGCTCTCGAGGAGACCGGGCAGCAGCGACGGCCGCAGCACCGCGAACTTCTCGGAGAGCGGGTAGGCGAGCGGAACGAGAGCGCGATCCCCGGTCACGAAGGGCGCCGCGTCCGCCTCATCGACAAACGTGTAGCTGACCGCTTCCGAGAAGCCAGACGAGGTGAGCCGGTGGCGGAGCAGCGTCTTGCGCGCCATCCGAGGGTCGGGTCGCGGCGAGGTCGCGCGGAGCGCGGGGAAGTGAGACGGGATGCGGTCGTAGCCGTGGTGGCGCGCCACTTCCTCGATCAGGTCGGCCTCGCGCACGATGTCGACGCGCATGGTTGGGACGCGAACGCTCCAGCCGTCGGCCGCCTCGGCGACATCGAAGCCGAGGCCGGTGAGGATGGCCAGCACGTCGGCGTCGTCCACGGTGGTGCCGAGCAGTTGGGCGATCCGTTGGCGGCGCAGGGTGACGTCGATCGGCCCGCGGGGCGACGGATAGACGTCGATGACGGCGCCCACGCGGCGGCCCGCGCCGATCTGCTCGATCAGCGCGCACGCCCGCTCCAGCGCGACGACCGGGGCATTGATGTCAGTGCCGCGCTCGAAGCGCGACGAGGCTTCGGTTTTCAGGCCGAGGCGCTTGCTGGTGCGGCGGACCGATGCCGGCTTGAAGTAGGCGCTTTCGAGCGCGATCAGCCGCGTACCCGGCCAGACCTCGGAGTGCGCGCCGCCCATCACGCCCGCCACCGCCTGCGGGACCGAGCCGTCTGCAATCACCAGCATGTCGGGTTCGAGGGCGCGGTCCTCGCCGTCCAGGGTGCGAAGGCGCTCGCCCGCTCTGGCGCGCCTGGCCCGCAACTGGCGCCCCGCCAGCCGCTCGAGGTCGAAGGCGTGCATCGGGTGCCCCATCTCGAGCAGGACGTAGTTGGTCACGTCCACGATGTTGTTGATCGGGCGCACGCCGGCTGCGGTCAGCCGGTTCGCCAGCCACTCGGGGGACGGGCCGATCGTCACCTCAGCCACCGCCGCCGCGTATCGCGGGCACAGGTCGGCATCCTCGATCGTGACTTCGAGGCCGTCGGCCGCCACGCGGGTCGGCGTCGGAGCAGAGACCGCACGCACGCTGCTGATCGGACGTCCCGCCTCGTCCCACGGCAGCCGGAGCGGGACGCGGCACGCGGTGGCCGCTTCGCGCGCCAGACCGACGACGCTCAGGCAGTCCGGGCGGTTCGCGGTGATTTCGAAGTCGATGACCGCGTCGTTCGCATCGTCGCCAGCGGCCCTGGTGGGCGGCCGGGGCGCGAGTGGTCCCTCGGGCACCGGGTCGAGCGACGCCACCTCGAAGCCGCACATCGAGAGGAGCGACGCCAGATCGGCGACGGGCAGGCGGACGTCGGTCAGTTCACGCAGCCACGAAGCGAGGAGTTTCAAAAGGAAAACTGCTCCAGGAATCGCAGGTCGTTCTCGTAGAACAGCCTGATGTCGTCCACGCCGTACTTCAACATCGCGACGCGCTCGATGCCGGTGCCGAAGGCAAAGCCGGTGTAGCGCTCGGCATCGTAGCCCACGGCCTCGAGGACCGACGGGTGCACCATGCCGCTGCCGAGAATCTCGAGCCACCCGGTACGCTTGCACACCGGGCACCCGGTTCCGCCGCAGAACACGCAGCCGATGAACATCTCGGCGCTCGGCTCGGTGTACGGGAAAAAGCTCGGGCGGAACATCACCTTGATGTCGGGCGCGAAGATCTCGCGCACGAAGGCGGTGAGCGTGCCCTTGAGATCCGCGAACGTCACCCGCTCATCGACCAGCAACCCCTCGAACTGGTGGAACATCGGGGTGTGCGTGAGGTCCGGGTTGTCGCGCCGGAACACCTTGCCGATGGCGACGATCCGGACGGGCGGCTCGTGGGCCTCCATGTAGCGGATCTGCATCGCCGAGGTGTGCGTGCGGAGCAGCGTCGCGGGGCGGTCGGGCGGCGCCGGGCGCGTGCTGACGCGGGTGCCGGGCGTGCCGAGCCCGCGCTGCGGCACGGGCTGACCGAGGAAGAACGTGTCCTGCATGTCGCGGGCGGGGTGCTCGGGCGGCATGTTCAGGGCTTCGAAGTTGTGGTAGTCGTCCTCGATCTCGGGCCCTTCGAGGATCTCGTAGCCCATGCGGCTGAAGATCGCCTCGACCTGGTGCCGCACGTGGGTGAGGGGATGCAGGTGCCCGAGCGGGACCTGCCGGCCAGGCAAGGTGACGTCGAGGCCGCCGGCGACGGGGCGACCGGACTCGAGGGAGGCCCGCCTGGCGTCGAGCGCGCCCTCGATCTCGTTCTTGAACTGGTTGGCGAGCATGCCCAGGAGAGGCCGGTCGGCCGGCGAGGCGCTGGCCACGGCTTTCATCAGCGAGGCGATCACGCCGCCCTTGCGCCCGAGGAAGCGGTCGCGCACCACGCGCAGGGCCTGGTCGGTGGCCGCGGCGGCAAGCGCGGCCTGGAACTCCACCCGAAGGCGTTCGATCTCCTCAGCGTCTGGCATGAAGACCTATCCGTCGTTCACGCCTGCGCCGGAGCCGAGAGCGCGTCCTTCGCCTGCCCCGCGATCCGCGCAAACGCGGTCGGTTCCTTCACGGCGAGGTCGGCGAGCGTCTTGCGATCGAGGCCGATGCCGGCGACCTTCAACCCGCGAATCAACTGCCCGTAGCTGAGACCCTGCTGGCGTGCCGCGGCATTGATCCGGATGATCCACAGGCGGCGGAAGTCGCGCTTCTTGTCGCGACGGCCGACGAACGCGTACTTCAACGCGGTGTCGACCGCTTCTTTCATTGAGCGGTACAGCTTGCTCTTCCTGGCGTAGTAACCCTTGGCAAGACCGAGCAGCTTCTTCCGCTTTGCTCGCCGCACAGTCCCGCGTTTCACTCGAGGCATGTCGTACTCCCTTACGCTGACAGGCGGAGGGCGGGAGGCGGAAGGCGATCACGTCCCGCCTAGCTCGCTCCCTTCGTCCGCCGAGTGATCTCTCTGATCCTGCTGGCGGGGGGGGCGGGAGAAGGCCGTTCCGCCTTCCCGCCTTCCCGCCTATTTATACGGCAGCATCCGCTTGATCTTGGCGGCGTCTGCGGCGGAGACAACCACCATTCCGGACAGATGGCGCTTCTCCTTGGTCGTCTTGCTGGACAGCAGGTGGCGCTTGAAAGCCATGCTGCGCTTGAACTTCCCGGTCCCGGTCTTCTTGAAGCGCTTGGCGGCGCCCCTGTGGGTCTTGAGTTTCGGCATCTTCAGTTCCCCTCTATTCCACTCAGCACCGCAGGGGGCGCCGGTTTAGGCGCCTGCGGCTTGCTGCCCGGCTTGTGGCTCAGGATGGTGTGCATCGTGTTGCCTTCCATCCTGGGCATCGACTCCGGCACGGCCACGTCGGAGAGTTCCCGGATCAGGCGCTCGAGGATCCGGCGCCCGATGTCGGGATGCGCCATTTCCCGTCCGCGGAAGAAGACCGTCGCCTTGACCTTGTCGCCGTCGGCCAGGAAGCGCTCGATGTGGTTCTTCTTGAACTGGAAATCGTGCTCGTCCACCTTCGGCCGGAACTTGATTTCCTTGACCTCGATGATCTTCTGGTGCTTTCGGGCTTCGCGGGTGCGCTTCTGCTCCTGGTACTGGTACTTGCCGAAATCCATGATGCGGCAGACCGGAGGCTGCGCCATCGGCGCGACCTCGACCAAGTCCAGACCCTTCTGGCGAGCAATGGTCAGCGCCTGCTGCGGCGCCATGATGCCCAGTTGCTGGGCGGCGTCATCGATGACACGAACTTCCCGCACTCGGATCCGTTCATTGATCCTCGTGCGGTCGTCACGTCGTGGAGCGGAGCGATCGAAAGCGATATGGACCTCCTCTGAGTCACCGGCTTTCCGAGCGTCTACCGACCTTTCCGCGCGATCTCGTCCTGCGCGGCGGCCATGAAGTCGTCCACCGTCCGGGCGCCCTGGTCCCCGCCGGCGCGGCTGCGCACCGAGACGGTCCCCTGCTCGGCCTCGCGGTCGCCCACGACGAGCATGTACGGCACCTTCTGCAGCTGCGCCTCTCGGATCTTGTAGCCGATCTTCTCCTGGCGTTCGTCGAGCTCGACGAACAGCCCGGCGGCCGTGAGCCGGTCCCGCACGGTCGCCGCGTAGGCCATGTGGCGGTCGGCAATCGGCAGGACGATCGCCTGCACCGGAGCGAACCACATCGGGAGCGCGCCCGCGTAGTGCTCGAGCAGCAGCGCGATGAACCGCTCCAGGCTGCCGAAGATCGCGCGGTGCATCACGACCGGCGTGTGCTCGGTATTGTCCGCCCCGATGTACTTCAGCTTGAAGCGCTGCGGCAACTGGTAGTCCAGCTGAATCGTCGCGCACTGCCACTTGCGGCCGAGCGCATCGGTCACCGCGAAGTCGATCTTCGGCCCGTAGAAGGCGCCGTCACCCTCGTTGATGGTGTAGGCCTGGCCCGCGCTCGCCAGCGCCTTCTTGAGCTCAGACTCGGCGTGATCCCACGTCGCCTTTTCGCCGAGATACTGCTCGGGGCGCGTAGACAGTTTCATCTCCGGCGTGAGCCCGAAGTCGCCGTAGACCCGCTGCACCAGCCGCAACAGGCGCTCCACTTCCTCGCCGATCTGGTCCTCGGTGAGGAAGATGTGAGCGTCGTCCATGATGAATTCGCGCACGCGCGTGAGCCCGGACATGACGCCCGACGCCTCGTACCGGTGGAGCACGCTCTGGTCGTGTATCCGGTAGGGCAGGTCCCGGTAGCTTCGCATCTCGCTGCCGAACACCAGCATGTGCCCCGGGCAATTCATCGGCTTGAGGCCGTAGCACTGCTCGTCCGCCTCGAACAGGAACATGTTCTCTCGGTAGTGCTCCCAGTGGCCGGACGTCTCCCACAGCGCCTTGTTGAAGACGAGCGGCGTGCGCATCTCCACGTACCCCTCGGGAGCGAGGACCGCGCGCATGTAGTTGCCGAGCGTGTTCACCAGCCGCGTGCCCTTTCCCAGCCAGAACGGCTCGCCGGGCGCCCACGGGTGGAACATGAACAGCCCCAGTTCCTTCCCGAGCTTCCGGTGATCGCGCTTCTTGGCTTCCTCGATCCGATCGAGATAGGCCTTGAGGTCGGACTCACTGAAGAACGCGGTGCCGTAGATCCGCTGCATCGGCTGGTTCTTCGCGTCGCCCTTCCAGTAGGCGTTCGAGGTGCTCAGCAGCTTGAACGCCTTCAGCTTCCCGGTCGAGGGGACGTGGGGGCCCGTGCAGAAATCGACGAAGATGTCGTCGATCCCGTAACACGAGACCACCGGGCCGCCTTTCTCCTCGATCAGCTGCACCTTGAGCGGTTCGCCACGCTCGTCGAAGAACCGCTTGGCCTCCTCCTTTGCCAGCATGCGGCGGTCGTAGGCGAGGTCACGCTTCGCGAGCTCCTTCATCTTCTCTTCGATCGCCGCGAGGTCCTCGGGGACGAATGGGCGCGAGACGATGAAGTCGTAGAAGAAGCCGTCGTCGGTCGCCGGGCCGATGCCGCACTGGGCGCCGGGGAACAGGGCGGTGACCGCCGCCGCCATCAGGTGCGCCGTGCTGTGACGGTACAGCTCGACCGCTTCCGGGGCGTCCGCCGTGACAAGGCGGAGCGACGCGTCGGCGTCGAGCGAGAACGAGAGATCCACCACCTCATCGTTCACGATGGCGGCCACGGCAGACTTCGCTACGCGTGGCGGGAGGTCGGCCATCAAGGTGCGCACCGTCGTCCCCGCAGGGACGCTGCGGCGGGAGCCGTCCGGCAACGTGATAGTGACGTGGGCCATCCAGGTGTTCAGGAGCCGAGGGAGGTCTCTTCAGCCATCAGCAGTCGGGATTCCGGGTGTTGCCCCGGCTTTCTCCCCAAGCGTGCCACTCGCGTCCAGGCTGACAGCCGATTGCTCCGGCGCAGAACGGAATCGAGGTGGTAGGCACGGGCGGACTCGAACCGCCGACCTCCTGCGTGTCAAGCAGGCGCTCTAACCAAACTGAGCTACGCGCCTAAATCAAGAAAAGCCGGCACTTACAGAAGCAGTCAGTATAGCAACGGGCGGAAGCACGCGTCAACGCGCATCTGGTCCGCAACGCTCCCGTCGCGGGGAAGGGCGGTGACCGCGATGCGACACCGACGGCACGCCGGGCGGCGGCCGCCGGTGCCCGCACCATTGGCTACTTGACCGTGTCCTTCAGCGTCTTGCCGGCGGAGAAGCGAACAACGCGGCGCTTCGGGATCTTCACCTCGGCGCCCGTCTGCGGGTTGCGTCCCATGCGGGCCTTGCGGACCGACGTTTTGAAGGTGCCGAAGCCAACGAAGGTGATCGGGTCACCCTTCTTCAGCGAGCGCGTGATTCCGTCGAGTACCGACTCGAGAGCGGCGGCAGCGGCGACCTTGGTTGCGCCGGTGTCCTTGACGATCTTGGCAATCAAATCCTGCTTGTTCATGAAGTCTCCTCGGCGGCCGATGGAGTACGCGTCGCAGCGCACGTCATTCGGGTGGACGCCTCAGCGGTTATACGCGACGGATCGAGGCGTGTCAAGAGACAAAGACGCGTGCGGTGGATTCGGTCTACTTGGTCCTGAGCCTCTCGAGGCCCTTTTGGAGGATGGCATCGGTGGCGGGCCGCGGCGCGCCGAAGTCGATCTCGGCGACATCAACCGCAACGGTCGGCGTGAGGCCCTTCTCGTGGAGCGGTTCGCCCGCGGGTGTGAGGAACCAGCCATTCGACACGATCATGGCGGCGCCGTCGGGCAACCAGACGAACTTCTGCAGCGCGGCGCGTCCATGGGTACGTTCGCCGATGAGCGCGGCGCGCTGGTTGCCCGCGAGGGCGGCCGCGAAGATTTCGGCGGCGCCAGACGTGCCATCGTTGACCAACACGACGGTCGGTAGCGTGATCGCACCGTCACCGGCCCCCGCGGCGACCGGCTGCCGGGCGGCCCCGCGCATCTCCCTGATCGCGATCGTTCCAGCCGGCACGAACAGTTTCGCTGCCGCGATACCGGACTCGTAGCGGCCGGTCGCCGTGTCGCGGACATCGACGAGCAGCGACGTCGCGCCGGCCCTTGTCAACTCGTTCACCTGGGACCCAAGGCTCTTCGCGACAGTCGGCCCGAATCCCGCGATCCGCACGTAGCCCATCGTCGCGCCTTCCATGCGTCCCGTCACGTCCGTCGCCGACAGAATCTCGCGCGTGATCTCCACGGCATGCGGGTCAACCACGTTGCCGCGGATAACGAGCAGGCTGACCTTCGTTCCCGGTGCGCCGCGCAGCAGGCGCGTGCCCTCGTACACCGACATCTCGCGCGTGGGCTTGCCGTCGATCGCACGAAGGAAATCACCTGACCGCAAGCCCGCTCTCGCGGCCGGCGAGCCGTCTCGAGCCGCGATCACGCGCAGGTAGTACGTGCGCGTCAACTCGATCCCGGTCTCGCCCCCAGCCGGCTTCTCGCTGCTCTCGTGCTGCTTGGCCTCGTCCGGCGTCAGGTAGGCGCTGTCCGGGTCGAGTCCTTCGGCGAGACCCCGCATCGCGCCTCGCATCACGCGGGCAAGATTTGCGTCCTCGACGTAGTTGCCGGAAATGAGGGACACGACGTCTTCGAAGACCCGGAGATGCTGGTAGGTCTCCTCGCGCGCCCAGGTCTTGCCGAGCAGGCCACCGATGACGGCAAACGCGATGACGGGTGCCGTGACGGAGAGGACGAGCAACCGGGTGCGAGAAGTCATGGGGTGTATCGTGGCCGCAGGGGCGACGCAGGCGTCGCCCCTGCCGTGTTTACCGTTCTTTCAGCCATTGTAAGGGATCGACGGGCATACCGTCGATGCGCAACTCGAAGTACACCGCGGAGTTGCCGGCAGGCGCGCGGCCGGCGGTGCCGATGACCTGACCGTGCGACACGTGCATGCCCTTGGTGGCCGTCATCGACCCCAGGTAGCCGTAAAGGGAGAAAGCGAGACCGCCGTGATCGACAATGACCAACTGGCCGAATCCGGCGAAGACGTCGGCGAAAGCCACGGTGCCGTCGTGGACCGACAGGACGGGGGAGCCGTCCGCCGATTCGATCTCGAGGCCGTTCTGCGTCGTCGTGGTCCCGAACCGGGGATTGCGGCGCTCCCCGAACCGGGACAGCACGCGGCCGTTGAGCGGCCAGTCGAGTGCGCCGCGGAACGGCTTCAGCGGGAGGACGACCTGCTCGGGGGCCGGCGAGGTGCCGGGCAGCGCCTGCACGGCCCGCTGCAGGCGCAGGGTCGCCACCTCGAGCTCGCCAACCATCTGGGCGTTCAGGTCGCGCCGCGCGTCGATCTGGCGGACCAGAGCCTCTCGGGCGGCCGCCGCGCGGGTGCCCAGGTCGGCCGCCTTTCGGGCGTCGGCTTGCAGACCCCGAAGGCGGACCGACTGCTGTTCGATCGCGGTTTTCGCGGCGGCAAGCCGCGCGATGGAGGCGGTGAACTCCTCCACGCGGCGCTGATCGAACTGGGCCAGCGCCGAGAGCATCCGCGTGGCGCGCCCGATGTCGCGGAGGTCGTTCACGCCGAGCAGCACGCGCGCATACCCAGGCCTCCCGAGCTTGTACACGTCCACGAGCCGCGCGTGCAGGGCCGGTCGCGCCGCCTGGATGGCCTCGTCGAGCGACGCCATCTGCCGGGTGGCGTCCTCGACCTGGCGCGCGACCGCGTCCACCTCGGCATCGAGCTTGCGGGCTTCCTCGGCTCGGAGGTCGCGCTCCACCTCGAGCGTGCGCAGGTCGCCGAGGAGCGTCCGTTCCTGACCCGCCAGGGCTTCCGCCTCGCGCTGGAGAGCCCGGATGCGTTCGGTCGCGCGGGCCGTGGTGGGGGTGGTCGGAGACTGCTGCGCACAGACAGGCAGCCGCAGGCCCGGCAGTGCCAGGGTGAGGACGAGCACGGAGGCCGCCGCGGTGGCTACCTGCATTTGCACGACACTCCAACGAAGGAGTCAGGAGGCGCCAGACTCCAGCCTAGAACAACGGCTTCCCGTCGATCTCCTTCGGGATCCGGATCCCGAAGTACTTCAGGACGGTCGGGGCGATGTCGATGATGCGCGCCTCGTTCGCGTTCAGCTTGCGGTTGGAGATCAGCGACCCCGGGATCGTCTTGTAGTCGAACGAGCAGTGGTCGCCGCTCCATTTCTTCATGTTCGGGTAGAGCAATCCCGGCGGCGAACCGCCGAGCGAGGTCTGCCACGACACGCGGTAGCCGTCCTCGAAGCCGACCTGGAGATCGGGCGCGTTGGCCATGTACGGCCCCGAGTACACATCATCACGCTTGTAGACCGACCGGACGATACGCTGGCCGGTCTTCGGGTCGGTCATCGTGAGGAGCTTGGCGGACAGCTCGTCGGCGAGCCGCTTGTAGTCGTCGCCCTCGTTCACGATGCCCTGGCCTTCCCGACCCCGCATGTTGAAGTAGACCTGCCCGAGGCCGAGCGAGTATGCCCTTGTGCGTGTCCAGTCCACGCCCTCCCAGAACTGTCCGCCGCCGCCGAACATGTCGTTCAGGTTCTTGTCGCCGAGAGCCTTCCCCTGCTTCGCGAGGAGCCCGTTCTCGACCAGCCAGGTGTTCAGGTTGACGCCGTACTTGAACGAGTGGAACCCGTGATCGGAGAGGATGAAGACGAGCGTGCCCGGCTCGATGCGCTGCAGCACCTCGCCGACCAGTTGATCGCATCGCTTGTAGACGCGCTCGATCGAGTCGCCGTACCTGGCGGCCCCTGCCGCGTCGTACATCGGGTGCGTCGGATCGATGAAGCGCCAGAACATGTGCTGGACGCGGTCCGTGGACTCGAGGACGCCGATCACCAGGTCGAACTTCTTCGAGTCGATCTCGTGGAGGATCACCTGCGCGCGGTCGTCGAACGCATGGAACAGGTCGTCCATGAACGTCTTCTCGTCGATCCGATCTTCGTTGAGTGGCCACGTGGCCTCCGCCCACCCGAGCGTGCGGAAGGTGCCCAGCCGCTCGTAGAGGTCTTTCGACAGGCCCTTCGGCGACGAGATCGGCATGACGGGCGATTCGGGCCGCCAGTTGACCGGGGACATGTAGAGCTGCAGCTCGCCGCTGGCGCGGACCAGGTAGAACTGCGCCATCCCGTAGAGGCGAACGAGGAAGTTCACGCGGAATTCGAGCGGCACCCACTTGCTCCACCCGCCCTCGCTGAGGTGAATCGTGGTCCCCTGGACGTCGATCGTGGCGCTCCGGGCTTCCTTGCTCCAGCGGACCGAGAACGGGACGCGGATGTCACGCCGGGCCTCGAGCGCCGCCATCCGGGACTGGTCCGCGTCGTTGAGTGTGGCGCCCTTCTTTCGCAGGTCGGCCATCTGCGCCTGTACGATCGGGTTGGGCGGCCCCGTCAACTCGCTCTGGGCGGTATCTCCCTCGAACGCGAGCCGCTTCAGGATCCCACCCATCTCGGTGTTGCCTTCTTCGTACCGGCTCAGGTCGGTGGCGAAGTAGTAGAACGTCCCGATCGTCCCGCGGATGTCAGGAAGCGGCAGGCCGGACAGCAGCTCACCCATCGGCACGTCTTCGGGCGGGAACGTCACGGGCACCGTCAGGACGGCCGAGCGGACTCCCGCCTGGCCGGCCGTGACCCAGAACGACGTGCCACCGCGCAGCGTCGTGACCTTGGGCCGCCCGAGCGGGACGTAGTTGAGGAAGAAGTCGGGCATCTCGCGGCGCACCATGCCGAGGTCCGGCACATACGTCTTCACGTCGCGCACGAGGAAATCGAAGATGTTGTGCTTGCCGGCGTTGCCGCCGGTCGCGAACGACGCCCACGACACCGGCGATTCAGGAGAGGTGGATGTCTCCAGACGGTAGAAACCGCCCTGCCCGGCCAGCTTCTGGAAGTTCGGCAGCTTGCTTTCCGCCATCCACTGCTCGACCAGGCGGGGATCCATCCCGTCGAAGCCGAGAATCACCATTTTCTGCTTGTACTTCTCCGTGGGAGCGTTCGTGCCGCACGCGAGCGGGAGCAGCGAAACCAGCAGCAGGCCAGTGGCGAAGATCGTTCTCTTCAGCATCGTGTTCCTGGATGGTCGAAGTGTAGGAAAAGTATAGCATGCGTTGAGGTTGCGCTTGCGGCGCGCACCGGGCGGCAGGTACCATTCCCCCGTGCGATTCCTCGCGATCGATCTCGGCGCACGGCGAGTGGGCCTCGCCATCAGCGATGCGACCGGCGTGCTCGCTCGCCCGCTCGAGGTGCTGGAGGCGACCGGGGCCACGCAGGTGGACCGGGTCGCGACCGCCATTCACCGCCTCGCCGCGGAGGAGGATGGTCTCGAGACGATCGTCGTGGGCCTGCCGCGCCGGCTCGACGGCACGCCGAATGCGCAGACCGCCGCGGTGACCGCATTCGTGGGCGCGCTCCGCTCACGCATCGGGCAGCCCATCGTGCTCCAGGATGAACGCCTGTCGAGCGTCGAAGCGGAAAGCCGGCTTGCGCTGTGCGACCGCGACTGGCGCAGCCGGAAGAAGAAGCTGGATGCCGCGGCAGCCGCGGTGATCCTGCAGGACTACCTCGATGCTCTCGGCAGGTCGCCCGGACACCTATGCTGACCACCCTGCGCTGGATCGTGATGCTGATCGTCGTCGCCGGGCTGTTGGCCGGGGCCGTCGTCGGCCTCTGGCTGCAGCGCGTGTCGCAGCCGTTCAAGGGCTACGCGGGCGTGGAGCAGTTCGTCGATCTCCTTCCGGGTGACGGCACGCTGGTGATCACGCGGAAGATGGTCGGGGCGGGCGTGGTCCGCGACCGCTGGACCTTCCGGCTGGCGCTCTGGCGCACGGGCGCCGCTCGCCGCCTGAAGGCGGGGGAGTATCGCTTCGACCGGGCGATGACGCCGCTCGATGTGGTGACGAAGCTGGCGCGCGGGGATGTGTATTTGCGCTCCGTGACGTTCCCCGAGGGGCTGACGGTGCGCGAGATGAGCCGGATCTTCGAGTCGCGGGGCCTGGGCAGCGCGGCCGACTTCGTCGCGGCCGCAAAGGAGCACGCCTCGCTGGTGCACGATATCGACCCGGCCGCTCAGGACCTCGAGGGCTACCTGTTTCCCGAGACCTACTCGCTCTCGCGGACCGCCGGCGCCGCGGAGTTGGTGCGGACGATGGTCGGCCGGTTCCACCAGGTCTTCACGCCGGAGCTGCGCGCCGCCGCCGCCGGACTCGGCCTGACGCCGCGGCAGGCCGTGACGCTCGCGTCGCTCGTGGAGAAGGAGACCGCGAAGCCCGAGGAACGCCCGGTCGTCGCTGGCGTCTACCTGCGCCGGGTGAAGATGGGGATGGCGCTGCAATGCGATCCGACCGTCATCTACGCGCTGGAGATGACACACCGGTACCGGGGGAACCTCACGCACGACAACCTGCTCGTGGACTCGCCCTACAACACCTACCGGTACCCGGGGTTCCCGCCCGGCCCGATCGCCGCACCCAGTCGAAATTCAATGGAAGCCGTGGCCTACGCTGAGCCGGTGGACTATCTCTACTTCGTCAGCCGCAACGACGGCTCGCACGTGTTCGCCCGCACGCTCGACGAGCACAACCGGAACGTCCACAAGTACCAGGTGGAGTACTTCCGCCAGAAACGCGCCCAGTCCACCCCTCCGCGCCTCCGGTAGACATCTTCCAGGGCTGAGATCGTCACGAATCGAGCAAGTTTCTGTGGGGTCCCTATCTTTCTGCCCACTTCAGCTTTTGCCGCAGCACGTCGAAGTACGAGTGCGCCGGCGACTTGATGAGGCGGACGGGAGTCTCGTGGCGGACCGCTTCGACGATGTCGCCGGGCTCGAGCGTCAGGCCGAGCTGGCCGTCGAGCGTCAGGATGACTTCCTGGTCGGGGTCGTTCGCGGTTGGCGTCACCAGGACCGGGGCGGACGCCGGGATGACGATGGGCCGGTTGCTGAGCGTGTGCGGCGCGATCGGCGTGAGGACGAGCGCGTCCACGGCCGGGTGCAGAATCGGGCCGCCGGCCGACAGGTTGTAGGCGGTGGAGCCGGTGGGGCTCGCGATGATCAGTCCGTCCGCGTTGAAGCGGGCGACGAAATCGCCGCCGACCGTCACGGCGAGCTCGATGATTCGCGATAACGCCCCCCGGGTAATCACCACGTCGTTCAGGGCCATGTATTCCGCCACGCATCGCCCGGCGCGCAGGACGCGGGCGCGCAGCATGAGGCGTCGATCGATGGTGGCGGTGCCGGCAATCGCGGATTCGAGCAACGAATACAGTTCCGGGAAGGTGATCTCGGTGAGGAAGCCGAGGTGGCCGAAATTGACGCCGAGAACCGGGATGTCGCGCCCGGCCTGGCTCACGCGGTCGGCCATCGCGAGCAGGGTGCCGTCGCCGCCGAGGACGATCAGCAGGTCCACCAGATGCGGCAGTTCCTCGCGGGTGGCCGTTCGGCGGGCGGCCCCGGGCGGCGCCAGCCGCGCTGTGTCGGCCTCGAAGATCGGCTCGATCCCGCGTGCCTCGAGCCATGCGGCCACGTCCACGAGGTGCTGGGCCACCGACTCCAGTCGAATCTTCGCCACGATCCCGACGGTGTTGATCATGGTCTGCCTCGTTGCTGCACGAGGTGACGGCGCAGCCGCCAGGTGCAGCAGAAATTCCTGGTTCCCTTCCGCCCCGGTGATCGGGGATGGCGTCATCCCGACGCGCGACAGGCCGACGCGCTCCGCGGCGGCGGCCACCTGTTCGATGACCCTCGCGTGCACGTCCGGGTCGCGCACGATGCCTTTCTTCCCGACCTCGTCGCGTCCCGCCTCGAACTGCGGCTTCACGAGGGCGACGACATCCGCCGCACCGCGGAGCACCGCGGGAACCTGTGGCAGGATCTGCGTCAGCGAGATGAACGAGACGTCGATGACCACGAGATCGACCGGGCCGGGCAGGTCCTGTGGCGACAGGTAGCGCGCGTTCCGGCCTTCGACCACGACCACGCGCGGGTCGTTCCGCAGCCGCCAGTCGAGTTGCCCGTGGCCGACGTCCAGCGCGACGACGCGCACGGCGCCTCGCCGGAGCAGGACGTCGGTGAACCCGCCCGTGGATGCGCCGATGTCCAGCGCCTCGCGCCCCTCGACTTTGATGTGGAAGGTGTCCAGCGCGTGCGCCAGCTTCAGGCCGCCCCGGCCGACGTAGGGATGATCCGGCCGCACGAGCTCGACGCGCGCATCGGCGGCGATCGCCGTCCCTGCCTTCGACACCACCTGGCCGTTGACGGTCACCTGTCCCGCAAGAATCACGGCCCGAGCCCGTTCACGGGAGGGCGTTAGCCCTCGCTCCGTCAGGAGCACGTCGAGCCGGGTGCGTGGCGTCGCCATCATGCTGTCTTCTATCTCTCGAACTCCGACTTCTGGCTGCCAGTGAAGCTCCGTTTCAATCCGCTGAGAGCGGAGAGGCGGTCTTACGGATCTTCGCTACTTCTTCCGTGTGACCACCCACCCGGCGATTTCGTGCAACCGCCCGGGGGCGATCCCGACCCGTTCGAGCGCGCGCAGCCCGTCGTCGAACGCCTGCTGCGCCAGCTGGCGTGAGTGCTCCAGTCCGACCAGCGCCGGGTAGGTCGGCTTGCCGGCCGCCGCGTCCTTGCCGGCGGTCTTCCCGAGGTCCTCGGTCGCGCCTTCCACGTCGAGAATGTCATCCACGATCTGGAACGCGAGCCCCAAGTGGACGGCGTACTCGGCGATTGCCTCGACGGCCGCCTCGGTGCCGCCGGCCATGATCGCGCCCGACACCGCCGATGCCCGGATCAGCGCGCCCGTCTTGGTCGCGTGCATTCGCTGCAGGGCGTTCATCCCGAAATCCGGGTTGCGTCCCTCGCGCTCGGCAGCCTCCGCGGCCTCGAGATCGATTGCCTGGCCACCCACCATGCCGAGCGCGCCAGCCGCCGTGGCGATCTCAAAGATCGTGCGCATCCTCCGCAGCAGAACGGCGGGGCGCCCATCGGCGGGCTCCCGCGCCAGCAGGGCGAACGCTTCCGTCAGAAGGCCGTCGCCCGCGAGGATCGCCATGCCCTCTCCGTGCACGACGTGAAGCGTCGGCCGCCCGCGTCGAAGCGTGTCGTCGTCCATCGCCGGGAGGTCGTCGTGGATCAACGAGTACGTGTGGATCATCTCGATCGCGCACGCCGCCGGCAGCGCGAGGCGCCAGACGTCGTCCGGGCTGATGGCGTGATCGGGCGGTTGCTGCAGCGCCGCGTGGGCGGCCACCGCCTCTGCGGCCGCCAGCACGAGCAGCGGCCGGAACCGCTTGCCGCCGGCGAAGAGGCTGTAGCGCATCGCGTCGCTGACCGGGGTGGGGCACGCCGGCGGAGCGGGCAGGAATCGCTCCAGCGCGTCATCCACGCGCTGGCCGTGTGAGCGAAGGTAGTCCTTGAGCGGCAGGAGCGCGGCCGTCACCGCTGCTTCTCCCGGTCGGCGCGATCCGGGCTGCCCGCAACGCGCGGGTCGTCTTCGGCCCGCACGTTTGCCAGCGCGGCGGGCGCGGGTTTCAGCTCACCGCGTTCGTCGAGCACCTCGATGCGCCGCTCGGCCTCCTCGAGCCGCGCATGGCAGAAGCGGGAGAGCTGGACGCCCCGCTCGTACAGCTCGAGCGACTTCTCGAGCGGCAGGTCGCCTTCCTCCAGCTTCTTGACGATCCCTTCGAGCTCGGCGATCGCGGCTTCGAAATCCTTGATAGTGGTGTCCATGGGATGCGTCGCGTTGTCGTTACCGTTTCCGTTCGACGCGGCACTCCAGTTCGCCGCGGTGGAGCGTGACCCGGACGGCCTCGCCGTCGTGCACCGAGTCCGCGTCGCGAATGATGCGGGTGCGCGCATCGTCCCAGCACACGGCGTAGCCGCGACCGAGGACGGCCAGCGGGCTCAGGCTCTCGAGACGCGCGGCCTGGCCGCGGAACCTGCCTTCGGCGCGGTGGTGCGCGCGCAGGGTCGCGGCCCGCAGCGCAGCATCGACGCGCGTCAGGCGCGTGCCGACGACGCCGATCTGGCGCCTCAGATCATAGGTTTCGAGCGCGAGGCGCAGCTCATGATACCGGCGCTCGCGCCTGGCGACCAGTCCGCGCCCCGTCCGTCCAAGCTGGTGGGTCAGTTCCGCGATGTGCCGACCGCGGAGCGCGAGGCGGCCGGGCCATCCGGCCAGACCGGGCCGGCCCGACAGGCGATGCGTCCACGCGCGGAGACGTTCGAGGCGCCGCCTGGCAGCCGCGGCGGCCCGATCCGCCAGTCGGTCGATGCGGGAGAGGAATTCGTCCTTGCCGGCCACCACCACTTCCGCCGCGGCCGATGGGGTCGGCGCCCTGAGGTCGGCGACGAAGTCGGCGATCGTGAAGTCCGTTTCGTGGCCAACGGCGGAGATGACCGGGACCCTCGCCTGCGCGATTGCCCGCGCCACCACTTCCTCGTTGAATGCCCACAGGTCTTCGATCGAGCCGCCGCCTCGCGCGACGATCACCACGTCCACCCCGGGGACCTTGACGATCGCCGCCAGGCCGCGGGCGATGTCGGCCGCGGCCCCTTCACCCTGGACGCGGGATGGCCGGATCACGAGGTGCACGTTCGGGTGGCGCCGCGAGATCACCTTGATGATGTCGCGGATGGCCGCGCCGTCGAGCGAGGTGACGATCCCGATCTTGCGGGGGAGCGTGGGCAGGCTGCGCTTGCGTTCAGGTGCGAACAGGCCTTCGGCCGAGAGACGTTTCTTCAGTTGCTCGAAGGCGACCTGCAGCGCGCCGGCGCCCTGCGGCTCCATGTGCTCGCAGACCAGTTGGTACTCGCCCTTCGGGTCATAGACGCTCACGCGTCCGCGCGCCACGACCTGGAGGCCGTCCTCGGGCTTGAAGCGCAGCGCCCGCATGGCCGACCGGAACATCACCGCCTTGATCTGCGCGTTGGCGTCCTTGATGGTGAAGTAGAGGTGGCCCGTGTTCCAGAGGCGGCAGTTGGAGAGCTCGCCTTCGACCCAGGTCTCGGTGAACCGGGTCTCGAGCAGGTCGCGGATGGCGGCGGTCAGGTCCGTGACGGTCCACACCCGACGAACCGGCTCGGCCCTGACGGGCGGCGGCGGATCGGGGGCCGGGGGCTCGGGCGGCTCGAACGGGAGATCGAAGAGATCGTTCATGGACGCGACGACTATTCTATCGTCGTTTCGGCGTCCATTCGCTCGAGGTTCTCGGGGGTGCAGTCGAGGCGGGTGATCGAGGTGGCCTTGCCGGTCGCCTCGTCCACAGCAACTACCACGCCGTGGAGGCGGGGATTCCCGGTGGCGGGTTCGAAGCGTGAGGGCATGCCGGTCAGGAAGCGCGCGAGCGCGGGCTCACGCTGGGTGCCGATGATCGAATCGTGCGGGCCGGTCATCCCGACGTCCGTGATGTACGCCGTGCCGCCCGGCAAAACGCGCTCGTCGGCGGTCTGCACGTGGGTGTGCGTGCCGACCACTGCGGTGACGCGACCGTCGAGGTGCCAGCCCATCGCGATCTTTTCGGACGTGGCCTCGGCGTGGAAATCGACGAGGATCACGCGCGTCCGGCCGGCGAGCAACTCGATCTCGCGCAGAGCCCCTTTGAAGGGATCGTCGAGCGGGTTCATGAACACGCGGCCCATCAGGTTGACGACGCCGACGCCCCGGCCGTCGTCGGTCCGCGCCAGGATGGCTCCGCGCCCCGGAGCGCCGGCCGGGTAGTTGGCGGGGCGCAGGAGGCGGGGTTCCGCGGCGACGTAGTCGAGCGCTTCCTTCTTGTCCCAGACGTGATTGCCGGACGTCATGACGTCCACGCCGCACGAGGCCAGGCTGTCGCCGATCTCGCGCGTGATCCCGAACCCGCCTGCCGCGTTTTCGACGTTGGCCACCACGAAGTCGATCGCGTAGTGATTCACGAGCGGGCGGAGCCCCTTCCGCACGATGTCGCGGCCGGGGCGTCCGAATACGTCGCCAATGAAGAGGATGTTCATGCGCCGACGATCGGGACGCGGATTTCCTGCCCCCGACGCTCGTCCACTCTCGGGACGATCACGCGGAGTTCGCCGCCCTCGAGGATGGCGCGGGTGCGGCCCCCGTCGAAGGCGCCGTCGAGCCGGACTGCCCGCGCGAAGCGACCGAAGCCCCGTTCGACGAGGTGGAACGTCGCGTCGCCGTGCTCGGCCGGATAGGGCGACGCCTTTTCGCCCGCCACGACGAGCATGCCGTTCTTGAGGAGCACGCGCACGCTCTCGGCGGCGATGCCCGGCAGATCGATCACCACCTCGAGCGCCTCGCTGGTGTCTTGGACGTCGAGCACCGGGGTGCAAAGGCCGGCCGGCGCCCGGCGGGCCGCGCCCGAGTTGCGCTCGAGATCCTCGAAGAGGCGACCGACCTCGTCGGTCAGGTCGCGCACCTCGGACGACAGCAGGATGCGATGGAAGTCGTGCATCGGTTCCCTTGCAGCAACGATTCCATCTTCGCACATTCGTCCCGTCGGTCGCCAGCGCGCTGCGGGTACAATCGCGTCACCATGAACCCGGACACACGGGCCGCCATCGACGCTCTTGCTGCCGACATTCGCTCGGGCGCTTCGGAACTGCTGCCGCGGGCGGTCCGGGCGCTGCACGAGGCGGCCGGCGAGGATTCGGAGGAACTGTGGCTGCTGGCCAGGGCCGTGGGCGACGCGCAGCCCGCGATGGCCTCCTTCTGGAACGCCGCGCTGGCGGCGCTCGGTGAACACGACGAGCGAGGGTCGCTGGAGCGGTTCGAGCAGCGGTGGCGCCGCGCGGGGGCCGCGCTGGCCCGGACGGCCGCCGAGGCCCTCGGGCCGGGAGACGGCTCGCCGCTGCGCGTGACGACCTGGTCGTTCAGCGGGTCGGTGGTGGGATGTCTTCGCGCGATGCACGCGCGCTACGGCGTGGCGGTGACGTGCGCGGAGGGGCGGCCGGCCTGCGAGGGACGCCGCCTCGCCGAGGCGCTGGCAAAGGACGGGATCCCCGTGGAGTTCTACACCGATGCGGCGATCGGCGAGGTGCTCTGGCGGGAGTCGGCGCGGGCCGACCTGGTGCTGGTCGGCGCCGACGCCGTCACGCCCGACTGCGTGGTGAACAAGTCGGGAACGGGAATGCTCGCGGCCACGGCGTCGATGACCGGTGTGCCCGTCTACGTGGCGGCCACGCGCGACAAGTTCGTTGACGCGCGCGTGGCCCGCCTGCTGCGGATCCCCACGCACGATCCGGCCGAGATCTGGAACACCCCGCCACCCGGCGTCACCGTTCGCCATCCCTGCTTCGAGCGGGTGCCGATCGACTGGGTGACCCTCGTCGTGACCGACGCCGGAGTGTTGACCCGCGACATGATCGGAGAGGCCTGCCGGGCGGCATCCGCCCGGATCTCCGACCGATGCCTCGAACGACTGATCGCTACACGACCTTTCGTTCCTTGAACGACGCGACCTGGGCCTCGGTGTAGCCCAGTCGCTGGAGAATCCCGGCGGTGTGCGCGGACAGCCGCGGCGGCGGCGTGTCGAGGCTGCCGGGTGTCTCCGAGAACTTCGCCGTGAGGTTGAAGAGCTTGAGCGGCCCGATGCCCGGTTCCTCGATCGTCTGGATCGTCCCGCGGTGCTCGAGCTGCGGCTGGGCGAGCGCCGCCTGCAGCGTGAGGATGCTCCCTGACGGGATCCCCTTCGCGTTCAGTTTCTCCACCCAGTAGCCGGTTGGCTCTTGCGTGAGCCTGGCCTCGATGAGCGGCGTCAGCGCCTGGCGGTTCTCTTTCCGCACGTCGCGCTTCTGGAACCGCTCGTCGGTCTTCAGTTCCGACATGTCCAGCACATCGCAGAGATTCTCCCACTGCTTCTGCTCGTTGGCCGCGATGTTGATGTACCCGTCGCGCGTCTTGAACGACCCCGACGGCGCGGCCGTCATGTTGTCGTTCCCCAGCAACTGCGGCGGCTTGCCGCCGATCAGCCAGTTGGCCGCCACCCAGCCGAGCAGCGGCATGATCGAGTCGATCATCGCCACGTCAATTGCCTGGCCGCGTCCCGTGTGCTCCCGGTAGTAGAGCGCGCCCATGATGGCGAACGCGGCGTTCAGTCCGCCCACGGTGTCGCACAGCGGGAAGCCGGCGCGAAGCGGGTTGAGCCGCTCGTCGCCGTTGATGGCCATCACGCCGCTCAGCCCCTGGATGATCTGGTCGTACGCCGGCTTCTCCGCGTCTGGCCCGGACTGGCCGAACCCGGAGATCGCGCAGTAGATCAGCCGGGGGTTCATCTCGTGGAGCCTCTCCCACGGGAACCCGAGGCGCGCCAGCACGCCCGGCCGGAAGTTCTCGACCAGCACGTCGGCCGTCGCGACGAGCTTCCGGAAGATCTCCTTCGCGTCCTCTTCCTTCAGGTTCAGTGTCAGCGACTTCTTGTTGGTGTTCTGCGCCAGGAACGACGTGCCCATCAACTGCTGGTTCAGTTCCGACACGTTGCCGAGCTTCCTGGCCAGGTCGCCGCCCTCGGGATTCTCGATCTTGATCACCTCGGCGCCGGCGAGCGCGAGGTGCAGGGTCGCAAACGGGCCGGCGAGGACATTGGTCATGTCCAGTACCCTGATACCGTCGAGGAGTTTCATGATTGCCTCTCGATCGTCGGGACCGGCCCCGTCTTCCACAGCCGGCCGGCCATGTCGCGCCCGAAGAAGCGCGCCGCATCCCTGGCCAGTTCGATCAACACGTCGAGCCGGATGTCGGGCCGGTGGCCCATCCGCTGCAGCATGTGCACGAAGTCCTCCGTACAGATGTTCCCGCCCGTGACGGCGGTGAACGGACAGCCGCCGAGGCCCGCGAACGCCGACTCGAAGTACGTGACGCCGGTGCGCAGCGCCGCGAACGCGTTCGCGAGGCCGAAGCCGTACGTGTCGTGCAGGTGGCACGCGCAGTGGATGCCCGGGGCGAGGCCCAGCACCGAGGTGAACATCCGTTCCACCTGCGCCGGAACGGCGTGGCCGGCGGTGTCCGCCAGGCTGATCGTCAGCAGGCCGGCGTCCACGAACCGCTTCACGATCTCGAGGACGCGAGCTTCCGGCACCGCGCCCTCGAACCCGCAGCCGAAGGCCGACTGGACCGACACCTGCACGGTGGCGCCCGCCTCGCGCGCGGTCTTGGCCATCGCGATAATCCGGTCGGCCGCGTCCACCGTGCTCATGCCGGTGTTCTTGCGGCTGTGCGTGTCCGACGCCGACACGCCCATGCAGAAGTAGTCCACGCCGCACGTGAAGCCGCGGTCCAGCCCCTTCTCGTTGAGGACGAGCCCGGACAGGCGCGTGCGTGAGGGCTTGTGCTCCGGCCGGGAGAAGTACGCGAACAGCGCATCAGTGTCCGCCATCTGCGGAACCTTCTGCTGATGGACGAACGACCCGATCTGCACGATATCGACGCCCGACCGAATCAGCGACTCGATCCACGCGATCTTCTGCTCGGTCGGGACCGTCGTCTTTTCGATCTGCAACCCGTCACGAGGGCCGACTTCATGAATGATGACGTCTTGCATGTGAAGACTCCCGCGGCTACGCCCGTGTGTGCTGCTCGACGAGCCGCTTCGAAGCATATCAGCGACAGTGGCAGGTGACTAGTATGGGCGACCGGCTGGTCGCCCGTTTGTGCCGGGGGCAATCTGCCTGTTGTTAGAAGATGATAAGGATACACTCATATAGTATGCTTGACAAACACTCATGTTGATCGTATATTGATTCTTGTGCGGGGACCGAAGCTGCCGGAACGACACAGCAGGTGTCTGGCTCAACCCCGCAGGCATGAATTGATGGGAGGACCACGGAAATGGCTGCGACGGTGATTGGGATCGACCTCGGCACGACCAACTCGGTGGTGACAGGTGAACCACATCACCAGGCTTTGGGCCCCCGGGGTTCCGGGGACCGACAATCAAGGAGGCAGAATATGCCGATCGTTCGTTGGGATCCGTTCCGGGAGATGTCCGACATGCAGGACCGGATGGGGCGCCTGTTGGGTGAGTTCTACGGCCGTCGCGGCGCCGACGACGTGATGCGGCGCGGGGCGTGGATTCCGCCCGTCGATATCTACGACAGCGGCAACCAGGAACTGGTGATCAAGGCGGAATTGCCCGACATGCGGCGCGAGGACATTCAGCTGACGGTGGAGAACAACACGTTGACCATCAGCGGCGAGAAGAAGATGGACGGCGAGGTGCGCGACGAGAACTGCCACCGCATCGAGCGGGCGTACGGCACCTTCACGCGGTCGTTCTCACTACCGCCCACCGTGGACACCGGGAAGGTCAGCGCCGACTACAAGTCGGGCGTGCTGACGATTCGGCTGCCGCTTCGAGAGGAAGCCAAGCCGAAGCAGATCCAGGTGAAAGTCAGCGACTGACCGCTGCGAGCGGTCAGCTGGCAGCAGGCAGCGGTCAGCCGGACGTGGCCAGCCGGCCGAACGAGCGGGGGCAGCCGACAGCACGCGGCCGTGACGGGCTGCCCGCTGTCGGCTGTCAGTCGCCCGCTGAATTGGCTTGCAGATCCGGTGCCCTTCGAGCTACCCTGAACGATTGTGGTAGAAGAGAATCTCACACCCGACAATCAGCCTGAGGAGACTGCCGCGCCGGCCCAGCCGGTCGTGAAGGTTGCTCCTCCCGAGAGCCGTTTCCTTTTCGTGGACGTGGCGGCGCTGCGCGCCAAGCAGTTGCGGCGGGGCGCGCGTTCGCGCCTGGCCGGAATGGCCGACCCGACGGCGGAACCGTCCGCCGATCAACCGCGCAAGCCCGAACGGGTGGCCATGGAAGAGGTGCGGCAGGGCCTGGTCATCTTCGACATACCCGCCGTCCGGCCGGAGCCGGACGGAGAGGATCAGTGACGCTCGCCGAGCTCTGGAACCTCGTCTTCGGTGCCGTCGCCGGTATCGGCGGCATCGTCGCATTCCTGCTCGTCCTGATGATAGGCTTCTGCCTGGCGCTCGACTGGACCAAGTTCAGGCCGACCAGCAAGTCGAAGACGGTCAAGAGCCTGGACGAAACGATCGGTGCGCGCATCGTCTATCTGCCGCCGAATGCGCCCCGTGGCCCGTCCGATCAGCTGGCCGGTTCCGGCTACGTCGCTTCCTGAAACCTTCCGTCTCGGCCCCCACGTAGGATCTGGCCGCGCTACAGCACCGGCTCGGATTTCCACCAACACGTGTCGCGCTCGAAGGCGTCAGCCGTCCTCAGCAGCAATTCCTCGTCAAAACTCCTGCCAATCAACTGAAGACCGACGGGCAGCCGACCGGCAGTGAACCCGCACGGAATCGAGATCGCAGGAAGGCCAGCCAGCGGAGCGCCGACCGTGAAGACGTCGGCGAGGTACATCTGCAGCGGGTCGTCCAGGCGTTCGCCGAGGCGGAATGCCGCGCCAGGTGTCGTGGGGAGCGCGACGACGTCCACGTGCGCGAAGGCCTGTTCGAAATCCCGTCGGATCAACGTGCGGCCCTGCTGCGCTCTCCCGTAGTATGCGTCGTAGTATCCGGCGCTGAGAGCGTAGGTGCCGAGCATGATGCGCCGCTTCACCTCTGCGCCGAAGCCCGCGTCCCGCGTCTGCTCGTACATGCCAGCCAGGCTCTCTGCCGGGACGCGGGAGCCGTACCGAACGCCGTCGTAGCGAGCCAGGTTGGCGCTCGCCTCCGCGGTGGCCACGAGGTAGTAGACGGGGATGCCGTATTTCGCGTGTGGGAGCGCGGTGTCAGAGACGGTTGCCCCGCGCTGGCGCAGCACTTCGAGGCCTTGCTCGAAGGCGTCGAGAACTTCCGTGTCGACGCCGGTCTCCAGCACGGCTCGTGGCACTCCGACCCGCAGGCCGCGGACGTCGCCGCCGAGCGCGTCTTCGTACCGGGGCACCGAGCGACCCGAGCACGTGGCGTCTGACGAATCGGCTCCCGCGATCACGCCCAGGGCCAGAGCCGCGTCGAAGGCCGTCCGGGATAAGGGCCCCACCTGATCGAGCGACGAGGCGAACGCGATCAGGCCGTAGCGGGAGACGCGGCCGTAGGTCGGTTTGAGGCCGAGCACGCCGCAGAAGGCGGCGGGCTGGCGGATGGAGCCGCCGGTGTCGGACCCGAGCGCCAGCGGCACGAACCCCGCCGAGACCGCCACGGCCGAGCCGCCACTCGAGCCGCCGGGCGCCCGGTCGTGCGACCACGGGTTGCAGGACGGGCCATACGCGGAGTGCTCGGTGGACGATCCCATCGCGAACTCGTCGCAGTTCGTCTTCCCGATCACCACCGCCCCGGCGGCGCGCAACCGCGAGACAACGGTCGCGTCGTAGGGCGGCACGAACCTCTCGAGGATGCGGGAACCGGCCGTCGTGCGGAGGCCGCCCGTGCACAGGTTGTCCTTGATCGCGACCGGGATGCCGGCGAGCGGCAGGCGGTCGGCCGTCCGGGGGCGGTTGTCGATCGCCGCGGCCGCGGCAAGCGCACCGTCAACATCCACTGTGACGAACGCGCGCAGCGTGCCGTCGAGTTGCTCGACCCGCGCGAGGCACGACCGGCACACCTCGGTGGCCGACAGCTCGCGTCTTGCCACGCCGTCACGGATCTCGCGGCCGGTCATCTCAGCAGCTCACGCCTCTCCCAACATCCTGGGCACCCGGAAGAGACCCGACGCCGCGTCCGGGGCATTGGCCAGCGCGGCCTCGCGCTCGAGCGAGGGCCGCACGGTGTCGGGACGTTCGAGCGGAGTCTCGTCGAGGACCGACGACGTGGGAGGCACCTCGCGGGTGTCGAGTTCTCCCACCAGGCGCGCGTACTCGAGGATGCGCGTCAACTGTCGCGCGTAGAGGGCCTTCTCCTCGTCGGTCAGCGCCAGGCGCGCGAGCGTCGCGATGCGCTCCACGTCGCCCACGGTCAAATCGTCGAGCATGAGTGATGCTAACACGGGGGAGCAACGGTGCTACGATGCTCCGTATCATGTCCCTCCAACCTCTTCGACCGGAGGCCGTCGCCGGGTCCTGGTATCCCGACAGGCCCGCGGTGCTCGCCGCGGAAGTCGACCGGTTCCTCTCCGAGGTCTCGGACACGCCACCGGCCGAGACCGTGCTCGGTCTCGTCGCGCCGCACGCCGGGCTGATGTACTCGGGGCCGGTTGCCGCCTGGGCCTACCGCGCCGTGCAGGGCGGCCCGTTCGACGTGGTTGTCCTCGTGGGACCGTCACACCGTGTCGGGTTCGACGGTGTGGCGCTCTACCCGCGCGGCGCGTTCGACACGCCGCTCGGGCCGATTCCGATCGCCGAGGACGTCGCAGTGGCCATCCGTGAGGCGACGCCGGTCGTGCATGAAGACATGACGGCGCACCGGTCCGAGCACTCCCTCGAGATGCAGTTGCCGTTCCTGCGTCGGGTCCTGCCCACGACGCCGATCGTGCCGCTGCTGATGGGCTCCCATTCGGAAGACACGATCCTGTCGCTCGGCGACGGCCTCGCGGTGGCGCTGGAGGGTCGGCGGGCTCTGCTGGTGGCCAGCAGCGACCTCTCGCACTACCTCGAGGCGAGGGCGGCGGCGGCGGTGGATCGGGAAGTGATCGACCGCGTGGATCAATTCGATCCCGAGGGACTGCTGGCCGCGCTCCGGGCGAAGCCCGACCACGCCTGCGGCGGTGGTCCGATCGTCGCCGTGATGCGTGCCGCCCGGTCACTCGGCGCGCGCGCCGGGCGGGTACTCCGCTACGCGGATTCCGGTGACGTGTCCGGGAACAAGACAGCCGTGGTCGGATACATGGCCGCCGCGTTCGGCGTTTTCTGAGTACTTCGACTCGCAATTACGGCCACGATCGGCTTTCGGGACACGTGGCCGCTTGTGCTCGCTCAGCACTCAGTCCTGAGGGCACAAAGACGTCGACGTCTGTGTGCATCGAAGGACTGAGAAGGGGGCTGACGTGTTGACGCCATTCGAGCGCGAGGCGCTGCTTCGGTTCGCCCGCGAGACGATCGTGGCCCGCCTGACCGGGTCGGCGCCTCCGCCACTGGTTCGCCTCGAGGATCCCCAGCATCACGCGGGCGCGTTCGTGACGCTTCACGTCCACCGCGAACTGCGCGGTTGCATCGGCTATCCGGGATCCGAGAAACGGCTCGACGAGGTGGTGGGGCACTGCGCGGTCGCGGCTGCGACCGAGGACCCGAGATTTCCGACGCTCTCCGCCTCCGAGTTCTCGGATCTCACGATCGAGATCTCGGTGCTCACGCCGATCCGCAAGGTGAACGACCTGTCGGAGATCGAAGTGGGCCGGGACGGCCTGATCCTCCAGGACGGGTTCCGAAAGGGATTGCTCCTGCCGCAGGTCGCCACCGAGCATCACTGGGACCGCGACACGTTCCTGTCGCACACGTGCCTCAAGGCCGGCTTGCGCCCGGACGCATGGCGGACGGGCGCCAAGATCTTCAAGTTCCAGGCTGAGGTGTTCTCGGAAGGGACGTAGGCGGGTCTTCAGCCCCGCGCCCTGCGTCGCGCCCCATCAACGTCCTCAGCGTGGCAAGATTCTCGGCGTCCAGCGGATCAACCTCGACCAGCGTGGCCCGTTTTCCCTCCGTCTTCGGTGTCTCCAGCAGCATGGGCAGGTCCCGGAACCTGGCGTCGTTCAGCAGGCGGCGGAATGCCTCGATCCCGATCGCGCCTTTCCCGATGTGATCGTGCCTGTCGCGCCGGCTGCCCAGTGGCTTCTTCGAGTCGTTCAGGTGGAAGACGCGCAGCCGATCCAATCCCACCGCTCGTTCGAACGAGGCAAAGGTCTCCCGATACCCGACGTCCGTCTGCACGTCGTAGCCCGCGGCCCAGAGGTGACAGGTGTCGAGGCACACGGCCACGCGCGGGTGGCCTTCGAGGTGCTCGATCATCCGCGCCAGTTGTTCGAAGCGCCAGCCGAGCGAGGTGCCCTGCCCCGCGGTGTGTTCGAGGATGACCAGCGCCCGCCCGCGCCGGCGCGGCTTCAGCGCCCGCCGAACGGCATCGGCCACGAGGCGTATCCCTTCGTCTTCCGTGCCGCTCGTGTAATACCCCGGGTGGATGACGACGCCCATGAGGCCAAGCGCTTCGGCCCGGTCGAGCTCCTCGCCAAACGCGAGGATCGACCGGTCGCGGAGCAGCGGATCCGGCGTGCCTAGGTTGATCAGGTAGCTGGCGTGAGCCACGACGGGGCGGATCTCCGCCTGCTCGATCTTGTCGCGGAAGGCGGCGATCTCCTCGGGCGGCAGCGGTCTCGCCCGCCATTGATTCGACGACTTGCTGAAGATCTGGAGCGCGTCGCAGAGGTGGACGGCCGCGCGCTCCGCGGCAAGCGGAAGTCCACCGGCGATCGACATGTGTGCGCCAAGACGTGGCATCGTCAGCCCGGTCCCAGTCCCTGGCCCACGATGGCGCCAGTCGGTGAGAGCCTGACCCAGACGGCAAACGGGCTCGTGTGATGCCGGCCGTCGGCCCCGTCCGTCGGACGCTCCGCGAATCGCAGATCGTACCAGTGCACGGTGACGCCCCCGTCGTGGTGCTTTATCGTTTCCGCCGCTGGAAACCGTGCGAAGTCGAGGAACACCCGGGCGAGGGGCGCGGTCGCGGCCCGCTCGACGGTCGCGCCGCTCTCGTCGGGAAACGCCACCGCGTCGGCATCGTGTCCTTGCCTGAGCAGGTTGATCTCCCTCACCTCGAAGCCACCGGGCACGCGCATGATGACGCGCCAGCGGAATGGCGAGAACCAGGTCGGCAGCGCCGCCGGGAGAGCCGCCGGAGGATCCGAGTTCAGGTAGCGGAAGACGCCGCCGCCTCGTGCCTCGTGCGCCACCCCTGCCTGGGCCTCGAGCGCCATCGTTTGGCCCAGCGCCGCGGCGTGGGCACCCGCGCGCAGCGCGTAGTCGCCCCCGGTCAGCAGGAGCGCGACGATGGCGAAGCGCGCGCGGAGGGCAGGGCGTGCCAGGCCGGCGACGAGACCGGCGGCCAGCACCACCCACAGGTAGATGTCGATGATCGGCATCCAGTCCACGCCGTACCACGTATTCCGGAACGGGCTGAGGATGCGCGTCCCGTAGCTGGTCGCGAAGTCCATCGCGATGTGGCCGACGACGCCGATCGTGGCAACGCCGACGAGCGACGCCAGCGAGGCCGACGACTCGCTGCGGCCACGCGCGCGCAGCACCAGCCAGACGATCGCCCCGGTGGCAAGTCCGAGGATCAGGCCGAGGAGCCCGTGCGTCGGTCCGCGGTGGGCCGCGAGGTACCCGACGCGGCCTCCCGTCAGCGCCGTCACGATCTCGATGTCGGGGATATTCGACCCGATCAGCAGCGCGGCGGTCGCACCCCGGCCCGCGCGGCGAAGCCCGGCGTTGGCCAGCGTGAGAGCGAGCAGGGAATGGGTGAGGTTGTCCACGCGAGTGATGCGGCCCGATCGTCCCATCATACCGCGTGTTATCGTAGCCATAATGGATGTGTACCTGGTGCCGACCGGGCCGGAGCGTTACGAGCTCTATTGCGAGTCGGCCGAGGAGTCTGCGGTGCCTCACGCCGAGGCGTCGAACGGGCTCTGGAGAAGGCTGCACGAGGCGTTCAACGCCGTGATTGCCGCGGCGGAACGCGAGCAGGACCGCGCCAGGGCGGGCGGTGCAGCCTCGGCCGAACGCGGTGGATTCTGGTCGCGCCTTCGTACCCGGAGTCTTCGCTGGGTGTCCGAGCGTGTCGCGGAACAGCGGCTGCTCTGGCGGTTGCGGGGACGGCAGCGAGTCCGCGCCTTCGTTCCCTCTGGTCTCGATGACACCCGCGCGCTGGCGATCATCCGCGGAAACCTGCGTGTCGATTTGGACCGTCACCGTCGGTGGCTGGCCCTGGACGCGATTGGGCTCCTGTTCTCGCTCCCCCTGGCGGCTCTCCCCGGTCCGAACGTGCTGGGCTACTACTTCACCTTCCGTGTTATCGGGCACTTTCTCGCGATGCGCGGTGCGCGCCAGGGGCTGGACTGCGTGGAATGGGAGCTGCAGTCGAACGCGCTCCTCGCCGAACTGGCCGGGCTCGAGCGGCTTCCTGCGGGTGAGCGGACGCCTCGCGTCCGTGCCATCGCGGACCAGCTCGGGCTCGCGCGCCTTGCGCGTTTTTTCGAAAGAACTGCCGTCGAAACCGCGTGATATACTCCGGCTCACCTTGAAACTCCGCGAGCTGTCCGAGCGTCTTGGTTGCCGTCTCGAGGGTGACGGCGACGGCGATATCCAGCGGGTGGCCGCCATCGAGCAGGCGGGTCCTGGCGACCTCACCTTCCTCTCAAATCCCCGGTACGCCGCTGCGCTCGAGACGACCCGCGCCTCGGCCGTGATCGTGTCTGAGGAGGCGCCGGCCGCGCGGTGCGCGATGCTGCGCTCGCGCAATCCCTACCTGGCATTTGCGCGCGCCGTCGGGCTCCTGACACGCACCATCGCACCTCCGCCCGGCATCCACCCGCTCTCCGCCGTGGCCCCGAGTGCCGTGGTGGGCGAGGGTGCGTCGATCGCGGCCTTTGTCTCGATCGACGACGAGGTGACGATTGGTCGCGATGTCGTGATCGGCCCGCACGTGTCGATCGGGCGAGGCGCGACGATCGGCGACGGGTGCCGCCTGCATGCGGGCGTGTCGATCCGGGAGGGCTGCATCCTCGGCCGTCGCGTCGTCGTGCAGGACGGCGCCGTCATCGGCAGCGACGGCTTCGGCTTCGCCAAACGCGAGGACGGAACGTACGAGAAGGTCCCGCAACCGGGGCTGGTCGTGATCGAGGACGATGTGGAGGTGGGCGCGAACTCGACCATCGACCGCCCGGCGGTCGGGGAGACGCGCGTCTGCGCCGGGGCGAAGATCGACAATCTCGTCCAGGTGGCGCACGGCGTCCGGGTCGGCCGGAACACGCTCCTCTGTGCTCAGGTCGGCATTGCCGGCAGCGCGACCATCGGCAACGACGTGGTGCTGGCCGGACAGGTCGGCGTCGCCGGGCACCTGGAGATCGGTGACCGTGTGACCGCGTCGGCCCAGACGGGCATCCCGAACTCGGTCGAAGCGGGGACCGTGGTCTCCGGCTATCCCGCCATTCCCAACCGCGACTGGCTGAAGGCCTCGGCCGTCTTCCGTCGCCTGCCCGAGTTGAAGAAGTCCCTCCACCTTCTCGAAGCCCGCCTCGCGGCCCTCGAACAACGCCTCACCCGGCCCGAGTAGGGCGGCGGGATGCGTGGTCGGCGGCCTGTCCCGACCAGAAGTTCGGTACCTGTTGTGGTCGTTGCCGGTGCGGGCCGAGACTGAGACCGTCCGCCGCAGCGTGACCGCGCTGCTCGTCGCCCTGCTCGGGCAGCCAGGGCGGACTCACCTCTCCCTGGACAAGGATGCGCCCGTCCCGCGGGCGGCACAACCGCCGACCTGCGGCACGATCGTTCAAGTCCCGCACCTCGGCGGTTTGCATCATCATGGCGAACGTCGCGCTGCCTGACCGTCGCTCTCGGCGTCACCGGCAGCGTGCCGCCACTCGGCGTCGTCCGCCGTGGTGTTTCCACACCGGACCGCGGTCGTCCCAGAGATGGCCAGCACCGCGCGCTCAGGCTTCTGGGAGCCGCGTGTTGGCGACGCCGATCGCACGCCAGCAGAGGCTCGTCCCATGCCGATGGAGTTTCTGGTAGGGACAGGTGGCGGCGGAGGATCGCTCCGACGTGCTGCCGGCGATGCCGGTGACGCTGGCGTTTGTCTCCGCGCTACCCCCGCCGGGTCCTCCGCCCGCGCCACCATTGGTGCAGCGTGCGGCAGCCCGGGCCGTGCCCGCCGCCAATCCGGATGCCGCGCCCGTGAACGCGCCTTCGGGCTCATCGCGGTCGCCCTCGGTCGAGGCGGACGCTTGCCCCGCCGTCCGCTCGGGCTCGCGCTGCTCTTGTGGTTTGTCATCGTGTTCGCGTACTACGTGCGAGTGGAGCCGCCGGCCAACGGAGCCTCGTGCGAGCGTCTCCCCTCATCGTCCGACCTGTCCTTCCAGGACGTAGATGCGGATGCCGGCATCCGCCGCCCACAGCCGAAGGCCGGGCGCCTGCTGGAGCAGCTCCACGCGGTGCTGGCTCAGGCGCGCGGTGTCGACCACCACGTGCGTGACCCCGGCCTGCTTCAGGTAGGCGATCGACTCCGGCAGCGGAAACGTGCGAACGCCTGTCGCATGCCGGTAGAAGCTGGGCGGCATGAACCCGGAATAGCCGTTCAGCATCGGCCGCCAGTGCAGCGTGGACGAGAGCATGTAGTGGCCGTTCGCCCCGACTGCCCCACCGTCGTGATAAAACGGAAAGCAGGCGATCACCGCGTGCGGTTGGGCGGCGAGTCGCTTGAACACGGGCGACTCCCCATGGTATTCGACATAGCCCATCGGCGCGCGGAGCGCCTCGAGGTTCACGAAGCCGATCAGGACTGCCGCGACGATTAGCCGGGCGCGACGGGTGGGAAGCTTCGCTAACCACCAGGAGACGCCGTACCCTGCCAGCGCTGCCACCGCGAGGAGCGTCAGCTGCCCGAACCGGATGGCCGCGCGGATCGCGTCGAACAGCGGCACGGTCCGAAAGAGCCACGGATAGGGCGGAAAGTTAACGCCAAACGAGAAACAGCACGTCGCCACCGCGATCGCGAGGAGCATGCGGGCCCGTCGATCGCGCCAGGCGAGGCCGGTCGCCACGGTCGTCGTGGCCAGGACGAGCGCAAACACGCCGGGGAACAGCCCGTCTCCGCGGAGGAAATGGGCCGACCATGCCGCGTGCACGCGGGCGCCGGTGGCGAGGTAGTCGGTGAGGACCGCCGAATAGCCTGCCACCTCGCCCAGCGTGCGCACTAGCCCGTATTCCTGCCGGACGAACCGATATGGCAGCATGAACGGCAGGATCAGGAGGCCGGCCAGCACCGCGGACAGGACCAGCAGCGGCGCGACGCGTCGGAAGCGTTGGCCGATCCACTCGTCGGCGCGCGCCGCTGTTGCGCACACCATCGACACGGCGGCGAACACGAGCATGTAGCCGGACGTCAGCGCCTGGCATGCGAACCAGACGGCCAGCCACAGCGCGTGCCTCACGCGCGGCGCGGCGAGCGCGCGGTCCAGCGCGAGCAGCGCCAGCGGCAGGAACTCCAGGTGTTGCGCCTGGAGGTGCGCGACTCGAATCAGGGTGTGCGCGTTGAAGGCGGCGAGGGATCCCGCCACGAGTCCAGACTCCCAGCTGCCGGTCCAGACCCGGATCATGTGGCACATCGCCCAGCCGGTGAGGATGAACCCGAGCAGCAGCGCGAGGTTGTGCGCCAGTACCGGCGAGCCGCCCGCCCACAGCAGCGGCGCCACCATCGCCGCCTGGGGCAACAGATGCTCCGAGAATGCCAGAGTTCGCTTCTCCGGGTAGAAGATGTTGGCGTCGAACAGGTGAATCGGGTCCGTGACGCTCTGGTGGGCGACCCACGCGATCGCCCACTCGTTCAACAGCGTGTCGCCCGAGTCGTTGCGCGACCAACGGCCCGGTGCGGCGGCCAGCGGCCACGTGTGCGCCACGGCCAGGGCGGCGAAGAGCGCCAGCGCCGCGACTTCCATGCGCCAGGCGCCGGAGCGCGCGCCGACACCTGACGTGGGCGCGTCACCGACCGAGGTCGGAACCGGGTCTTGGCGCATAGCGTGCAGCGACCTGCTTGTAGACGGCGAAATTGGGACCTGGCCGCCTCACGTGACCGAAGCCGGCGAACGGAAGATAGAACGAGTCCTGCGGGTCGTAGTAGTTGTCGCGCACGCTGGGATCGTAGGCTTGCAGCACGGTCACCAGTTCGTAGCCGCTCGTCAGGAAGTCGGTGACGACCTGCTGCGTGGAGCTGGGTATCGGCGACTCCTGCAGGAGGATCCACTCGGGCCGCCCCTTTGCGGGAGCAAGCCGAACCAGAAAGGCCCGACTCTCCCGATCCCACGACCAGACCGTGAATCGCGAGTCGAACTGCGGAGCGCCGTAGGGCGATCCGCTGACCAGCACCGAAGCCCCCGGGACCGCATGTTGCCCAATCCACTCTGCGGCGACGACGCGATTGTCCGTCTGTGCGGCAATGCGGTCGAACGCCACCACTCGTGCCACCGATGGCCCGATGACCGCGAGCGCCAGGATCCCGGTCATCGCGCTGCGCCACGCTCGTCCGTGCCCGAGCCGGTCGGCGATCGCCACTACCGTGACGGCGGCGCCCAGACACAGGAACGGCACGACGAGCAGGACATAGCGCACGAACAGCTGCCGCATCGAGCCTGCGACCGCATAGTAGGCGATCGGAAACGAGAACAACAGCAGGGCCTTGCGCCAGTCGCGCAGGCCCACGATCACCATGCCGACCAGACCACACGCCAGCAGCGGCCCGCCGAGGCCGTACCAGAGCGAAACCGTCAGGTGGTACCACCAGCCGTTCGGGAGCGGGATCCGCGGCGTCTGGCCAATCTTCAGAAGGCCCACCATGTCCTGCGCCGCGATCCAGAACCGGTGGTGGTCGAACAGCACGAACGGCACACCCACCAGGACGGCCAGACCGAAGACGACGCCCATGACGAGCGCCCGCGAGTCGATCAGCGCAGCCACCCGCGAACCGGGACGGCGCGCTGCATGGAACACCTGACTGATCGCGAGCGGAACCAACAGGATGACGCCGTTGTACTTGGTCGCGGTCGCCAGTCCCGCCGAGATCGCCGCGGCCACGTCGTTTCTCCCCCACGCGAGCACGTCGCTCTTCAGCAACCAGAACACCGACGTCGTGCTCAGCAGGATGAGCATGACGTCCGTCGTTCCGAAGTGCGAATCGCGGACGTGGCTATATGCCAACGCCATGAACAGCGCGGCGACGAGCGCCATGCGCCGGTCACCCACGCGCCGGCCGATCGCATAGACGACGAGGATCGTTGCGGTGCCGGCCAGCGCCGACAACGACCGGTTGATGAGGAAGAACGGCGCCCAATGGGTCGGCCAGCTGGCCAGGAAATCGGCGAACGACGCGAAGCGGCCGATCACCACGCCCACTGCGTAGTACGTCAGGTAGCAGACGACGAGCAGGTAGCTGTACAAGCGCGGGTAATCGAAGAACGGCGACCAGAAGTTGCCGCGCAGGTAGTTCAGCGCCACGTCCATGACGTGTGTCTCATCCGGCCGCGCCTGCGTGTGCGGCAGGCCGAAGCCGATGGCCCAGAACCGGACGGCGGCGCCGACGACGACGATGACGCCGAGCGCGACTCGGGCGAGCGTGCGGTGGCTGACGGCCTCGGTCCAGGCCCGCGGCGCTGTCGGGCCGCTGCCGGCAGCAGTCGCCGCTCGAGTGTCGATGAGCATTCGAGACCCGTTCGAGAGTCGAGAAGACGCAGTGGGTATGATACCAGCCTTCGGGCGGGATAAGGACGGGAGGCCCTCGCACGAACTCGGTGTACAATCTCAGGGTTTGCGCCGCGTCCGACCGGCCCGACGGCCTGACCGTTGGACCAGGTGGCGCCTTCCGGTTCACATCAAATGGGTCTCATCCTGACTCACGTGTCACGTCGACTCCGATCTCGTCGTGCGTGGCGGCCAACGGCTCAGCGCGCGCCGAGGACTGGTGGGGCAGCAGGGTTCGTGCTCGCCCCGATCATCGCCCTCGCGGCGCTGCTGTTGGTGGCGTGCGGCAACGACCCCGTGATCCCGACGCCGTCGACCAATCCCCCAACCATGACCTGTCCAGCCGACGTGTCCGCCCGCGTGTCTCTCAACGCGTCCCAACTCGTCGAATTCGCGGCGCCCACCGTCAGCGGCGGCGTGGCGCCTGTGACGCTGACCTGTACGCCGGCTTCGGGATCTCGCTTTTCACTCGGAACGACGTCGGTCACGTGCGTGGTCGCCGACAGCCTCAACCACACCGGGCAATGCTCGTTCAAGGTGACGCTCACGCGGACCACGTTGGGGGCCACTCGGTTCCTGGCGTTCGGTGACAGCGTGACAAAGGGCCAGAACGGGCTGGCCGAGAGCCTCGTCGCCCCGCGATTCGACGATACGCCGAACGCCTACCCAACGAAGCTGCAGGCGTCGCTCCAACGCGACTTCCCCGATCAGGGCATCGTCGTCATCAACGAGGGCCTAGACGGCGAATTCGTGGAGCAGGCCCTCGAGCGACTGCCGGGCGTACTCGCCCAGAATCAGCCGGACGCCGTGCTCCTGCTGGACGGCTACAACAACCTGCTCAACTGGTGTTCCCTCTCGCAGGGCGTCACGCTCACGTGCAAGACGACCATCGACCTCGTCGTGAAGAATCTCCGTGAGTGTGTACGAAGGGCGCGGAGTTGGTCCGGTGTCCGATACGTGTTCCTCAGCACGCTGACGCCATCGGGCCTGTTGCGCGGGAGTTTCGATCGGCGGATTTCCCCGGACGCGGTCGTTCGGCTGAACGCCTTGATTGCCGAAATGGCAGGGGCCGAGGGCGCAACGCTCGTCAACCCCTATCCGCTCTTCCTCGGACGCGACAGCGAGCTGGTCAACGACGATGGCCTGCACCTGACCGCGGCCGGCAACGAGGTGCTGGCTGCGGTCTTCTTCGACAAGATCACGGCGACGATTCCCCAGACCTCTGTGCCGAGCAGCGCTCGCGTTCGTTGATCCGGCGCAGACGCTCCACGCTCTCGGTGTGCGAGCGACGCGTGTTCCCCTCCACGCCTGGCGGCGCCGATCGGGTCGTCTGGCTGAGTCATCGGCAAGGGGCCGCTGGCGAGCTATGAGAAGTTCGGTCGTTGCACCTGCTCGAGAAGATCGGGTTTGGGTTCGAGAGGATGGTGAGGCTGATGTCGGACAGTGCGGAGCTGATGCTGCTGGCGAGTGATGATCCTGCCAGCCTGGAGATGACGGCCGATGAGATGCGGGCTCTCGGCGACGATGTGCTGGGCCGCATCGTCGAGCACGTCGCCGGGATCGGCCGCCAGCCCGTACGCGGGGACGTGGCGGCAGAGGACTTGTGCCGCTCTCTCCGCGAGTCGGCGCCGGAACGCGGGGAGCCGGCCGCCGACGTGCTCGGGCCGCTCTTCGACGAGTGGATCCCGCGCTCGTTCACGACGCCGTCGCCCGGCTACCTGGCATACATCCCCGGGGGCGGGCTGTTCCCCGCAGCGGTGGCCGACTTCATCAGCGCGGCCACGAACCGCTACACCGGCGTCTGGCTGGCCGCGCCGGCGCTCGTCCAGATCGAAGCCAACGTGCTGGAGTGGTTCCGGACGTGGATGGGGTTCCCGGGATCGACCCGCGGCCTGCTCACGACCGGCGGTTCGATGGCTGCGTTCAACGCGATCCTCTGCGCGCGGGAACGCCATCTGGGCCGCGATGTCCGCCCAGGCGTGCTCTACACATCGACGCACGTGCACCATTCGGTGGTGAAAGCCGCCCGACTCGCAGGGATCTTCGAGGACCGTGTCCGCCACATCCCGGTGGACGCTGACTTCCGCATGCGGGTGGATGCGCTGGAAGCGGCGGTCCGGGCGGATCGCGCGGCGGGCCTCCGACCGTTCATGGTCGCTTCGTCTGCGGGCACCACCAACACGGGCGCCGTCGATCCGCTGGACCAGATTGCCGATCTCTGTGCCGCCGAAGGGCTGTGGCATCACGTGGATGGCGCGTACGGCGCGTTCTTCCACATCTGCGAGGACCTGAGGCCGCTGCTGCCGGCGCTGTCGCGGGCGGATTCGTTGACGCTCGACCCGCACAAAGGACTATTCCTGCCGTATGGCACGGGTGCGCTTCTGGTGAGGGACGGCGCGGCGCTTCGCGCCGTGCACGGGATGTCGGCAGGATACCTGCCCGGCACGCCGGACCCCGACGAGTTCTACGACCCGAGCCAGTACGGGCCCGAGCTTTCGCGGGGATTTCCGGGGTTGCGGATCTGGCTGTGCCTGAAGCTGTTCGGTGCGGCCCGGTTCCGCGCCGCGCTGGCCGAGAAACGGGCGCTCGCGGTTCAGGCCGCCGCCCGGATCGGCGCGCTCCCGGGCGTGATGATGGTGGCGCCTCCACAGTTGTCGCTGTTCGCGTTCCACCTCACGTGGCCGGGCGCGACGATGGAGGAGGAGAACGGGGCGACGAGCGCGTTGCTCGAGCGGGTGACGGTGAGGGGCCGCGTCATGCTAACGGGCTGCACGGTTGACGGTCGCTTCCTCGGCCGCGTGTGCGTGCTCAGCTTCCGCACACGCCAGGCGCAGATCGACGCGTGCGTGGACGACGTTGCGGCGGAGGCTGCGGGCCTGCTTGTCGGCCGCGGGTAGAAGCCACGGCCCTGCGACTCCGGTCACGGCGGTCGACTCAAGACCCATACCACGTTCGGGACACGGCGTCCGGGCCGGCCGGGCGGCTCGGCGCGTCAGGGCAATGTGCCATAATCCTTGGATGCGCGCCTTTCGTGCCACGCTCCGCGGCGTCCTGGCCGTGTCGTGTCTGCTGGCGCTATTCGTCCCGGCGTCTGCGGCCGTCCGGCCGCCGAAGATGAACGCCGAGGTGGCGACGCTGCCGAACGGGCTGACGATCGTGCTGCTCGAGGATCACTCGACGCCGATTGTCCACGCGCAGATCTGGTATCACGTGGGGTCGAAGGACGAGCGGCCGGGCCGAACCGGTTTTGCGCACTTGTTCGAGCACCTCATGTTCCAGGGCTCGAAGAATGTGCAGCCGGACGCACACTCCTCGATGATTTCCGGCGTCGGCGGCCGGGTCAACGCCTACACGACCGACGATGTCACGGTGTTCTGGGAAACGGTGCCGGCCCAGTATCTCCCGCTGATTCTGTGGCTCGAGGCGGACCGGATGGCGTCGCTGCGCATCGACACGCACACGTTCGAGCGTGAGCGCCAGGTGGTGAAGGAAGAGCGTCGGATGCGGGTGGACAACCAGCCGTACGGCAGTCTCCCGGAAGTCATCTACGACCAGGCCTTCACGGTCCATCCCTACAAGCACACCACGATCGGCAGCATGGCCGATCTCGACGCGGCGTCGGTCGAAGACGTGCGGGATTTCTACCGCACCTTCTACGTGCCCGGCAATGCGACGATCGCGCTCGTCGGCGATTTCGACCCGAAGCAGGCGATGGCGCTGATGACCCGGTACCTCGGGGCCGTGCCCGGGTCTGAGCGGACGATCTCGCGCGACCATCCGAAGGAGCCCGAACAGAAGCAGGAACGCCGGGTGTCGCTCACGCGGAACTGGCCGTTGCCGGTGGTCGTGGTGGCGTATCACGTGACGTTCGACGGCCACCCCGACTCCTACCCGCTGCGCATCGCGTCGAAAGTGCTGTCCGACGGTCAGAGCTCGCGGATCTACCGCGCGCTCGTCTACGACAGGGGCCTGGCGCTGACCGCCTTCGGGGGCGGGAACATCCTCGAGCACCCGAACCTGTTCTTCGCCGTGGCGATCGTCCAGCCGGGTCGCAGCCCCGAGGAGGCGGAGAAGGCGTTGATCGCCGAGCTGGACCGCCTGCGCAATCAGCCGGTCACCGAGCACGACCTGCAGCGGGTGAAGAACCAGTTCGCGCGCGACTACATCATCGGGCGCGAATCGAACCAGCAGAAGGCGATGCAGCTCGCGCACGCGATCGTGATTCACCAGGGGGATCTCTCGACGGCCGACGGCGAGTTCGACATTTTCATGAACACGACCGCGGCCGACGTGCAGCGCGTCGCGCGGACGTACTTCACGCCGCAGAACCGGACTGTGCTGACCATTCTGCCCGGTCAGGCGCAGCAGTAGCGGCGCGACTCGCGCCGCACGGGAACCCGCATGCACACGCGCGTCTTCCGCCCCGTCCTCGCCGCCAGCCTCGTGGCATGGCTCTGGCCCTCGCTGCTGTCCGGGCAGGCCGCCAAGTGGCCGTCGAGCTCGCCGCCGCGGCCGCTGGCCGCGCGCGAGGTGAAGTTCCCGCCCTATGAGGCGAAGACGCTCCCGAACGGCATGACGGTCGCCGTCGTCGTGCACAACGAGCAGCCGGCGGTGAGCCTGAGGATGATCCTGCGCGCCGGCGTGGCGCAGGACCCGGCGGGGAAGTTCGGGGTCGCCTCGATGGTGGCGACGCTCCTCGATCAGGGCACGACCACCCGCACGGCGCAGCAGGTGGCCGACACGATCGATTCTGCAGGCGGCGATCTGGAGACGGGCGTGGGCCGCGACCTGTCGTACGCCAACGTCACGATCATGAAAGACGGCCTCGGTCTCGGCATGAACCTGCTGGCCGACGTCGTTCGCCGCCCGGCGTTCGCGCAGGAAGAACTGGACCGACAGCGACAGCAGGTCGTGGCAGCCCTCAGGGTCAGCTACCAGGACCCGGTCTACGTGGCGAGCGTCGTGTTCGACCGGCTGGTCTACGGCTTCCACCCGTACGGCTTCCCGGGAAACGGCACGCCCGCGTCCGTTGAGAAACTCACGCGCGACGACCTCGTGGAATTCCACCGCCGTTACTACGCCCCGAACAACTGCATCCTCGCGGTGGTGGGCGACCTGACCATCGACGAAGCGATGGCCGCCGTCACCGGGGCTTTCGGTGACTGGGCGCGCCAGGAGATTCCCGTGGATCCGGCCGTCGAGCCGCCGAAGCCCACGCAGCGCGTCGTCGTGGTGGACAAGCCGGACGCCGTGCAGACCGAGATCCGGATGGGACAGATCGGGATCCCGCGCAAGGACGACGATTACATGGCCGTGGACCTGGCCATCAGGATCCTCGGCGGAGAAGGCGCGAACCGGCTGCACCGGGTCCTGCGCACCGAACGCGGCCTGACCTACGGCGTCTCGGCCGACGCCGAGACGTTGAAGAGATCCGGCGAGTTCGAGGCGCAGACCAACACCCGTTCCGAAGCCACGGGCGAAGTGCTTCGCCTCATGGTCGACGAGTTCTCCAGGCTGCGGCGTGACGGTGTGAACGACGGGGAACTGGCGGATGCCAAGGCGTACCTCACCGGGAACTTTCCGCTGACGATCGAGACGCCGAACGACATCGCGACCCAGATCCTGAACGTCCTGTTCTACGACCTGCCGATCAAGGAGTTGCAGACGTTCCGCCAGCGCGTCAACGCGGTGAGCGTGGACGATATTGCGCGCGTCGCGGTCAGGTACGTCCAGCCCGACCGGCTCTCGATCGTTCTCGTGGGCAACTCCGCCGCGTTCCTCGATCAGCTCAAGCGCGTCGGGTTCAAGCGCGTCGAGGTCGTCCGCCTGTCGGACCTCGACCTGACGACCGTCGACTTCAAGCGGAAGGACCTGGCAGATGGGCGAACTATTGCCAGGCAACCGTAGATGGCCAGCGTCTTCATCTCCTGCGGCGAGCCTTCCGGCGACCTCTACGCGAGTGCGCTCGTCGAGCACTTGCGCTCGCTCGATCCCGACGTGCGCGTCACGGGGTTTGGCGGCGACCGATTGAAGGCAGCTGGGGCGTCGCTGCTCGGCGACTACCGCGGCCTCACCGTCACCGGCCTGGTCGAGGCGGTTCGGGTCCTGCCGCGATCGCTGGAGATGTACCGCCGGCTGGTCAGGGCCGCGCGCGAACATCGTCCTGACGTGTTCGTGGCGATCGACTTTCCCGATTTCAACTTCCGGCTGGCCTCGGCAATCCGTCGGCTCGGCGTGCCGATCGTCTACTACATTCCTCCGCAGCTCTGGGCGTGGCGCGGCGGCCGGATGCGCACGCTCCGCGCGCTCGCGGATCGCATCCTCGTGATCTTCCCGTTCGAACCCGAGTTCTACCGGGCTGCCGGGACACCTGTGACGTTCGTCGGTCACCCGCTCGTAGAGCTTGCGTCGGCGACGCGCCCGCGCGACGCGTTCCTGCGGGAGTTGGGCCTCGACCCCGGACGGCCGACGGTCGCCCTGCTCCCCGGCAGCCGTCCGAACGAGGTGCGCGAAATTCTCTCGACGCTCGTCGAGGCGCTGTCGGGCATCGCCTTCCGGGTGCCGGGCGTCCAGTTCGTGCTCGCGCGAGCGCCGGGACTGGCCGACGAATTGCTCGCGCCACTCCGCGCGGCGGTCGTCCCGGTGAGCGTCGTCGAAGGACACTCAGACGACGTGCTCGCTTCGGCGGACGCCGTCGTCACCGCGTCGGGAACCGCCACCGTGCAAGCCGCCATCCACGAGTGTCCGATGGTGATCGTCTACCGGGTGGCTCCGCTCACCTACGCGATCGGCAAGCGCTTCGTGCACCTGGACACGTTCGGCATGGTCAACCTCGTGGCTGGGCAACGGGTCGCGTCGGAGTTGATTCAGGACGGCCTGACGCCGGACGCTGTGGCCGAGGAGACCGTCCGGCTGCTGACGGATGCCGGGACTCGCCAGTGGACGCTCACGGCCCTGCGCGACGTGAAGACGAAACTGGGTGGTTGCGGCGCCAGCCGACGGGCCGCCGAGATCGTGCTCGAGACCGCCCGCTCCCGCTCCCGATCTGGCGACCGCTCCTCCCCGAACCCTTCCGTTCCCGTCGTGGTATAAGAGAATCATGGGACACAACCGGATACTCCTGGTTGCCGCCGTGGTCGTGGCGCTCGCGCCCGCGGTCCGCGCGACGGTACTTCTGCCCGGCGATCTCGGTGAGATTGCGCGCGGCGCGGCCGCGATCGTTCACGGCACCGTCGTTGACGTGCGGACCGAGTGGGTCGACGGCCGGCGGCGCGTCGAGACGATTGTCACGCTCGAGGTCAGCGAGACGTTCAAGGGCGACATGACGGGCCGCGTCAGCGTCAAGGTGCCCGGCGGGGTGATGGGCCGCTACCGCAGCGTCACGATCGGCGCGCCGTCGTTTCGACCAGGCGAGGAGGTGGTGCTGTTTCTCGGCGCCCGCCCGCCGGCGCTACCATACGTGCTCGGCCTGGGGCAGGGCGTGTTCCGGGTGCGGCGAGACGCGCGCACGGGCCAGACGACCGTGATGCCGCCGGCGCTGCTGGCCGATTCGAGACAGGCGGTCACTGTGCAGCGAGGTGACCCGTCGCGTCGCGCGGTCTCCCTGTCGGAGTTCAGCGCCACGGTGAGGTCGGCCCTCTCGACGGGTGCACGAGAGCGGCGCCAGGCGCCCGAGCCTCGGGCGATCAAGGGTGTGACGCACCAGTAGGACGGGCGTCCCTGCTCGTCCCAGCCCTACGGCCGGCTGGACGTCCGCCCCCGCGATCAGGAGAACCATGCGACAGCGAACAGGCATCAGGCGGCGCGCGGTGATCATCCTGTCGGCGATGCTGGCACTGGGCCAGAGCTGGCCGGCGGCGGCCTATCAGACCTACGGCGTGCAGGTTGACAGTCGTCTCGCGCCGGTGAAGTGGAGCGGGCTGCCGGTGCGCTACTTCGTCGCCGACCGCGGCACGACCGGGGTCACCTCCTCGCAGTTTCGCGACGCGGCCGCGCGCGCGTTCACCACGTGGCAGAACGTGGCCACGGCTGTCGTGTCCGCGCAGTTCGTCGGTTTCACCCTCGCAGAACCCGACGAGGAAGACGGGCAGAACACGATGGGGTTCCTCAGCCGGCCCGACCTCGAGCGCGTCCTCGGAACCACCAACTACCTGATCGACGACACGACCGGGGAGATCCTGGAGGCGGACATCTTCTTCAACTCGGCGTTTCAGTGGTCGGTGGCATCGGCCGGCGAGTCCGGCAAGTTCGATCTCGAGTCGATCATCCTGCACGAGACCGGCCACCTGTTCGGGCTCGGGCATTCGGCGCTCGGCGAAACGGAGCTTCAGGCCGGCGGCGGGCGGCGGGTGATCGCGGCCGAAGCGGTGATGTTCCCGATCGCCTTCTCCACGGGCAACATCAGCGACCGGACGCCGCGCGCCGACGATATCGCCGGGCTCTCGGAGATCTACCCGAAGACCGGGTTCTCGAGTTCGAGCGGCAGCCTGAGCGGCCGTGTGACGAAAGGTGGCCAGGGCGTTGTCGGGGCTCACGTTGTCGCGTTCAACCCGGCGACCGGCGCGCTCGTCGGCAACTTCACGCTGGACCGGCAGGGCCACTTCACGATCTCGAGCCTCGCGCCCGGCCCGTACATCGTCCGCGTCGAGCCGCTCGACGACGCCGAGCTCGACAGCTTTTTCGACGACAGCACCATTTCCGAGGTGGATATCGACTTCCGCGTGACCTTCTACCAGGGCTTCATCGTCGTGCCGCCGGGCGGAGGATCGCAGCCGTTCGAGGTGCAGGTCACGGCCAAGTAGACGACGGCCCGCCCGGCGTGGGACAGGAGGCGCGAGTGAAGACGAGGACCGCATGCGTGCTGGCGGCGGTGGTGATGGTGCTGGGGCTGAACGATGGCGCGTCGGCCCAGGCGCCGGCCGGCGCGGCGGAGAGTCGTGCCGCGGCGCAGGCGCCAGCGCGCCGCATTTCGGCCGCCACGCGGCAGCCTGGCCGCGCGCGGTCGTTCGAGCTGACCGCTTCGGTGTTCTTTCTCGCGCCCTCCTCGCTCGGCACGAGCAACGCAAACCTGACGTCGAACGACCTCTCGGGAACGGCGTACAGGTGGTTCAGCGCGAGCGGGGAATTCCGGAGCGCGCCTGGGATCGAAGCGAGCGCAAGCTACAACGTGACAGGCGCGATCGCGGTCGAGGGCGGGCTCACCTACAGCAGGCCGGTGATCGCGTTCACCGTGGCGAACGACGCCGAAGGCGCGTCGGGCTTCACCGCGCCTGGCGAGACCGTTTCGCAGTTCTTCTTCGACGCGAGCCTGGTGGCCTACCTCTCGCGCTACAGGTTCGCGGGTGGAAGGGCACGCCCCTTCGTCGAAGTCGGGGCCGGCTACCTGCGCGAGCTGCACGGCCAGGCCAGCGCGGCGTCAGGCTATTTCGCCCTCGAGTCCGGCCAGGTGTATCACGCGGGCGCCGGCGTGAAGTACTTCTTCCGACCAAGGCCGACTGGGTTCGTCAAGGCGTACGGGCTGCGATTCGACGCCCGTTTCTATGTCCGGAACGGCGGCTTCACGTTTGACGGGAGCCACTCCAAGACATTTGCGGCCGGCGGCGGGCTGGTGGCCGCGTTCTAGCTAGGCGTCTTCTGCTGAGGTAATTGGTTACCGGGGTGAACCTATGCTGGCGGTGTTTGCAGCGCGCCAGACAGGTCTGATGCGCGGCGCGCGTGAACGTGCGGTATGGGGCCCAGCCGTCCCGCACGAGGACGCCCGCGAAGTCGGCGCTCAGGATCGAGGCCGCTTCCGGGAACCCGCGTCCGGCGCGGATCGCATAGACCGTGGTCTCCGGGGTCGCGAACGCCCACAGCCAGTGGAGGCGTCCGCCGACCCGCCACCCGGTTTCGTCCGGCGTGACCATGGGGCTCCCGCGCACGGTGTGGCACAGCGCCTCGTACGTCGGCCCGGCCTTGCGCGCGGTCCGATGGAGGGCGCGGACGATGGCGCCGCGCGGCCCCATTCAATGGACTCGGGCAACCGGGCTGTTCGGCAAGCTCCGGTGGGCAACTCCGTAATGCCCGCGCTCACATCCCTGCTCGGCGTGGCCGCGACGATCGCACAGCTGCGGTGCCAACCTGCAGCGATGGCGTAACTCACATCGCTTGTTACTAACATCAGTTGTTACCAACATCTGATGCGCGTTACACTTCGTGCCATGAACGGATTCGTGAACAGACTCGAGGAGTTGGCGGCGATAGAAGCATGGTGGTCGGGCGATGCTGCTCGCCTTGCCATCGTGTGGGGACGCCGCCGCGTGGGCAAGACGCTGCTACTGCAGCGTTTCGCTCAGGACAAGCGAGTGCTCTTCCATACGGGCGCCGGCAGACCGGCCAGCGACGAACTCCGCATCCTCTCGGATTCTGTCTCCTCGCTCGGAATCGGCGGAATCCGCGACCTTGCGGGTCGACCGTTTTCGGACTGGGACGACGCGCTCGACTCGCTGGCCACTGCAGCGCAGTTGGAACCGCTGCTCGTTGTCCTGGACGAGTTCCCGGAACTCAAGATGACCGCTCCCGGGTTCGAAGGAATCCTGCGCGCCTTCCTCGACCGCGCAGGGAGCGACACGAAGCTGCGCATCCTGCTGTGCGGCTCGGCTGTCCGAACGATGCAGGCGATGCAGGAGGAACGTGCGCCGCTCTACGGACGCTTCGGCCTGTCGCTGCAGGTGCACCCGTTCGGGCCACACGAGGCCGCTCTGATGCTGCCCGACCGGGGGACATTGTCGCGCTGGGACCGTGGTGGAACACCGACAGCTCCGTTGAGATCGACGCCGTCGGTCTTGCGGGCCGCTCGCGCACGCCGGTGCTTCTTGGCGAAGCGAAATGGGGCCGTAGCGAAGACGCAGCCGCGCTGGTCCGGGTCCTCGAACGCAAAGCAGCCGCGCTGCCGGGCGTGACAGACACGCCCATCTCCGCGGTGTGCGCGCGGGAGGAACTGCGCAACGTGCCATCCGGAGCATTCACAGTGACCGCGGCCGACATCTTCAGCGCCTGACCACTGCCCGCCGGGGCGCTTGACGCGCACGGCGCCATTCCATGGGTTCGGGCAACAGGGCTATCGTCGCCGTCCGAACTCGAGGCCGTCCGTTTCGGCGTCAGCCGACGATCGCGCGCAGCCCTGAGACGAGCCGCGAGATCCCCTCGGCCACCGTGTCCTTGTCCAGCGCCCCGTAGGACACGCGAAGATAGCAGCCATCCGCCAGGCCGAAGGCGGTGCCCGGCACTGCTGCCACGCGGTGCTCGACCACCAGGCGCTCCACCAGCGCGAGCGGGTCCATCGTGGTCTTCACGCGAATCAGGCAGTAGAACGCCCCGTCCGGTCGAGGCACGGCGCAGATGTCGGCCACGCGCGCGAACGCCTCGAGCACCGCCGGCCGAATCTCCGCGAGCTCGAGCACTCGTTCGCGGCAGTATGCCGACCCTGCCCGGATCGCAGCGCATGCCACCGCCTGTGAGACGACTGGCGGGCAGATGAGATTGGTGTCCTGGATTTTGTTGACCGCCTCGAACAGGTGCGCCGGGATCACCATGTAACCGACCCGCCAGCTCGCCATCCCGTAGGTCTTCGACAGCGAGTAGAGCGAGATGGTGTGCGTGGCCCCGCCGGCGATCGCACCGGGTGAGAAGTGCATGGCGTCGCCGTAGGTGAAGTACTCGTACGCTTCGTCGTGCACGTGATAGAGGCCGTGCTCGGCGCAGAGGCGGTTGACCGCGCGCAGCGCCGATTCCGGGTACACCGCTCCAGTGGGATTGTTCGGCGAGATGGTGACGACGGCGCGGGTCCGCGGCGTGATGGCCGCGCGGATGGCGTCGAGGCGAAGCTGGTACTGATCGTCGGTCGCCACCGCCACCGTCCGGCAGCCCGCGATCACAATCGCCATGTCGTGGTTGAAGTAGAACGGCGCCTGGAGGATCACCTCGTCGCCGGGATCGGTCACGGCCAGCACCGCGTTGACGAACGCCATGTTGCTGCCGGCGGTCACGACGACCCGGCGATCGCTCCCTGGCGCGAATCCGTTCTCGAGCGCCAGCTTGTGCTGGATGGCGTCAATCAGGTCGGGCGAACCCTCGACCGGTCCGTAGCGGTGATCGTCGGCGGTCCCGGGAAAGGACCGAAGGGCCGCCAGTGCCTCCGGCGGCGGGCCGTAAGAGACGATGCCCTGGCCGAGCGAGATCGTCCCCGGGTTGCGGCGGATCCACTCGCCGATGATCGGAATGATCGGGGCCTGCACGTCACCAACGCGTCGGGCAGCACGCATCGAAACATTATGACAGACGGGGACACCCTGGCCGCAAGCCGGCTACGCGGCCTCGGAGTGGAGTCGGGCCTCGTCGGCGTGACGGACGATCGTCTCAAATGGCACCCATCGCGCAGTAGCAGGAACCGATATAATCGAATGGCATCGATGCGAACCGCGCTGGCTTTCCTTCAAACTAGCGCCGACGCTACTGCGTGCGTCGCCGCGCCACTCGACCCCGTTCTGTCCCCACGGGACGGATCCCCGGCGTTTTTCGCGCCGGATTTCTCGCTGGCCTGCGAACGCGCCTGGTGGTTCGATACCGACGCCACGGCCCTTCACACGTTGTCGAAGGCCGAGTGGGCGCAGCGGTTTCCGATCGGCACGGCCGGGCTCATCACGCCATCGTGGGGCGCACCGGACGAGCGACGGTTTGCCGAGGGGTTCCGGACGCTCACCTCGCGCCTCGAAGACGGAACGCTTCGCAAGGGCGTGCCGATCACCGTGATGACGGCCTCCCTCGCGCCCGAGGACGCGCCGGCGCTCTTCGCGCAGTTGCTTGGCTGCGTTCCGGTGCTGCCGCCGAACCTGTACGCCTACGGCTTCTACCGGCCGGCTGCCGACACGGGGACGGGTTCGCCGGAGTTCCTGATCGGTGCCACGCCGGAACTCCTGTTCGAGATCGAAGACGGTCGGCGCCTCTCGACGATGGCGGTGGCGGGGACCCGCCGGTCCGACGCAGGGCTCGCCAGCCTCGAGGAGAGTCCCAAGGACCGTGACGAGCACCAGAGTGTGGTGGACGATCTCCTGGCCCAGGTCGAAGCGTGGGGCCGGCCGCGCGCATCGGGCACCGAGGTGCGCGTGTTCGGCCTGCTCGAACACCTCGCCGTGGATATTTGCCTGGACGCGACGGCGCCACTCGATTTCGAGGCGGTGGCGCGGCGGCTGCACCCGACGCCTGCGCTCGGCGTGTACCCGCGTGGCACGGCGGGCACCGAGTGGCTGACGGGAATCGATCCGGGAGGGGACCGCAAGCGATTCGGCGCGCCGTTCGGTCTGCGCTGGCCTGATGGTGGCGGCCGCTGCGTCGTGGCCATCCGGAACCTGCAGTATCGCGATGGCCAGCTCGAGATCTGGGCCGGCTGCGGCGTGGTGTCGCAAAGCCGCTACCCGGACGAGTGGCAGGAGCTGCTGGACAAGATGCAGGCCGTGAGGGCGACGTGGAACGTGTGAGCGCCAACCAGGCCCTTGCCGTGGCCGTGATCGGTCGACTTCGGGCCTGCGGTGTCAGGACGTTCTGTGTCTGCCCGGGAGGCCGCAACGCCCCCCTCGTCGAAGTCCTCGACGAACAGGTGGAAAAGGGTTCGGACTCCTTTTCCGACCCCTGTCCCGAGGTGTTGTCGTTCTTCGACGAGCGAAGCGCGGCGTTCTTTGCGCTCGGGCGAGCCAGGCGGGATGGAACACCGGTGGCGGTGGTCACCACGTCGGGGACGGCGGCGGCAGAACTGCTGCCGGCGATGGTCGAAGCCCATTACTCGGGTGTGCCGCTCCTCGCCGTGACGGCCGACCGGCCGCGCGCGTATCGCGGCTCAGGGGCGCCACAGGCGATCGATCAGGTGAACATTTTTGGCACATTCGCGAGAGTCTTCGTCGATCTCGAGCATCCAGGTGACGCCTGGGCGCGGCCGGCGCCGGATGGCCCGGCGCACATCAACGTCTGCTTCTCCGATCCGCTGCTGGCCGACTGGCGCAGCACGACAGGCGTCCCGTTGGTCTCTGGCGCCGTCCCGCCAGACCCTGGCACCGTTTTGTCGGCCCGCGACGCTGCCGCCATCCACGCGTCCGCCATCGCCGAGTTCGAGTCGTTTCTCGCTCGCGTCCGCTCTCCGCTCATCATCGTCGGAGGCCTTCACCAGCCGAGTGATCGCGGGCCGACCGCCCGTTTCTGCCAGGAGCTCGGCGCGCCGATGCTCGCGGAGGCCAGTTCGGGAATCCGATCGGCACCGGGCGCGCGGCTGCTTCGGTCGGGCGATGAGGTGGTGCAGCGCGGGTTCGAGCAGCACCTGTTCGACTCGGTGATCCGCATCGGCGAGGTGCCGTCGTTCCGGATCTGGCGCGACCTCGATCTGTCGTTCCGGGTGCCCGTGCTGTCGGTTTCGAGGACGCCGTGGCGGGGCCTGACGCACGGCACACACCTGCACGTCCCGGCAGGGATGCCGCTGCCCCTCCCGGCGGATGCGCGACGTGCACTCTCTGGCGCCGCTCGGTTGGACGGGACTTCGGCGCCGACGATAGCCTCTGTCGAGGCCCTTCTCGCCTGGGACGCCCGGGTGGCCGCGGCCAGCGATCGCCTGCTTGCATCCCATCTCCGGAGCGAGCCAGCGCTGGTTCGCCGCCTGTCGGAGACGATCCCGGCGGGCTCGTTCGTCTATCTCGGCAACAGCCTGCCGATCCGCGAGTGGAACCAGTTTGCGACCTTCGCCGACCGCCGGTTTTCAATCGGCGAGAACCGGGGCGCGAACGGGATCGACGGGCAGGTCGCGAGTTTCCTCGGGTGGGCCCGACCTGGCGTGGAGAACTGGGCGGTGATTGGCGACCTCACCGCGCTCTACGATCTCTCGGCGCCGTGGGCGCTTCAGCATCTCGACGCTCTTCGTCTTCGCATCGTGGTCATCAACAATGGCGGCGGGCGGATCTTCAAGCGGATGTTCCGCAACGAGCGGTTCCAGAACCGTCACGCCGCCGGCTTCGAGGCGTGGGCGGCGATGTGGGGCACCGAGTACTACGCGGCGCTTCCGACTGGGGAGATCGGGCCGGCGGCCATCATCGAACTCCGGCCCGACGAGGACGAGACGGACGCCTTCTGGGCCAGGCTCGCCGATGAGGTGCGAGGGTGAGCGAACCGTGCTACCGGCTACTGGCGCTGCACGGGTTCCTGGGCCGGGCGTCCGACTGGACCAGCGTGGCGGGGTGGTTCCCGGACGCCACGATCGAGGCGATCGATCTCTGGGCCATGCTGGCGCAGCCCGGGGCGGACGACTGGGCGTCTTCGTCGGCTGCGCTCGACCGCCGGCTCGCTGCTGCGTGCGGCGGCGGGGAAGACGTCCCGGCATTCGTGCTGGCCTACTCGTTCGGCGCGCGGCTGGCGTTGTCCAGCGCGCTTCTGGCCTCTTCGGCGTCTCCCGTGCGCGGCACCTGTTTCGTGTCGTGCCATCCGGGCCTGGCTGATGGTGATGTGGCGAGCAGGGACGCTCGGCGCGTGTCGGATGACGCATGGGCGCAGCGGCTCCTCACGTCGCCCGAGCAAGACATCTGGCGCGAGTGGGATGCGCAGTCGGTGTTCAGCGGAGGACCCGCGCCGTCGCGCCCGGAAGGCCTGCCCGCGTCGCGCGCGAGCCTGGCGCGTGCGCTGAGGGTGTGTTCGCTGGCCGGTCAGCCCGATGGCCGGGCGCGGCTTTGCGAGTGGCGACACCCCGTGTTGTGGGTGACGGGCGTCCGCGACGCGAAGTTCGTCGCGATCGCCGACCTCTTGCGCGCCAGCCACATGCCGATTGAGTTCGAGACGTGTCAGGATGCCGGGCACCGCGTGCCCTGGGACAACCCGTCCGCGTTCGCACGCGCGGTCCGGTCGTGGATCGTGCGCGTGATGGAGAGGCAGACATGACCCCGACCCTGGAAGCCTGGCAGACGATCAGGACCTACGACGACATCCTGTTCCTCAAGACCGAGGACGGCATCGGCAAGATCGTGATCAACCGGCCGGCGCGGAGGAATGCGTTCCGGCCGAAGACGGTCACCGAACTGATCGATGCGTTCGCCGTGTGCCGCGAGGACCCGACGATTGGCGTCGTCGTCCTGACCGGGGCCGGGGACAAGGCGTTCTGCTCTGGCGGCGATCAGAAGATTCGCGGCGACCAGGGGTACGTGGATGAGGGCGGCGTGCCCCGCCTGAACGTGCTCGACCTGCAGAAGCAGATTCGCAGCCTGCCAAAGCCGGTGATCGCGATGGTCGCCGGGTATGCGATCGGCGGCGGCCACGTGCTGCACATCGTCTGCGACCTGACCATCGCGGCCGACAATGCGATCTTTGGCCAGACGGGGCCGAAGGTCGGGTCGTTCGACGGCGGGCTGGGTTCGAGTTACCTCGCGCGCATCGTCGGGCAGAAGAAGGCGCGCGAGATCTGGTACCTGTGCCGGCAGTACAACGCGCAGCAGGCGCTCGACATGGGGCTGGTCAACACGGTGGTGCCGCTGGCGGACCTCGAGACGGTCACGCTGCAGTGGGCGCGCGAGATGCTGGCGCACTCGCCGCTCGCGCTCCGCTGCCTGAAGGCCGCGATGAACGCCGACTGCGACGGGCAGATCGGGTTGCTCGATCTCGCCGGCAACACCACGCTGCTCTACTACATGAGCGAGGAGGCGCAGGAGGGGAAGAAGGCGTATCTCGAGAAGCGGAAGCCGGACTTCAAGAAGTTCCCGAGGCTCCCGTGACCGAGTCGGCCGTGTCGACCGCGTCGCCCTGGCTGCTTGCCGCTCGCCCGAAGACGCTGACCGCGAGCGTGGCCCCGGTGCTGCTTGGCACCGGGTTGGCCGTGAGTTTCTCCAACGGGCCCGTACCGCTGACACTCGCGGCGCTCGCGCTCGCCTCGGCCCTGTGCATCCAGGTTGGCACCAATCTCGTCAACGACGCCTCGGACTTCGAGAAGGGCGCCGACACCGCGGAGCGCCTGGGGCCGATCCGCGTCACCCAGAGCGGCCTGCTCCGTGGACATCACGTGATGCTGGGCGCCGGCCTGTTCTTCCTGCTGGCCGCGCTGCTCGGTGTCCCGCTCATCCTCGCGGGCGGGATCCCCATTCTTGTCATCGGGGCCCTCTCGCTCATCGCGGGGTATGCCTACACGGCCGGGCCGTTTCCGCTGGCCTATCTCGGGTTGGGTGAAGTGTTCGTGCTGCTGTTCTTCGGCGTCGCGGCGATCGAGGGGATGGCCTACGTCCTGACGGGGCACGGCTTGTCGCCGTGGGCCGAGATCGCGGCGCTGCAGGTGGGCCTGCAGAGCTCGGCCTTGCTCGCCGTGAACAACTTCCGCGACATCGTTGGCGACCGGACGGCGGGAAAGCGGACGCTGGCCGCCAGATTTGGCGAGCGGTTCGCGAGGGTTGAGATTGCCGTGCTCGTGGCGGTTCCGTATGTGCTCGGCGTCGCATGGGTGGCCGCGGGACGGCCATGGGCGGCCATCCTGCCGTTGATGACGCTGCCGCTGGCCATCGGCCTCGTGCGGGACGTGTGGAACGAGCCGCCAAGTCGGCGATTCAACGTCTTTCTCGCGCAGACCTCGCTGCTGCAACTGCTGTTCTGCGCGCTGGCCGCCGCCGGACTGGTCATCGGATGACGACCGGGTTCTACTTCCGGCCCGGCGCGACACCGGTGGACTGGGAGAGCCCGCGCTCGATCGTCCTGGCCAACCCCGAGTGGATTCGACGCGAGGCGAACGGGATCGGTGAGATCGAGCGCCGCCTGCCGGCCCTCGACGCCCACGTGTGGGTGGCGACCTCCGGCACGAGCAGCGACAGTCCTGGCCAGGTGCGTTGGATTGCCCTGTCCAAGGCGGCGTTCCTGGCGTCGGCCGCGGCGGTGAACAGGCACCTGGCGGCTGGCGCGGCCGATGTGTGGGCGCACGCGCTGCCGCTCTTCCACGTCGGCGGCCTCGGCATCCTCGCGCGGGCGTGGTTGAACGGCGCCCGCGTCGTGCCGGCTGTCGAGGACAGGTGGGACGCCTCGGCGTTCCACGCGATCGTCACGAGGTCGCGCGCCACGCTGTCCGCTCTCGTGCCCTCGCAGGTTCACGACCTCGTCGCGGCCGGAGTGCCGTCGCCTCCCTCGGTTCGCGCGATCGTCGTCGGCGGCGCGCGGATGGAGCCCGCTCTCTACCAGGCGGCGCGCGCCCTCGGCTGGCCCTGTCTGCCAAGCTTCGGGCTGACCGAGACCTGTTCGCAGGTGGCGACCGCCGCGCTGTCGTCACCGTTGGCGCCCGACTACCCGGCGACGCTGCCGATCCTGTCGCACGCCGAGATTCGCGTGGCCGACGATCAGCGCCTCGCCATTCGCGCCGCCTCGCTGCTGACGTGTTGCGCCGAGCTGGCCGGAGACGAGGTCCGGGTGTGGGATCCCAAGCGGGATGGCTGGCTGGAAACCGACGATGTCGGCCGCGTGAGCGACAGCGGGGTCGAGGTGTTCGGCCGAGCGTCGGAGTCGGTGAAAGTCCTCGGCGAAATCGTCTCGCTGCCGCGGCTCGAGCAAGTCGGACGCCGCTGGGCTGATGGGGAAGGCCTCACGGTCATCCCCGGCTTCGACCTTGCCGTCGTCGCGCTTCCGCATGGGCGCCTGGGGCACGAACTGGTGATGGCGTTGGCGATGACGGGGAGCGCCGCGCTCGACACCGGCCGGCGCGCCGCGCTCGACGCGTCCCTCTTGCAGCACTTCCGGGACGGGGTGTTGCCGTTCGAGCGCATGCAGAGGGTTGCGTGGGTCGACAACATCCCGCGCACGCCCCTCGGCAAGTGCCAGCGGGCGCTACTCGCTCGCCAGGTGAGCGACCAGGCGCGCGCGGATCTCTGAGGGAATCGGGATCGTTCTCCACGTAACCGGGTCGGCGAGGACGTTCACGATCCGCGCTTCCGCGCAGAGCACCGGCTCCGGGCTCTCCCGATCGATGAACCGGGTCACGACTTCGAACGACGACTCTCCAACCTTTGCAATCGTCAGCTCGCCGTCGTACTGGTGCCCGGGGCGCATGGGCCGATGGAAGGTGGCTTCCGCGTGCTTGATGGGCGCGACGAACCGGTCGCTCAGGAACCAGTCATCCCATCGCTCCACCAGCTCCGAGACCACGAACTCCTCGAACAGGTGATGGGCGAGCGCCTGGACGCGGCCGTAGAACAGGATTCCTCGCGCGTCGGCTTCGTCGAATCGCACGCTGACCGTTCGCCTGAAGATGGTGCCGGGTATCATTTCCGTTTTGCCGCCCTCATGCTGATCCCTGCTCCCTGATCAGCGGCTGGTCAGGCTGCGGACCAGCGTCAGCAGCATGTCGATCGCCACGGCATTGTGGCCGCCGCGCGGGATGATGATGTCCGCGTAGCGCTTGGTCGGCTCCACGAACTCCAGGTGCATCGGCTTCACCGTGTTCAGGTACTGCTCGATCACCGAGTCCATCGTCCGGCCGCGCTCCGCCACGTCGCGCTTCAGCCGGCGGATGAACCGTGTGTCGTCGTCGGTATCGACGAACACCTTGATGTCCATCAGCTCCCGGAGACCGGCGTCCGCGAAGATCAGGATGCCCTCCACGATAATGGTCTGGCGCGACTGGGCGGTATCTGTGGTGTGGCGCCGCGCGTGGCGTGCGAAGTCGTAAGCCGGTAGCTCGACCGGTCGGCCGGCCCGGAGTTCGTGCACGTGCCGCACCATCAGGTCGGTTTCCAGGGAGTCCGGGTGGTCGTAGTTGAGCGCCGCCCGTTCCTCGAGCCGGAGTTCGGGGTGGTCGTGATAGTAGCGGTCGTGCTCGAGCACGATGACGTGGTCGTCTCCCATGCTCTCGACGATCCGTCGCACCACGGTCGTCTTGCCCGATCCCGATCCTCCTGCCACGCCGATCACCACCGGGTTGCCGTTCATTGCCCCTCCAGGTCCGAAGGTCGTCGACAGCCGCACAGCATATCAGTACGGACCTCAGCCCTGCAGTGGCGGCCTCCCTCCCACTTGGCGCTTCGCGGTTCGGGAAGGCGTCCCTACTGGAACGACTGGATGATCGACGCGAACTCGGCGTAGGACAGCGCGCCGACCACCTTGATCCCGTTGATGACGAACGTCGGAGTGGCGTTGACGCCGTATTCCTCGGTGCCGCCCTGCTTCATGGAGAGAATGCCGTTCCTGAGGTCGGTCGAGGCCAGGCACGCGTCCACGTCATTCGATGTCATCCCGAGCGGCGCCACGACGCTCTTGATGCCGCCGGTGTAATCCGAGATGAAAGCCCACGAGGCTTGTGTGCTGAAGAGTGCGTCGAGTGTGGTGAAGAACCGATCACCCGAGCAGCGCGCCACCATGCTCGCGGCGATCGCGGGCTCGTTCAGCGGGAAGTCGCGGAAGACGAACTTCATGCGGCCCGTGTCGATGTAGCTCGTTTTCAGGGCCGGGAAGGTGACGAGGTGGAAGTCGGCGCAGTGGGAGCAGGTGAGCGACGAGTACCCGATCATCGAGACAGGTGCCGTCGGGCTGCCGAGCACCTTCTCCGACAGCATTGCGGACAAGGCGGGCAGCGGCGTGGTGGGCGTCGGGGTTGTGGGCGGCGGCGTCGAGCCGCCGCCGCAACCAGAAGGGGCCAGCGCGACCAGCAGCGCCAGCGTGTGGACGACTCTCCGAACGCGCATCCTCATGTTCACGGCCCGCGCCTTTCCGCCTTCTTCGCGGTTCGGGAGACCTGAAGGTGTCGCGTGTGCGTTCGCTACGCCATCAGGCTGCAAATCGCCGCCACGTTCACGATGTCGTCCACGCTGCAGCCGCGCGACAGGTCGCAATATGGTTTCTTCAGCCCCTGCACGATCGGGCCCACGGCTTCGGCGCCGCCGATGCGCTCGGTCAGCTTGTAGCCGATGTTGCCCGCGTTCAGATCCGGGAAGACTAGAACGTTGGCGTGGCCGGCGACCGGGGAACCCTTGCATTTGCGCTCGCCAATCGACGCGATCAACGCGGCGTCCGCCTGCATCTCGCCGTCCACCATCAACTCGGGCGCCTTGTCCTTCACCATGGCGGTGGCCTGCTGCACCTTTTCGACCAGTGGGTGCGTGGCGCTCCCCTTGGTCGAGAACGACAGCATCGCGACCCTCGGCTCGAGCCCGGTGACGGCCTGGAAGTTCTTCGCCGAACTGATCGCAATATCGGCGAGCTGGACGGCGTTCGGATCCGGGTTCACCGCGCAGTCGGCGAAGCAGAGCATCCGGCCATCGGGCAGCACCATGATGAAGTAGCTGCTGACGATCGAGATGCCGGGCGCCACGCCGACGGTGTAGATGGCGGCGCGAATCAGGTCGCCCGTTGATGACACGTTGCCGCCGACGATCACTTTCACGCGGTCGGTCTCGAGCATCAACCCCGAGAAGTAGAGCGGGTGCCTGACCAGGTCGGCCGCCTGCTCGCGCGTCATGCCCTTGGCCTTGCGCTTCTCGAACAGCAGGAGGGTGAACTCGTCGGCCCAGGGACTGCCCACCGGGTCCACGACCTCGATGCCGGCCAGGTCTACGGCATTGTCGGCCGCCAGTTTCCGGATGTTGGCCTCGGTGCCGACAAGGACTGGCTGGGCGATCTGCTGATCGCGCAGCACGAGGGCCGCCTTCAGGACGCGCACGTCCTCGGCATCCGGCAGCGCCACCTTGAAATGGCGGCCCGCCGCGTTCGCCCGGATTCCCTTGATGAATGCGTTGTCGCTCATAAGAAAAAAAGAAGACAGAAGACAGAAGATAGAATTCAGAGTTCAGAAGCCCCTCACCCCTGGTCCCTGATCCCTATTAGCACGGGAACGGCAGCGACTTGACGGCGCGGACGGTATCGCGCGCGAGGACCAGTTCCTCGTTGGTCGGGATGACGTAGACCGGCACCCGGCTCTTGTCCGAGCTGATCAGCATCTCCTTGCCCCGCACCGCCGTCGCGTTCCTCGCGTCGTCGAGTTCGATGCCCATCCACTCGAGGTCGCCGAGGATCCCCTTGCGGATCCCGGAGCCGTTCTCGCCGATCCCGCCGGCAAAGCAGATGGCGTCGGTGCCGTTCATGGCGGCCATGTAGGATCCGATGTACTTCTTCACGCGGTAGCAGAACATCTCGATCGCGAGGATGGCGCGGCGGTCCTGGTGCTCCTCGGCCTCACCCTCGAGGTCGCGCATGTCGTTGGTCAGCCCCGAGATGCCCAGCAGGCCCGACCGCTTGTTCAGCGTCGAGAAGATCTCCTCCATGCTGGTGCCTTCCTTGTGCATCAGGAACTCGATGACCGTCGGGTCGATGTCCCCGCTGCGCGTGCCCATCATCAGCCCTTCGAGCGGGGTCATCCCCATCGAGGTGTCCACCGACTTGCCACCCTTGATGGCACAGGCCGAGCACCCGTTACCCAGGTGCACCGTGATGATGTTCGTGTCCTTTCGCTGGCGGCCGGTCAGCTTCCGGTAGCGGAACGCGATGTACCGGTGCGAGGTGCCGTGGAAGCCGTACTTGCGGATCTTGAACCGGCGGTAGAGCTGGTACGGAATGGCGTAGAGATAGGCGGCTTCCGGCAAGGTCGAGTGGAAGGCCGTGTCGAAGACCGCGACCTGCGGCATCGCCGGGCCGAACAGCTCAGTGGCCGCGTAGATGCCCTTCAGGTTGGCGGGGTTGTGCAGCGGGGCGAGGTCGATGCACTCCTGGACGCCGGCGATCACCGCCTTGTCGATGAGGTGCGACCCTTTGAACCGCTCGGCCCCGTGGACCACCCGGTGCCCGATGGCGTGAATGTCGGCGAGGCCGGAGATGCCCGCGATGTGGGTCTCGGGCGCCGTGATCCACTTGATCACGTGGGCGAGAGCCGCCTTGTGATCGCGCAGCGGCGTGGCACTCTTGACCGAGGCCTGCTCACCCACCTGGAAGGTGATGATCGCTTCGCTGCCGATTCGCTCGATCAGCCCCTTGGCCAGCTGCTTGTCGCCGTCCTGCTCGATCATTTCGGCATCGGTCTCGATGATCTGGAACTTGAGGGACGAGCTGCCGCAGTTGAGGACAAATACGTTCATGATGGCATCCTGAGGGGGGGCAGATGAGATTCTGCCTATTCTAATCGAACGGCTCGCGCCGCCGCGATTTTTCGATCACGTCAGCCGAAGGGCTGGGCTGGAGTCCCGTCCCAGGCTGGTCGATGTCACAGGGAGGACCAGATCGCGTTGCCTGGCGTCCGGTTATTGGTGGAAATGGACCGAGATCCGGATCTGCCGGATCGTCGAACTGTAGAATCCGCCGAACGCAGGCGACGCGATGTTGCGCTGCACGTCAATCGGCACGAACGAGTTCAGAGCGTTGATGAACACGAGGCCGATCCACGGCTCGAACCGGCCGATGCGGAACCGGTGTTCGACCGAGGCGTCCACGATGGCCTTGGCCGGGAACCGGAGGCTGTTGCGCTCGCCGACGAATTCCAGTTGCTCGTTGACCGCGGAGTAGGGGACACCAGTGCGGATCTCGCCCGCCAGCTCGACCACCCAGTCGCGGCCGATGCTCGCCCGTCCCCTCGCGACGAACCTGTCTGGCGAATCGGTGTCGGTCGGCCCGAACGCGTTGGGCCGGAGCACCGGGTTTGCTGTCATGGTCAGGTAGTAGCCGTAGGCGTCGTTCAGGTCGCCCAGCGACGAGGAGTGCGTGTACGAGAAATCGACGTCGAGCACCGTTCCGCGCTTGAGATGCGCGCCGACCTCGGTGTCGCGATACGACGAACGGCCACGCGACGCGAGTTGGATCCACCCTTGCGCCCCCTGCTGCGTGGTGTCGAGTACGAGCTCGTGGCTGCCCTCGCGCTGGAGATGGTTGGCGCGCACAGAGGCCCAGGGCGTGAGCTGCTGCTCGTAGCCGATGTTCCACGTCGTGCTGCGGGGGGTTTCGAGTGAGTTGCCCAGCGAACGCCGGTAGACCACCGGCGGGCCCAGCGGCGACGTGCCATCGGGCCCGTAGGCGGCCTCAGACAGGTTGGACAACTGCGAGAAGGCGCCGGCCATCAGCGGCGTGCGTTCGTAGAAATATCCCCATCCGCCGCGAATCGTGGCATTGCGGGCCTCGTCCAGCGCGACCGCCGCCCCCAGCCGCGGGATGACGTTGACGCGGCCGAAGACCCCGTCCCGTTCCACCCGCAACCCGTATTCGAGCAGCAGCCGGTTGCTGACGTGCCACCGGTCCTGGACGAACACCGCGGCGTCGGTGGTGGCGAACTGGACCGCGCTGGGGCCGGCGTACAGCCGCCGGGTCAGCGTCCCGTCCTCGCGCAGGATGCTGACCGGGCGCATCTGGCGTTCGCCCGCATAGCTGGCGTGAAGAACATCCACGCCGCCCTTGAACAGGTGCTGTCCGAAGAAGTTGCCGACGAACCCGGAGAGTGTGGCGCTCACCTGCCACGCATCCGACCGCCGGTCCTGCTTGTTGTAGTAGATCCCGGAGTTGCCCTCGGGGGCCAGGAACATCTCGGTCGCCGAGCCGTGACCGTCAACGGCCGTCCGGTAATGGGTGAAATGCGCGAGCGTCTCGAGTACCATCGCGTGCGGCAACTGCGCCGTGTCACTGACACCGAACCGGTAGACGCGCTGCGTGAGGTCCGCGGTGGATTCCGGCGGGTCGAAGGTGCTGAGGTTCACCGAGTCGGAGTTCTCGGGGGCGAGCGTGAAGGTGCCGGTCAGCGTGTTGCTCGAGTTCACCACGTAGTCGAACCGGGTGAACGAGCTGAGGCTCTTGCTGACGCGACGCTCGCCCTGCGGCCGGCTCGCCACCTCGCCCGACTCGTAACGGAATTGAGCGCTTTCGGCCACGAACAGCCGGTTCTTGATGATCGGCCCGCCAATTGCTACCCGAGGGTCCAGCGATTCGATGCCGATCACGTGGAACGGGTTCGAGCCACGTTTGAGAATGAAACCAGGGAGGAAGTTGTTCAACGTCGCCGACCACTTGTTTGCCCCGCTGCGCGTCGAGACGATCATGACACCCGAGGAGAACCGACCGAACTCGACCGCGTACGGGTTGGCCAGCACCTGGATCGAATTCACCGCGTCACCCGGCAACTGCACGGGGCTGGTCCCGGCGGCGGGGTCGACCACCTGGGCCGCCTCCACCTGAAGACCGATCTGATTCGGCCGCCCGCCCTTGATGGCCCACTCCCGCCCGTACGCCGAAACGCCGGGCAGCCACCTGAGCTCCGCCGCCACGTTCCCCGAACTCATCGCCGACGCGCTCAGCGCCCGGCCATCAATGCTCTCGGCCGGCGCGAGCGGCCTGGCCAGGTTCATCGGGGTGTCGGTGGTCGGCGTGACATCCACCGTCTGCTCGATTTCGAGCAGCTTGAGGTCGAGGTCGACAACCCGGGTATTCCCTTCGGTTAGCTCTACCGGCTGTTCCGCCGGGTGGAAGCCTTCGATGTTGGTCTTCAGCCGGTAGATGCCGCTGCTGGGCGCCTCGATGCGATAGTGCCCGGTCTCGTCGGTCACCGCCTCACCGATCGACTCGCCACCGCTTCCCGTCAACAGGACGACAACGCCCGGAAGCCGGACCTTGCCGTCGAGGGTGGTAATCGTGCCCGTGACGATCGTCGCCGCGGCCACAGCCGACCAGGCGAGCGCCCGCCCCACGGGAAGGAATGCGATCAGGACGGTCAGGGTCATGGTCGCGAGCCGATGCCGATGCCAAAGGACTGTCGTCAAGTCGTGAAGCCTTTCCAGCGTAATTCTCAATCATAGCACCCGCCAATCATGGCCGGCCGGCGGCCCCCCCCCCCGTGAAGCCGGTGCTCAGGCGTTCGCGAGTCCCTCTTCATACACGCGGCGAATTCTCGGGACGATTCGGCTCCAGTCGTACTCCCGCGCGGGTCATGTCATTGGGCTCGGTCCTGGGAGGTATTCGAGAGTGCCGCCAGTCGGATGAACCGCGCCCCGCGCCGCCGCAGCACACGAATGGACTCCTGAAGACAGCGCCGCGCAGGTTCGCCGGTCTTGAAGCGGCAGTCATACCGCAGCCGCGCTTGGGTGAGATCGACGAATTCCCACGGGTGCACGAAGATCACGGCTGGCTCAGACAGATGCGAGAGCAGCCAGTCGCGAGGCCAGGCCGGCCAGCGCAGGGTGGAAGAGGTGACCGAGGCCGGCACGCGCACCACCCGGCCGACCCGGCTGACGCGCGCTCCCGGAAACTTATAGCGTGCGGCGGACGAGTCGACGAGGTAGCCGTACTCGTCGAGCAGCGGCACGAACGCTTCAGGGAACGTCAGGTACGGCGCTCGAAACGAGGTCACGCGGCACATCCCCCCCAGGGTGGAGGTCATCCGGTCGATCTCGAACCTGGCGTCCCCTCTCGACAACCGGCCGAAATTCGCGTGCGTGTCGCCATGGGCTCCCACCTCGTGGCCGGCGTCCAGAATCCGGTAGACGGTGTCCGGAAACCGGCGAGCCAACTCGCCGGTCACGAAGAAGGTCGCCGGTACTTGCTCCTCGGCGAGCAGATCGAGCAACACCGGCGTGCCTTCGGTCACGCCACGCCACGTCTTGAGGTACGGCGGGCAGTCCTGTTCCATGTCCACGGTGACACACGCCATCGTCGAACCCGGCGCCCTCATGCGGCACTCCTCTCCGGCGCGCGACCTCCGCGTGCGATGGCCAGGCGATACACGTCCACGTGCTGCTCGGCCACCGCGTCCCAGGCGAACCGCGCAAGTCCGTCCCGGCTCCCTGCCGCCAGCCGCCGTCGCAGGGCCTCGTCGTCGATCACCCGGACGATGGCATCCACGAACTCATGACGCGTGGCAGCGAGCAGACCGTGACGGTCGTGCTCAACAACCTCCGCCACCCCTCCACCGTTGATCGCCACGATGGGCAGACCCGCCACCCGCGCTTCGAGCAGGGCAAGGCCGAACGCCTCCGCACGCACCGGCGAGACGAACAGCGACGACCCGGCCAGGATACGCGCGACCTCGATCCGCGTGCAGGCCCCGGCGAACTCCACGTGGCTCGCAATGCCCAGCACCCTCGCCAACCGCTCGACCCTGGCGCGCTCGGGGCCATCGCCGACGACCGTGAAGCGGATCCGCGACGCATCAGAAACCCGGTGCAGCACCCGCGCAAAGTCCATCATCAAGTGGTACGGTTTCTTCTTCAACTTGAGCCGCATGACGCTCGTGACCCGAATCGGCCCCGCCGTCGTGGCAGCCGGGGCCGCCCCGGTCGCGTCCATTGTCGGTGCGACACACAGGGGACCGATATCGATCCCGTTGGGCAGCGTCAGCACCTCGCGGCGCCCGGATGCGCGACGGGCGTCCCTGGCTGCGGCCGCGCTGACCGCTGTCACGATGTCGGCCCGGTGCGAGGCCACCAGGTAGACGAAGCGTGCGAACGGCAGGTGTGCCAGCCGGATCAAGGAGTGATGCGTCGTCACGCTGGGAATGCCCAGCGACCGGGCCGCCATCACGCCGCCCATCGCCAGCGTGGAGAACATGCCGTGCGCGTGCACCACGTCGAACCGGCCTGCGGCGAGACGCGCCCGAAGGGCTCGGTAGTGACCGGGCGTGGGCAGCGCGATCCTGGTGCCCGGCACGGAACGGAACGGAAACCGCTCGGTCGGGACGGGTTCCGGCTCGTCCGTACCCGACGAGGTCGTGAACACTCGTACCTCGTGCCCACGCGCCTGCAGCGCCTGCGCGAGCCCGAACACCTGGGCCTCGACGCCGCCGACCGCGGGGGGATACCAATCGGTGACAAGCGCAACACGCAACCGGCCGTCTTCCATATCACTCGTCGCTGCGAGCTCCTACGCCGAGCGGGATCGCCACGTGCGACCAGTCGCGGAGCAGCGGCTCCAGCACTTCCGCCGCGAAGACCGATGGACCGGCGTACGCGCGAACGGTCGAGAGCGACAGACCGTGGCCGAGGAGGCGAAGCATCTGGCGATCGGTCTCACCCACCAGGACACTAAGCGACGCCAGGCACGTCCACACACCTGCGACCGCCACGCGACGCTGCGGCAGCAGCGTCCACGCGAGCAGCCCGAGCGCCGCTACCGGCGCGAGCACGAGGAGGTGATAGGGCACGGCGACGATCAGGCTCGTCAGCGGCGACGGGACGATCGGATGGCCTGCGGGATCGGAGTCGAAGTCGTAGAACAAGAGGCCAAGGGCGCGGGCCGCCAGTGGGATCGACACGAGCAGAAGGAAGGGATGAACACGTCGCCACACGGGAGGCAACCACCAGACGTTGACGCGCGACGACAGGCGCAGATTCCAGCCATCATACCATACGGGGCCGTGCCACCCGCCGCGCACGCAGCGCCGCTGAAGCACACCTCGACCTCGGTCCGGAGTGGTCGGCTTGGTCATCCGTGCCTACCGGTCCCCGCAGTCGTAGCCGTTGCAGGGAGGCGGTGCGCCGTCCGACGCCTTGATGCTGTCGACCCTCGTGGGGTGAATCGTGTCGTAGTCGTTGGCTCCGTTGGCCGACCCCGCGTGCCATTCTACACGCCACACCCGACCGCTTCCGGCGACCGTGCTAGCATTTCTTGTTTTCCAAAGAGGGTTCGAGACCGTGTCCACCATCTGGGCCACCATCGTGAGCAGCGTGCAGCGGTTGGCGACCGCGAGGCCGGGCTACGTCCTGGCCGCGCTGCTGCTCTACGTGGCCAGCCTGTTCATCGTCGGCGCACGGTGGCGAGGGTTTCTCCGATCGATAGGGGGCGAGGTTGGCGTGTGGCGGGCGACGCTTGCTACGCTTGGCGGTATCGCGATCGGTAACCTGATGCCGTCCGGCCGAGTGGGCGGGGAAGCCTGTCGCATTGCACTGGTTCGCCGGTCGGGCGCGGTGACATGGCGGCAGGCGACCATCGCCGCGGTCTGGGACCGGTTGTCCGAGGTGCCGTCGATTCTCGTCCTCGCCGTGATGGCCGTGTTCGCGGTTCGCGACCTGGGCTCCACCGGGAGGACGCTGGCGGCGGCCGGGGGAATGGCGGCGGTCCTCATCGCCGGCGGGCTTGCCCTCAGGGGCCTTCGTCGGTCGGATTCGCGCCTCGCCGGGTTGTGGGACCGGCTGGCGCTCGACCAGATCAACGGCCGGGTCTTCGCCGCCGGCATGGGGTACTCGTTGTTGCTGGGCTTCCAGGACGTTCTCCGTCTGATGTGCGCGTGCCTGGCGTTTGGCGTCGTTCTGTCGCCCACGATGATCGCAACCCTGTCGATCCTGACCATGATTGGGGGGCTGGTGCCGAGCATCGGCGGCCTCGGGCCGGTCGAGGGCAGCCTGGTGGCCGGGCTGGTCGCGTTTGGCATCGATCTTCCGACGGCGGCGGCAATCACCGCGGCCGAACGACTGATTTCGTATGGTTTCAGTACGCTCTCCGGCGCAGTCGTGGTAGCCTTGATGGGGGGGCGCTCGCTCTGGAATGCCGCCAGACGGCGTCCTGCGTCTGAGGGTCCACTTCTTCCCTGACGGCGTCAACCAACGCTGCACGCGGTGCGACGATCGAGGGAAGTCACTTGTTCGGTGAGGATTGCGAATATCTGGCGATGACACCTCCGGACGCTGACACTGTTGGGCGAGACGTGCTGACCGTCCTCCGTCGTGTATGCCGACGACCTGTCGAACCGGCGGCGAACAGCACGCTGGCCGCTGACCTGGGTTTCGATTCCCTCCAGACGCTCGAATTCGTGGCGGAGTTGGAGGACCGTTTCGGTATCATCGTGCCGATCGACCAGGTGCCGCGGATTCAGACGGTGGGTGAGGCGGTCAATTGCGTGCGGTCGCTCCTCGCAGAGAACGTCCATCCCTGATGGCCCTGCTCACGCTTCCTGAAGCCGTGTGCGCGGCGGCGCGTACCGGTGGCGGCTACGGCTACCTTGCTGAAGACGGCCGAACCGCTTCGCGGCAGTCGTTCGCGGAACTCCTGGACGATGCGCTGTCGATTGGCGGGGGACTGCACGACGCCGGCTTGCGCCCGGGCGAGACGATAGCCGTGATAGTCCCGGAGGCTCGGGATTTCCTGACGGCCTTCCTGGGCGCCGCCTGTGCTGGCTTGGTGCCGGCGCCGCTGTATCCGCCGGCTCGACTCGACCAGTTCGAGGCGTACCTCCGCCAGACCGCGCCAGCCGTCCGGGTGAGCCGCGCGGCAGCGGTGGTCACCACCACCGGATTGCGTCGGATCCTGGGCGCGCTCCAGGCCGATGTGTCCACGGTGCGGGCGGTGCTCGCGATCGAGCGGCTTCGGGGGGCTCGCCTGCAAGCGGTCGCGCCGGTGAAACTGGACGACCCGGTCTTCCTGCAGTTCACGTCCGGATCGACTTCCGATCCGAAGGGCGTCGTGCTGACCCATCGCAACCTGGCCGAAAACGTCACGGCCATTGCCGGTCCGCACGGGCTTCGCCTGACCGACACCGACCGCGGCATCTCCTGGTTGCCCCTGTTTCACGACATGGGGCTGATCGGGATGGCGCTCACGGTTCTCTATAGGGGTTGCTTCACCGATTTCCTGTCACCGCTGGCGTTCCTGAAGCGGCCCGCCACGTGGTTGCGCGTGATCAGCCGCACGCGGGCAACTATCAGTTTCGCCCCAAACTTCGCCTACGATCTGTGCGTTCGCCGCGTCCAGCCCCGCGACATGGCCGACCTGGATCTCTCGTGCTGGCGCGTGGCGGGGTGCGGCGCGGAACCGGTTCGCGCGGAGACCCTCGCCGCGTTCGCGAAGAAGTTCGCCGACGTCGGTTTCCGGGCGGAGGCGTTCCTGCCGTCTTACGGCATGGCGGAGCACACGCTGGCGGTGACCTTCCCGCCGCTCGATCGCGCGCCGCGCGTTGACGCGGTGAACGCCGAGCAGTTGTCGTCCGCGAGGCGGGCGGTGCCGTCTTCGACCGGCGGCGCAGCCTGCACCGAGCTGGTGAGCTGTGGCCGGCCGTTTCCGGGCCATGACGTTCGCATTGCCGGTCCCAGCGGGCGTTCCCTTGCCGAGCGGCACGTCGGCCAGATTCTGCTTCGGGGGCCGTCGGTGTTCCGTGGATACCTGGGTCGCGAGGATCTGTCGCGAGAAACGCTGGCGGGCGGGTGGCTGCATTCCGGGGACCTGGGATACCTGGCTGATGGTGAGTTGTACGTGTGCGGCCGCGTGAAAGACACCATCATCGTCAACGGGCGGAACTATTACCCGCACGACCTGGAACAGGCGGCGTCCGACGTCGAGGGCGTGCGCAAGGGTCGGGTGGTGGCGTTCGGCACGCAGCCCGGTACCGGCCGCGATCGAATCGTGATTGTCCTCGAGCCCATCCACGGCCAGCCGGCCGGCGACCTTGCCGAGCGCGTGCGGGGCCGGGTGATCGAAGCCACCGGCGTGCTGGTGGACGAGGTGGTGGTGGCGCCGTCGGGCACGATTCCAAAGACGACGAGCGGGAAACTGCAGCGGGTTCGCGTCCGGCAGTGGTACGAATCCGGGGTGCTGCTGCGACCTCGGGGCGTCACGAGCCGTGTCCGCCTCGTGGGGTACCTGGTTAGGACACAACTGGTCTACGCGCGCGCGCACGCCGCAGACATGCTGAGAGGCCTGGCCGGGCGGCACTGACGCGCGGGAATCGCCGAGCCCTGAAGCGAAAGCTCAGTATGGATATCCTGTCTCCCTGTTACAGCTATCTCGACTCGACCATCGGCAAGGCGACGGGGTACTACCCCTACTTCCGCGTCATCTCGTCGTCTGACGGGCCGGTTGTCACCGTGAACGGCCAGCGGGTCGTGATGCTCGGGTCGAACAACTACCTGGGCCTCACGCACCATCCCGAGGTGTTGAAAGCCGCGCACGAGGCGCTGGACCGCTACGGTGTGGGGTGCACCGGTTCGCGGTTCATGAACGGCAACCTCGACCTGCACGAGCAACTCGAGGCGGAGCTCGCGGAGTTCACCGGTCGGGAAGAAGCGCTCGTGTTCTCCTCGGGCGTGCTGGCGAACATCGGCACGCTCGGCCTGCTCGGCGGCGTGGAAGGCGCCGTGATCTTCCTCGCGGCCGAGAACCACGCCAGCCTGTTCGACGGCGCCCGCCTGTCGCACGGTCGCATCGCATTGTTCGAGGACGTTGACGACCTCGAGCGCAAGCTGGCGTTCAGGGAATCCTGGCCGAACGCGCTCGTCGCGACCGACGGCGTCTTTTCGATGACGGGCCGCGTGGCCGATCTCGAGAGGATCGTCGCTCTGAAACGGCGCTTCGGCTTCCGCCTCTACCTGGACGATGCGCACGGGTTCGGAGTGCTCGGGCCGCAGGGCCGCGGCACCGCGGCCAGCCAGGGCGTCGAGAAGGACGTGGATCTGTTGTTTGCGACATTCAGCAAGTCGCTCGCGAGCCTCGGCGGGTTCGTGGCCGGGGACAAGACGGTGATCGAGTACCTGCGTCACAACGTGCGCACCCTGATTTTCTCGGCGGCGCTCCCGCCGGCATCAGTGGCGGCGGCCCTTGCCGCCCTGCACGTGATGCGGCGCGACAGCGAACTGTTCACGCGGATGTGGGACAACGCGGCATTCTTCAAGCAGGGTGTCGAGGCGCTCGGCTACCACACGATGGGGACGAGGACGCCGATCATCCCGCTGTTCATCGGGTCGGAGGCGCTGGCCTTCCAGATGTGCCGCGAGGCGCTCGAACTGGGGCTGTTCACGACGCCGGCCGTGTATCCCGCCGTGCCCAAGGGGCATGCGCTCATTCGCACGAGTGTCACGCCGGCCCACACGCGCGAACACCTTCAGCAGGCGCTCGACGTCCTGGCAACGCTGTTCGAGCGACATCCGCTGCCGAAGGAAGATCCGGCCAACATTCCGCCGGCCAGGGACACGGACATCGTCGAGGCGGCGATGCGGATCCTCGCGGAACGCGAGGCGGAAACCCAGGCGAAGGGGTAGGGGCCGCGCTGACCGGAGCGACCGGTCAGGCGCGACGGATGGCGAGGACCGCGTTGAGGCCGCCGAACGCGAACGAGTTCGAGATCGCGACGTCCACTTTCATCTCGCGCGCCTGGTTCGGGACGTAGTCGAGGTCGCACTCGGGATCGGGCTGGCGGTAGTTGGCGGTCGGCGGGACGATCCCGCGCTCGATCGCCATCAAGGTTGCGAGCAGTTCGATCGCGCCAGATGCCCCCATCATGTGGCCGTGCATCGACTTGGTCGAGCTGATCGCCAGCTTCCGCGCGTGGTCGCCGAAGACCCGCTTGATGATCTGGGTTTCGGTCGTGTCGTTGAGGCGCGTCGCCGTGCCGTGGGCGTTGACGTAGTCCACCTGCGCGGGCTCCACGCCGGCCTGCGCGAGCGCCTGGCGGATGGCCCGGGCGGGCGCATCCACTCCCGGCGTGGTGATGTGCGCCGCGTCGGCGGTTGCCCCGTAGCCGGCCAGTTCCCCGTGGATCACCGCGCCGCGCCGGACCGCGCGTTCCCGCTCTTCCAGGATCACGACACCCGCGCCTTCACCGAGAACCAGGCCCTGGCGATCGGCCGAGAACGGCCGGCACGCGGCGGCCGGGTCGTCACCGCACGGCGCGAGCACGCGCATGCTTTCCCACGCCTTCACGACACCTGGCGCAATCGGGGCGTCGGCCCCGCCGGCCACCATCACGTCCGCGCGTCCGCCGCGGATGAGTTCCGCCGCCTCGCCGATGGCGTGTGAGGCGGAGGCGCACGCCGTCGAGATGCAGAGCGTCGGTCCCTCGAGGCGGAACTTCATCGAGATGTGCGACGCGGCCGCGTTGTACATGACCCGGGGGATCGTGAACGGGTGGAACCGGGTGGCCTTCTTTTCGTACAGGAGGCGGTAGGCTTCGTCCTGGCGGGTGACGCCGCCCATCCCCGTGCCGATCAGGACACCCGCCCGCTCGCGTTCCTCGTCGCTCAGGTCGAGACCCGCCTCGTTCCAGGCTTCGCTAGCCGCCGCCATCGCGAACGCGGCGTAGCGATCGCAGAGGAGCAACTGGTCGGGCGTGAGATAGGCCGCCGGATCGAACGACGGGACCTCCGCCGCAATGGGGTTGGTCAACAGGTCCGTGTCGCACACGGTCACGCGCCTGACGCCGGAGCGGCCGGCGGCCAGACCTTCCCACAGCGCCGGTACACCAATGCCGAGCGCGGACACCCCGCCCAGGCCGGTAATCACCACGCGGCGCATGTCAGTTGGTCGTGGCCTGAGGGTTGGCGGCGAGAGCCGTTTGCAGCGCGGCGGTCACCTGGCGCACGCTCTTCATCTGTTGGGCAACTTCGTCCGGAATCGTCAGCTTGAAGCTCTCCTCGAAGGTGAACAGCAGGTCCATCCCATCCAGCGAGTCGATCCCCAGCTCGAGGAACGTTGAATCGAGGGTAATGCTTTCGGGCGGAATGCGCTTCTTCTGCGCGATGAGTTCGATGACCTTTTTCTCGAGCGGATCCAATTCACTCATAGTTCGACAACCCCAGACAAACGGAGGTTAGATATTGACCGAGCCGGCCGGCCAAGTCAATTCCGCGGGTATGCTACGATCGAACTCCCCTACGCGGGATCAGTGAGCACAGAACGGTTGCAGCGGACAGGTGTGCGCCAACAGGGGGCGGAGGGCAGGCGTGCGATTCGTGCTGGTGGACAAGATCGTCGAGATCGAGCCGGGCAAACGGGCGCGCGGGTATCGGAACCTGTCGCCGGACGCCGACTATTACCAGGACCACATGCCCGCGTATCCAGTCGAGCCTGGCGTCCTGATCCTCGAGTCGATGGCGCAGCTGGGCGGACGGCTCGTCCAGCAGTCGGTGAAGGCGGCATCCGGGCGCGATGTGCTGCCGATGCTGGCGATGGTCAACGCCGCCGAGTTCCGCCGCCCGGTCCGCCCGCCTTGCCGTCTGGACGTGTCGGCCGAGGTCCTTTCGCTCCGGACCACCCGCGCTCGCGTGTCGGCGGAGGCGCACGTGGACGGCCAGCCCGTCGCGGCCGCGACCATCACCTACGGGCTGGTTGGCCTCGACCACGATGCCGTCGGGATTGGGTTGGAGAACGTCTCGGTGATACGGGAATGGGGCCACCGGACGTGGACCGAGATGACGGACGTGGACGCGGACGAGCGGCCGACGGCGGGAGCCGCCGACGCCACGCGACGAGGAGAATAGGTGCCGATGAGGGTTGGTCTCGCCGGAAGGAACCGTCGCGCAACCCTGGTCGTCGGCCTGCTCGCCGTCGCCCGGCGGGGCCGCAAGGCCGTGGACGCGGGCCTGGCCAGAAACCCCGCGGATGTGTTCGAGCTCCGCTACCGCATCATCAACCCGGGCTTCGAGGACGGCGATTTCAGGTTGTGGGCGGACCTGCCCGCTATCCCAGTGTCTTCTCGTACAACCGGTAGGTCTTGTATATCCGGGCGCCCGCCTTCTCGAGCGTCTGGTTGGCGAGCAGATTGTCCTCGAGGACCCACGAGTACTCCACCTCCCTGAAGCCATACCGCTTCGCGCTCTCGAGGGCGTGGTACATCAGCACCGCCAGCGCGCCCTTCTCCTGATACTCGGGGATGACGCCGGTCGTGACCGCCCGCGCGCGCGTGATGATGCGCGTCATGGTTAGGAGGCGCCACCACGCGACAGGCCAGAGCCGGCCGTTCGTCCCCTTCAGGACCTGGTTGACGTCCGGCACTGACGTGGTGGCGGCAATGGGCCGGCCATCGACCTCGGCGATCAGCAGGCCGCCCAGCATGCGTAGCCACTTCAGATCCTTGACGATGTGCCAGAACTCCTCGCGGGTCGGCGGCACGAAGCCCCAGTTGCGCTCCCACGCGCTCAGGTAAATCTCGTAGAGCTTGTCCGACTCCGATCGCAGTCGCCACCGGTTGACCGGGCGAACGACGATGTTGTGGCGCCGTTCCACACGCCGTGCGATGGCGGCAAGGCGCGACATGGGGGCGCGGGCCGTCTCGAGCAGCCAGCACAGGAGGTCCTTCGCCTTCCGGTAGCCCGCCTCCTCGATGAACCCGATGTACTCCGGAGGGTTCCACGGCATCATCAAGAACGGATCGGTGTCGAACGCGTCGATCTGCAGTCCCGCGACATGGTTGAGCGATGGGCTGACGGGGCCGCGCACCGCCGTCCGGCCCCGGGCCTTCGCCCAGCGATCGACCTCCGCCAGCAGGGCGGCGGCCGAGTCGGGCGAATCGGCCTCGAAGAACCCGAACCCGGCGAGGTTGCTGTGGTACACCTCGTTATGTCGATGATCGTCGATCGCCGCAACCCGTCCGGCGAGACGATCCCCGTCCCATGCCAGGAACAGGTCCATGTCCGCGCCCGAGTAGAACGGGTTGCGCTTCGGGTCGAACTGAGGAGCCTCGGTGAGGCGCGCGGGCGGAATCCAATGCGGGTGCCCGCGGTATTTCTGATAGGGCAGATCGATAAACCGCCTTCGCCCACGGCGATCGGCAACGGGACGAACCTCGATCATGCATGGCCTCCACGCGGTCCGCATCGGCGCTCCTCGATGCGTGGCCGGCGGCGAAGGTGATATCGTTACACACTCGCCGTTCACAAACCAAGGAGCGATCCGTTGCGCGTTTCGGAGTGGATGATCGTGGCCTATCTCGGCTACCTGCTGGCGCTTCTGCCCGCCAGGCCGATCTCTCGCGCAAGCCGGCTCAAGCTCCTTGTCCTCTCTCCGCTCCTGATCGCCATCGTCCTCATCGTGGTCGGCCTGCCGGCGTCTCCATCGATGGGCGCGATGCGCACGTGGCTGCCGCTGCCGTACATCCTCATGTGCTACTGGCTCACGGGGTTCTACTTCGTCGAGCCGCAGGAGGCCATGGAGGCGCGGTTCATCGCGTTCGATCGACGAGTGCGCGAGTGGCTGGGCGCTGGCAGTTTCGCGCGGACCGCGCCGCGCGCGATCCTGGAGTTTTTTGAAGCGGCCTATTTCACCTGCTACATCGTCCTGCCCGCCGGCATGGTCGCGTTCATCCTGGCAGGACGACAGGACGGGTCCGATCGCTTCTGGAGCATCGTGCTCCTGGCCGAACTCGCGTGCTACGGCGTGCTGCCGTGGATTCGCACCAGGCCGGCCTGGTGCCTGCAGCCCGACAGCCCACTGGCCCATCGCCGCGTGGCCATGCGGCGGCTCAACCTGATGCTCGTCAAGAAAACCTCGACGCACGCGAATACCTTCCCGAGCGGACACGCGGCAGGCGCGCTGGCGACCGCGCTGGCCGTTGGCCCGGTGTGGCCGCTGGCGGGCGTGGCCTTCCTGTTCATCGCTGTCAGTATCATGGCCGGATCGGTGGCGGGGGAGTATCACTACGCGGGTGACGCGATCACCGGCGCGGCGACGGCGGTCGGTGCCTGGGGGGTCGTGACACTTCTCGGCGTGTAACCCACCATGACGCCTGCACCGGGGCCCGTGCTCGTGACTGGCGCCACCGGGTTCCTCGGCGGGAACCTGGCGCGCGCGCTGGTTCAGCGAGGCGCGCAGGTTCGCGTGCTCGTCCGGGACGGCCGTCGTCCGGTTGCGCTCGAGGGCTTCGACTACGAGGTGGTCGAGGGTGACGTCCGCGATGAGCGCGCCGTGACGCTCGCCGTGCGCGGGTGCCGCCAGGTCTATCACGCCGCCGCGCTGATCGTCTTCTGGTGCCGCACGCAGGAAGACTTCGACACGGTTCGGTCCGTCAACGTCGGAGGCACGAGGACCATCCTCCGGGCGGCGGCCAAGGCAGGTGTCGATCGGGTGGTGCACGTGTCCACGGTGGACACGATGGGCCTGCCGCCGCCGGGCGAGGTCGCGGACGAGAATACCGACTGGCCCCCCGGTCGAATCGACAACCCGTACGCGACGACCAAGCGTGAAGCGGAGGCCGTGGCCCTCTCGTCCGACGTGGAGACCGTCGTCGTGAACCCGACCTTCATGATCGGCCCGTTCGATCCCAAGCCGTCGAGCGGACGCCTGCTGCTTCCGCTGACGCGGGGGGCCGTGGTCGGCTATCCGCGCCGGGGCGGCAACAACTTCGTGGATGTGCGGGACGTCGTGGCAGGGACGATCGCGGCGATGGCGTCGGGACGGGCGCGCGAACGCTACATCCTCGGGCACGCCAACCTCACCTACCGCGAGTTCTTCAGGCAAGGATTGTCGGTGCTCGGTCGCCGCCCCGTGGAACTCCCCATTCCCTTGACAGGCGCGGTGGCGGCCGGGCACGTCATGGAAGCGTTCGGCCGTCTCACCGGCCGCGAGCCCGCCTTGCCGGCCGCGCTCGCCCGCCTCGCGTTCACGGATCACTACTACAGCTCCGGGAAGGCGATCCGCGAGCTGCGCATGCCGCAGTCACCGATCAACCTCGCGCTGCGCGACGCCTTCGCCTGGCTTGGCGTGTAGGAGGTTCTCCAGGAAGGTCAGACGTGCTTGCGCAGAATCTCTTTCAAGGCCGCATACTTGTCCCTCGCCCCTCGTCCCTAGAAGAGCACCCCGTGCTTCGAGCGCGAGCCGTCGGCCGGCCGCCGCCGCCAGCAGCTCGGTGATCGCCAGAGACCCGGGAGCCTGGCCCTCGCGGAAGCCGGCCTCGGCAAGCCCGGCTTTCAGGTGGTCGATTGTGGCGTCGAAGCCCGGGTTGCCGGCCAGGCGCCAATACCGATCCATGAAGGTGATCACCTCCATGGCGCGGGACGGCTGAAACCTCGCAGAAAGTGCCCGGTAGACGGTTTCGGCCTGCTTGTGCAGCAGCTTGTCGAGCGGTCCCGCGGCCCGCACGGAGGCGGCCGCAATGCTCTCGGCTGTCGGGGCCTGCGGCAGCTCGCGGAGAGCGGCGAGGGCCAGGGCTGCGAGGACGACAAGCGAAGGCAGGATCAGACCGACGCGGGCGCGCGATGTCATCATGCGCGGCATCCTACCGCCATCGCAAGTTGAAGGCGTCCCGTTCTCGTGGCAAGATCTCCAGCATTCGTCAGGGAGAGTGGGAGCTTCCACCATGATGCATTCGATACCGCGCGCCATCGCGGCGGCGCTGCTCGGCGCCCTGGCCGGCGCCGCGTGCCTGGTCGTCGTGCACGCCTGGAACCCGGCCATCATCTTCGAGATGGACCGCGCGCTGCCCGCGTTCGTCACTGGGTTCTATCCGCTCGAGCGAAACGGGCAGGAGACCTTCGTCTGGACGGCGGAGCGTGCCGAGGTGACGCTGGCCGGACTCGACCGCCGGGTACCGTGGACGTGCTCCGTGCGTTTCCGAGGCGCCCGGGCGCCGCAGGATCCGCAGCCGGAACTGGTGCTCGCCCTCGACGGCGTCCGCGCGGGTGCCTGGGGAGGCACCAACGAGTTCCAGGATGCGCAGGTGACAGCGCCTGCGACGCCACTCAAGCCGGGCCTCGTCCTCACGCTGATCAGCACGACCACGTTTCTTCCTGGCGGCGCCGATCCTCGACGGCTGGGCGTGCAGGTCGATCGGATCGTCTGCCACCCCGCGTCCGGCATCGTCCTGCCCCCGCGTCGAGCGCTTGGGGCGGCTGCCTTGCCAGCCGCGTTTCTCGGAGCGGCATTCGGCCTCATTGGGATGACCGCCGGAAGCGCCATCGGGGCGGCCGTCGTGATGGCGATCGGCCAGGCCTTCGCCCTCATCAGCTGGTCAGCCCTCTACGGGCCTTACCCGTCGCTGGTGGTCCGCCTCGCGTTCTGGATCGCATTGGCGATCGTCGCGTGCGTGACGCTGCTGCAGTCGGCCCGCAGGGAGCTGCTGCGGAATACAGCACGATTCGCCATCGCGTTTTCCGCCGGAGCCCTCTACCTGCAGCTCCTCGCGCTGCTGAATCCGTCCAAGCCGCTGGTGGACGCGCTGTTTCACGCGCACCGCTTCGAGTACGTCCTGGCTGGTCGGTTCTACTTCACGCAACTGTCCACCAGCGCGACGCCGTTTCCCTACGCGATTGGACTGTACCTGTTCGCCGCGCCATGGGCATTCCTAACCGGCAACCACGTGACGCTCCTGCGCGTCATCGTGTCCGCGGCGGAAGTCATGGCCGGCGCGTTGCTGTACGTGATGGTTGTCCGCGCGTGGGGGCAGCGCCTGGTGGGCGCCGTCGCCGTGGCGCTGTTCAGCCTCGTGCCGGTGTCCTACGGCATCATCGGCAACGCGAACATGACGAACGCGTTCGGCCAGGCGGTGTCGATTGTGACTATTGCCCTGGTGACCGTGCTGGCCGAGCGGTTGCGGCGGGTGGGCCCGTTCGTGGGCGTCGTCCTCCTCGCGACGCTGGGCTTGATGTGTCATGTCAGCACGGTGGTGCTGTTGACCAGCACGCTGCTCACCATCGCCGTCCTGTTTCACTGGCTTGGCGGACAGCCGCTGCGCACGGCGGCCCGCTCGGTGTTGCTGGTGGCCGTCGCCGCCTGCGTCCTGTCAACGGTCATCTACTGGGGGCACTTTGGCGATGTCTACAGCGCCCAGTTCGCCCGCATGCGGGCGCCGGTCAGCACGCGGCCAGCGGCCGGCGGGGCGGCCAGCGGCGCGGTGTCGGCGCCCGCAACGGGAGAACCCGGGGCCCCCACCCTCGGTCGATCCACGCCGCCGCTGCAACAGCGGGTCGGGCAGGCGGTCGCCCAGACCGTGGCCAACATCGGGTGGCCTGTCCTCCTGCTGGCCATCGTCGGTGCCTGGCGCCTGAAGGTGGAGGGCGCACGCGATCGACTCGGTCTCGTCATCGGCGCGTGGGGCGCGGTCTGCCTCGCCTTCGTGGCGTTCAGCGTCCTGTCGCCCGGCGACAGGACCTACCAGCAAGATGCGTCGGAGTTCATCGGCCGCGTCGAGCATGCGACAATGCCGGCCGCGATCCTGCTTGCGGCGCGCGGGGCGATCTGGGGATGGCGCGGCGGCGTGGCGCTGCGGTTCGCCTCCGGCGCGCTGTTGCTTGCCGCCGTGTTCACCGGTATCCGCGCCTGGATCGCCTGGCTGCAGTAGGAGCAGCCGGGCGGCGAGCCGCCCGTTCCACGTCACACGGGACGCGATGCGGCCGGTAGACGAGCAGACCACGGCCGTCTGCGGTCCATCGCACGCGTACCGGAGGTCAATGGCATAGTGGGGGGATTATCTGCCGGTCAGGCCCGGGCGTATTCACGGCCCGGCCTGTTGCTTGACACCTGAACCGCCGAGGACCACACTAAAAGTCTCGCCGATCGTTCGGTCCCTATCCGCAGGCTCTCACAAAGGAGGGACGACGATGCGCCGTGCTTCTTTCCGTTTGAACGTCCGCGTCTTTTCCGTGTTCCTCGTCATCGGTTCCGTCATGCTGGTTGCGGCCAGCTACTTCGTCATCGGCATCGGCCAGGCTGGGCTCCGGAACGCGTGGGGCGAGCATCTGCGGCAGGTGGCGGACCAGACAGCCGCCGCGGTGGACACGTACGTGTTCCGCCTCGTCATCGACGCGTCGGTGCTGTCCCGCGTGCCGGAGGTGCGGGAACAGGCCGCCGCCGCAAGCCGACGCCCATTCGACCCCGAGGCGGTGAAGGGCGTCGAGCGCGAGTGGCAGCGGCCGGGGCCGGCGGCTGCTGTCCAGGAAGTGATGAACACCAGGGCCTCGGGATTCCTGGCGGAGGTGACCAGGCAGAACCCGATCTACAAGGAGCTGCTGCTGACGGATCGGTACGGCCGGGTGGCGGCCGCATCCGGGCCATCAGGCGGCTATCTCCACGCGGACGCGCCGTGGTGGCGCGATGCCTTTGGTGACGGAACCCGAGGCAACCTCGTGGTGAGCGACGTGCGCTTCGAGCCGCGCGCCCGCACGTGGGGAATCGAAATCATCGCGCCGGTCGAGGCCCCAGCCGGCGGAGAGGTGGTCGGCATCCTCCGAACCGTGGTGGATGTGAGGGAGATTGGAGCGGTCCTCGGTGGCGTTCGCATGGGCGCCACTGGCGACGCGGCGCTGGTGCGGGAGGACGGGTCGTTCGTGTTCGCGTCGGGGTCGGTCGATCCTGGCGCACGGTTCTTTGCGACCGACCTGCTACGCGAGCGGCTGACCGCAGCCAGGCAGGGCCAGCCACAGACACCGCTGCACTTTGGCGCGAGCACGGCCAGCGGCACGCCGCGGATCGTGGGCGTCGCGGTCAGTCAACTGAAGGCCAGCTTCCCGCACCTGGCTTGGGTTGTCGCGGTCTCCCAGGGCGAGGACGAGCTGTTCGCGCCTGTGCGCGCACAAGCGTTCTCGCTGATGATCGTGCTCGGCCTCACCGCGATCGCGGTGCTGCTGTTCGCGTTCTGGTACTCGGTGCGCCTTGCCGCCCCGCCAGCACACGACGAGATGGACATGCACCTGGCGCGGCATCCGAGGTTGCACCGGATCGAAGAGTCGGAGGAGGCGGAGCAGGAAGCGGTCCGAATGGTCTGACCTCCGGCGGGACGTAACCGTGGGGTAGTCCGGCGTTCGGCACGGGAAACGGGCCGCCTTTGGGCAGTCCGTCGTGTGTACGGCCAGAAGAAGATCCGCACGCCGAACATCGACCGGCTGGCGACCGAGGGCATCCGGTTCACCAATACTCCGGGAGCCCGGTCTGCGCGCCGTCGCGTTGCTCGCTCCTCATCGGGCTGTACACCGGCATCTGGCCGGCTGCCGCATCTACCCGCGCGATGTTGCTCGAAATCGCGTCCATCGTGTGGGAGTTCTCGCCTGCGTGCTGGTGGTCGTGACGCGGCTGGTGACTTCGCGAACCACGCCCGCGATCCGGTTGGTGTCGCTCACCGCGGCCTGCGTGGTCGCCTGGATCCCGCCAATCCGGTTCCTGATGTCGCGGTGGGCGCCAGAGGTCCGCTGTGCCAGGGCGTTTTACGCCGGGAAGCTCCGGAATCCCCCAGCGATCTGAGAATCGGCAGGATGGGCTGAACACGGAGCAGAGGGGGGCAGGGCCTTGCCTGCAAATCGGTCGCCGCGCATGTTATACTATTCATGGGTGCAAACCGCCCGAGTTTGCGAAACAGCCGCCATTCGATGTCGAGGCGCGGTCGCTGGTGTCTGTCCGCACTAAACGTATCCGGTCACCATTTCGGGATCCGGATGAATGGAACACGCGCTCGCAAAGGACACGACATGGCGACGACTCTGAACGGCACGATCAAGCGGTTGGTGGGCGACAAGGGTTTCGGGTTCATCCTGGCCGAGGATGGGCAGGAGTACTTCTTCCACCAGTCCGCGTTCACGCAGGACTCGTTCTCGTCCTTGCGTGAGGGGCAGGCGGTGACGTTTACCAAGGGGCAGGGACCGAAGGGGCCTCGAGGGGAAAACGTCCGGCTGGTATAGCCAGAAGCGTCTGATCGAGAGGCGCGGCGCCGACCGCACCCGCGGGCCGTGCCGCTGCCTCTCCTCATTTTCCGCGCCGAACGTCGCAGGCGTGCGCCAAGCCCTGCGGACCGAGCTCACGTGGTTCTGAGCCGCGTCGGCGCACAGAACCTCGACGACCCCTCCACAACAGGTGCCTCCTCGTTGCTCTCCGTCAGTGGGCTGGCTGACCTTGCTCACGATTGGACGCCTTCTGGTTCGCCGTGCGCGAACACGGCCGCAAGCCGTCGTCGCAGCTCGTCGCGCGTGTGCCGGAAGGCGTCGGCCCTGTCGGTGTCGGAGCCGCCCACGCTGGCGGGGTCCCTCAGACCCCAATGCAGGCGACGCGCCCCGCCCAGAAACACCGGGCACTCTTCTTCGCCGCAGAGGGTCATGACGGTGTCGATCTCGTCGGCCGGGACCTCGGAAACGGACTTGGACCGGTGACCGGAGATGTCGATGCCGATCTCCGCCAGCGCGGCGATGGCCTCCGGGCGAACGCGCGTCGGCTTGGAGCCCGCGGACCAGACCGTGACGTCCGGCGGCGCGAGAAACCGCGCGATGCCTTCGGCCATCTGGCTGCGCGCGGAGTTGGCCACGCAGAGAAAGAGCACTCGGCGTGGGGATAGCGCCCGCAGCACGGCTGCCTCGACCAGCCACTCGGGTGGAACCCCCAGCCCGCCGTCGTAGGTTCGGCAGCAGAGCGCGCCCGTGGATGTCTTCGTGCGCTCGACATCCAGTCCGTTCACCCGGATGGACGGTGACCCAAGGAACCCAACCTCGGCGGCCCTTTCGGGCGTATCGACTTCCACCCGGTCCACCGTGATACCCGGTCCGAGACGCGCGGCGACCGCCTGCGCCAGCTGGGTTGCCGCTTCCGCGTGCGGGCACCCATCGAATGCGAGCACCTCGATGCGAACAGCCTCTCCACTCATCGCGCGCGCGCCGCGTCCGCTACGGCTGCCCCCGACGCCACGAAATACCGCTGCCGGAACCGGAGGGAGACGTGAACCAGGCCGATCAGCACGGGTACCTCCACGAGCGGCCCGATGACAGCGGCGAACGCCGCCCCGTGGTTGATGCCGAATGTCGCCACGGCGACGGCGATGGCCAACTCGAAGTTGTTCGACGCCGCCGTCAACGAGAGCGTGGCCGATTGCGGGTAGTCAGCTCCCACGGCCCGGCTCATGAAGAACGACACCACGAACATCACGACGAAGTAGATGAGAAGCGGTATCGCGATCCGGACGACATCGACCGGCAACTGCACGATGGTCTCGCCCTTGAGCGAGAACATTACGACGATGGTGAAGAGGAGCGCGACGAGCGTGAGCGGACTGATCTTCGGGATGAACTTACGGTGGTACCACTCCTTGTCCTTCAGCCTGATCAGGGAGAACCGCGTGAGGAGGCCGGCGATGAACGGCACACCGAGGTAGATGAACACGCTTTTCGCAATCTCGCCGATGGTCACGTTGACCGCGATCCCCTCGAGGCCGAACCACGCGGGCGCCACGGTGATGAAGACGTAGGCGTAGACGGAAAAGAAGAGCACCTGGAAGACGGAGTTGAAGGCCACCAGGCCCGCGCAGTACTCGGTGTCGCCCTGGGCCAGGTCGTTCCATACGATGACCATCGCGATGCAGCGGGCGAGGCCGATCAGGATCAAGCCGACCATGTACTCCGGCTTGTCGCGCAGGAAGAGCACCGCGAGCGCGAACATCAGGATCGGGCCGACGACCCAGTTCTGGACGAGGGAGAGCGCGAGCACGCGCCCGTTGCGGAACACCTGGCCCATTTCTTCGTAGCGCACCTTCGCGAGCGGCGGGTACATCATCAGGATCAGCCCGATGGCGAGCGGCACGGACGTCGTGCCCACGCTGAACCGGTTCAGGAACGGCACGATGTCCGGGAAGAGGTACCCGCCCCCGACACCGACCGCCATGGCGACGAAGATCCAGAGCGTCAGGTATCGATCCAGGAAGGACAACTTCCCGACGACGCCGGCAGGTGCCTGACTCATGCTCACCCTCCTTCTCTGACCGCCGCGGAACTGGCGGTCGCGGTTCAATTGCGATGTGTGCAGCCCAGCACTGGATCGGCGGCTGCCTCAGGTCGAACCCTTTGGAGTGCGGTGTTGCCGAAGCGGGACTGCTTCGCCAGCGCCCGGCATCCTTCTGCGCGTCCGTCGTCGGCATGCCGGGCCTGCCACGCCGGGCCGGACGATCCCGACAGCCTTCAGATCGAGACCGGCGCGGCACAGGTCGTCGAGCGGCACCTCCCGCAAGCCAGCCACGACGTCGGCGTCCTCGCGCAGTTGATCGTCGTCAGCCACGAGCCGAAGCACCTGTCGCACCACGCCGGCCAGCGCCCCCGTGCTCACCACGTGGTAGTGCACCCACTTGCCGTGCTTGCGCTCGGTGACGAACCCGGCGCGTCGCAGATCGCTGAGATGCGACGAGACCGTGGACGCGGCCAGGCCTAGCACGGCGGTCATCTGGCACACGCAGAGGTCGCCCTCGCGCAACATGGCCAGGATGCGCAGGCGGCCGGGATGGGCCAGAGCCTTCACGGCCCCGACGACGCCCGGCAGGATGGTCTCGCTCGTACTCCCTGTCCTCGACATCGGCATCAGCGCGCTCCATAGACGAAGTAGAAGCCGGCCACGATCAGGGACACGGCACACGTGCCCTCGAGGCAGCTCACCGTTCGGCTGGTGCCGGGCGAAGTGCGACGCCCAGCTTCTGCCAGGTCGCGAGGATGTCCGCCTTCGAGATGAACCCCTGATGTCGCACCAACTCGCGCCCGTCGGGCGCGTGGAAGATCTGCGTCGGAATCGCGTAGACGTTGTACGCCTCGGCCGCCGCCGGGTTCTTCCAGGCGTCCACGAACTCAACTCGCAGACGTCCCGCGTACTCCGTCCGCAGCTCTTCGAGAACCGGGATCATCATCTTGCACGGGATGCACTGATCGGCGCCGACATCGACAAGCCTCGGCAGCGCCCTCGTGTCGGCCCGACCGCGGCTGCTCGCCGGCGGGACCGCGACTCCCGCAGCGGACGGACCGGGCGCGCGCTGCCGTTTCATCGTCACCACGCCGGCCGCAGAGACGGCGACGATTGTCAGCACCAGGAGTCTGACGTTTCGAGTCATATCACGGTTCCTGCCGAAGCCAGGTCTTGACTTCCTCGGCCTTCGGGATGCGTCCCGACACCTTGATGATGCCGTCGACACTCACGGCCGGTGTCGCCAGGACGCCCGCCGCGACCATGGCCTGGTAGTCGCTGACCTTCTGCAGATCCGCATCGCACTGCAGTTCTGCGAGGACCTTCCGCACGACGCGCTCCGTTTCGTGACAACGCGCGCACCCGGGACCGTAGACGACGATGTGCATGACGAGGCCCTTCTTTCGTGTCAGAACACCAAGTTGAACACGTAACCGACGATGAGAATGCCGACGCCGACAATCCCGACGAACGCCGCGATGAGCGGAGGTCGGAGCACCTTCCGCAGGATAATCGTTTCGGGCAGCGACAATCCGATCACAGCCATCATGAACGCCAGCACCGTGCCGAGTGCCGCGCCCTTCGCGAGCAACGCCTGGACGATCGGGACGATGCCGGCCGCGTTCGAGTACATCGGGATGCCGATCAGGACCGCTACCGGCACCGCCCACCACGCGCTCTTGCCCATGATGGCCGCCATGAAGTTCTCCGGCACGTACCCGTGAATCCCCGCACCGACCGCGATGCCGACGAGCACGTAGGGCCAGACCTTGCCGACGATGTCGCCAACCGCGTCGGTGCCCGCGCGGACGCGGTCCGGCCACGCCAGGCGGCTCTCGTCGGGAGCCCGGCCCGCCTGCACCTGGTACACCCAGGGCTCAACGTGCCGCTCCAGGTGCAGACGCCCGATGGTCCAGCCCGAGCCGATCGCGATGAGTAAGCCCGTGCTCATGTAGAGCGCCGCCACCTTCCAGCCGAAGAGGCCGAACAGCAGCACGAGCGCGACCTCGTTGACCATCGGGGCCGACACCAGGAACGAGAAAGTGACGCCGAGCGGCACGCCGGTCGTGACGAAACCGATGAACAGCGGCACCGCCGAACAGGAACAGAACGGCGTGACGATGCCCAGGGATGCCGCGAGGACGTTGCCGACCGACTCGCGGCGGCCGGCGAGGATCTTCCGGGTCCGCTCGGGCGTGAAAAAAGAGCGGACGATCCCGACGCCGAACACCACCAGCACGAGCAGCATCAGCACTTTGGGCGCTTCGAACACGAAGAACTCGACCGCGGAGGCCAGGTGCGAGCCCCGAGTCAAGCCGGCGAGGTCGTAGGCGGCCCAATTGGCGACGCCGGCGAGGTTGGCGTACACGACCACCCACGCGACGCCGGCGATGAGGCCGCAGGCCAGTTGGGGGAGCGTTCGGTTGAACCTCCGGCCGGGCGGGGGCCGAGCCGAATGCGCGGGAGCCGGTTGATCGGTCGTGACGGAGGCCATGATTCCTGTCGCTCTCGCTGACGTCGGCACACGAAGGGCCGGGGAAGTGGAGAGAAAGACAGGACCACTCTAGCACGATTCGTTAAATGTCGAAATGACAGAATGACAGCCCGGCAGGGTCGCGCGACGGCCGGCGCAGCGCTCAGCCATGACCAACGGACCGAGCGGGGGCTAGGCCACGATTCCGCCCTGGCGTGGGCTCGTCCCGACCCGGCATCTTTCGTGACTGACGATGTACACTGTGAGTCGTGACGAGGGTGCCGCCGTTCGAGCGTCCAGCGACCTATGAGGATCTTGTCAAGCTGTTCGAACACTTGGTGGCGGAGATCGCCGACGGGGAACTGCACGCCGGCGACGCGGCGGTCCGCGCGGAACCCTTCGACGTCATCGACTTCAGCCTCGGGGAACTCTGGGTCGACTGAGCCGTCGTCGGTAAGCGCCAGCCCGGATGCTGTCGTAGGGATCAGGAAGGAGGACGTTCCCGTGCGATCCACAATCCTGTTGATGGTCGCGTCCGCGCTGATCGCGGTCGGCAGCGGCCCCGTCGTGCTGTCGCAGGCGAAGACGAGTTCGGCCGATGCCACGGTCACGCGCTTCCTCGACCAGCACCGCGGGTCGTGGCGCGACCTCAACGTGCCGGAGGCCGACGGCCGGGCGCTCTACGACACGGTGATCATGGGCGGGTACAAGCGCGCGCTCGAGATCGGGACGTCCACCGGACACTCGGGCATCTGGATCGCGTGGGCGCTGAGCAAGACTGGGGGAAGGCTGATCACGATCGACATCGACGAGGGGCGGTACCGGGAAGCCCTGAAGAACTTCAAGGACGCGGGCGTCAGCGCTTATGTGGACGCGCGGCTTGCCGACGCCCACGAGCTCGTGGCAAAGCTCGACGGGCCGTTCGACTTCGTCTTCATCGACGCCGACAAGGAGTGGTACACGAACTACGCGAAGGCGGTCCTGCCGAAGCTCGCCGTCGGAGGCGCGCTCACCGCCCACAACGTCTCCCAATACGGCGGCCGGCGGCAGATGACGGGGGGGTTCTACGACTACATCCGGAGCCTGCCGAACCTCGAGACGAGTTTCAGCGCCGGCGTGATGGTCAGCCGGAAGCGGAGCGAGAAATAGGCAGGGCCGCGGTCATCGTTCTCTTCATCGTGTCTGCTCCTTGGGAATGGGGCCCGGCGTCATGCCAACGTCGTCTCGCGGCCGGTGTTCCAGAACCCGGTGCGTGACGGCGGCCGCGTCATCGTCGTGGTTACCGGTGGCGCGACTCCCGCCTCGGTCTCCCACGTGCGGCCGGCAAAGTGGTACCTCGCGCGTCCCCGGAGCCATGCCGCATTCACACTGGAGTTCTGTTCGAAGAAATGAGGGACGTTGTCAGGCGTGTTGAACCGTGACGGATTGTCGAAGTGATAGTGGTAGGTATCGTGGCCGAAGGCGATCCCGGCCACAAACGCCGGCCCCTCGGGGCGCGGTGTTCGAGACATGGGTCGTGTCCGACATCGCCAAGGCCCAGCACGAACAGCACCGGAGCCGTATTGATCGGCATAGCCAGGACGCGTGCCTCCGGGACATCAGTCGACACGATGGACTTGCTCATCGCGACGGCGGCCGTTCTCGATTGGGCACCCCTCGGGACGCGCAACACCCGCCACTTCTCCAAGGTGCCAGGCCTCACGGTCGAACAGTACTAGGGAGTGGAACCGGCTCGAGCCATAGGCTGGCGGCTGTTGGGAGGCGGATCCTACCACTCTGGCGGCTGCCTCAGGCCGGTCGCTCCTGCGACACCGCCGCCTCGGCCAGTTCGGCGGGCGTCATCGAGAATGCGCGGGCGAACCCGCCGACGTACCGGATCTCCGCCGGGATCAGGCGGAACAGGTGAAAGTCGGCCAGGCCAAACCGCATCTCCGCGTCGGGGAAGCGCGAGAGGTACAGCGCCTGCGCCTCTCGGAACGCTTCGCCGTCGTCGGTCAGCGGGCGCGCTTCACCCGTGAGCGTCGCGCGCGGCAGCAACTGGGGGTCGTCCCGCCCGGTGTCCGGCGCCGACACCACGAGCGAGACCCGCGGGTCGTCCAGCAGGTTCTGCGTGTGCTGGGACAACTCGCTCAGGAAGAGCAGCACGCCTTGCAGGCTGGGCTCTGGCGCGTACGCGACCATTGACGCGAGCGGCGCGCCGCCTTTCACGGTGGCGATGGCCGCCCACCGCGACGTGAGGATCAGTTGGGCAGCATCAACTTCGAAGTCAGTGGGCATGTCGTCCTCATGCCTTCCGCTGGTGAAGCGCGAAGGCCGCGCCCTGCGGATCGAGGCACTGCGCGATCCAGTCACCGCCGGGGACTTCCGCCGGCCCGTGGAGCACCTGGCCGCCATGGGCCTTCACCGCGTCGACCGAGGCGGTGATATTCGCCACTCGCACGTAGTCCAGCCAGTGCGACGGCGCCGGCATCTCAGCCGGCTTGTTGAACATGCCGCCGAGGGTATGCCCGTTCCGTCCAAACATCCGGTACAGGCCCATCGGCCCCATGTCGTGCGTGCCGGCGTCCTCCCATCCCACCACCGCGTTGTAGAACGAAAAGGCCGTCGCGTGGTCGGCGGTCGCCAGCTCGTGCCAGACGAACTGGCCGCGAATCTCGGGCTCGCTCATCGCGCCTCCCCGTGTGTTGGGCCCCATGGCGATCCAGGCCAGGATCGGGGGATGTGCAGTGGTTTGTCGATCGCCCGGCCCGGCGGCTACGATGATTAGATGGATACGACCATTGCGGCGCTGACGTCCGAGATTCGCGCCTTTCGTGACGCGCGCGACTGGCGGCAGTTCCACAACCCGAAGGAACTTGCCGTGGCGATCACGGCCGAGGCGGGTGAACTGCTCCAACACTTCGTCTGGCAGAACCCCGGACAATCGGAACGCCGCGTTGTGGACCGCCGCGCGGAGATCGAATCCGAGATTGCCGACGTGGCCATCCTCCTCTTCGAGTTGGCCGACAACTGCGGGATCGACCTCGCGGCGGCGATGCGGGCCAAGCTGGCCCGCAACGAGGAGCGCTACCCGGTGGACAAGGCCAGAGGCTCGAACCGCAAGTACAACGAACTGTGAACGACGAGGCCCCCACGGCCCACCGCCGCCGGCCGCGCTATGCCGGCACGCACCCGCGCCGGTTCGACGAGAAGTACAAGGAGCACGCGCCGGACAAGTATCCCGACACGGTGGCGAAGGTGCTGGCCTCGGGCAAGACCCCCGCCGGCGCGCACGTTCCCGTCCTGGTCGCGGAGGTCCTGGAGGCGCTCGACCCGCGGGCCGGGGACACCGTCGTGGATTGCACCCTCGGCTACGGCGGGCACGCCCGGGCGCTTCTCCCCCGTGTGCTGCCGGGTGGGAGGCTGCTCGGGCTCGACGTGGATCCGCTGGAGCTGCCGAAGACCGAGGGCCGCCTGCGCGGTCTAGGCTTCGGGCCCGAGGCCTTCGTGGCGCGGCGGTCGAACTTTGCCGGCCTGTCCCAGGCCCTCGTCGCCGAGGGCCTAGCCGGCGCGGACTGCGTCCTGGCGGATCTCGGTGTCTCCTCCATGCAGCTCGACACGCCGGGCCGAGGTTTCTCGATCAAGATACCCGGCCCTCTCGACATGCGGATGAATCCGAATCGAGGTCACCCCGCCTCGGCCCTGCTCCGGAAGATTACCCCCGGCAACCTGGAGGCCTTGCTGGTGGAGAACGCCGACGAACCGCAGGCCCTCTGCCTGGCTGATGCCCTTGCGGGGAAGTCATTCGAGCGAACGACCGACCTGTCCGAGGCCATTGTCGCGGCCCTGTCGCTGGCGCCGACCGCCGAGAAGGAGCGATGCGTGCGCCGGGTGTTCCAGGCCCTGCGCATCGCCGTCAACGAGGAGTTCACGGCCCTCGACACCCTGCTGCGCCAGTTGCCGTCGTGCCTGAACCCAGGCGGACGCGTCGCGATTGTCACGTTTCACTCCGGCGAGGATCGGAGGGTGAAGAAGGCGTTCCAGGCAGGCCTGCGGGAGGGAAGCTACGTCACAATCGCCGACCAGGTCGTCCGGCCCAGCCCCGAAGAATGTCGCTCCAACCCGCGCGCCAGCGCCGCGAAGCTTCGATGGGCCCGGCGGTGATGCGCGGCGTCTTCTCCTGCGCCAAGACAGCCCCTCGGCGAGTTGCTGCTGCACCGACACGTTTCCCGGGTCGCCAGCGCTGTGCTCGAGGCTCGGGGCTCCACCGACACCTGCGGCCCCGACTATCGCCCCTACTTCTTCACGATCTCGCCCCGGCGGTTCTTGGCCCGGCCACCCTCGGTCCGGTTGTCGGCCACCGGCTTCTCCTGGCCCCAGCCCACCGCGCTCATGCGCGTCGCAGCGACGCCGCCCTTCACGACGGCCGCCATCACCGCCTTCGCCCGCTGCTCGCTCAGCAGCTTGTTGCTCTGGGGTGTGCCGACGTTGTCGGTGTGGCCCTCCACGCTGATGGTGAGCCCGGGATTGTCCTTCAGGAGCTTGGTGATCTGCTCGACCACCGGAAGTGACTCCAACTCACATCCGCGCCAATACGCCGGGGGGCGCCCAGCGCGCGGCGCACCTTGCCTCCGACCGTGTCCACCGAGATGCTGGTTTCGACCGTCCGACTGCTGGGGTCGCGAATCCACACACCGGGCCGTAGCCGATCGCCACGAGCGCCGCCCCGGTGGTCGAGTTCCGCTGGCTGGCCACGATGAACGCGAAGACAACGGCGAAAGTCACCAGCAGGGACGCCGAGAGCTTGGCGATGATCGTGGGCGCGAGAGGCGCCTCGAGGTCGAGCAGGCCGGCGGCGGCCAGCGCCCACGCCGGACCGGCGGCGAGAATCGACGGCAGGACCGGGTAGGCCGAGCGGTAGTGGCCGTCCACGGTCCTGGCAAAGGCCGGCCGTTCAGCGAATCCGGGGATGAGTTCGACGACGCGGTCGAGCGTGAGAGTCCCCCGCGCCACGAGTTCCCGCGCCGCGAACTTGGTGGACTGCGAGTCGTAGCCGCCGATTTCACGGCCGTTGGCGTTGAGCAGCACGGCCGTCAGCACCGCCAGGGCGATGGCGGTCGAGACTCGACCTCGCGAAGCATGGTTGGCCAGCGGGCACCTCAGGTTGCTTCGTGTATCACGAAGACCCGCCGGCCGCAAGCCGACGGCGTGCTTGCGTGCTTGGGGTGCACGACAGCAATGGACCGTCTGGGATTGGCTGAAATTACATGCGGAGCCCGGCGACGATGACAGAATCGTCAGCCGGCCGAACGGGGAACGCGCGGAATTGAATGGAAAACCGCGGGAGACTTGTTCGAACCGGTTGGCAGGCTTGCAGAATCTGCTCGGCAGACTTCAAGGAGACTGCGCAGGAAGCAAAGCCATCCCGGTGCCAGATTATGAACAATGTGAGGTTTCAAGACCTGACCCCAGCGTCCCCACGGGGGCCCGCTCCCGTCCGTGTGACTGGAGCGGGCTCCCGTGTCGAACGGCGGGCGTCCGGTCAGTTGGCCGGCAAGGGCTCCTTGGTGTCCAGCCTCGACGGGGTGAAGATCCCGAGGACGCCCTCCAGACCGAGACTCATCACGATGTTGAAGAAGAACGCCAGGAACGCGAAGAGCAGCAGTGCGCCGGACAGAGCGGCGAGGATCATGTACCCGTTGAACTCTCCGTTGACGTACAACGACCGCCGCAGCATGCCCTGCAATCCCGCCATCCCCATGAACGCACCCATGCCGATCCCGCCCAACAGGTGGGCCCAGAAATGGAAGACCGCGAGCTTCTCGCTGTACAGCTTCGCGCCGTTGGTGACGAGGGGGAAGAGCAGGTAGATGGCCGAATACAGCGTCATCGTCAGTCCCACGAGCACCGCGACGTGCACGTGCGGACCGATGATCCACTGGGTATTGTGGAGGATCCGGTTCAGGCCGAGGTCCGCCTGCATGATGCCCGCGGGCACGGCCAGCGCGAAGCCGAGCAGGCCCCCAAGCAGGAACTTCAGCGGATGCGTCATCTTCAACGGGCGCGCGCTCCAGAGCGTCACGAGCGTGATGAAGAACGCGAGCCCCCGGGTGATGAGCTCGAACGAGGTGACCATCTCGCCGGAGACCGTCTTGAGGATGCCGGGCTGCGCCTGGTCGGACATCAGGTGGTGAGACCACACCGTCCACGACACGACCATCTCCACGAACAACGCGGCGCGGGCGAAGTTCTCCATGTAGAGTTTCTTGCCCGTGATGAGCGTGGCCAGGAGGTACCAGGTTCCCGCCACGAAGATCAGCACCAGCCCGTCTGCAATGAGGTCCAGCCCCCACCAGAACCAGTTCTTGTAGAGGAGCGCGTCCACCGCGCTGTGCCTGAGGTCGTGCCCGAGCAGTGCGGCAACCATGTACACCAGGATGAGCACGCCGGTGAACAGGATGATCCCGGCGTTGAGCGCGGTGTCCACCGTGCCGCGCGCGATGGCCGCGACAGGCAGGGAGACGAGGTGCTCCTTCTTGTTCTTGGAGAAGAACGCCTGCAGCCCGCTCAGCCCCAGGGCCGAGCCGATCAGCGCGCCCGCAGGCTGCTTCACCCATCCCGCGGGCGTGTAGGAGATGGTCTTGAAGATGTTGACGACAAACAAGACCGTCCCCACCATCACCAGGGCAATGCCCACGATGAAGAACGTCCCGCCCCAGAGACTGAACTGGGTGAAGTCCGCCGGAAGCGGCCAGTACAGCGTGTAGAGAGGCGCGTACTCGGAGAGGAATCCCGCGAACCAGAACGTGAACGTCCCGACGGCCAGCAGCCCGCAGGTCCAGTTGGCGAGCGGAATGCTCCAGAGCGGTTTCTTCATCAGGAACGGCACGAGGAAGAGAAACGTGCCGAACACGATGGCATAGGTCGACCCGAAGATCCCGACCAGGGGATGGGCCGTCATGATGGCGAAGAACTGTTGCGTGGGCACGGTCGGGATCGGCGTGATCTCATACAGCCGCATGATCATGCCTTCGACAACCGCGAAGCCGTAGTAGACGAGTCCGACGACCACGAAGCGCAGAATCATCTTCTGCATCGGCGTGAGCGTGGCCGGCTTGAACGACTCCTGCTCGCCGTTGACGAGAGTGTGGATGAAACTCATGGATGGTCTTGCTGGAAGGTGTGAGTTCCGTTCAGGTGGCTAGCTCTTCTCGCACGATACGACGACAACGTCCTTCAGGGTCATGTTGACCCCCGCGGGGCCCGAGTACTCCGTGGACCGGATGGTGTAGACGCCGGGCTTGTCGAACTGCCACAGGATGTCGTTCTTGTGCCCCGGCACCACCTGCATCTGAAACAGCATCGAATGGTCGTTGCGGAACAGGCCGAATCCGTACGTCAGGTCTCTCGACGTCACGTTGAAGAGCACCTTGTCGTCGCAGGCGATGATCAGTTTCTCCGAGGGCACCTGAAACGTGTGCGAGGCCACACTGATGTCGAACACCTTGTCCGGCGTGATGGTCGCCCGATGCATGTCCATCGGCTTCCATGGAATGGTGTAGTAGGTGATGAAATGGAGCGAGACGCCGAGGACCACGAGGAAGGCGACGAACGAGTAGAAGAGCGCGGGCTTCACGTCGCGGCTCTCCCCCGGCTGCGTCACGCGCCTCGCAAACCAGCCCATCAACGCCATGATGGCGAGGACGTAGAACGTGTAGGCCAGGGTCTGTCCCCAAAGGACGATGCTCGAATCAACCATGTTGATCTCTCCTCATACGGCGGGGGCACGCGTATCCTACCTCCTGGGGGCCGTTCTCTCCAAGATTGGGAAGGGGGCCCTGGCGCGCGGCTTGCCGAGAGCACCCGCGGAGGCGGACCGCGGGTGCTGTGATCGGGCCAGGCAATGACGCTTCCCGACGACGCTCGCATCCCGGAACACCTATCGCTGAAAGACCGCGCGCTCGATGTCGCGACCGAGGGGATCACGATCGCCGACGCCCGGCTTCCCGATCGCGCGCTGATATACGCAAACGAGGGTTTCGTGCGCCTGACCGGTTATCCCCTCGAAGAGGTGCTGGGCCGCAACTGCCGCTTCCTCTCTCCCGATCAGGCTGCGGCTGAGCACAAGGCGGTCAGGGCAAGCGCGAGGGCCAGGCGGCACGTCCTGTCACCGTTGTTTCACACGTCGGTCACGCCTCTGCCACGGATGCCCGGTCTATGCTGTCAGAACGTGGACGAAACGCGGAGGACAACATGAACAGGAACAGCAAGGTTCGAGTGCTCGCAGGCTTCATCGTCGTGGGGTTGCTCGCCGGCGGCGCGGCGGTCACCGTCACCTACGCCCGGCAGGGCGGCCAGCGGAAGGGGGCGATGGCCGGGCGGATGGAGATGATGCGCCGCGGGCCCATGGCCGCCATGCGCCTGGCGCAGCTCGGGCTCACCGAGCCTCAGAAAGCACAGGTGAAGGAGATCCTGCAGGGCTACAAGGAGCGGTTCAAGGCCATCCAGGCGCAGGTGGGCCCGGCGCGCAGAGAGCTGGCCAATGCCATCGAGGTTGGCAACGACAAGGAGGCCATCCGGACCGCGGCCGTCAGGCTGACCACGGCACAGGTCGATGCCGCGTTGCTGGCCGGCGAGGTTCGCAGCAAGGTGTTCGAGGTGCTGACGCCCGAGCAGAAGAAGACGGCCCAGGACCTCAAGGAGCGGGCCCGGCAGCGGATTGAGAAACTCCAGGCCCTGCGGAAGAAGCGACTCGATTTCTAGGGCCGTGGCGCCGCCGCGCCCCGGGTTCGGCCGGGCGCGGCGGCGCCCGCGCTCAGCTGACCCTTAGTGGCCCGCCGCCCAACTACGGCTGCATTCGGCCGCCGCTGCATCCCGTCCGGCTGCGTTCTCTTCTCTCGAATACTCCCGGTATTCTCGGTCATCGTGCCTGGCCGGCCGGGCGCATCGGCGTCCTTGATGCGTCGCCGCAATTAGGCGGCGGACCACTTCGCTCTCTGGCCTCGGACCTCTCGATCGGCGATGCGGCCAACGCGGCCGTGATGGGGATCGACCTGAAGGAAGGGCGCTTCGAGATCACCGGGCCTCCAGGCGCGCCCGCCGCTCGGCCAGCGCCGCAGGCATCAGCAGATCGACCAGGTCGGGCAGGCTGGTCGCGTATCGAGTGACCGGAAAACCGCCCATCGACACAATGGTCAGCGCCGGTGTCGTGGGCGCGGGTTGGACGATCGGGTTGATGTCGGAGACCAGCACCGCCAATTGACGTTCGTGAATGCGCCGGATGACGACAAGGTGCTCGGCGGACACCCGGTGGTCGTGCTCGACTACGCCTTTTGGCAGCGCCTCGGCGCCGACCGGGGCCTGGTTGGCCGCAGCCTGCTGCTGAACGGGCACCCGATGACCGTGGTCGGCGTGACGGGGCCGGAGTTCTACGGGACGGACCTGTCGCTTCGGCCGCAGTTGCGCGTACCGCTGGCGATGGCGCCGGTGCTACGCCCGAATCCGAACGACTCGACAATGATCCGTCGCGGCCACCAGTGGTTGAGAGTGATGGCGCGGCTTCGGCCCGGCGCGTCGATCGAGCAGGCGATGGCGGCGGCGGACGTGGTCTTCCGCCGCGGCAACGCAGCGCTTCTGACGGATCTGCCGGCCGGCGCCCCGGAGTCCGCTCGGCAGCGGATCGAGGCTCGCCGCCTCACCATGCGCCCGGGGCCGCAGGGTACCAACCGGATGCGGACCAGCGCCGAGCTCCCGCTCCTCCTGCTCGGCGGCGCCACGGCCACGCTGATGCTCATCGCGTGCGCGAATCTCGCGAATCTGCTCCTGGCCCGGGGCGCGGTCCGTCAGCGCGAGATGGCGGTGCGCACCGCGCTTGGCGGCAACCGGTGGCGCCTGGTCCGCCAGCTCCTGGTCGAGAGCCTCGTCCTCTCGGTCGCGGCGGGCGCGCTCGGCCTGCTCGTCGCGGTCTGGATGGTGGGCGTCATCCTCAGCTTCCTTCCGGCCGGCAACGCGCTCGGCTCCGACCTGGCGCCCGACCTGACGGTAGTGGCGGCGACCTTCGCGCTGGCGCTGGTGGCCGGCCTGCTCTTCGGCCTGGCGCCGGCCCTGCGGGCGACCCGCCACGACCCGTCGGCGGCGCTCAACCACGACTCGCCGACGGTGGCAGGAGCCGCGCACGTCGCGAGTCTGCGGTCGGTGCTGATTGGGGCGCAGGTGGCGATGTCGTTCGTGCTGCTGGTGGGCGCGGGGCTCTTCCTCCGCACGCTGTCCAACCTGCAGACGATCGACACCGGGTTCGACCGGGGCCGCGTCCTCGTGGCCTCGATCGATCCTTCACTGAACGGCTATGACGCCCCACGCAGTGCCGCCGCGCTCACCGAGTTCGTCCAGCGCGTGGAGCAGGTGCCCGGTATCAGGCACGCCGGGCTCTCGTCGGTCAGCCCGATCACCGGGTCGTGGGACGTCAACGATCTGACCGTGCCCGGCTACCAGCCGAAGGACGGCGAGGAGGTCAACGCCAGTTTCGCCGCGGTGACGCCAGGCTACCTGGAGGCGATGGGGATTGCGCTTCGCGAGGGGCGGGCCCTCACGTGGCGCGACACGGAGAGCGTCCAGCGCGTCGCGGTGATCAACGAGACCATGGCGCGCGAGTACTTTCCGGGCGGTTCGGCGGTCGGGCGGCATTTCTCCTTCGGCGGCGAGAAAGAGCCCACCGAAGTGGTCGGCGTCGTGCGGGACGGCAAGTACGTGACCTTGCGGGAGGACCGCGCGCCCCGCTTCGCCTACGTGCGGTTCCTGCAGCGGACGTTGTCCGGCGCCGAGATGGTGCTGCACGCCCGGACTGACGGCGACCCGCTCGGCCGCGTGGACGCGGTCCGGCAGCAGTTGCGCGCGATCGATGTCACGCTGCCGCTCTCCGACGTCACGACGCTCGACGATCAGATCGCCGAGTCGCTCTCGTCCGAGCGGATCCTGGCGACGCTCGGGTCGTCGTTCGGCGTGCTGGCGCTCCTGCTCGCGGCGGTCGGCGTGTACGGCGTCCTCGCATTCGCCGTCGCGCGCCGGACCCGCGAGATTGGCCTCCGGATGGCGCTCGGTGCGGAACCGGGCGACGTGTCATGGTTGATCGTGCGGCAGTTGGCGGTGATCGTTCTCGCCGGCCTGCTTGGAGGCGCGGCCGGCGCGTGGGCGCTCCAGGGTGTGCTGCGGACGATGGTCTTCGGCGTGCGCCCGGCCGACCCTGCCGTGTTTGCCGCCGCCGTGGTGATCGTCGGAGCGACCTCGGTGATCGCGGCGTTGCTGCCGGCGCGCCGCGCCGCTCGCCTCGACCCGGTGGCGGCGCTTCGTCAGTAGCGGGTCGCGCGTACGAACGGCGAGGCGGACGGGCCGAATAGGTGTCCAGTCAGCTCCGCTGGCGCCGCTCTTGCCAATAGCGCCTCATCCGCTCGGAGGTGGCCTTCCTCTGCGCCGCTGTCATCTTCTTCCGAGCTGGCGCCGGCTTGATCTTGGGCGACAGCGTCGCCGCGGCGATCGGCTGGCGGGATTTCGTCTTCCCGCCGCGCGGCGCCGCGCTCCGGGGCGGCGTGGCGGCCGGATCAGGCGGTGTCGGCGTCGCCGCGGCCGCCGGTGCTGCCGGCCGCTTCGGTCGCCGCTGCGCCACGACAGCGGGTTCCACGCGACTCGCGCCGACTGGCGTCGCGACGCCGGCGCGCTTCCTGACTGCGGCGGTTCGCGATGAAACCGGTGGCGCGAGTTCGACGCCGAACACATCGGCCAGGTCCGTCTCTGCCAGCACCTTGCCCGCTGCCGGGCCCTTCCTGGAGAGCGGCACGTCGACTCCGACGCGGGCGATCATATCCTGCTCGTTCACCTGGCGGAGGCGGAACAGCAGGTCCGGGCCGTGGTCGAGACGCGCGCCGATGCCGTAGAGCACCGCTGCGACGTGTTTGCACATCGAGGCCCGATCGGGGCAACTGCACGTGAACTGGATCTCGGCTGGCGTTGGAAACAGCCCGGTGCCCTGCCGGCAGAGGTGCTCCATGACTCCCGTCGAGAACCGTCCCTGCAGCAGTTCCACGAGCGAGTCGATCCCTCCGGCGCACTGCCCGCAGATTGTGCGCCACCGGGGCGCTGGGACCGGCGTAACCTTCACCGCGACCTTGTAGACTCTCGACCCGCTGACGAGCGCGTCCACCTGGCCCGCGCCGATCTGCAGGTCGATCACCGACCCGTTGCGCACGTAGGTGCGGCCGCGGGGGATGCGGTTCGCGTAGTCCGAGTAGCTCTCCAGGTTGTCGCACCACGCGCCACCCCAGAACGTCGTCGCGATCTTGCGGCCGGTGATCTCGACGGGCGACACGGCCTTGCCCGACTTGCGAAGGCTCTGGAGCTTTTGCTTCGCCTGGGCCTTGCGCGCGGCCACCGGGACGTACGGCGCAAACCCGCCCCAGCCGCCATAGTCGTCGAACCTGTTGTACCGGCTTCGAGTGCGTCGGCGCGGCATCATCCCTCCCTGAGCGCGGCATTCACGTCGAGCGCGACCAACCGCAGCAGTTCCTCGTCCTTCATCTCGGTGAGCAGAAGGTCCGCGCCCCCTTCGAGCAAATCTTTCGCGAGGCCTCGCTTGGAGGCAATCAGCTCGTCGATCCGTTCTTCCACGGTGCCCCGGCACACGAACTTGTGCACCAGCACATTGCGCGTCTGGCCGATCCGGAAGGCGCGATCGGTCGCCTGGTCCTCGACCGCCGGGTTCCACCAGCGGTCGAAGTGTACCACGTGGGATGCGGCGGTCAGGTTCAACCCGCTGCCGCCCGCCTTGAGCGACAGCACGAAGAACGGCACGCGCTCGTCGTCCTGGAATTGCCGCACCAGGTCGCGCCGGGCCTTGACCGGCGTTCCGCCGTGCAGGACGAGCCCGGGCCGGCCGAAGACGGTCCCGAGGTGCGCGGCAATCGGATCGGTGATCGCGCGGAACTGCGTGAACACCAGCACCTTCTCCTGCCTCGCCGCGATGACCTCCGCCACCTCGGACAATCGCGCCCACTTGCCGCTGTCCGCCGGGCGCCACGCGCCGTCGCCGAGCCACTGCGACGGGTGATTGCAGATCTGCTTCAGGCGCATCAGCGACGCGAGCACCAGGCCCCGCCGCTCGATGCCGTCAGCGACGGCCAGCCGGTCCCGCAGATCGTGCACCGCCTGCTCGTAGAGCGCCGCCTGGGTCCGGCTGAGCAGGCAGTAGGCGTTGACCTCCGTCTTGTCGGGCAGGTCGGCAATCACCGCGCGGTCGGTCTTCATCCGCCTCAGGATGTACGGTCGCACCAGTTCGCGCAGCGGGCCGTACGCGTTGTGCGGGCGTTCCGAGAGGCGTGTGGTCAGCGCCGTGAACTGCTTCGCGGACCCGAGCAGGCCCGGGTTGATGAAGTCGAAGATCGACCACAGATCGCCCAGGCGGTTCTCGATGGGCGTGCCCGTCATGGCGATGCGCGCCCGCGCCCGCAGCGCCTTCACCGCGCGCGTCTGCTTGGCCTCCGGGTTCTTGATGGCCTGGGCCTCGTCCGCGACGACGAGGTTCCAGCCGCGGCGGGAGATCCAGGGCAGCGTCCGCACCGACCCGTACGTCGTGATGACGAGATCCGTCTCGTTCACCCGCGCCTCGTCGATCGTCTTCAGGGCGTCGGCCGGCATCGCGGAGGGATGGGCGACGATGGCCGAGAGCCCGGGCGCGAAGCGAGCGATCTCCGATGCCCAGTTCGCGATCAGCGAGGCGGGGGCGATGAGCAGGCTCGGCTGTCGTGCGGCGCCCGCGCGTGCTTGCCGCTCGCGCTCGAGCACGAGCAGCAGGGCAAGGACTTGGATCGTTTTCCCCAGCCCCATGTCGTCGGCGAGGCAGGCGCCCAGGCCGAGTGACGACAGGAAGTGGAGCCAGCGCACGCCCACCTGCTGGTACGGGCGCAGCGTGCCGTGGAGCGCGGCGCCAGGGTCCACGCGCGCCAGCGTCTCCGGTCCACGCAGGGCCTGCAGCACGCCGGCCAGCCAGGGCCCGGCGACCGCCCCCGACCATTCGCGGTCGTCGTCTGCCGTCTTCCCGGCCGCCCGGGTGTCGGCGCCTGAGAGCAGGCGCATCGCTTCGGCGAAGGTCAGGCCGTTGTCGGCGGCAGCGCGATCGACGCGGCGGAACTCGTCGATCAGGCCGCGCAGCCGATCGCGATCGACTTCCACCCAGCGCCCGCGCAGCAGCGCGAGGCCGTCCACCCCCTCGAGGAGCGCGCGGATCTCGGCTGGCGTCAGCGTCTCGCCGTCCAGCGTCACGTCCATCCGGAAGTCGAGCAGCGTGTCGAGGCCGAGGCCGCCCGGCGGCTTCGTGCCGACCGTGGCCGTCACCGTCGGACGCGGTGGTCGCCCCGCCTTCCAGTTGGCCGGCACCCGGACGACGACCCCCGCCTGCTCCAGCAGGTGGACGTCGCGGAGAAAGACGACGGCCTCGCGCGGCGTCCAGCGAAGGGGATGGAAGATCTCCCCCTCGTCCACCATCGTCTTCAGCCAGGCGCAGCGCTCGGCGGCGCGCTGCACGGGGAGCAGCAGCGAGAGCAGCCGGGTGTTGTTGGCGGCGCCGGCGTACTCGCGCAGGGCCTGGCCGAGCGGGACGTGCTGCGGCGTGGCGTGGGCGGAGAGCCCGTGCGTGTAGGTGGCGAGGAACGCGAACGGCGCATCCGGGTCCTTGCGGTTCTCGGCGAGGTGGAAGTGGACGCGCCCGACCGTGTTCCACGCCGGGTTGAAGCCCCGCAGTGTGTCCTGCACCGAGGCCTTCGACGCCGCAAGCCGGGCGGCGAAGGACGTGTCGAGTGCCGTCCAGAGGCCGCGCAGCACGTCGGGCGTCAGGTACTCCCCGCCCGTCATCGGCGGCGCGGCGGTGACGACCTGGTCGAGGTCCGCGTCGGGCGGCGGCGGGACTCCGGTCGCGGCTTCCCCGGAGCCGGGCGCCGCGGTCACGTCCGGCCGCGCGCACACCGCCGTGACAAACCTCGCGGCGAAATCGCGCCAGTAACCGAACGCCGGCGGGAGCGGCGTGGAGACCTCGCCCGCGCCAAGCTGCAAGAGCCCGTCGCCCTGGCCGCTGTCGAACGCGCCGGCGAGGCGCGCGGCCACGCTGGCGTCGAGCGCCAAAGGACCGGCGGCCTCCGCGAGCAGCAGGTGCCCGCGGGGCGTCAGGACAGGTTCGAGGTTGACCAGTGCCGAGACAGTTCCAAGGCTCATGTCGATGTCGTCGATGGTACACCGAGACCGCCCGCGTTCCTCCTCCCACCTGTCGGCAATCCGATGGCCGTTGTCGTCGAGCGGCAGCGAAAGATCGGGACTGGCCTTCCCGCGAATCCTCGCCTTGACGCCTCGTCCCTCGCCGTTCGCGGTGACCCGCAGCGTGGCCGTTCTGCCATGGGAGGTGTCGAGTCGATGTTCGGGTTCATGAGGGGGAGCCGGACGCGGCCCTGGCCAGGCAGAGCCGTCAGCCTCCCGACACGACTCACGCGACTTCGGTTATCGGATTGCTGACGTGGGGGATCTGGCGGATTGACCAGGGGCCGCCTACGGCGGTGCCCCTGGCGTCTGGCGCACGGGTCGGCCCTACTTGTGCGGCCGGGAGCCGCCGAGGACCCGGTGCTCGTGGTCCACAGGGGTGTTCAGCAAGAGGTACCCGTCTGCGTCGGGGATCCAGACCTCGGACAGGAGGAACTTGTCCCCGATCTTGTCGAAGATCAACTCAGCGTCGGTGTCAGCGTCGTGCCTTCCAAGCCGAGTGATCACCGCCATCATGATCGGGGTCCCCTTTCCGTCCTGTGCCCGCACTATGATTCGGCCGGAGTCCGCCTCGAAGTCGTACGCGCCGGCCGGCATCTCTTTCCCTCCCGCCACGAACGCAAAGTCGATTTTCACACGCGTGACGCTCTGGGCGTATGTCATTGTGCCGAACCCGGCGACGCCGATGACGAGCGCGGCGACGACAAAGCCGATGTGTGACAACCGACGAACTGCGCGAGTTCTCGATTCTGTCCGCATACAAACGCTCCTTCGGGAGACTCTTCCTGTAATTGTGGGTAACGTCCTTGATGAGTCGCATACGCAAGATGAGGGCCACCTCAGCTGAGCAGAAGAACCCGAGCGTTTCTCACCGCCTGGTCCGCGACACGTCACTCGCGGAGTATGGAATCGATACGCGGATGACCTGACAATGTAGCGGAGATCCTGGCGGATGAGTGTCACGGGTGCTCCCTCCGCGGCGTCTGTCGCGGGCAGGCCGATGGCCTCTCAAGGGAAACGCGCGGGACACGACGCAGGTTCGCCGGACCGGCACGACGCCCCGTCACCCAGGCGACACGCCACCTGGCAGGGCGAAGCGGACCACGGCGCCCACCACGGCAGCGGACAGGACGAGAGTCGCACGCAAGGACATTGACCGCCTCCAGACAGCACACAACACCCTACCTGGAATAACACGCCCGGCCCCGGGCCTATCCCGGCCAGCCCCCCATCCTCCTGATCCACCCCACAGCCCTGCGTGCCCTACAGCGTTCGGGAGAGACGCGATGCGGCGGCCTCGTCCACAATCCAGGTCAGCGTGCCCTGCCGGGGCTGAATGCCCTGGATCGGGAACCGTTCGGGATCGGCGGGGGCCTCGAGCACGGCCCGGAGCGTCTCTGCCTTTTCGACGCCGCTCACCAGCACGTAGACTTCGCGCGCGTTGTTCAGCACGGGGTAGGTCAGCGTGATTCGCGAGCTCTGCAGGGCGGTCACCCAGACTGCCGCGGCCAGGTGCTCGCGTTCATCGAGCACCCTCGTGTGCGGGAACAGCGAGGCGGTGTGGCCATCGCTGCCCATGCCCAGGAGCACGGCGTCGAAGCGGGGCCACTCGCCAGGCGCGAGCGCGAAGGCGCAGGCCAGTTCGAGCGCGTACGCCGCCGCCGCCTCTGTGGCGTCGGGCTGCTCGGTGCGCACGCGGTGCACCTGCGTGGCGGGAATCGCGACGCGGGACGCCAGCGCGTCCTGCACCATCCGGTAGTTGCTGTCGGGATGGTCGGGCGGCACGTGCCGCTCGTCGCCGAAGAACAACTCCACGCGATCCCACGGCGTCGCGTCAACAGCAAAGGAAGGCGGCTCTGCCAGCGCCTCGTAGAGGCCACGCGGCGTGCGGCCTCCCGAGAGCGCCAGTGTGCAGCGGCACCGCGCCCGCACCGCCGCGACGACGGATGCCCGCACCCGCCGGGCGCCTTCGCGCGCGAGCGCCTCCTTGTCGGGGACGATCGTCAGTTCATGCGCCATACGGCGGCCCTCACGGTTTCCTCCACTCGCGGCCGTCGCGGGCCAGCAGGGCATCCGCCTCGGGCGGCCCCCAGGAAAAGGCCTGGTATGGAGCGACGCCGTCGCTGGTCGCGCTCCACGCGTCGAGAATCGGCGTCACGATCTGCCAGCCGGTCTCGACCGAGTCGGCGCGATGGAAGAGCGTCATGTCGCCCGTCATGCAGTCATAGAGCAGCGTCTCGTAGCCGCTTGACGGAGCCGAACCGAAGTAGTCCTCGTACTTGAAGTCCATGCGGACGGTGCCGACCGTCAGGTTGGGGCCCGGCACCTTGGCCTCGAACCGCAGCGCGATCCCCTCGTCCGGCTGGATGCGAACGATGAGGAAATTCGGCTGGACTTGTTCGGCGCACACGTCGCGGAAGAGCAGCAGGGGCGGGTGCTTGAAACGGATGGCCACCTCGGAGACGCGGCGTGCGAGGCGCTTGCCCGTCCGGAGATAGAACGGCACATCGGCCCACCGCCAGTTGTCGATGAGCAGCTTCAGCGCGACGGACGTTTCGGTCGTCGAGGTCGGCGACACCGTCGGCTCCTCGCGATATCCCGGCACCCGCGTCCCGTCCGCCATGCCGGCGGTGTACTGCCCGCGCACGGTGTCGTGGGCGATGGTGTCAGGCGTGAACGGCCGGATCGCGTGCAGCAGCTTGACGCGCTCGTCGCGTACGCGATCGGCCTCGAACGAGTTGGGCGGCTCCATGGCCGTGAGCGCGAGCAACTGGAACAGGTGGTTCTGCACCATGTCGCGCAGCGCGCCGGCGGTGTCGTAGTACTCGCCGCGGCCCTCCACCCCGACCGTCTCGGCCACGGTGATCTCCACGTGATCGATGTAGCGGCGATTCCAGACCGGTTCGAAGATCCCGTTGGCGAACCGCAACACCATCAGGTTCTGGACGGTCTCCTTCCCCAGGTAGTGGTCGATTCGGTAGACCTGCCCCTCGCGAAACACCGATGCAATCTGGCGATTGAGCTGCCGCGCCGACGCGAGATCGCGCCCGAACGGCTTCTCGACAATCACGCGGCGCCAGCGTCCCTCCTCCTCGCGCGCCAGCTGCGCCTGCCTCAGGCCGCCAACGATGTCGTCGAACAAGTCAGGAGGAACCGCCAGGTAGAAGAGCGCGTTGCCGCGCGTCCCTCCGCGACCGAGTTCCTCGAGCGCGGTGCGCACCCGCGCGTAGAGGCCGGGGTCCTGGAGCTCGCCCCGGACGTAACGGATCCGCGCCTCGAACCACTCGCGCTCGGCGGGTTCAAGCGGGGGGTGGGCGAACCCGGCCACGCTGTCGAGCAGCGTGTCGCGAAAGGCCTCAGGGGTGGCGTCGGTCCGCGCGACCGCGACGATGACGAACGTGTCTGGCAGGAGGCCGCTGCGCCGCAGGTTGAGCAGCGCGGGCATCAGCTTGCGCTTGGTGAGATCGCCGGAGGCGCCGAAGATCACCATCGCGCAAACGTCGGCCTGGCGAGCGGAAGGCGCACCGGCGACGGGTTCTTGCAGGACGTGAGACATGGGGTGGGGCTCCTGGCTCGGGGAAGCCGGATGGTGATGGAAAAGGCCGGCACCTCTGATGAATCTTACATCGGTCCGGGTGAGACCGCCGAAACCACTCCGAGAGTGATTTCGTGCCCGGACCCGGTGCTCGTCCCGGTATCTCATGGCTTTCGAAGGCCAGCATGAGGAGACACGCCGGGCAGCACTCAGTCAGCTCAGACTGAAGCCGAGCAGCGACGCGGCCGCGGTGATCTGGACGAGGTAGAACACGCTGAACGGATTCGAGGCACCGCCGGTCACGTAGAGCAGCACGGTCAGTTCAACCGCCAGTCGCAAGCCGGACTGTCGCGTCCGCCGTCGCGACCGTCAGCGGCAATCCACCAGCACGCGGCCGAGCGCCGTTCGGTTCATCAGTGTGCCGCACGCCGGGATGACGTCCTCGAGGGCGATCGTGCGGCTGCCGATGCGGTCGAGCGCGGGCGGCTTGAGGTCTGCGCCCAGTCGGTTCCAGATCTCCGTCCGCAAGTCCATCGGGCAGTTTGCCGAGCTGGCGCCGAGGAGGCTGACGCCGCGCAGGATGAACGGGTACACCGTCGCGTCGAACGCGGGCCCCGCGGCGTTGCCGATGGCCGCCACGTTTCCCCACAACGCGACGTGCCGGATGAGTCCTGCGAGGACCGGGCCTCCGACGTTGTCGATGACGCCGCCGAAGCGGACCGCCTCGAGCGGACGAGACCCGAGGCCAAGGCCGTCCGGCGTCAAGACCTCGGCGGCACCCAATTCCCGCAGATACGTCTCGTGTTCGGGCCGTCCGGACACGGCGATGACCCGATAACCACGCTGCGCCAGCATCGACACCGCCACGGAACCCACCCCGCCCGTCGCACCGGTGACGACGACGGGTCCCTGCTCCGGTGCCTGGCCATTCACCTCCATCCGATGGAGCGCGAGCGCCGCGGTGAAGCCCGCCGTGCCAAGCACCATCGCCTCGCGGAGACCCAGACCGGACGGCAGCGCCACCACCCAGTCCGCCGGCGCGCGGACCATCTGCGCGAAGCCGCCGTCGTGCGTCTCGCCGAGGCCCATGCCGTTCACGACGACCGGGTCGCCCGGCCGAAAGCGCGCGTCCGACGACGAGACGACCCGGCCGGCGACGTCGATGCCGGCGTTCAGCGGGAAGCGCTTGTAGATGGGCGCGCGACCGGTGACGCCCAGCGCGTCCTTGAAGTTGATCCCCGACCACTCGGCCCGAATGACGACGTCGCCTTCCGTGAGGTCGTCGATCGCGACGTCCACCAGGCGGGCGACGACCCCCTCGGTCTCGCGAAACACGCGGCAGGCTAGAGGCGACATGGTGTTCTCCTGTCATGATACGACGCTTGTCCGGCGACCGCATCCCGGTCAAGACCTGGTGCGCGCCGTGCGTGGAAGAGATGCCCGGCTTCGTCGGACCTCAGCGGCGGAATCCAGGCATTGTCGTGGTCGCGGTCGCAATCGGCTCATAGCCTGGCGACGTCAAGGCCAGTAAGTCGACGAATTGTCGACTTACTGGTACTGCGCGGCATCGAGGCGAACGTCGAGAAGCTGGCGGCCACGAGCCCCCGCAAGCGGGTGATGCCGGTGAAGATGCTGCCCCGGCCGCAGAGCGAGATGCCGATGGTGTACGGCGTCGGGCCCTCCTATGCCGCGATCGCCGGCTTGCACATCTCGTCCGGACGATTCTTCGACGCGGGAGACGGCGAAGCGGGTGCCGTCGAGAGCGACGAGACGCTCGAGGGCGGCGGCCGCGCAAGGTCCGGGCGGTTCGCCAGGCCGGGGGGTATAATGCGTCCCGGGCGCACCAGGCCTCCGCGCGCCGACTGCCTGCCCCCGCGAGGGACTCACCATGCTCGACAGGGTCGTCCGCGTGGCGATGGTGGTGTGGCCACTGTGCCTTGTTGCGGCAGGAGCCGGCCACACCTCCTCACTTCGCGCCGCGGGCCCGCAGCGTCCCCCCGGGGATCCCCAACTGCCGCCCGCCAGCCTTGGCGCGCTGCCCGCGCTCGTCGTCGATGCCATCGTGGTGGACCGGAAGGGCGCGCCGGTGGAGGACATGCGCGCGCGCGACTTCGATGTGACCGTGGACGGCCGTCGCCGGAACGGCGTCGCGATCGCGCGAGCGTATCGCGGGCCCGGCGCGGCTGGCGTCGCGGCGCTCCGCCCGGCGACGGTGCCGGGCGAGGTCCCGCCCATCGTCGAGCCGAGCCGCCTCGTCGTCGTCGCGATCGATCAGGCGAGCTTCCTGCCCGGCGACGAGAAGCGGGCGCACCTCGCTGGCGAGAAATGCGTCGCGCTGTTCGGCCTCACCGAGTCGATCGCGGTGATACTGCTCCCGCTCCGCCGCACCGCGGGGACGGTCTCGTTCGAACGCAGCGAGATCAGGCCGGCGCTCGCCAGCCTGCGCCCGTTGCGGTCCACCGACGCGGCCGTCGTCGAGCCCCAGGCCACTGAACGTGCCAACCCGCCGGACGACCCGGAGCGGGTTGCGGAGACCACCGGGAGAAACCAGGCCCGGATGGAAGCCGCCGCCCAGGCGGGAAGCCGGCCGCCGTCGATCCCGACGCTCGAGGACCTGATGCCGTCGGCTGACCGGGGCGGTCGCGAAGTGCTGTCGCCGCCCGCGCAGCGGACGCACGCCGTCGCGACGCTCTCGGCCCTCGAGACGATCTTCAAAGGGCTCCGGGCCGCGCCGGGCAGCAAGACCGTACTGTTCCTGTCAGCAGGCCTGGTCGGCGACGAGGCGCGATCCGAACTGCGCGCGGCCGTGGACGCCGCGGTAGAGGCGCACGTGCGGGTCAGCAGCATCCAGGTCCCCACCGGGGCGTCGAGGTTTGCCGACCTCGGGCGTCGTGACCTGCAGGCGATCGCCAGTGAAACGGGCGGGTCCTTCGTGTCGCTCTCCAGCAGGCCCGAACAGGCGCTTCAGCGCATGGTCGCCGAGCTGTCGTCGTCCTACCTGCTGCTGCTCGCGCCCGAGCCGGGCGACGTCGACCCGGGAAACTCCCACACGATCCAGGTGAAATCGACGCGCGGCGGGGTGAGCATTCGCACCGCGCGATCGGTCAGGCCGGGGCGCCTCAGCGTCGAGTTGCTGCGGGCGGCGATCGCGCCAGCCATCCCGCCCATGGCTGCGCCGCCGCCGTCTGACGTGCCTGGGCCCATCACCCCGTTGCGCGCGCGCCCCGACCCGGCGCTCAACGCCGTCCTCGCGCGCGTGAGCCAGTACGTCGTCGACTACGGCAACGCGGTCTACTCCATCGTCGCGGAGGAGACCTACAGGCAGGACGTCCGAGGCGGCCCGCCGAACGCCCCGGAGGCGATCGGCGGCGCGGCGCAGACGGCCAGCGCCAGCGCGCGGACGAGGCTGCTGACGTCGGACTACCTGCTCGTGAAGATCCCGGGCCTCGACGGCTGGTTGCCGTTCCGCGACGTGTTCGCCGTGGATGGCCAGCCGGTCCGGGACCGGCAGGACCGCCTGGTGAAGCTGTTCCTCGAAGCAAGCCCCGCGGCGGCCCTCGACAACGCGCGCCTGATCTGGCAGGAGAGCGCCCGCTACAACATCGGCAACGTCGAGCGCAACATCAACGTGCCGACGGTGATGCTGTGGTTCCTGGAGCCAGGGAGCCAGCAGCGGTTCCTGTTCAGCAAGTTTGGCGAGGAGACCCTGGGGGGCACGCGTGCCTGGGCCATCGACTACCAGGAGATTGGCCGGCCGACGTTCATCAAGACGCCGGCGAAAGCGGATGTGCCGGCGTCGGGCCGGGTGTGGGTCGAACCCGTCAGCGGGCGGATCCTGCGGACGGTGATGAAGGCCTCGATGGCGACAATCACCGTGACCTACGGTCCCCGCGACGAACTGTCGGGGCTGTGGATGCCGGTGATGATGGAGGAACGCTACGAATACGGATCGAAAACCGTCACTGGCCTCGCGACGTACTCGAAGTTCCGGCGGTTCCAGGTTTCGACGAAGGAGCAGATCAAGATCCTGAAGCGCCCTCGCCCGTGATCGCGTTCGGGGCCTAGACGACCAGATGGGGCAGTTCGAGCGCGCCGGCGTCGGACGCCTCCTGGAAGGCTTCAACGACCGCCGGATCGAACTCGGTGCCTGCGCCGTTCACGATCGTGGCCTTCGCCTCGAACGGCGGCATCGCCTTGCGGTAAGGCCGGTCGCTCGTCAGCGAGTCGTACACGTCGGCGACCTTGATAACGCGGGCCGCCATCGGCATCTCCCTGCCGTCCACGCCCTGCGGCCCGGTGCCGTCGTGGCGCTCGTGGTGGGCGAGCACGATCGGCAGGACGCGGCGGAGCGATCCGCCCACCGTCTCGAGCACCTCCACGCCGAGGTGGACGTGTGCCTGCATCTGGCCCCGCTCGTCCTCGGTCAGGCGCGCAGCCTTGTAGAGCAGATCCCGCCCGACCCGCAGTTTTCCGATGTCGTGCAGCAGCGCCGCCGCGCGCACGTCCTCGATGGACTCCGCGTCGAAGTTCATGTGGGCCGCGATCCTCGTGGCGTACAACGATACACGGTAGGAGTGGTTCTCGGTGTACTTGTCGTTCGAGACGAAATACCGCAGGACCTCGAGCACGCCGTAGTAGGTCTTGCGCAGTTCCTTGAGCTGCGCGCTCTTGTGCTCGTACAGCGTGCCCATCAGGTAGCCCGTGATGATCAGCACGCAGACCCACAGCAGGACGTCCAGCCACGTGGTGACCAGCCCATCGCCGGGGGCAGCCTGGAACAGCGCGGGCCTGGTGTAGAGGAGGAGGGACACGACCAGCCCGCTCGCGACGGCCGTCAGGGTGGCGTGGCGGCGGCCGTAGAAATAGGCGGACCCGATCGTCGGCAGCGTGTAGAGCGCCAGGACCATCCGCTGCCCCGTCACGGCGAAGTTCAGGACCGCCGCGATGATGAACATCGACAGGATGAGCCAGAGTTCCTTGTTGACCGCTTCGATCTGCTTCAGGAACCCGCCGGCTTTCCGCTCCGTGTTCCCCGGGTCGGCCGGCGAGTGCGTGCGCGTCATAGTGCGGCCTTGCATGGATGGGTGGCCCCTGAAACTAACCTACCTGTTCATCGGGTTCACGCGGCGAATCCTGTAGTCCCGCGGGCACACGGGGCGAACAGGCACCGCATCCGGATCCTCCTCAAAGTGCGTTTCACAACTCGTCCATACGAGCGCTGGTCTTGAAGCCCACTCTCAGGACTTGGACACCAATTTCGGCGATCTCGCCGGCCCGGCGGCCCGCGTCACCTCTCGATTCGCCCGCCCCACCGCCCGAAGATTCGCGACCTTCATCTCTTCGTACTCGCGCGAGACGACGATGGCGTCTGGCGCGGCCCAGTGGGGATCGTGAAGAAGTCGACCGAGGCGAACTGGGAGACGTGATTAGTGAGGAAGGTGCGCCACGTCGGCGCCGGGGGACCGTCGCGACGCCCCAAGTACTTCGCCACCGTCGTCTGTGACACCTCGATGCCCAGCTTCCGCAGCTCGCCGTGGATCCGCGGCGAGCCCCAGAGAGGGCTGGCGGCTTGCACCTGTCGGATCAGCGCCCGGATGTCGACGGACACTCCAGGCCGGCTGGCTGAAGGGCTGCTTCCAGCCTCGCGCACTGTCGAGGTTGCCAATCGCGACATCGAGGCGCGAACCCCTGCAGCCATTCTGGCGCCGAAATTGGACCGTAACGGTCTTCAACGTAAAGCATTTATGTGCTTGACAAGATCCGCCGGGCCGGCCATTCTCTCGGTCTGTACACCATTTGGTATCCAAACTAGGTGCCTGATTCTGGATACCGGTGGTGGCATCAGAGCGGGATGCCGACTTCCGAACTGCACTCGACCGTTGGCCAACATCGGCAAGCTGCGAACGGCCCAGATCGTGGTCCAGGGCGGTCGAGTCGTGAAACGATGAACGGAGCGTACGAGAGACCGATCGTGAAGGTCGCTGAATCGGAGCGCGGGCTTGAAGCCCGCGCTCCGCAGATTCCACGGAGTCGGAGGTGCCCTGTGAGAAGGTTCATGTGTGCGGTTGTCGTGGTGTTCCTCGCCTCACTTGACGCGGTCGCCGCGCCGGCGCAGTCCGCGACCTCGGTTGCGCGGCCATCGGCTGTATCGTCCACGTCGGCTGCGGGCCGGTCGGCCGATGCTGCGGAGGTCGAACGCGTCGAACGTGAACTGGTCGCGGCAATTGCCAAGACAGATCTCGCCACCTACGACCGCATCGTCGCCGACGACTATGTGGCGTATACCGTCACCGGCCAAGAGTCGACCAAGCCGGAGATCATGGCGTCGTATCGGACGGGCACGCGCCGGTACATGTCGCTGAGCATCAGCGATGTGAAGGTGCGTGTGTTCGGAGAGACCGCGATCCTCTCGGCGAGAACGTCGGGGACGCGAGTGGAGGAAGGTAGCACGCCGGTGCCGAACACCGTACGTTACTTTCGCGTCTTCACACGACGAGACGGCGCGTGGCGCGCCGTCATGCAGATGGTGACACCGCTCCCGGCATCGTCTGGAACGAGGTAGCACGGAGAGCCAAGGGCGATGGGTCCCGCGAGGTGGCGCCCGGCGACTTCTCACGCACGCAAGTTGGCGACGACAGCGACACCTCACCGTACCGCGCGCAGGGAGTGATCGGCATCTCCCCCAGCGTCTACATCCGCAACATGAGCGAGCTGATTCGGTACCTGGAAGGCAAGTAGGCCCACCGGGGCGCCGGCTGGCGACTGGCGACTTGCGGCAGCGCGGGGCTTTGTTCGTTACAGCCGCATCCCGGGCTCCTCACGGGGCGTGCGGGTTCGATTCCCGCCCTCGGCACCAGCGATCAAGAAACGAGCGCGAACGCTACGGGATGATCCGGAATGCCAGGAGCGCTTTGGCCTTCTGCGATCCTGTGGTGGCAGTCACCTCGATCATGTACTCGCCCGGCGCCAGCGAGGCGAGCACCGCCTCTGCGGTCGCGCAGTGCACGCCCGCATTGTCTCGCTGGCCGGCGGCGACCGGGATCGACAGTTCCTGCCCGCCGCGATCGAGAAGGCGCGCCGACACTGTCTTCGGCGCAGCCACGATGGGAATCTCGAGCCGGAGCCGCTCGACGCGGCGGAACTTGACGTCGGAGGTCGGCTGAAATGCCAGCCCCGTGGACGGTCCCCGCCGGAACACCTGGGGCTGGCCGAGAATGGTGGGCGGTGATGGCGAGTCATCCGGCACGACGAGGCGCACCTGGTCCGATGCGTCTGCCAGCGTGGTCGACTTCCCCGCGAGGCGGACGCGGACGAGGTACTCTCCGCCTTCGAGCGGCGTCTGCGCCAGGTGCCACGCGACGGCCCGCGCCGACGGCAACAGCGACGCGCGTTCGGAGGCCATGGTCCGTCCATCCGGTGTCGTGATGGTGAGCGTGAGTTCTCCGCCGTCGCGCCACTCAGGCAGCCGCGCCGCCGCGCTGCCAAGCTCCGCGAAGGCCCACGGGGTTTTCCGGGGCGGCCTCGCGGGGTCTGCGCGTCGCCATTCGTATCCGGCGGTGAGACGGACGGTCCTGTCCAGGTCCGCGTTCCGAAGGAGAGCCCATGCGCCACTGCGCATCTGGACCTCGGGATCCGGAGGTGCCTCCGCCAGGTTCGCCGCCTTCACCTCCGCCTCGGTCGGCGCCAGGTAGCCGCGCCGCGCGCGCACGACCACCCCCGGCCGCTTCGCCCGCACCGTGATCTTCCTGAACTTGCCGTCGAGCTTCCCGTTCGTCGACCGGTAGCCGAGCAGGTAGTAATCGGACAAGTCCTGCGCAATCTTCTTCAGCCCTCCGGTGAGATCATTCGTTTCGGTCATCGTGCCGTCGGTGGCGCTCGCCAGGTTGCGGAGCGTGTCCAGGCGAGCCCCGAGCCGTCCCATGTCGCCCGTCGCGGAAGATGGCTGGGCCGGCGTTCCCAGGGGGCCGGGAGAGACGACGTCGAACGGCGTGTCGAAGACCGCGAGGCCGCGCGGATCGATCGGGTAGAAGCTCACGTTCGACCGGTTCGCTTCGTCCAGCAGGCGCCGATAGGTCTGCTCGTTGTCGAGCATCGCCAGTTGGCGGCGCGAGGTATCGCACTCGTGATGATCGACATTCGCGGACAAGCGCGGATCGGTGCCGGATTGCAGCTTGCCCCCTGGCCCGACGTAGATCCCCGGCAGCACCGGCGGCTCTGGGGGGCATTGTTCCTTCGAGAAGAGCGGGACAGCGCGGGTCAGCCGAAGGTCGGGCCGGTACATGGCCCACCCTTCGCTGACCAGCAGCACCGCCTTCCGTCCCTCGCGCAAGTCCCGGAGGCGTGCCACCAGATCTTCGAGGCTCTTCAGCGTCAGTTGCTCGCGCCGACGAAGCACTATCTCCTCGAAGATGCCCCGGAAGCAGCCGAATGGATCTCCGACGTCGTCAGGCGGGTAGCAGAGCCCCCACTGTTCTTCCTTTGGATCCAGGTCGTCCCAGCTGAAGCGACGACCCCAGACCGTCGCGACCCATTCCTCGAAGGCCTTCGGCCGGCGGGTGAACACCAGGCGGCTCGCGTCCATCTCGGGCGACATGGCGGCGACGAGGTCGTCCGGGCCGATCGCGCGGTCCATGAAGGAGACGATCGCCTTGTCGATGGCTCGAGGGCCCAACGGCTTCTTCTCGGGCGGCCGGCGACCGACGGTGCTCCCGGCCATGCGGATCTGGCCGTTGTGCCAGGACGTGGGGTCGGTGACGTGATAGGTATCGAGAAACAGCACGAACAGCCGGTTGCGGGCATCGGCGGCCTGCTCGTTCGGGAGGCTGTCGGCCCCGACGGAGACGTGCTCGAAGGTCTCGATTACCTGCGGGACGCCGTCCTCGAGGACCTCGAAGTCGTCCTTGGTTCCGGCTGGCGCCTTGCGGCCCTGCCTCGAGATGGGCGGGCACTACCTGCGGGACCGTACGGAATTGTAGGGGGGCGATGGAAACGCCGGCATGCGAAGCCCGGTCCGCGCCATTGCCCTACCCGACCCCATGTGTCCGCGGGCGAGCCGCCGCCGGGCAGCGGTCGTTTGACGGGGGGCTTGGCGAACGCTATGCTCGCGGGCGCGGCGTCGGGTGGAAACTGCGGTGGATCGGGATCGGACCCGAGAGGGGGATCTTGGTCGGAACGTCCATCGGCCCGTATCTGGTACTGGAGCGGCTGGGTGCCGGCGGCATGGGCGAGGTGTTTCTCGCCTTCGACACGCGGCTCAACCGCAAGGTCGCGATCAAGAGTCTCACCGACACTTCACTCAGTACCCCCGAGTCGCGCGAGCGCCTCCTGCGCGAAGCGCGGGCTGCGGCCAAGCTCGGCCACCCCAACATCGCGGGGATCCACGACATCCTCGATTCAGGCGAGCGTCCCTGTATCGTCATGGAGTTCGTGCAGGGCGAGAGCCTGTCTGCCCGAATCGGCCGCGGTCCCATCGCGCTGGCCCAGGCGCTGTCGATCGGCATCCAGCTCGCCGACGCGCTGGCGCATGCGCACGCCGCCGGCGTGATCCACCGGGACCTGAAGCCCGGCAACGTGGTGTTGACACCTGATGGGGTCGCGAAGGTGCTGGACTTCGGGCTCGCGAAGATCCACGACCTCGAGCCCCCCGCGTCGCGCTCCGATCAGCTGACCCGGGAGGTCGTCATCTCGCAGGCTGGCAGGGTGGCCGGAACGCCTGCCTACATGGCGCCCGAGCAGTTCCTCGGTCGTCCGGCGACGCCGCAGACCGATGTGTACGGTCTGGGCGTGCTGCTGTTCGAAGTGCTTTCGGGGCGCCGGCCGTACCAGGCGCCCGACTTCGTCGCGCTGGTGCTGGAGATCGCGTCCGAGCCAACGCCCTCGGTTAAAGCGGTCGAGCCGTCGGTACCATCGGAGGTGAGCCGCATCGTCGCCAGGGCGATGGCGAAAGATCCGGGCGATCGATACGAGTCTGCCGCGGCGCTCGCGCAGGACTTGCGGCACGCGCAGAGCACCCTGTGCGAGGGTGAGACGCGTGGATTGGAGTTGCCTTCGTCGCGATCGAGTCGCAGCGGATCGATGGCTGCCATCCAGCCGCGGCCGCGTCGGCGGGCGCTGATGGTGGCGGCGAGCGTCGCCGTCATTCTTGGCACCATCGCGCTGGGGATGTGGCTTCGAAGCCGGACGCCGCCGGCGACCAGTGAGAGCCAGGCGCAGATTGTCCTCGTGCTCCCCATGGCGAACCTCAGCGGAGACGCGTTGCGCGACCACATCGGCGTGGGCATCTCGGAGCTGGTGCTCGCGTCGCTGTCGGAGGTCAAGGGCATCACCGTCATCAGGGGCAGCGGCTCGGGCAAAGATCTGACACGGGCGGAGGACTCGAAAAAGCTCGCGCGCGAGCAGGGCGCGACGCTCCTCTTCGGCGGCAGCGTGCTGGAGGCTGCCGACTATGTACGTTTTGTAGCGACACTCGTCAAGAGCGACGGCACCGTTGTGTGGGCCAAGCAGTTCGAAGGCCCGGCATCGGACCTCTTTGCGCTTCCGCGGGGCGTTGCCGACGAACTGGTCAAGGTCCTCAATGTCAGCGTCACGCCCGAGGCACGAGGGTGGATCGCGAAGGCGCCGGCCGCGAGCGTCGACGCCTATGCGGACTACTCGCTCGGCCGGGCGCTGCTCGATCGGCGCGACGTGCCCGGGAACGTCGACAAGGCGATCGAGGCCCTGGAGCGGGCCGTGAGGAAAGACGCCACGCTCGCGCTGGCGCACGCCGCGCTCGGCGATGCGTTTCTCGCGCGATTCAAGGACACCAACGACGCCAGTTTGATGGCGCGCGCGGTCCGGTCGACGGAGGAGGCCCTCAGACTCGAACCTGACAGCCCGAGAATCCAGGTGTCGCTCGCCGGCGTGCTGCGGGCAAGCGGCCGGATCGACCAGGCCGCCGCGATGGTGCGCAAGGCCATCGCGATCCGACCCAACGACGACGAGTCGCACCGGCTGCTGGCTCGGATACTCGAACAGCAGGGCCAGGCTGACGCAGCGGTCGGTGAGTTGCGTCAAGCCATTGCCATCCGGCCCGAATACTGGTCGAATTACTCTGCTCTCGGCGCATTCTTCTTTCGTGCCGGCCGATATCGCGACGCCACTGAGGCGTTCAAGCACGTGACGGCCCTGCAGCCGGACAACGCGTGGGGCCACCTCAACCTCGGAGCGGCCTACCAGTCGTCCGGCAAAAACGCCCTGGCGCTCGAGTGTTTTCAGCGCGCCCTCGCAATAGGGCCCGACCCCTTGGCATACTCGAATATCGGCACCATCCATTACTCGGAAGGACGCTACGACGATGCCGTGCGCGCCTACGAGGCGGCCATCCGGCTCGCGCCGCGCGATCCGGGCGCGCACAGCGCGCTCGGCGACGCGTACCTGCGGCTGGGTCGAAAGAACCCGGCGCTGGCGGAATTCAGGCAGGCTGCCGACATCAGCCGCGAGCTGCTGGGGATCAACCCGCGCGATGCGGTGCTGCTGGCACAGCGCGCGGTCTATGAGGCCAAGGCGGGTCTGTCGGCGGAGGCTATCCGGCACGCGACGGCGGCCCTCGAGCTGGGCCCTGAGAACAACGGGGTGTTGTACCGGCTTGCGGTCGTCTATTCGTTATCCGGCCGGCCGACTGACGCGGTCAGGTGGCTGAGACGGGCGGTCGAGAAGGGCTACAGCCGGCTTCTCGCCAGGCAGGATTTCGATTTGGACTCGATCAGGAAACTTCCGGACGTGGAGGCGTTGTTGCGCGAACCGCGCTGAACTCACCGCGCGGCGATGAGAACACGGTTCCGCTCTATTCAAGAGGAGGACGCATGTTGACCTGGATGTTCGGCATCGGTTTGCTCGTCGTCGCCGCGTGGGTCGTCTGGATATGGAGGAAGACGGTCTACGTGCCCAAGACTCGCAATGTCTGCGTGCTGGCGTGGGACTCCGGCCAGGGGGTCGAGATTCTCGGCGCGACACCCTCGACTCTGGACGCCACGCGGGGAGACGAGATCTTCTGGGATGTGCTCTGCAATGTGGCCGACCTGTCCGTCTCCATCGACTTCAAGGACTCGCCCCTCGAGAGCCCGAACGGCAGCCCGAAGACCACGACCAGGAAACACGGAGGCGGCAAGACCAAACCGGACAAGATCAAGAAGAGCATCCCGAACCGCACCTGCAAGTACACGATCACCGTCGGCAACGCTGTGCTGGACCCCGAGATCCGGATTCGGGACGAGGAGGAGTGCCCCTGACCGGACGGCGGCGCGGCCTGAAGGTCGCGCCGTTACCGTAGCCGGTGGGACACCATCACGCGCAGGTTGAGGAGTCCGTCATTTCGTGTTCCCGTGCTTCGCGTGATGAGCAGCGGAGAGTAGAAGCCAAAGATCTTTCGGGGTCGGGAGTCTTGTCAGCCTGGGGCATCTGAGAATGACGAAGTCGTAAGTGCCGGGCATCTGCCTGAGCCGGAGGACAATTCCGTCATCACATTCGGCCAGTGTTTGTGATTAGTCCCGACCCCTACTATCATCAGAACAGTGGGCACAATGTCGGCGAACCGGCGGGCACGCGCCTGTGTGTGGTGGAGCCTTGCGCTGTACCTCGGCGTCATCATGGCTGCGCCCAGCCTGCATCACGACTTTGCCTGCCATCAGAACTCGCCGACACACTGTTCGGCCTGCATGGCGAGTCAACTCGCCGACCACACCGGCGACCAGACCGTTCGGCTCGCCGGGATGTTCCGCGATGTGGGTGAGGTCGCTGCCATCCAGCGCGTGGCCGTGGACACGCCCCTCGTTGCCGCGACGACAGGCCGTTCGCCTCCGCCCGTCGTCTGTTGATCCAGACAGCTTCTGTCAGTTTTCGGAGTTGGCCCCCCGGAGAAGCGGAGGGACCGCCGCCGCCCCTGCCCCAGGCTGGCGGGAATGAGTGGCCCCGGCCTGTGGAGGTTCTCATGCGTCGCTCGTTGATGGCGTCGGTGTTGATGTCCGCGCTTGCGCTCGTGTCCGTCGCGTCGCCGGCCTTGGCGCAGGCGCCGGATCCCGAAGCCGTTCGGAAAGAGATCGAACAACTCCGCAAGGAGTTCGAAGAGATCCGGAGGCAATACGGGGCGCGTCTCGCCGCGCTCGAAGCGAAGGTCGCGGCGGCGCCCGCGGTCACACAGGAACAGCCCGCTGCGGCGGCAGCCGCGCAAGCCCCGGTGGTGGCCGACATCCAGCCTCAGCCCGCATCCGTGTCCGGCGGCGCCAGCGCTGGGGCGTCGAAGGTGTTCAACCCCGACATCGCAGCCATCGGAAACTTCCTCGGGTCCGTCGGCCGGAGCCCTGGCAATCCCAATCCCGGCAAGGCGCTCGAGTTGCACGAATCCGAAGTATCGCTTCAGGCCATTGTCGATCCGTACGCGCGCGCCGATTTCTTCCTGTCATTTGGCGAGCAGGGCGTGGGTGTCGAAGAGGGCTTCATGACGTTTCCGACGATTCCAGGGGGGGTGCTGCTCAAGGTGGGGAAGATGCGGGCGGCGTTTGGCAAGGTGAACGGACTGCACACGCACGTGCTTCCGTGGGCCGACCGCCCACTGGTCACGAGGAACCTGGTGGGGGGCGAAGACGGAATCAACGATGCAGGCATCTCGGTGGCCCGCATCATCCCGAACCCCTGGTTCTTTCTCGAGGCGACAGGACAGGTATTCCGGGGCGATTCGGCTGACGTCTTCCAGTCCAGCCGACGCGGCGACCTGACGTACCTCGCGCGATTGAGGGCGTACCAGGATCTCGGCGAAGCCACCAATATCGACCTCGGCGCGTCGTTGGCGAGCGGGCACAACAACGCTGGCGTGCTCGATGGCGTGGACCTCGGCAGGTTCACGACCCGGCTGTCCGGCCTGGACGCGACCCTGCGCTGGAAGCCGCTGCAGCGGTCGATCTACCACTCGTTCATCGCGCGAAGCGAGTTCGTGTGGAGCCGGCGCGAGCAGGGCGGCGGCGCGCAGTCGGCCTTCGGCTACTATGTGTCGGGCGACTATCAGCTCGGCCGCCGGTGGTTCGCCGGCGTGCGGGTCGACCGCTCCGCGCATGCCGACAACGCGGGGCACATCGACACCGGGCAGGCGCTCGTGCTGACATACATGCCGAGCGAATTCAGCGTCGTCCGCGGGATGTACAGGCGGACGCGCTACGCGCAGCAGACCCAGACGTCCAATGAATTCCTCATGCAGTTCCAGTTCGCGATTGGCGCGCACGGCGCCCATCCATTCTAGAACTGGTGGCAAAACCCGCAGGCGGGTGGCGGCGAGCGCCCTTCGACGTCGCTCAGGGCGTGGTGAGCATCGCCGAACCGCGGGGCGCCCCGCCCGCCGCGCAGGCCCGTCAGCCGTGATCGCGTTTGTCGGGCCGAGGACGGGCGGGGCTGCTCGCCGACAGGACCCGAAGAGCGGCAGATTGGGTTTTGAAACCACCGGTAGACTCTGACCGCACTTCCGTGGCAAGCGCGGACCACCCAGGACGACGGCGATGGAAGAGCGAGAAGGGGTGAGGTGGTGCGCAACGCAACTCGGGTCCAAGGGTAAGAGGCACATGCACATGACCAGGCACGTCGTGACACTCGTCGTTCTCTCTTCGCTCATGATGCCGGCGCCAATATTTGCGCAGTCGAAGCTCAATGTCGTTGCGACCACCGAGGATCTGGCCTCGCTGGCCCGCGAGGTTGGCGGCGATCGCATCAACGTCGAAGGCATCGCCAGGGGCTACCAGGATCCGCACTTCGTGGAGGCCAAGCCCAGCTTCATTCTCAAGCTGCAGAAAGCCGATCTGCTCATCGTCGTCGGCCTCGAACTCGAGATCGGCTGGCTGCCGCCGCTCATCCTGCAGAGCCGCAACGTGAAGGTGCAGGTGGGCGCCGAAGGCTACCTGGACGCCTCGCAGCGCGTGAAGATCCTCGACATCCCGACCAGCCAGATAACGCGGGCGATGGGGGATGTGCACCCGCTCGGCAACCCGCATTACTGGATGGATCCCGAGAACGGGCGCATCATCGCCAGGGAAGTCGCCGACAAGCTTTCGCAGTTTCGGCCGGGCGATCGGGCGTACTTCGAGCAGCGGCTCGCCGATTTCGACAAGCGGCTGACGGAGGCCGAGAACCGTTGGTCTGCGGACGTGGCGCCCTACAAGGGCATCAAGGTCGTGACGTATCACCGCTCGTTCCCGAACTTCGCGGAGCGGTTCGGCCTCGACATCGTCGGGTACGTCGAGCCGCGGCCAGGCATTCCACCGAGCCCGTCCCACACCTTCGAGCTGATCCAGGAGATGAAGCGCCTGAACATCAAGCTCGTGCTCGTTGAGCCGTACTTCGACCTCAAGACGCCCGAGGCTATCGGCCGTTCGACCGGGGCACAGGTGCTCGTCATGCCGCCGTCGGTCGGCGGCGTGAAGGAGGCCACCGATTACTTCGCGCTGTTCGACTACAACATCAAGCTCCTCGTCAACGCGATCAAGGCCGCCGGCGGGAAGTAGGGGACACCATGGATTCGACGATGCTGAGCTTTCTCGCGGCGCCGTTTGCCGCGAGCCTGATCCTGACGGGGATTCACGCGTATCTCGGCGTGCACGTGGTCGAGCGTGGCGTCATCTTCGTGGACCTGTCTCTCGCGCAGATCGCGGTGCTCGGCGCGACGCTGGCGCTGGTGCTCCAGGCCGGTGAAGGGCACACGCCGCTCGTCTACTGGATGAGCCTCGGCTTCACCTTCATCGGCGCGGTGGTGTTCGCGACGGTGCGGACCCACAAGTCGCGCATTCCGCAGGAGGCCGTCATCGGCATCTGTTACGCGGTCGCGTCGGCGGCGTCGATCCTGGCGATGAGCAAGGCGCCATCGGAAAGCGAACACCTCAAGGACATGCTGGTCGGCAACATTCTGGCGGTGTCGTGGGAGAAGGTGTTCCAGACCGCGCTGCTCTATGCGGCGATTGGGGCATTCCACTTCATGTTCCGGAAGAAGTTCCTGGCCATCTCGGTCAATCACGGGCGGGCCGAGGAGACCGGGCTGAACGTCCGGCTCTGGGACTTCCTGTTCTACGCATCGTTTGGCTTCGTCGTCACGTCATCAGTGTCGATCGCCGGCGTGCTGCTGGTGTTCTGCTACCTGATCGTGCCGTCGGTGGCCGCCATGCTCTACTCGGAACGCATCGGCACGCGCCTGGCGATTGGATGGACGATGGGGACGGTCGTGTCGGCGGTGGGCGTGTACCTCTCGTTCATCCTCGATTTTCCGACCGGTGCGACCATCGTCTGCACGTTCGGCGTGGCGCTGGTGATCATGGCCACGTTCCGGCCGTTGATCCTGAGGGCCGCGCGATGACAGCGGACCTCATCGGGCAGGTCGGGCGGTTCCACCAAATCCACCGTACGCGGATCGGGCGGGTCGGCGTTCGTGGCGAACAGGCGTGGGGAGGTCATTGTGGCTGGTAGCGCCACGGCGAAGGCTGATGTCAGGGTCGACACGTCGCGGGCTCGACGTGTGACGTGGCGTTGGATGGGTCTGCTGCTGGCCAGGCTGCTGATGGACGCCGCCCTCATCGATGCCGGCGTCGAAACGTGGCTGAGCGGGTCGCCGGCTCGCTTGTGGGTGGCGGTGCCCATCGTTTTCTATCTGGTGCTCAGCCTCTGGGCCCTGACACAGGGCGCGCGGCTCGCGGCGCCAGGGATCGTCACTCAGACGCCAGCGGCGTTCTATCTGTTTCTGGGGATTCTCGTGTTACTCACACAGGAACGAGCGGGGCTGGGCGTCGGCGTCGTCATGTTCAAGCAGTCGATGCCCGTCATCCTGACGACGACCGCGCTGTTGATTACGGTGCTCGCGACGCTGCGCATGGCCACTTTGCGCGGGCTGGCCGTGTGGTCCAGGATCATCATCCTGGCGCTCGGCGCCTACGCCGTCGCCGCATTCGCGCAGGGTCTTATGCGCGGCACGCCGTTCCCCGACCTGCTGCGCGGCCACAGCGAGTGGCAGCGCGTGCCCTACTGGTTGCAGGGGGCGTTTCTGGGCGCCGCCGTGCTCACCCCGCTCGCCTTGACTCGAGAGCTCATCGTCAGCATGAGAGTGCTCGCCCTGCGCGGCCACCTCCGATGGATGGTGGTGTTCTTCCTCGGCGTGTGGATCGCCATCAACGGGCTGTAGAGAATTGGGGACGAGCCTATTTGACGGTGGCGGGCGGTCGTCGATGCCTGGTGGCGCGTTCGTACGCGGCCGCGAGTTCGAGCAGGCGACGATCGTCCCACATGCGTCCCAGGAGCGAAATACCCACCGGATACCGGCCGCCGATGAAACCCGCGGGCACGGTGACCTGCGGCAATCCCGATGCCGCGCTTTCCTCGCATGTGCCCGGTTCGGATCCGTAGCGCTCCAGCCCGCCTTCGTGTGTGTGCGGTCGCGCCTGATTGGCGGGATAGAGCAACGCATCGAGCTTCTGCTGCTCGAGTAGATCGACAAAGATCTGGCGGAAGGTCTCGCGACTCTCGAAGAACTTGCGTGTGGCCTCGTCCAGCGCCGCGCCTGCCGGCATGGCTGCCAGCGCGCCTTCCAGTCGTCTGGCGCTGACGGGCGCCAGTTTTCCCGACGCGAGCAGGTCCTGAATGGTCAACACCTTGTCGCCAGGTTTGGATCCGCGCGACAGATACGCCGTCCATCCTGCCTTGAGCGATCCCGGTGCGGCCCCACGGGCGGCGGCGTACTTCGCGTCGTAGTCGGGGATTGCCACGTCGACCACGGTCGCGCCCGCAGCCTGAAGTTCCTTGATCACCCTTTCCATGTTCGCGGCGACTTCCCGTTCGCCTGTGAAGCCCACAAACCGCTGGCGCAGCGCACCGATGCGCTTGCCCTCGAGCGTGGCCGTCGCGAGGCCCTGAGCGAACGATCCCGAAATGTGCGAGGCGGCATCGGCCGTCGCCGGATCTTCCGGGTCGGTGCCGGTGACGAGATCGAGAGCCAACGCGATGTCCCGCACGGACTTCCCCATCGGGCCCACCGTGTCGTTGAAGGTATTGAGCGGCATGACGCCCGCCCGGCTGGTCAGCCCACGTGTGACGCGAATGGTTGCGAGCGCCGCAAACGCGGCGGGATTAGAGAGCGAATTGCAGGTGTCGGTGCCAAATCCGAGGGCAGCCAGGCTGGTGGCGACGGCGGTGGCACTGCCGCCGCTGGATCCCGCGGTGCTCAACGACTGGTCGTAGGCGTTACCGACCGTGCCGCCAACAGTGCTGATGCCAAAATCTCCAAACGGAAATTCATCGAGGTTCGCCTTGCCGAGCACGACGGCGCCGCCCTGCTTCATGCCCGCCGCGACGCGGGAATCGAGGCGCGGGTGATGATCGAGCAACGCGCGCGAACCACCGGTGGTGGGTAGTTCAGTGGCGTCGATGTTGTCCTTGAACACCACGGGAACGCCGTGGAACGGACTGCGCACGCGGCCGGCTGCACGCTCGGCATCACGCTGGCGCGCATCGGCAATGGCGAGCGGGTTGACCGACAAGAGCGCTCGAAAGGTCGGGCCATTGCGATCGTAGAGCGACAGGCGCGCGAGGTACTCACGCGTGATGTCTTCTGAGGTCGTCTCACCGCGCGTCATCGCATCCTGCAGTTGCGCGACGGTCTGCTCGAACACAGTGAACGCCTTCGGCGGGGCCTGCGCCGGCAGGTTCCAGTTGACGATCTGCGCTCGCTGGCGTGGCGTCAGCCCCTTGAGGTCAGGCTCCTTCGTCAGCTGTCGCGCCAGGTCGGTGACACGCGTGATCTCGGATCCGGCTGCAGGTACTTTCGCATCTGCGCCGCTGTAGACCGCTTCGCCCGTAACCAGGGCATCCTTGAACGGGATCGGGTAGCCGCCTCGTGGGTCATAGACCTCGCTGAGGCCTTTGACGACGAAGGTGACGAGCGCGGCGGTCTGACCTGGCCGCAGTAGAAGCGTGAACACGTACCCGATGTGCGCCGAATCGTAGCCGGGCCACTTGTCCACGAAGGGATCGGCATACATGTCTCCCACCGACGTCATCAAGCCGGAGGCTTTCGACCCGAGGACATGCGCAGAGGGTCCGTGTCCCGAAGGCCCTTGCAGGGGATTGGCCACGCCGCGAGCGTTCTGCATCACGGTGACGAAACTATCGGTGAGATCAATCTTCTGATCCCCATTGGACGTGGTCGCCACCGCCACCCGTCCGCCATCGTCGAATGCGCCGGACGCGCCGCCCCACGCCACCTGCACGGTGCGTTCTTCGTCGGTGCTGTTGGTGAAGCTGTCGAAATAGCGCAAGTAGCTGGTGTCTTTCGATGTCGCGACCGCGCGAGCGATCACGATGCCGTCCTGCAGCACGGGAGTGATCGAGTCGAATCGCCCGGCGCCATCGTGGTGGAGGCCGAACCCTTTGAGGTACACGTTCCGCGACAGCAGCGAGTTGTCGGCCCGCCGGACCTGCAGCTTCAAGTAGCCGAACCCGTTGAATGGATTCGCGCGTCCTCCGGTGGCGATGCCCCCGCTGTCTTGCGCCCACGCGGAGGTGTCTTGAATATCCCAGAACTGCCCGTCGGCAGAGGGCACACGTGTGATGGCGCCGGCGTCAACGATCATCAGCGCCGCGACAGTGGCGGCGAGCAACGCGAAGGCAACATGCCGGCACGCCCGCTCGAGCATGACAGCTTTGTCTTCGGTCCGTCGTGATTGTCTTCCTGGCATACGAATTCCCTCATCTCCATCGTCGGACCTTTGGCGAGCCTGATCGTCATCCGACTGGCCGGCCTGAGGGCCTGCCCTGCAGAGCGTCGGGCACAGGCACGGAGGCGCCGGCGAGCAGCCGGACGAGGCGCTCGTAGTGGCTGCCTTTCCAGTAGATGCGCGAACAGCCCGGACAGCGCTGGAACTGGTCGAACGCCTCCCGGCTCCGCGCCGGCACCAGGTGGGCAATCGCGCGTTTCTCCACTTCATCGAGAGGACTGTTGCAGCGCATGCAGCGGCTGAAGGGGCGCGCGAACCGGCGCAGATCGAAACGGGCCACCACCTCGGCGAGCTGCCGTTCCGGGTTCGTCTCGCGCACGAGGTAGCCGTGGGTGACGGCGCGGCGCTGGAGCACGCCGCGATCTCTCGTCAGGATGGCGCGTCGCTCGCGGGCGGCCGTGGCCGCCAGTTCGGCGTCGCCGATGTCATTCCGGTACAGGCAATCGAAGCCCGCCAGCCTGAGCCAGGCGGCCAGGCGTCCCAGGTGGGCGTCGAGGACGAAGCGCGGGTCGCGGAGCGGTTCCGGCCTCACCCGCGACACCGGGGCGATGTCGAACGACTCGAAGACGGGATACGCCGCGATGCGGTCGCCGTCGGCTACGAGATAATCGAAGCCCACCGCCTCGCCGTTGGCCAGCAGGAGGTCCACCGCGGTGTGGGGAACGCCCAGCCCCTCGATCAGATCCTTGATCGACACGCGCCCGTCCCAGTGATGGACGAAGGCGACCTGCCGCCGGCTCGCGGGCAGGAAGTCGTTCAGCTCGGCGTAGAAACGAAGGGTGGCGACCACCGGGACGAGTGTACCACCGCGAAATCGGGTCGGGCCAACCCGTCTTGCAGGGACGGCAGCGCGTCCTGCCAGCGCCCGAAGTGCCCGTTGGGCGAGATCCTTGGCCTGCTCGTCGCGGGAAAGCCGCAGCAGGGCCTGGCGCAATTGCGGGGCCAGGATTGCTGGCAGAGAACGACTCTCCGGCGCTTCCACGCGCAGGGTCTGAATACCGGATCCTTCTGCGTCATTCCTCATCCGATCCAGCAACACCGTCTTGCCCACCCCTCGAAGTCCCACCATCAAGAGGCTCTTTGTGGGCAGACATCTGCGCACGCGCTCGATGGCGATACGAACGGTTTCCCGTAGCTCATCTCGTCCGGCGAACCAGCGGACTATATCAGTACCGATCCGCGTTCCGCGAGCAGCGACGAGTACTCCGCCTTCGAGTCGTCCGAGAGGAGCGACCGCGTGACGAGCCCCTGCGTGTCACCGAGCGCACTGGCCATCTCGCCGAGCACGCGCTCGATCACTCGAGGCCTGAGGCCGCAGTACTGACCGTACTGAACCCAATCAGCCCGCTTCAGATGATCTTGCTTGCCGGCCACTGGCAGGGCGAGGGGGTCGTCCGGGATCACCAGGCGGGTGCAGACGAGATCGTAGGCCGGAGAGAGTTGATAGGTGTTGTCGGGACCGGCGAGCAGCGAGAAGTTCTTCAAGTGCATGTCGCCGTTGCCGGTCAACCACGACACCACCACGAGGCGAAACAGCTTCAGCAGTTCGATCAGGGGTTCGCTCGCGTACCTCTTGACCAGCTTCGCACAGAGTTCAGCGGAGCCGTCGTACTTCTCCTTCGCCGGCTTCACGGCCAGCTGACAGAAGTCCTCCTGTCGGAGCTTCCCTCCTTCCGGCGGTCTGTCGAAGCGGCGGACCAGATAGGCCAGCGAGTGGTCGGCGAGATGGATCAGGCCACAGTTCGGAATCTCGACGCCGAACACCTCGGCCAGCCGCATCGTGAGCAGTTCGTTCTGGGGGAGTTCGGGATACGCGGCTGACTGTGGCTTGAGGATGTACTGGCTCCGGCCAAGCGCCACCTGGAGCGTTTGCTTGTCAGACGCCATCCCGTCAAGCTGATTGTTCCCGGTCGGGAATTATTGCGCAGCACAACACCCGGTCCCCCAGTACGTGGTGCGTGGTCAACGAGGCGGCACGCTCGCACCGCGGTGGAGACTCATCGTGCCGACTTCGTTCGTTCAAGACGGAGCAGTAGATGAGCCTGACCTTCCTCGAACGGTGCTACGCTGACACGGTTCACCAGGTTGACGTCCTCGAGAAGGTCGTTCGTCTGGGCGAGGTGGCTGCTGACGTTGGGCGCCAGGTCAGTCGATGACGATTTTCACACAGCAACCGTGCCTGCCCGGGTTCGATCGCCCGGTGATGGTAGGCGCGGGCCAGACAAACCGCGATCCGAACGCGGGGCCGCTTGCCACCGACGACGCCGGGGTTCCGGTACTCCCCGGCCAACTGGCGCTCTTCACCGCAGAGCGCGAGCTGCTCGGCCTCATGTACGCCGCCATCGGCCGAGGGCGCTTCGACGAGGCGCTCGGGCATCGTGACGCCCTTGTTACGCGGGAGGGTCCTTCGAAGGACACGCGCGAGTTCGCCGTGCTCGACCGGTTCGGCGTTCCGACGTTCTGGACCCGTCCGCCCGGAGAGATCCTTCGCGACTGGTTGCCGCTCGAGCGCGACTCCAACGTCAGCGTCGTCGTGCTAGCACTGCTCCGTGACGGCCTGTTCGTCCGGCTCCTCGAAACCCACGAACCCGCCGCACTCGTGCGCGACGAGCCCGCGGTCCTCGGCCCCCTCGTCAACTTCCTATCTACGGCCGGCATTGACGCCGACCTCGATCCCGCCGCGTTGCTCCGCGATGCGCTCTTGGCTGGCCACACGCCGGCGCCCAACGACTTCGACGACCCGGCGTTCGTCGATCTGCTCGCCGAGAATCGCGGTCCCGGTTGGCTGGCCTGCGTCGGTGCGCTGCGTCGGCTTTGGCCGGTGCCGTCGGCCGGCGCCCCCGAGTTGGCTGTGCCGCTTCCGCCTGTGCCGGATGACGATGAGGAGCGCGGGCGTCAGTTCTGGACGTGCCTGCGCCGGACGATCGCGTGCGGCCGCGAGGATCCGATCGGTGCGGAGGCGAGGAAGCGCATGAAGCAACTCGAGGCGGATCTTCATGCGCAGTTCATGCGGCAGGGCCTCCGGAGAGAGTGAACGGGATCAGCCGGACCTGAGCTCACGCTCTCGAGCGCTGGAGTCAGCTCCTTCCTGAAACAAATCCATGGCCATATCTGTTTCAGAACTGACATGGCCAAGCGACCGCAACCCATTGAAGAAATAGATCTGAGACAGGATCCGCGGACGACATCGACGCTGCGTGGCGCGTTGCGAGACGCCGAGGGACAACAGCCCGGCGTCGTCACCCGATCTGTCGTCGCGCCGAAACGAACCGCCTGGCGGGCAGCTGGGACCGGACCAACACGGTTTCCCGCGCCCGCTCCACCAAAAGCGGGTCGCACCCCAGAACGATGAACGCCGCGTGCGACACGTACGCAAATCCGAACAGCCCCAACAGGTTCAGCTTCTCCCGCATCTGCTCTTCGGGCTTTCACGCCCGCGAGAGGCTCTGATCGAAAGCCATCGTTAGGAACGAAGGGCGGTCCCTCGCGATGTCGGCCAGTTCCTCCCCATACAAATACTTTGGGTTCTTCCCAGGGCGTTTCATCTTCACACCGGTGTCCGGGTCCAGGAACAGGTGACCCTCACCTTTGCAGGCCCTGAAGTAGTCGGTTCGGTCCGTCGTGGATGACAGGCGTTCTCGGGTGACCAATCGGACGCCCAGGAACCTTGCGAACGCCGTTGCGCGTTCGTCATCGACCTTGTCCGTGAACATCGGGTGCGCCGACCAAGGACCGAGATCGGCCGACAGCCACGCCAGAAGTGATTGCTTGACGATGTCGTACGAGTCGCCAAAGTGTTGTGGATGCATCTGGCGCGAGCCTCCTGTGCTGACTCAAGGCCCTGATCTCCGAGGCGGTGGCCGAAGCGGTGCTTCAGGCATTCTGCGTGGTGTGCGGCGTGCATGCGCGCGACCTGGGCGTCGGGACGTTCCGGACCAAGTCGAACCCCGTGATGGCGGACGCGGTGCAGGGGATCTGCAAGGGGATCTACGGCAGCGTTGATGGGCCGCTGGAGATCACCGTGCTCGCAAACTGGTACCCGCCACGGGGGTTGATGAGCGGTGTGTGCGCGGCGTCAGGCCAGCGACGGTTCTACCGGTACACCTCTCGTCGGTGACCGACCTTCAGGACGAGGATGAGCAAAACGTCGTCGTGGATCTCATACAGCACGCGGTAGTCCCCGACGCGCAGGCGGAAGACGCCCAACTCGTTGGTGAGCGCTATGACTCCGGGCGGACGTGGGTTGTCTTGAAGGGAGAGCAGTCGCTTATCGAGCCGTTTCTGAACGTCCCTGGGCAACGCCAGGAAGGCGCGCTCGGCAGAAGGCTTGAAGACGAGGCGGTAGCGCCGCACCTACACGAGTCCCGCCTTCCGGCGGACCTCCTCGTATGGGACGGTCCCGGATTCTTCACGGGCGGTCCGAGCGGCCTGCGCGTCGAGGCGGTCTTCGAGGTCTTCGAGGAGTTCGAGGTCTTCAACCGACACCAGCGCGGCGACCGCCTTCCCATGTCGTTCGAGGACGATGCGCTCGCCCTTGAACGCCACGCGGTTGACCGTGTCGGAGAATGCGTCGCGGACGGTCGTGGCAGGGATGCGGGTCATGGTCCACTCTGTACGTTGCGTACGTTTCGTACACAGTATCCGGGAGATGCTCGTCTGGAGTCAAGCCAACGGTCGGCAGCGGCGGTCGGCAGCGGCCCAGCCCCCCGGCGGCGTCGCCATCCGGCGGACTCCCGGGCCACCTGGTACGGTCCACCTCAACTGGTCCGACATTCCACCGCCGAGAGACATCATCCGCGCTCGCCGCGATGGACACCTGGTCCGGATTCCCAAGCCAGTCTTGGTCATCACCAAGTTTTAGTAGCGCCACGGCCAATGAAAGCATCCTTTCATCGCCGCCAGCCATGAGCCAGAAGCACCGCGCCGGCAGATTTTTCACCCAGTAGTCGGGCCCCGACGGGTTTGCCTCGTTTCTTCCTGCGCGGCTGCCGCCTGAGCCGTCACTTCGCTTCACGCCGGCCCTGCAGGACCGGCTCGAGTCCGCCAACCGAGGAGTTCTTCCTCATGACGGATCTAGCGCTTCACCACGGAGACGCTCAGCTGCGACGGGTACTGTTTGGAATGGTGCACCACGTTGTGGGCCACCACGCCCTTGACCTCGTCGTAGTTGTTGCCGCCGCTGTTCAGGTTGCGGTCGAACCGCGGGAAGTTGCTGCTCGACACCTCGATCCGCAACCGGTGCCCCGCCTCGAAGTAATTGCTCGTCGTCAGCGGCTGCAGCGTCACCTTGTACACCTTGCCCGGCTCGATCCACACCAGCGGCTTGTCGTAACCGTCGCGGTAGCGCATCCGCTGCACCGACTCGTCGAGGTTGTATGCGCGGCCGTCCGGGTAGACGTCGATAACCTTGACCGTGAAGTCCGTGTCCTTCGCGTCCGACGACACGTAGAGCGTCGGCACGATCGGCCCGCTCACCTCGATCCCCTCCTTGAACGGCTCGGACGTGAACACGAGGATGTCCGGCCGCGTCTCCATCTTGCGCTGGTCGAATGCCCCCGCGGTGATGGCCGTGCCCGTGCAGCAGACGTTGCCTCCGTACGAGGGGACGGGGCTCGCGGGGTCGTAGGTGAACGAGTCGGGTCTGTCCACGGCGGGCGGCGCCGCCGCCAGCGCGCCGTCCCCGTCCATCGTGTTGGCCTTGCCCCCGCTCGAGAGGAAGAACGTCAGCGGCTGCGCGCCGCGCGGTGGCCAGGTGTCGGAGGTCTGCCACTTGTTGAGGCCCATCGTGAAGTAGGTGACCTTCGCCCGCCTGTCGGACGTGCCGTTCGCCTCGCCTTTCAGGAAGCGGTCGAAGAAGCCGTAGACGATCTCGTTGTAGTCGAGGCGGGCGTCGCCCATGGGTCGCTCGCCGACCACCAGGTTCTCGGGCGTGCGCGTGTACCCGCAGTGGGTGACCGGCGCGATGACGGCCCACTGCTCGTCGGCGACGGCGCCCTTCGCGGCCGTCCGGACGTGGTTGTACAGCGCGAGGTTCGGGCCCACCGACACGTCGTACCACGACATGAACCACAGTCCCGGCACGTTGAGCGGCATGTCGTCGTGGTAGAGGCCTCCCTTGTACCAGGCGGGGTCGTTGGGCGTTCGCTGGATCATCCGGCCGCCCGTCGGGACCGGCATGGCGTCCGCGAAGATCCCGCGCGGGCCGTCCACGGCCGTGAAGATGTCCTGCACCGGCAGGTGCCAGAGCGCCTGGGACCAGTCCACCGGCGTCATCTGAGGCGCCAGGTCGAACCATTTCGAGGCGCGGACGAGTTCTTCCTGCGACGTGCCCGGCGGGAACATGGGGCGCACCTGGTTCTGCTCGCCGTAGAGCCACGCGATGAAGAGCATCTGCACCGCGCCCCCGCGATACCAGTTGCCCTGCTCGTAGTACGGCCCCACCCGCCCGACGCCGGCGCCGAACCCCTGGACGTTCATGGCCGCGTACGCCGGGTTGCCGAGCGCCGCGACGCCCATCTGGTATTCCGCGGTAGACGAGCACCCGGTCGTCCCGACCTTGCCGTTGGACCACGGTTGCGAAGAGATCCAGGTCAGCGTGTCGTCACCGTCCGTGCGCACCGAGTCGAGGATGTCGTAGTTCCCCTCGGAGAAGAAGTGGCCGCGTTCGTTCTGGATCACGTAGGCGTAGCCTCGCTTCACCGCGGTCAGGGCGGTCGCCATGTCCGCCGGCACCCCGTTGCGCACGTCCCAGTAATTGAAGTTGTAGGGCGTGCGGACCCAGATCGTCGGGACCTTCTTCGACCCGTCCTTCGGGCGGTAGACGTCGGTGGCGAGCCGCACGCCGTCGCGCATCCGCAGCATCACCTTCCGCTCGACGACCGCGACCGACTGCAACTCCTTCTCCGTCTCCCAGCGCTGCGCGGACTGCTGCGGGGTCAGACCGGAGCGCTGCGCGATCACGGTGGTGGCGGCGGCGAACAGCGTCGCGACGGCCGAGGCGACAACCAGCTGGCGAATGGATCTGTTCATGCTGCGGCCCCGTGAGTGAGGCAGGAAATGGCTTGCGATGCTCATGATGGATATCCGCCAGTTTACATCAATCCGATCCAGAGATCCTTCGAGCGAACCGAGGGCTGCGCCGCCCGGGTTCTCGCGGGATGCCGCTCCCCGGTCATCGGGCTCAAGGGCCCGAACCGGAATGTCCAGACGCCGGGCTTCACACGGCGATAGTGCATCGCGGCGAGCCAACCGTCTGCAGGATCTTCCACTGGCGAGTGATTTCGGTATTGCGTTCGACCGTATGGCGCCTCCGGGTTCTCGTGCAGTGAGAGCCTGCACGATTTCCCTGCCGGATGGACCCCGCCTGTCATACCCGCCGATTACAGTTGGCGACATGGACCTTCAAACAATCACCCAATCGCTCGAATTCGGCCCGGTCAGCGGCGCGGCCAACCTGACGATGTAGCCGCTGTTGTTCGATCCGGACGCACGGCGAACGCCATGCCGACCAGGGCGCCATCTGGAGCGACATCGACGCCAAGGCGGAGCGGATGGCGGCGCCCTCGCCCACGCGTGCCGCAGCGGCGATGTACGAGCAGGCCCGAGCCGACCTCGACGCGTTCCAGGCCGTGGGCTTTGGCGAGGACCTGCGCCTTCGCTCGCCGCGAATCGCCGGCGCCGCGCTGGCGGTCGACCAGCAGTTGGTGCACTTGCTGGCATACGCGTGCTGAGGGCGGTTAGAGGGTGATGCTATCATCGCCGGGTTTAGAGGTGTGGGCGGTCATGGCAATGGCCGCCCGCGCCATCTCCTGCATGAGGGAGGCTCGATGAGTACCGACCCGTTCGTCACCCAACTCGCGGACGTCTGCCGCATTGAGCGCACCCGCGCGAAGTGGGTGTTCGTGCCGAGGCACGCGATTGGCCTGACGCTCGGCGACCGCCTGGCCCGCGAGGGGTGCGACTGGGCGAACCTGCGCTTCAGCACTCCACTCGACATCGCCATCCGCATGGCGGCGCCGTTCCTGCTCGAGCGGGGGATTGATCCTTCAGAAGAGCCTCTCGGGCCTGCGCTGATGATGCGCCTGCTCCTCGACCTGCCTGACACCCACGACTACTTCCGGCCGATGGCCGAGCACACGTCGATGGCCGACGCACTCTGGCGGACGGTGCGCGAGCTGCGCTACGCCGGAGTGGGCGCGAGAGACCTCGCGGCGAGGCCCTTCAGTGCAGCGTCCGACAAACAGGCCGAACTGATCGCATTGCTGGCCGCCTACGAGGGCTATCTCGAGACGAACCACCTCGCCGACATGCCGATGGTGTTCGAGGAGGCTACGCGACATCCGGGCTGGTGCTCGATTGCGTCCACGGACATTGTCATCGAACTGCCCGACACGCTGTGGTCTCCGCTCGTCCGCCGGTTCCTCGATACGCTTCCGGGACAGCGGGTTCTGGCACGCGCCCCAATCCTGCCCGAGGTTCCGATTCCATCCAGGGCTGACGCGCTGGCCGCGTCCGTCGTGCGTGTGGACCTTCACACGACGACTGATGCCGGGCGGTTGCGCTACCTTCAGTCGCCCCGCAGCGCCGGGAAGGCCAAAGGCGACGGGACGCTGGACCTCTTCCATGCGGGCGGCCGCGACGCCGAGGTGGACGAGGTATTCCGCCGGATCCTCGCGAGCGGCTTGCCCCTCGACCAGGTTGAGGTGGTCTGCGCATCGGTCGCGTATACCCTTCTGGTCCGGGAGAAGGCGACGCTGCTTGACTGGGGCGTAACGCTGGCCGCCGGTGTCCCCGCCACAATGGCGCGCCCGGGCCGGCTGCTTCTGCGTTTCTTCGACTGGGTGGCCAGCGACTTTGCCGCGCGCGACCTGCGCCGTCTTCTCCAGTCCGGGGACTGCGCGCCTCGGGCATTTGAAGACACCGATACGGGCGTCTCTCCGGGCCAGGCGGCGCGGTTGCTGCTGAAGGCGGAGGCCACGTGGGGCCGTGAGACCTACACACCCGCGCTGACGCGGCTGGCGGAGAAGTACGAACGCCGCGCGAGCGACGGCGAACTGAGCGATGAAGACCGCGCATGGAATGTGCGGAAGGCCGCGCAAACCACCACGCTGCGTCAGTGGGTCGAGAGTGTGCTTGCCAGCGTGCCGGAGCCAGGCGGCGCAGGTGCCGGCGTGGTGCCGCTGACCTCGCTCGTCGAGAGCGCCCGGACCTTTCTCGAGGCGAACGCCGGGAGAGCCAGCGCGCTCGACGCGATCGCGTACGTTGCGGTTGGGGATGCGCTCGCCGACCTTCGAGCGATGGGCCATCACTGCTGCGATCTCGCGACCGGCCTCAACTATCTGCGCGAACGTGTCACCTCGCTCACTGTGGGCCGCGACCGGCCTCGCCCTGGCCGTCTGCACGTCTCCACGCTCGCCGACGCCGGCTTCGACGGCCGTCGCCTGGTCTTCGTCGTCGGCCTGCAAGAGGGCGGCGTCTTCCCGACGGCGGTCGAGGACGCCGTCCTTCTCGACGAGGAGCGCACGGTCATCGCCCCCCTGCTTCGCACGTCTGCGCAACGTCAGGACGAAGCGGTCTTCGCCGCGCGCTCTCGCTTGGCCGCGATCGGCGCGTCTGCTGAGCGCGTCTGCCTCAGCTTCTCGTGCCGCGATACGCGCGACTTCCGCGAGACGTTTCCCTCGTGGATCGTCCTGCAGGCATTCCGGCTAATGAGGGGCGACCCCGCGCTCAACTACGAGGATCTCGGGGTGTGGCTCGATGAGCCGGTGTCCGCGGTCCCGGCGTCGGCCGCCCGGGCGGTGAGCGACGCGGGCTGGTGGCTGGCACACACCAAGGCCACGAGCACGGCGCGTGACGCGATCCTCCGCGCCTACCCTTTGCTCGAACGCGGCATTCACGCCGAGAACCAGAGGGCGTCGGACGCGTTCACCGAGTATGACGGATACGTCGCCATCGCCGGCCCGGTCCTCGATCCCAGCCGCTCCGGGCGTCGGGTCTCCGCCACGACGCTCGAGAGCGCCGCAAAGTGCCCGCTACGCTACTTCATGGAACAGGGGCTGGGGGTGAAGGCCATCGAGGAAGGGCGGCCTGACGATGATGCCTGGCTCGATCCCGCGACGAAGGGGACCGAACTGCACGCAATGTTCGCGCGCATCATGCGCGCCACCCGCGCAGAGAGACGGAAGCCCAGCTTGGCGGTGGACCGCCGGCGTCTGCGCAAATGGGGCCACGAGCGGCTCGACGAACTCCGCGCGGAGATGCCACCGCCTTCCGACGAGGTCTTCGCGCGCGAATCGCGCGAGTTCCTCGACGACCTCGACGCGTTCATAGAGGCCGAGTGCGAAGGGCTCCATGGAGAGGGTCCGCTCGGCTTCGAGGTGTCGTTCGGGTTTCCGCTCGACGACGACGAGGAGGAACCACTGGCGAGCGCGGAGCCGGTCGTGGTCGACCTGGGCGACAAGCGGCGGATCGCGCTGCACGGGCGGATCGACCGCATCAACCGCGTCGGACCTGTTGAATACGAGGTAGCCGACTACAAGACTGGCGGTTATTGGCGGGACGACTGGGACGGGCACTTTGCGGGAGGCACCCGCCTGCAGCATGCCCTCTACGGCGTGGCCGCGGCGACCTTGTTGAAGTCGCGCGACCCCAAGGCGCGGGTTGTCCGGGGCGTGTACCTGTTTCCCGCGGTGAAGGGGTATCGGCGCAGAAAGGTCATCCCCGCGCCATCGAAGGCGAAGCTCGCCAGCGTGCTGCGCGACCTGGCGGACGTCCTCGGCAACGGCGTGTTTGTGTCGGCCGACACCGAGGATCGGTGCAAGTGGTGCCAGTTCGCGGCCGCCTGTCATGCACAGGATGTCAGCTGCGCCAAGAGCAAGATCGAAGGCGACGCCGGCACGGCGCTCGAGCCCTACCGCCGCCTGAGAGGCAACCATGAGTAAGCCGCGCAAGACGCCACTCGATCAACCGGTGCGCGACCGCCTGGTCTCCGACTTCGACACGAACTTCCTGATCGAAGCGGGAGCCGGGTCAGGGAAGACCCACAGCCTCGCGATGCGCATGGCGGCGGGCATCGCGGCCGGCACGTACACCGTGGAGCATCTGGCCGTGGTCACCTTCACGCGCAAGGCCTCTGCGGAACTGCGCGGCCGGTTTCAACTGGCGGTCGAACAGCGACTGAGCAAGAAGCCGCCTGCCGCGGAACGCGAGCGGCTCGAGACCGCGCTCGCGGGGATGGAGCGGCTGTTCGCCGGGACCATTCACGCGTTTTGCGCGCATCTCCTCCGCGAGCGGCCAGTGGACGCGCGGGTGGCGCCCGGCTTCGAAGAACTGAGCGACATCGACAACCTCGAGCGTCAGCGCCGAGCCTGGCGCGACTTCGTCGTCGAGGCCCGATCCCGCGGTCTCCGGCCGATGCTCGACCTGCTCGACGCGGGCATTCGTCCCCAGGATCTCTACGGCCCGTTTGCCATCGCGTGCGAACACGAGGACGTTCGGTTCGAGATGGGATCCGGCGAGGCGCCGGATCCAAAGCCGGTCTGGAAGGCCGTTGAGAAGTTCTGGAAAGAGCTGGCGGCGCTGAGGCCGCCCGAGTTTCACGAGGCCACCACCTGCCCGGTCCAGCAGCGGTTCGACGAGTTCGAAGGCCGGCTTCGCCTGGCGCGCCGGGAGCAGTTGGCGTCGCTCGCGAGCTTTCTCAAGGCGTGGGGGAATCCAAAGGTCACGCAGAAGTTCTGGGGCAAAGAGGTGGGGCGGGACCCGGCCATTGGGAAACAGGTCGCTCAGCTCGTGGCCGAATTCCAGGCAGGGGTGATCGAGCCGTTCCGGTTGACATGGCGAGCCTACGTCCATCGGCTGGCGATGGCGGTGTTGGTCGAAGCGCGGGACTTCTACGCCAGGGCGCGCCGCCGCGAGAACGTGGTCAACTACGTGGACCTGCTGCGGGTGACCGCCGGCATGCTGCGCTCGCGGCCGCTCGTCCGCCGCGCGCTCCAGAAGAAGTATCAGCGCCTCTTCATCGACGAGTTTCAGGACACCGATCCGATCCAGGCGGAGATCTTCCTGATGCTCGCGGCGGACGAAGATGATGTGGTGGCGTCCATCGATCCGTTCGCCGTTCCGCTGCGCCCGGGCGCGCTCTTCGTGGTCGGCGACCCGAAACAGTCCATCTTCCGCTTCCGCCGGGCCGACATCGACATCTACAACCGCGTCGCCCAGCGCATCAAGGCCACCGGCGGCGAGGTCCTCGCGCTGACGGCCAACTTCCGATCGTTGCCGAAGGTGTGCGAACTCGCAAACACGGTCTTCCCGCCGCTGTTCGCGGGTTCGCCGTCCCCGTACTCGCCGCCGTTCGAGAAACTCGATCCGGTGCGCGCGGAGTCCGAGTGCCCGGAGGGACCGCGTGTTGCAAAGCTCACCGTCCCGGACGCTGGCAAGGGTACGGCGTCTGTGGAAGAGGAAGCCAGGCGTATTGCGGCCTACGTCCGGGCCGAGGTCGCCGGTCAGCGCCGCACCTTCGGCGACTTTCTGGTGCTGACCAGGCAGAAGCCTCGTTTGCGGATTTTCGCCGAGGCATTCGACACGCTGGAGATTCCCGTTGACGTCAGCGGCGCCGGGCTGTTCTGCGAGTCAGCCGAAGTCCGCGCGTTGGCCTTGCTCCTCAACGCGCTGGCGGATCCGCTCGACTCCGTCTCGCTGGTTGGCGTGCTGCGCGGCCCGCTATTCGGTCTCAGTGATCCCGAGCTGTTCCGTTACCGCCAGGCCGGCGGGCGCTTCGAGCTGTCTATCCCACTACCCGAGGCGGCCGACGATGCCCAGGCGACGGCGCTCGAGGCACAGTTCGGCCCCGTCCTGGCAGCCATGCGCCAGTTGCAGGCGATGTGGCGCAGCACACGCGCCCTGCCGCTGGCGGCGGCCGTTGCGCGTATCCTCGAGGAGACCGGCTGGCTCGCGTTGGCGGCGACCACCCCTGGGGGCGCGCGCGCCGGGCACCTGTTGCAGGCCATCGATCGCGTGCGGGAGGTGGTGGAGGAGGGCGGCGGCCTGGTCGAAGCGGCTGAGGCTCTCAACGAGGAAGATGAGTCGGGCGAGTCAGAAGCGATGCCGCTGGAGCCAGGCCGGCGCGATGTCGTGCGCCTGATGAATCTTCACAAGGCCAAGGGCCTCGAGGCGCCAGTGGTGTTCCTGGCGGACGCCACGCACGCATTCGAGTTTCCGGTGGTGGTGCGAATCGCTCGCGACTGCGGGGTGGCGCGGGGCCACCTCAAGATCGTGCGCAAAGGCGACAAGCCCTGGCTGCAGACGACGCTCGGCGAACCGGTTGGCTGGGAGGCACACGAGGAAGAGGAGACGAAGTATCGTGACGCCGAACGGCTGCGCCTGCTCTATGTCGCTGGCACTCGAGCGAAGGAGTTGTTGGTGGTCTGCCGATCGGGCGATGCCAGCAAGAACCAGGCGTGGGGTGCGTTCGAGGGATTCCTCGACGGCATTCCCGAACTGGTGGTGCCCACGCCGAAGGCCGTGGTGAAGAAAGCCAAGGTCGACCTGTCCGCGAAGGCGCGCGCTGCCGCCGACGCCGCGCGCGGTGAGCGTCACGACCGTGTGCGCCAGTCATCGTGGGCGGTGAGCACGGTGACGGGCGAGAAGGCCCGCCTGGCCGCGGCGGAGCGCGCGCAGGAGTCCGCGCAGGGAGGCGCCAGTGGAGCAGTGGCGGACGCGACCGAGACGCCGAGTCATCGCGCGGACGCGGGCGTGGCGTGGGGCTCGTTCATCCACGGCCTGCTGGAGCACGCCATGCGTCACGACGGGGCCACCCGCGCCGATCTCGATCGGCTCGCGCGCTGGCTCACCGTCGAAACGCCTGACCTGCGCCCGTTCATTCCCGAAGCGTTCGACCTCGTGGAGGCCGTCTCGAAAGCGCCCTTCTGGCAGGAGGCTCGCGCCGGCGCCGACGTGTATGTCGAGGTCCCGTTTGCCGTGCGTCTTACGCCGGCCAGTGACGCGCCAGCCAGTGACGCGCCAGCCACCATCCTCCATGGCGTCGTCGACCTTGTGTATCGCGCCGGCGATGGCTGGCACATCCTGGACTACAAGACCGATCAGGCTGCGGCAGACGAAGGTGTCCTCCTGGAACGGTATCGTGTCCAGCTCGCCCAGTACGGATCCGCCTGGGAGCGCGTCAGCGACGGCAAGGTCGAATCGACCGGGCTCGTGGCGTTGCGGACGATGAGGACGATCTGGAGGAGGTGAGCGATGAACCTCGAAGAGGTCCGGGCCCTCGTCACCGTGCCGAACAAGGGACTGGTTCCTGCGCCCGAGTTGTTTTGGCATTCGAGCCTGCTGCACGGCCAAGCCCACGTCGCGCGGGTGCTCGTGCACGCGTTCCGGCTTGTCGAGGCCACCGGGTTCAACCACGAGATGCCCCGACTGTGGGCCGCCGTGTATCTGCACGACATCGCGCGCCGCCACGACGGAAGAAGTGCGGGTGCGTCTCGGCGACCTCGATCCAACCTACCTGCCGCATCCCGAGGCGCGCGAGATGGTCCGGTTTGCGGAGCGGCTCTATCGGGAGACGGACGGCAAGATCCGGCCGTCACGTAAGTACTTCGAACAGCTGTGGCCGATCGTCGGTCGGCTACTCGCGGACGGCGGGAACGACAAGCGGCAGTCCAGGACTGGGTGTGATCTGCTGGTGGACGAGGATCGACCCGAGGGCTGGCTTGCCTGCGCCACGGACGTGAGCGCGCGCTCTATACGTTGTGGAGAGGTGCTGGTGAAGGGTCGGGTCGGCCGGATTCCAACCAGCGACCCCCTGCGCCCAAGGTGGGAATCGTGGCGCGGAGCGCTTGTAGCGCAGGACTCGAGTCCTGCGCTACAAGCACCGCTACAACTTACAGACAGGTACTACGCGTTCGGCCGCACAGTCACGAACAGGTTCCGTCCTTCACGGCTGATCAGCAGCAGCGCCGGTTTGTCGGCGTTGCGGCGAACCGCCGTCCGCAACTCCTCGACAGTCTGGACCGACTGCCGATTTACCTGCTGAATGACGTCGCCGGGCTGAAGGCCCGCACCGGCTGCGCGGCCGTCGGGATTCACGTCCTGCACGACAACGCCCTTCGCACCCTTCGGCAGGCTTAATCGGTCAGCGAGCTCCGGGGTGAGCGGAGCCACCGAGATGCCGAGCGCCGATTTATCCTCGGTCGTCGTCGAGTCGCTCTCGCCCTTCCCGGCCGTCTTGCTAACCGCGGCTTCACGGAGAGTTACCGGCACGTCGCTCTTGGCGCCATCGCGGATGATGGTCACCGTCGTGTTCGATCCCGGGGGGCTATCCGCCACACGGTTCCGCAGCGAGTTCAAGTCTTTCACGGGCTGGTCGTTGAACGCCTCGATGACGTCACCCTGCCTGAGGCCCGCGCGATCCGCGGGACTGCCAGGCTCGACGGCCCCGATGATCACGCCGCCGACCTCCTTCAGGCCGAGGCTCGCCGCCATGTCCGACGTCACGGGTTGAATGGTCACGCCCAGTTGCGAACGATGCACCTTCCCGTCCTTGCGGAGCTGGTCGGTGACGTTGCGCGCCATGTTCGCCGGGATGGCAAAGCCGATCCCGATGTTCTCGCCCGTATTCGACAGAATCTGGGAGTTGATCCCGACGAGTTCGCCCTTCGTGTCGACGAGCGCTCCGCCAGAATTGCCGTGGTTGATCGGCGCGTCGGTTTGCAGGAAGTCCTCGTAGCTGCCGCCGCCGGTGCCCGTCGCCCGGCCTTTTGCACTGATGATGCCCATCGTCACCGTCTGGCCAACGCCGAGGGGGTTGCCGACCGCCAGGACGACGTCGCCCACTTGTACGGCGTCCGAGTTGCCGAGCGTGAGCGCCGGAAGCGCGGATCCGTTCACCTTGAGCAGCGCCAGATCGCTCGCCTTGTCCGCGCCCACCAGCGCCGCGGTCAGCGTGCGGCCGTTCGTGAAGTCGACGTTGATGCTGTCGGCGCCGTCGATCACGTGGTTGTTCGTCAGGATGTAGCCGTCACTGCTGATGACCACGCCGGAGCCGAGACCGAGCTGCCTTGGCGACCGCGGCATGTGCGGCGGTTCCGGAGTGCGCTGTCCTCGCTGCGACGGATCGCCGAAGAAGCGTCGAAACAACTCGTCGCCTTCGCCGAACTGGGTCGGCGAAATCTTCGCCTTGCTCTCGACACGGATCGTGACGACGGCGGGTGCGACGACGTTCACGATGTCGGCGTAGGAGTCGCGGCCTCCGGCAATCGCATGAGTGATGGTCGGTGCCGCGACGGCCTTGGATGCGGTGGCTTGCGCGTGAACGGAAGCGCTGTACCACGTCGCGCCGCCCACGAGCGCAGCCGCCGCCACGAGGGCGAGACCGGCTCGCTGCGCGCGCCGAGCGAAGGTAGGGGCTGAGTTCATGACTGTGTTCCCTTTCTGAGATACTGAATCGTTGTGACCGCGGATCTGTGGTTCCGCTCTGTCCATTTAGACGGCATGTCACCTGTCGAGAACGTAACGCGAGCATTACATCTGTGTAAGGAACGGGTTGCTGGCGGGCTGAGTGCTGACGTAGGTGGCGTCCAGCTTTGCGGAACGACTGAAGCAGACCTCTAAAGAGGCAGGGAAATCGTAAACACCGACCCCTTTCCCGGCGCGCTCTCGACCTCGACCGTTCCGCCGTGTGCTTCGACGACGGCTTTGACGAGGCTGAGCCCGAGCCCGAGCCCGCGCTCGGCGCGGCTCGTGTCGCCGCGGAACAGCCGGTCCCAGATGCGCGGCAGTTCGTCAGGCCGGATGCCGATGCCGGTATCGCGGACCGTGAGCCGAGCGCGATCACCGGCCGCCAGTACCTCGACGTCCACCCGCCCGCCCGCCC